>Ga0181579_10005185_pt1 | contig 10038 bp, 6 predicted proteins | sample 071ome_24_FD_132996 | JGI IMG/M metagenome (GOLD analysis project Ga0181579, IMG submission 132996) | Coastal salt marsh microbial communities from the Groves Creek Marsh, Skidaway Island, Georgia - 071402CT metaG (megahit assembly) | ecosystem: Environmental > Aquatic > Marine > Intertidal zone... | reverse complement strand
GGTGCCTCTGGAATTGCTGTGGGTATGGCGACCAACATGCCTCCCACAATTTGTCTGAAGTAATCATTGGAACCATTGCCTATATTGACAATACAGATATCGAAATTGATGCGCTGATAAAACATGTCAAAGCACCCGATTTTCCGACTGGAGGAACCATTTATGGCTACGAAGGAGTGCAAGAGGCATTTCATACTGGTAGAGGAAAAATTGTTCTTAGAGGAAAGGCCATAATTGAAGAAGTAGGAGGTAGAGAATGTATTGTTGTGACCGAAATTCCCTATCAGGTCAACAAAGCCGAAATGATCCGAAAGACTGCCGAACTGGTCAACGAAAAGAAGATTGAAGGCATCAGCACCATTCGTGATGAATCGGACCGAAAAGGAATGCGTGTAGTCTATGTTTTGAAGCGTGATGCAATACCAAATATAGTACTCAATAAACTCTATAAATATACCGCCCTTCAATCCTCTTTTAGTGTAAATAACATTGCACTAGTCAATGGACGTCCACAATTGCTCAACCTCAAGAACATGATCCATCATTTTGTGGAGCATCGACATGAAGTGGTCGTTCGACGTACCCGTTTTGAACTCAAAAAAGCCGAAGAGCGCGCACACATTTTAGAGGGTTTGATCATTGCATCAGACAATATTGATAAAGTCATTGCTCTCATACGCGCTTCTTCTAGCCCTGACGAAGCTAAAGACAAATTGATCGAAGCCTTTAAGTTGTCTGAGCTTCAAGCGAAGGCCATCGTAGAAATGCGTTTGCGTCAACTTACCGGTCTTGAACAAGACAAGCTACGAACCGAATTTGATGAACTGACGATCACCATTGCTGACCTCAAAGATATTTTGGAAAAGAAAGAACGTCGTATGGACATCATCAAATCCGAATTGGAAGAAGTAAAAGCCAAATATGGGGATGAGCGACGATCGATTATCGACTTTGCTGGTGGCAATTTTAGTATCGAGGACATGATACCAGATGAAAAGGTTGTAATCACTATTTCGCATGCGGGATACATTAAACGCACACCGCTCTCTGAATACAAAACCCAGAATCGGGGAGGGGTTGGTCAAAAAGCCTCCACAACACGAAATGAAGATTTCTTAGAGCATATATTTGTGGGTACCAACCACCAGTACATGCTTTTCTTTACCCAAAAAGGAAAATGTTTTTGGCAGCGAGTTTTTGAAATTCCAGAAGGTTCCAAAACCGCCAAAGGTCGTGCCATTCAGAATCTTATCAACATAGAACAAGACGACAAGGTCAAGGCATTTATCTGTACACAAGATCTCAGAGACGAAGCCTATATCAACAACCACTATGTCATTATGGTTACTAAACAAGGACAGGTCAAAAAGACTGCCCTCGAACAGTATTCGCGTCCACGATCAAATGGAATCAATGCCATTACCGTTCGTGACAATGACGAATTGCTCGAAGCCAAATTGACCAATGGCAGCAGTCAAATATTATTGGCTGTTAAATCGGGTAAAGCCATACGCTTTGAAGAAAGTAAAACCCGCCCAATGGGCCGTGGTGCTTCTGGAGTACGTGGTATTACACTCGATGGTCCAAACGACGAAGTAGTGGGCATGGTATCGGTCAACGATATGGATACAAATATCTTGGTGGTTTCAGAAAATGGTTTTGGTAAACGCTCTAGCCTTGAGGATTACCGAATCACCAATCGAGGGGGCAAAGGAGTCAAAACCATATCAATCACCCCCAAAACCGGTCAATTGGTTGCCATCAAAAATGTAACAGACAGTGATGATCTGATGATTATAAAAAAATCGGGCGTCGCCATCCGACTTGCTATTAGTGAGTTACGTGTCATGGGAAGAGCAACGCAAGGCGTTAAACTCATCAATCTCAAAGACGACGATTCTATTGCTGCTGTTGCCAAAGTAGTAAAAGATGATGAAGAAATTGATGACGTAAATGATCTTGATGTAGAAAATGGCACTGTTATTGAATAATTAAAAACAAATAAATATAAACATGAAACTCAAACTAACCCTGCTATTGTCCCTAACTTTAGCATTTGCTTTTGGACAAAAAAAAGAACTTAAAAAAGCAGAAAAATTATTTGCAACTGGTAATATTGCTGAAGCTGCTCAAACCCTTGATGAAAATCAAGCCCTTTTGGAAGGTGCTGAAGAAAAAATAGCCAACGCATATATTTTTCTTCGTGGCCGAATCGCAGAGCAAAATGGCGAATTTGAAAAAGCCCTAGGCTACTACACCCAGCTTAAAGATGACGTTAGATTGCAAGCCGAAGTTCAGACCCAAGTTGGAACGCTATCCTCAGCGTTAATTACAAGTGCAATCGAAGACAATGAAGCAAAAGATTTTGTAGGTTCTGCGAGCAAGCTGTATCTGGCATATACCATAGATCCTGAAGCCAATCAAGATTATCTCTATTTTGCAGCTTCCAATAGTGTCAATGGCAGTGCCTATGACGATGCTTTGAAATACTATAATCTTCTTAAAGAAATTAATTACACAGGTATTACAAAGAAATATTTTGTTACAGAGGTAGCATCAAACAAAGAGATGGAAGTTTCTGAAACAGAATTCAATATTTTTCAAAAATCTAAAGATTATACCAATCCAAGAGAAGAAGAAACGGAGTCAAAATACCCTGAAATTGTTAAAAACATTGCTTTAATCTATGCTCAAAAAGGAGAACGCGATATGGCAATCGCCGCTGTACAAGAAGCACGTAAATCCAATCCAGATGATTTAAATCTTATTTTGACAGAAGCCAACCTGTATATAGAGCTGGATGATAAGGAACGATTTAAATCGCTTATCAATGAGGCCATTGCACAAGATCCAAACAATGCCAATCTATACTTTAACCTTGGTGTTGTAAATGCTGATTTGGGAGACAAACAAGCGGCTCGTGGATATTATGAAAAAGCCATAGAAGTAGATCCAAGCATCGAAGCTCCTTACCTCAATTTGGTGGCGTTGATTTTAGAAGGAGAGGCGGCTATTGTTGAGGAAATGAACAGTTTAGGTACATCACGTAAAGACAATTTGCGCTATGAGGAGCTCAAAAAGATTCGTGAAGGGCTCTACAAAGAATGTATTCCAATACTTAAAGGATTGATTTCTATTTCAAAAGACAACGAAGAAGCCATCAAAACCCTGATGAATATCTATGGTACACTTGGCGAAAACCAAGGGTTTATGGAAATGAAAAAAATACTAGAAGGGATCGAATAATCGAATAACTTCTTTATGCACACTAACAAAAGGCCGTCTTGTACGGTCTTTTTTTAGCCCCAAACTTTTTTGATAATACGCAGCTGGTGTGAGTGCGTTTGGGTTTCCGAATTAAAAATCCCGGTTTGGTCAATTCGGTCGATACGCACTTTGCCATGCGCATGGATGATGTGGTGATTTTCCAAAAGCATACCAACATGCACGATTTTACCTTCTCTATCATCAAAAAAGGCCAAATCTCCAGGTTCGCTTTCTTCGATAAAACTGAGTGTTTGTCCCTGCTCGGCCTGTTGATAGGCGTCGCGTTTTAGTGCCTGGCCGTTGATCTTATAGACCATCTGTACAAAGCCAGAGCAATCGATTCCAAAGGGGCTTTTGCCTCCCCATAAATAGGGTGCATTTAGATACAAAAAAGCCGTTTGAATAAGATCGGATTTTTTAGGATTATTTTTAGATCGTATGCCATCAAAATGATTGCCCAATAACGCATTGGCTTTTAGATTGCTTCCCAACAATATAGGAAAAAGCACCTGTTGTGGGGTTGTGACATAATCGATCAGATGACCAGAAAACACATCGCGTTTTTTTTGATATTGCTCATAAGTGTCTTTTTGAATTTCAAAAAACTGTGTTCTAGGAATCCACCCTTCGTATTGGTCAAAGGTTACGCGAATTTTAATCCATTTTTTTTGCTGATCCAATACCTTATAACAATCTCCATAAAGCAGCTGTGAAGTCATTTCACTTGCATGGCTGTTTTCCTTTCGAAGGGGAATAACTCCCAATTGACAAATGCCGTATTCCAAAAGTGACGATCGATTTTAGTATCAAACAAAACTACGGATTTTGTCACCATCATACAATCTTTTGAAGGTTACAGTAAAGAGATTTAGTACATTTGAAAAAATGGATTTGTTTTGAGGACCTATTGGCAGCAAATTATTTATCGAAAAAACTTTTTATACAAAATTGGACTGTTTCTCATCGCCAGCAGTTTTATTTTGTACATCTTACCTAAGAATGCCACCTTTCAATTTGAGTATCAAAAGGGTTTGGTTTGGCAGCATGATAATTTTTATGCCCCTTTTGATTTCCCAATTTTAAAAACCGAGGAGCGCTTGACGGCTGAGCGTGAAGCAATTCGCAAAAATGCGGAAACCTATCTAAGAGCAAATACAAAGATTCTGCCAGTTGTAGCCACCAATTTTGAGCGGCTTTTTGACACGTATTTTTTAGAGCCATCGGAGGGCCAACAGCGCGAAGTTTTACGAACTTATGGGTTGGATCTGATTGCAAAATTGTACAGTAATGGCGTACTGCCGTTGAACCTCAATTTTGACGAACCCGCCAACCTACGATTGATCGAAGGAAATACTGAACGTGGGGTTGGTGTCAATGATTTTATTCGTATTCAAGAATTGTATGACTATTTGCAAAGCCATTTGGACCCACTCTATAAATCGTACTTAGATGCCTTTTATGGCTTGTTTTTTGAAATCGTAGAACCCAACATCTTATTGGACACACAATTTACCAACAACGCATTGCAAGCTGCATTGAGTGCAGTGGTTCCCACACGTGGAATGGTCTCTAAAGGCAGTCTCATTATTGCTAAAAATACACTGATTGACAACGAGAAATTTGTTGTACTAACTTCTCTTGAAAGTGAGTATAAATTGCGCGGCGATACCCAAAAAAATAGAATTCAACGCTATGTTGGTTTTGGTGTTTTGGTGGGGTTGAGTTTGTTGTTTCTTTTTCGGTTTCTTTACATCTACCGTCCCCGCATTTATCACAACAATAAGGAAGTCACTTTTATCGTGTTCAATTTGGTTTTGGTTCTTTTATTGACCATAAGTACCATAAATTATAACGCTGGTTTGGTGTATGCAGTGCCAATTTGTATTCTTCCACTGATCCTAAAAGCTTTTTTTGACCCCCGTTTGGGGTTGCTAACACACGTCATAACAATTTTGCTATTGGGGTTTGTGGTTCCCAATGCTTTCGAATTTGTTTTTATACAATTCAATGCTGGGATCATTACGTTGCAGGGCAATACCAAACTCCATCAACGTGCCAGTCTTTTTGTTTCTGTAGGTCAGATTGTCTTGGTTTATTTGTTGAGTTATTTGGCCTTTTCGAGTATTCATGAGTTGGCACTTTCGGAGATTGATTTTGCGCTTATCGGCCTTTTTGTTCTCAATGGATTGATCACCCTTTTTGTACAACCACTGATCTATCTCTATGAGAAGATTTTTGTACTCACATCAGATGTTTCGCTTTTAGAATTATCCGATACCAATTCACCATTATTAAAAAAATTATCCGACCAAGCGCCGGGGACTTTTCATCACGCGCTACAAGTGGCAAATCTTGCCGAAGCAGCTGCCAATAAAATAGACGCCAACAGCCTGTTGGTTCGTGTAGGCGCATTGTACCATGATATTGGAAAGCTGAAAAACCCTTCTTATTTTAGTGAAAATCAAAAGGGAACCACTTCGCCCCATGATGCATTGGCACCGGAGCAAAGCGCTGCAATTATTATTGATCATGTAAAAGAGGGGGTTGTTTTGGCAAAAAAACACAAACTCCCCGATCGGATAATCGATTTTATAAAAACACACCACGGAACCTCTACCGTTTATTATTTTCTAAAACAAGCGGAAGAAAAAAGTCATCAATCCGTCGATGTATCCGCCTTTAGTTATCCGGGTCCTCGACCGTTTTCTAAAGAAACGGCAATTTTGATGATGTCTGATGCGGTGGAGGCAGCCTCCAAAAGTTTGAAAGCACCGGATTTTGATCAAATCAGCAATTTTGTAAACCGCATTATTGATCGTCAAACAGACGAAGGGCAGTTTGATGTCTGTGACATTACCCTTAATGAAATTTCGCTAGTAAAAACTGTTTTGATAGACAAACTCATAAATATCTATCAACTGCGTGTAGAATACCCAAAATAGCCATTATGTTATTTGACAAAAATATTGGTTAATAATTGAAGATGCATTATTTTTGGCCTTCCAATCTACCACGGAGAGGTGCCAGAGTGGTAATGGAGCAGATTGCTAATCTGTCAACGTGTAAGCGTTGCCAGGGTTCGAATCCCTGTCTCTCCGCATAAAGCCCCGAAAGCCTTGGGTATTCGGGGTTTCTTTTTTTCGGGGGAATGTAAAAGGGAAAAACAGCTCATTCTTATTTAAAAAAGCATCTTGCGCAACCTACTGAATCTATCTTTTAAGAAATACGCCAAAATGACCCCAATAATGACTAAATAAAGATTGATAGGGTCGTAAATCCACGCGACATCGGTATTGAGTAGAACATCTCTAAGCGTACCACCACCCAACCCGGTTACAAAAGCGATTACAAAAGCGCCAAAATGATCAAGCTTTTTGTTTACCGCAGTTATAAAGCCACTTATTGCAAATACTAGGGTGCCCAAGTTGCTTAACCAAAATATGATATTATTAAAATCCATATCTAAATGTAAGCTTTATTAAATTAATTATAGATCCTAAAAATTGCGTCTAAAACCTAATTAGATCCGTGATCTAGTGTCTTGGATAGCCATGATATTTTATTAGATTGATCATTTTGACATAATAAAATATCAATAAATGCTTTAAGCAAAAGCTATTGAGACATTCCTTTCATTATTTATACATACCTTCATCGAGTGAATATCTTTTACGAAAACTTGTTGTTGATCGCTGTAGGATTTTTTGCTGGCATTATCAATACACTTGCTGGAGGCGGATCACTGTTTACACTCCCGGCACTGATATTTTTAGGATTGCCCCCCAATGTGGCCAACGGCACCAACCGCATCATGATAGTTATTCAATCTTTTTTTGGTACGCTGGGCTATCGAACGAAAGGAGTAAACACCTTCCCGTTTAGCCTTTATTTAGGCATAGCAGCATTGATAGGTGCTTTTATCGGAGCACAAATTGCGGTAGATATAGATGCTAAACTCTTTAAAAGGATTTTGGCAATCATTATGATTATAGTGGTTTCTATTATTGTTCTAAATCCCAAATCAAATCCTTTGGATCGGGTAGAACGCCTAACGGGTAAGTATCTAATTTTTGCCATTATTGGTTTTTTTATCATCGGCATTTATGGAGGTTTTATTAACGCTGGAGTAGGTTTTGTGATCATGATCTTTTTAAACCAAGTCAATCGAATGTCATTGGTTAGAACCAATGCCACCAAAGTAGCTTTAGTAACCATCTATTCTTTGGGTGCGCTTGCACTTTTTGCGTACTACGGAAAGGTAGATTGGACAAAAGGCCTATGGATGGCTTTAGGCACAAGTTTTGGCGCATGGTGGACAAGTAGGTGGTCGGTCACCAAGGGAGATCGTATTATTAAGATAGCCATGGTCATTATGGTGACCGTTATGGCCATCAAACTATGGCTTTTTGACTAATCGCTAAAATTGAACGTGGCTTTCGATCTCAATGCCGTATCCGGTAAGCCCAATTCTTGGAAGTTGTTTTGAGTTACTAAGCACTTTGAGTTTTTTGATTTGCAAGTCGTGCAAAATCTGAGCGCCAATACCAAAATCACGAGTATCCATACGCATGGGTGGAGAACTATTTAGGTGTCCTTTTTCTTGAAGTATTCGCAATTCTTCGATACGTGCCAATAGATTTTCGGAGGCTTGTTGCTGATTGATAAAAAGTACGGCCCCTTTTCCTTCTTTTTTGATCCGTTCAAAAACCTTTTCGAGGTTGGTATCAGTTCCTCCAGTTAGCAGACCAAGCACATCATTGTGTAGTCGCATCGAATTGATTCGTGTCAAAATAGGCTCCTCTTCTGACCAAGACCCCAGACTTAGAGCGAGATGTACTTGACCATTGGTGGTTTGCTGATAGGCACGAAGTCTAAATTCGCCAAAACGCGTGGATATGGTAGCATCACTTTTTTTGACAATAAGGCTATCATGCTGCATGCGATAGGCTACCAAATCTTCGATTGTTACCAGTTTTAGGTTAAATTTTTTAGCAACTTCGACAAGGTCAGGCAGACGGGCCATCGTACCGTCTTCATTCATGATTTCTACAATAACACCTGCCGGGCTTTTGCCTGCCAGACGCGCAAAATCTATGGCAGCTTCGGTATGTCCTGTGCGTCGTAATACGCCACCTTCTTTTGCGATAAGCGGGAAAATATGTCCAGGTCGTGACAAGGCATAGGGTTTGGTGTTTTGGTCAGTTAGTGCCATAATGGTTTTGCAGCGATCATGAGCAGAAATGCCCGTTGTTACGCCATGGCCTTTGAGATCCACAGAAACCGTAAAGGCGGTTTCCATAGGATCCGTGTTGTTCGAGACCATGGGTGCCAATTCGAGTTCTTGACAACGTTTTTCAGTCAATGGGGTACAAATTAGTCCACGCCCATGTGTCGCCATAAAATTGATCAACTCTGGAGTAATCGTTTCTGCGGCAGCTATAAAATCACCTTCATTTTCTCTGTTTTCATCATCTACCACGATGATGACCTCTCCGCGTTTAATGGCATCGATGGCTTCTGGTATGGTATTAAAAGCTACTTTCATAGACGGTTTTTAGTTGAATTGAGGGACATAATTTTTTTTAAAAAATTGACCACAGGTACCCAAACAATATCAATATTTACAAAACCCTTGTCCGCAGATGCTCTACGGGTCAAATAGAAGGCTAGGGGGGTTAAGATCAAGGTTGCTGTCCAGCTGGCAAGCGTAGGAGGGATGCTGTTGTCTTCGGCTGCATTTTTTGCAAACAAACCAATGTAATGATAGGTTAAAAAAATCAAGACCGCCAAAACCAGAGGTAGGCCAAGACCACCCTTACGGATAATGGCGCCCAAAGAAGCCCCCATCATAAACAACAGTAGCGAAGCAAAAATCAATACGTATTTGTCGTCCCGAGTGATCTTATGCAGGTTGATGAGTTTTTGAATTAAAAAAAACGAACGCTTTTTGGTGTCCAAATCACGGATGTCTTTTCGAATATCGGCGATGCTTCCTTGTATAACATCAAAATATTGCCATGTTTGGTCAACTTTGATAAAATTTAAAACATTAGCACTGACCATGCTGTCTAAGACCATGCTATCATTTTCGATTTTTGGAAGCTCTTGAAACGCCCCTTTTTTATAAAAATTTTCGCTAAAAGCGGCACGCTCATCGTCATAGGTGATTTGCAAGGTGTCGATACTCTGATTGAGTTGATCGATCCGCTGCATGCGAAAGGTTGATGTGTAGTTTTCTTCGGTGAGGTCAACGTTGTTGAACTGTGACAAATCGATGTTCATCGTGTATTGTTCAAAGGCTACTTTGGTGTGTGGGTGTTTCAACTGTTCGTTGGGTTTGTCTGGTCGCACTTCTTCATAGCGGTAGCCGTCATATAATACCATTTGGAGCATGGCATCGGACGTCTCACTGTTTAATTCCCCCGTTTGGGCCTTAATATCAATGGTATTGCGCTGATCGTTTGTTTTTTCATGGATGATTACATCTTCTAAAAAACGATCGTTGTCACCATATTTGCGTCCTACTTTGATGTTAATTTGACCAAGGTCATTAAACATCCCTTCTCGAATGGCCAATGCGGGTTTTAGCTTGGCCAGATTTTTTCGCAGATTATACGACTTTACCTCGCCGTAGGGAATGACATGATTGGCAAAATAAAAAGAGCCGATACCCAAAGCAATATGAAAAATCACCAATCCGGCCATGGCTCTTTGCAAGGATATACCCGATGATTTCATGGCGGCAAATTCATAATTTTCGGCCAGGGTTCC
>Ga0181579_10005184_pt1 | contig 10038 bp, 9 predicted proteins | sample 071ome_24_FD_132996 | JGI IMG/M metagenome (GOLD analysis project Ga0181579, IMG submission 132996) | Coastal salt marsh microbial communities from the Groves Creek Marsh, Skidaway Island, Georgia - 071402CT metaG (megahit assembly) | ecosystem: Environmental > Aquatic > Marine > Intertidal zone... | reverse complement strand
GCGCTCTGCCACCACTTCGTCGAGCGCTATTCCGAAGCGAACGGAGTCGAAACCCGCCCGATCTCGGAGCAGGCCATGCAAGCGTTGATGAGCCACCCCTGGCCCGGCAATGTGCGCGAACTCGAGAACACCATCCACCGTGCGGTCGTTCTAGCGACGGGCGATGAAATCGATACCGACGCCATCATGCTGCAAAACGGCGACTCTCTGTCGACCGGTCAAGGCGAGGTTGGCAGCGGTGCGGTTGCCGCCGCAGCAAGCGCCGCGGGCGTCCCCTTGGTCGGCAAAACGGTGGCCGAGGTCGAACGCGACCTCATCATCGATACGCTAGATCACTGCTTGGGCAATCGGACCCATGCAGCGAAGATCTTGGGCATCTCGATTCGAACGCTGCGGAACAAGTTGAAGCAGTACAACGAGGATGGACTAGACGTGGTGCCGCCATCCGGTGGCGGCGACCATGGCCGCGCTCCGGCGACTGCCTAAGCGGCATTTTAGATGACCGACGAAACGCAGGACGCACTGGTCGCGACCGGTGGGGAGCCCGTTACCGAATCGTTCGACCCGACGGTCGGCGATGAAAGTGAGGCTCCAACCGCAGGACCGGGTTTAGGCGACCTTTTCGGCGGCCTATCCACGCGGTTGATGCGTGGCGATCTGATCTTCGCCTTCGGGATCATGTTGATCCTGGTGACGCTGATTTTACCGATGCCGCGATGGCTCCTCGACGTTTCGCTTGCCTTGTCGATAACCTTTTCCGTGCTGGTCCTGATGAACGTGCTGTTCATCGGCCGCGCCCTCGAATTCAGTTCGTTTCCCACGATCTTGCTGGTTGCGACAATGTTGCGGCTTGCGCTCAACCTCGCATCGACGCGACTTATCCTGACGAATGGTCACGAAGGAAGCGATGCGGCCGGCGGGGTGATCGAAGCCTTCGGTGGCTTCATCATGGGCAACAACTTCGTTATTGGCCTCATCGTGTTCGCGATCCTGGTGATCGTGAATTTCGTCGTGATTACACGCGGCTCCGGCCGCATCGCCGAAGTCGCCGCGCGTTTCAGCTTGGATGCTATGCCGGGCAAGCAGATGGCGATCGACGCCGACCTCTCGAGCGGATTGATCGATGAGGGCGAAGCACGGACGCGACGCAAACAGCTCGAAGACGAAAGCAGCTTTTTTGGCGCGATGGACGGCGCCTCCAAGTTCGTTCGCGGTGATGCGATCGCTGGCCTGCTGATCGTCTTCATCAACCTGATCGCCGGCATCATCATAGGGGTCGGTCAACGGGATATGTCCTTCGCCGAAGCCACGGCGACGTTTACCGCCCTGACGATCGGCGACGGCCTGGTCAGCCAGATCCCGGCGCTCATTGTCTCAACAGCTGCCGGTTTGCTGGTCTCGAAGTCGGGCGTGACCGGCTCGACCGACAAAGCCTTTTTCGGCCAACTCAGCGGCTACCCCAAAGCACTGGGGATGGCCTCGTTCTTGATGGCGGCCCTTGCCCTCCTGCCCGGCGTGCCGATGTTGCCCTTCTTCGTGTTGGCGGCCGGTACGGGCGCCCTTGCCTTTTACGCCCGTCGTGGCGCGGAACGTCGCGCCGCCGAAACGGAGGAACGGGAACGCACCGCCGTCGAAGCCGCACCGGAAGAAGAGCCGATTACGACCGCCCTCGCGCTCGACGAACTACGGCTTGAATTGGGCTATGGCCTATTGCCGTTGATCAACGATACCCGTGGCTACCGGCTGACCGACCAAATTAAGGCTCTGCGGCGACAGCTAGCAAGCGAAGTGGGCTTTGTTATGCCATCGGTGCGAATCCTCGACAATATGCAACTGGCCGCCAACACCTATGTCGTTCGGGTCAAAGAGGCCGAAGCCGGGTATGGCGACCTGCGGCCCAACCACCTGTTGATCATGGATCCACGTGGCGAACCCATCACGCTGAGCGGCGAAGACACGACCGAGCCGACATTCGGACTGCCCGCGATGTGGGTTGACGAATCGCTGCGCGAAGAAGCGTCCTTCCGCGGCTATACCGTCGTCGACCCGGCCACAGTTATCACGACACATCTGACCGAAGTCATCAAAGACAACATGGCAGACCTGCTGTCTTACGCCGAGACGCAGAAGCTCCTGGACGATCTACCGAAAGAGCAACAAAAGCTCGTCACCGACCTCATTCCTTCGCAGATCAGCATGTCCGGCACGCAACGCGTGCTGCAGAATCTGCTGGCCGAACGCATTTCGATTCGCGATCTGCCGACGATTCTCGAAGGTATTGCCGAGGCCAGCGGGTACACCAACAACATCACGCTCATCACCGAACACGTCCGGGCTCGGTTGGCGCGGCAAATCAGCTCGGCCAACACTTCAGATTCCGGCTACGTCCCCATGGTGACGCTGTCGCCGGAGTGGGAACAGAGTTTCGCCGAGTCGATCGTCGGTCAAGGCGACGAACGCCAGCTCTCGATGGCGCCAACCCGTCTACAAGAGTTTATTCAGGCGCTGCGCCAGAGCTACGAGCGGTTCGCCCAGGAAGGCGAGGCGCCGATCCTACTGACCAGCCCGGCCATCCGCCCCTACGTCCGGTCGATCGTGGAACGCTTCCGACCCCAGACGGTGGTCTTGTCGCAAAACGAGATCCACCCAAAAGCCAAAATCAAAACACTGGCGCAAATCTAGGGAGAGACCATGCGGCTGAGAACCTTCACGGCGCCGACACTGGACGACGCGATCGCTCTAGTCCGCGACGAGCTCGGCGAGGAAGCGGTCATCGTCTCGACCTACCAGTCGCGGCGGGGGCGCGGCGCCCAAGTCACCGCCGCCTCGGACGAGTCGGAAGACGACACCACCCTCGCCCAAAATATCGCGACCGAAGAAGGCCAGGCCGAACCCGATGACGAAATCGCCCAGGTCTTGCGGTTTCACCGACTGGACGATGCGCTCTCCCACCGAATTGCGGCCGAGGCACGGTCTCTAGGGCGTGACGACACGGTCCTGGCCCTGGCCGGCGCGCTCGACACCCACGTGTCCTTTGCCAGGCTGCCGAGCGAGAGTGCCGAGCCGATCATGTTGGTGGGACCTCCTGGGGTCGGTAAGACCGTGACCGTGACGAAGATCGCCGCGCGCGCGGTGCTTGAGGGTCGTGGGGTGCATGTGCTTACCACCGATACCGTGCGATCCGGCGCCTTCGAACAACTCGCCGCCATGACGGCCATGATGGATGTACCGCTCCGCGCGGCTGAAACACCCGAGGAGCTCGCCACCGCCGTCACCGAGATCGACGACGCAGATTTGGTGCTGATCGATACGCCGGGTTGCAATCCGTTCGCACCGAGCGAGATCAACGACCTGAAAGCCTTCGCGACCGCCGTTGCGGCGCGCCAGGTATTGGTACTGAGTGCCGGCGTCGATGCCGCCGACTTTGCCGACGCTGCTGCGATCTTTGCGGCTGCGGGTGCAACAGCACTCCATGTGACCCGGTTGGACTGCGCCCGACGCTACGGCGGCATTATCGCGGCCGCGGTTTCAGGCAACCTTCCGATCGCCGAAGCCAGCGCGACACCATTTATTGCCAACGGCCTGTCTTCGCTGAGCCCGGTCTCGTTGGCGCGCCTATTGAACGAGACCGCGTTCAAACTTGCGGACCGACCAGTAGAGAGGGCCGCGTCATGAATGCGAATGCCGCACGGAAAATCGTCCAGTTTCCTTCCGCGAGGGGACAGAACATCGTCACGATCGCTTCCGGCAAGGGCGGGGTCGGCAAAACTTGGTTTGCGACCACCCTTGCACACGCCTTGGCGCGGCATGGCGAGCGCGTGTTGCTGGTCGACGGCGACTTGGGGTTGGCCAATGTCGATGTGCAACTGGGGGTGACCCCACAATGGGATCTGAGCGCCGTGTTGAGTGGGCGCGTGCGACTGAGCCAAGCGATTCTGCCCTATGAGGAGGGCGGCTTCGACATCTTGGCGGGCCGATCGGGCTCGGGTGTGTTGTCGACGGCAAGTCGCGAAAAACTGCTTGGACTACGCCAGGCGATACACAAAATCGCCGGGCGCTACGACCGCGTCTTGATCGACCTAGGTGCCGGGATCGATGCAACCGTCCGCTTGTTGATGGGCGGCAATGGCACCATTCTAGCCGTGACGACCGGCGAACCTACGGCGCTAACCGACGCTTATGCCTTTATCAAGGTGGCGCGGATGAAATACCCGAATGCCGATGTTCGGCTGGTGGTCAACAATGCGACCACAGTGCAGGACGGTAAACGGACCTATGCGACGCTGGCCGGCGCCTGTCGGAACTTTCTCAAGATCGACTTGCCTCTGGCAGGTATCGTTCTGAATGATCGGCATGTCCGCGAGGCGATTGTGCACCAAGTTCCGATCCTGACCCGACACCCGACGACACCCGCGAGTGTGTCGGTCGAAAACCTCTGCCGCCGCCTTCGTGAGTAGGGTCCATGAGCGACGTCTCCGGTTCATCCTCCGCACCGCCGCCTCCTAGCGGAACTGCCCGCGTTTCGCCCGCGCCGGTCACACCGGGCCAGACAGGCCAACAGCAAACACCAACGCAAGGTGAACCGCATGCACAGACCGCACATCAGCCGGCACCTCCGGATACCGCTGTCACGCTGGCACCAACCCTTGCCGGACTAGCCGAGGGCGAGACCGTGACCATCACGGTCTTGAGCCATGATGCGGACGGACGCCAAATCGTTCAGGCGCCTCAAAGCGTTCTCGTCACTCTCGACCCCGAACCTTTGCCCGAACTTTCCACCGCGACCATTCGCGTGACCGGGCTTGCACACGATCACCTGCGTGCGCAGCTCACGTCCGTCGACGGCGAGCCCACGCCAACGCCGCACGCGATCCGGTTGCGCGTGGTCCAGGTTTTGTTTCCAAGTAGCCCGACGGACCCGACCAATACGACGACCCCGAACGCGCCACCCTCGCCCCAACCCCTGGCACTGCAGGTGGGCACAGTGGTCGCGGCACAGGCGGCACCGCCAACACCGATTGCAACGGCGGCGACAGCGGCATCCAGCGGACCGAGCGCGCCAAGCGGAAGTGCTGCACCCCCGCAAAGCCCAGCGACGTTCTTTCGCATTATCGCCGCGACACCGCCAGCGACAGCCAATGCAGCGGAGCGCCCCGTGGCAGCCAATACGGCCCCGCCACCGGCAACGAGCAATCCAGCGACCCCGTCCGGGCCCGCCACACCAGCGGCACCCGGTACAGCGGCGACCTCCGCGGCAGTGCAGGCAGCGTCGCCGTCGACGCGCACTCAGGCACCGACGCCGGGCACGTCTGCGCTGCAGAGCACGGGAGCGGCACCACGTGATCCCACACCTTCGGCGACGGCAGGCTCCTCCGCAACGTCGGCAACACCTACACAGGTGACGGGCACGATTACCGCGTCCCCCCGACCCGACCAAACCCTCGTGACGACCTCCGGCGGGAAGGTTGTCCTGGCGCAACCCGCGCCGACATCTTGGCCGCAAGGGACAACATTGGTGCTAGAGGCGGTCGATGCCAGGCTCGACACGCCCGCCACCGCCACCGCAACAGCCAACGCCAGCGCGATGACGACTGCAGCCGCCAATACCGCAACCCGACCGTTGGACCAGGTCCTCATGACCTTGGGAGAAGATTGGCCCGCGTTACGCGACCTTGCCGCACATGCCGCGGCAGCCGCACCGGCAACGACGCAAGCTTTCGTCGAGGGCAAGGTCCCGACGGCCAATGCACGCGCCGCAGCGCAGATCATGTTCTTCCTTTCGGTCCTGCGAAGCGGCGACGTCACCGGTTGGCTGGGTGGCGACATGATGCGCAGCCTTGAACGCGCCGGCCAACGTGGTCTGGTCGAACGCTTGGGTGACGATTTTCGCCAACTCCGTCGCCTCGGCGACGAGACCAGCGCGAACGACTGGCGCTTGCTCATGTTTCCATTCGCCGCAGGCGACAAGATCGAGCCGATTCATCTGTTCGCGCGGGGCCAGAGGCGCGATCAATCCGACGGTGATCAAGATGTCCGTTTCGTTGTCGACCTGAAAATGAGCGCCCTCGGTGCACTACAGTTCGACGGGCTTCTCCATCAGAAATCGTTCGACTTGATGGTGCGCAGTCATACCGAGTTGATCGAGCGGCAACGCCAGGACATCTCGCGCATTTTCAATCGAGGCTTGGAGGCAATCGGCTATCGTGGACAGATTGGGTTTCAGACGGTGAAGGAGTTCCCGGTGTCGCCGTTTAATGACCTATTGGGCGGTCGCCACACGTCGGGCACGATTGTCGCGTAGCTGATTGTTTCGGCGGCGGCGCACCATCTCGGCCGCCATTTCATCGATCGTATGCTGGTCCTTGCGCCGCTCCTCCGCGGCTTCGCGTTCTTGTTGGCGCTCCCAGACAGTTTCGTAGCGACGAACCTCTTGGAAGGCGGCTGAGACCTCTTGGTGGGCGACGTCGATTTTTTCTTGTAGTTCGGCCATAGAGCGCTCAAGCGTTTCGCGCCGGTCTATCACCGCACGCGCGTAGTTACCGTAGAAGACCAACGCTTCGTCGTCATGGCGTGCGGAACGTTGTTCACGCTCCAAGTCGGTTTCGAGTTGTTGTCTGTTGGCCTGCAGGTTCGCCATCAACGATTCGAGACCGGCCAACGTCCGGCGCTTTTCCTCCATGGTCCATTTCGCGACCCGAATAAGGGTGGGGAGCGCGCTCACGCGGCAACCTCTTCAGCGCTGGCCTGTCCCAGTATTTCGGTCAGCTGCGCAAAGGCGGCGCCGAAGTCGGCCGGCTCCTCAATATCTTGTGCAAGGTACGCTTCGAGCAATGGATAGAGTTGGATAGCGCGGTCGACCGCGGGGTCCGATCCGGTCCGGTAAGCGCCGAGGCGGATCATCTCGGCCATGCCTTCATAGGTCGCGATTAAGGTGCGGGCTTCGGCAATCTGCGCGGCCTCTTCGGGTGCATTGCACTTGGGCATCGTCCGCGACACGCTACGCAGCACGTTAATCGGCGGGAACCGGCCGCGTTCGGCGATCGATCGGTCCATAATGATGTGGCCATCGAGAATGGCCCGAACCGCATCGGAGATCGGCTCGTTATGGTCGTCCCCTTCGACAAGGACGGTGAACAGACCTGTAATGGTGCCCTTCCCTTCGCCCGGTCCGGCGCGTTCAAGCAGTTTGGGCAGTTCGGCAAAAACCGTCGGGGTGTAGCCGCGGCTCGCCGGAGGCTCGCCGCCGGACAAGCCAATTTCACGCTGCGCCATGGCAAAACGCGTGACGCTGTCCATCAAGCACAGAACGTCGTTATCGAGATCTCGGAAATACTCCGACAAGGTGAGCGTGAGATACGCAGCTTGCCGACGCGCCAGCGCGGACTCGTCGGACGTGGCAACGACGACGACACTCTTCTTGAGGCCTTCTTCGCCGAGGTTGTCCTGGATGAACTCGGTGACCTCGCGACCGCGTTCGCCGACCAAACCGATCACGTTCACATCGGACTGGGTGTAGCGCGACAGCATCGACAGCAGCACCGATTTGCCGATGCCCGATCCGGAAAAAATGCCCATGCGCTGACCGCGACAACACGTCATAAAAGTGTTGATCGCGCGAACACCAAGATCGATTTTTTCGCCCACCCTATGACGGTTATGTGCGGGCGGCGGTGATGCTTTCAGGGCGTAAGAATCGACACCGCGAGGGATCGGGCCTTTGCCGTCGATCGGCTCGCCAAACGCGTTGACCACACGTCCGAGCCATGCGCGGGTGGGATAAACCACCGGTTCGGCATCGCCAATGATGACCCGGCAGCCTAGGCCCACGCCCTCGAGCTCGCGGAACGGCATCAGCAGGGCATGATCGTCCCGGAATCCCACGACTTCAGCGGTAACATCGACGCTGCGCCGGGTCTCGATGACGCACCGCGATCCGATCGAAACCTCGCTCTGGATCCCCGCCACTTCGACAAGAAGCCCCTGCACCGAACTGACCCGCCCGTAGCGGGTGACGACCGGAATTCGGTCGATATCCTCAATAACACTTTTCACAGTCTTGCCGCACCTGTGCCAAATAGGGTCATTCCAACCCGGCCCTAGTTTCGTCTGTCGGGCCTTAAAGCGTGGTTAATACCGTTGAAAACCGCCAAATCTGCCGGGTGTGACGGGCATCACTGGCCACGGAGTCCATTTGTTAACTATTTTAATCTCCTGTTAACCATATTCATTCAGTGTGAGTTAACTAGTTACACACGAGGGCAAAACAATGCGGGTACTCCTGGTAGAAGACGATCTGGCGATGGCGCGCAGCATCGAAATGATGCTGAATGGCGAGGGCTTTAACGTTTACGCCACCGATATGGGCGAAGAAGGCCTCGATCTCGGCAAGATCTACGACTACGACATTATTGTCTTGGACCTCAATTTACCGGACATGCATGGCTACGACGTGCTGAAGAAGCTGCGTAGCGCGAAAATCGAAACGCCCATTCTCATTCTTTCGGGGATGTCCGAATCGGACGATAAGGTCAAAGGTTTGGTCTTTGGTGCTGACGACTACCTGACCAAACCGTTCGACAAGAGCGAATTGGTCGCCCGCATTCATGCGGTGGTGCGACGCGCCCGGGGTCATGCCCAGTCTTCGATCACGGTCGGCGATTTGGAGATCGATCTCGACGGTAAATCCGTTTCGGTGGCCGGCCAGTCGGTTCACCTCACCGGCAAGGAATACGGCATTCTGGAATTGCTCGCGTTGCGCAAAGGCACGACGCTGACCAAGGAGATGTTCCTAAACCACCTTTACGGTGGCATGGACGAGCCCGAACTCAAGATCATCGATGTTTTTGTCTGCAAGCTTCGTAAGAAGCTTGCCACAGCATCTGGCGGCAACAACTTTATCGAAACCGTCTGGGGTCGCGGCTATGTGCTGCGCGACCGGGAAAGCGACAAGGTCGCCGAGGTTTCGGCCGCCTAAGTTGAAGAACGTCCTCCCTACCTTGAAAGGCCGCCCTCGGGCGGCCTTTTTCTTAGGCGGGAACAGCGGTTAACGTGACCCCGCCTTCTGCGGCGGTGAAAAAGACCCTTTGGCCCTGGCGCGCGGCCAATTTGAGGGTTAGCGCCGCTTGGATTTGTCGCGGCGTAAGCGCCTCTGTATCGACATCGCCGTCTAGGACAGGCTGCACGTCTTCCGGAATACGGGCGCGACCGCCAGTCGCCTCAACCCCGAGGCCCTCGCTTTCCGAAACGACACGCACCGTCCCCCCTCGTGCGACGGCATCTGCACCAAGTAAGACGAGATTGACCAGAAGGCGGACCCCCTCCGGCCCTGGATCGGCGCCACCTTCGGGCCAATCGATCACCACACGGCCCGAGGAGAATAGCCCCTGCGCGGCAACCCGCGCTTCGCTCAGGGTGGTGCCGGGGCCCGCCTTGCCATAGGCGATGCGGTAGACCTTAAGTTTGTTGACGGCGTCGGCAAGCCCATCGGCCGTTAGGGCAATCGCTTCGGCCCGCATTTCGGGATCGTTCTCATCTTGCGCCATGGCAACGCCGTTGCGGGCGGCGCTGACCGGACTGATCACGTCATGACACAAACGCGCGCAAAGCAATGCGCTAAAATCGATCTCGTCCATTCGGGCTCCTCGATTGACTTCATTCAATCCACTGTCTGTTAGGATAGCCTATGAAAAATGAAGGGGTGCATCACTCGTGACATTTGTGCTGGAACCAGGTGCCTATGTCCGACACCCTGATCGTCCGGACTGGGGTATCGGGCAAGTTCAAACGGTGGTTCGGAATCGTGTGACGGTGAATTTCGAGAATGCAGGCAAGCAGTTGATCAACACCGCTGTGATTGCCTTGGTGATATTGGACGACGACCTGACATGACGGATGACGCCGGCAAAGCACGTCACCCGGGAAAGGGACGGCACAAGGGCCGCCGAACTGAGCGCGGCCGACAACCAACGGTAGCAGCGCTGCGCGAAATTGGCGACGTTCTGGGCTCCGAGGCGCCCGAGCGGGCGCTACTCCTAGAGT
>Ga0181579_10005182_pt1 | contig 10040 bp, 1 predicted proteins | sample 071ome_24_FD_132996 | JGI IMG/M metagenome (GOLD analysis project Ga0181579, IMG submission 132996) | Coastal salt marsh microbial communities from the Groves Creek Marsh, Skidaway Island, Georgia - 071402CT metaG (megahit assembly) | ecosystem: Environmental > Aquatic > Marine > Intertidal zone... | reverse complement strand
GGACCTGGAGTTTGTTGTTCAGCCCGATTTTCCAGAGGACCTGGTGGCAGTTGTCGCTCATGGTGTGCTGGAAAGCCTGGAATCCCTGCCCGAAGCCAAGCCTACTGAAGAAGTCATCGCCAACAACATGCTTCACGCTGGAGCCCGCAAAGCGCTCACTGCCAACTAATTTAGAAGTCTGTCTAAAATACGAAAAGATCTAGGGGATTAGGAGGAGTTTTTAACACTACTCCCACAGTACCTGAGCCAGATCCTGTAGCATTTCCTCCTACCGAACCACCGCCAGATCCACTTCCAGCACCCGACAATGAACCAGATCCTGTCCCGCTGCCAGATCCTGTAGCATTTCCTCCCACAGTACCTGAGCCAGATCCACTTCCAGCACCCGACAATGAGCCAGATCCTGCCCCACTGCCAGATCCTGTAACATTTCCTCCCACCGAACTATCACTGCTCTCGAGGGCAGTTGAAAGGCGGTTCTCAACGATCTCCTTAACCAATTGTTTGTCAAAATATGTTTGGGACTGAAGGGCAATCTGATCAATTCCATCCCACATTTGTTGAAGGATCTGATACTTGTCTGTAGGAAATTCCGTATGCTCTCCTACAACCAATCCGATACGGTTTGCTAGGTTGCCTAAGATAAGACCTAAATCTAACTCTGGGTCTAATTCGAATATGTCTCCTAAACCAAAAGTAATACCTCCAATCAGGCTATCGATAGCCTGTGTGATTTCTGTGTCAGACTCTTTGAAGTTGGGTGCCAGTACGATCAATCCAATTAGACCACTTTCTGCGATGTCACCTATCAAAATAGTCAGATTAGGATTAAATTCTGGAATCTCATCAAGAGTTGTAACAACAGTCTGTAGAGACTGATAGATAATTGTAGAGATAGTATTCGTATCAAGATTTGCATACTGCAAACCCTCAATCGAGCTTCTGGTAATGGCCTGAATTCCTTCTGCGGGTTGCATTCCTTGGATTTTACCAACTTTTCGAAGAGTGGTTCTGATAATGACCTGTGCAGCCGATTGAATTTGATCACTTGCAATTGCCTCATCTAGAGTTTCAATCATTGCCCGAGTGATTTCTCCAAGCCCTTCATCCAAAGAAGTGTCTGAAAGCCCTGTTTTTCTAAGCTGATCTGTAGCAACAGTGGCCAAAATACCTAGTAAGTTTTCCACCACAGGCTGCAGTTGGGCGTTACGATTTCTCTGTTCATTCTGAACTAATTTATCTTCAAATTCTCTAATGAGGGCAGTGTGAGTCGCTAGAATTTGGTGGATTACTTGGATGATTAGATTATCATCGCCATTCAGGCGTAATCTACCAACACCGGCCAAGCTTCCGATCAGAAAACGAGGCAATACAAATACAGGGTTTTCTGAAAATTCTAGGTCATCGACAAGCTCCTCATTGGCAGCATTCAAGATTATCTCAATCTGATTAGAAGTGAGCACCTTCAACAGTTCAAGACGAGTGCGCAGTCGGGCACTGGAAGTATCTCCCAATCCCGGAGTAGATGCAGTGACGAAACTGCTGTGATATTCATCAGTCAGTGAATTGCCAGCTAGGTCTTGTAAATTTGCTATTTTTAGTACGTAAGTTGTTTCGAAATTGAGGTCACCGTAAGGAGTGATTGTCAGTGCTCTACTGCTATTGGAGCGTGAGAGGCTGACAATAACACAATCTAAGAAGTTGCTGCTAGAGAGTTGAATCGAACCGATACAGGTTCCGTCTTGGGTTCCAGAAATGCTCGAAAAAGCGATAGCTTCTGAAAAGGTGACTACTAGGTTGACAGACACATCGACCGCGGATGTCCCATCTTCTGGAAAGATCTCAACAACCTTAGGAGCCTGTTGATCCCTACTGGTTGGTTGCTCAAGGTCTTCTGCAGCACACGACCAAAGCAAGGTGGCTAGTAAGATGCTACAAAGTAGCCGTCGGCTTCTTACTTGATTTTTATGATTTTTCAACATTTTAGAGAACTCTTACATCTTACAGAATAGTAAACACATATAGACAATAACTCTGGAAATAAGGAAAGACATCCACTACCCAGATTGAATCACTCAATTGTCGACGGAGGCATTATATTTGGCTAGACTGCACTGTAAAACACCGTGCTACAGGCAATCTAAAGGGATGCTGGAGAGTTTTTCGAAGCTACTCCCATGAGCTAAACTATGCTTAAGCCCAGAAGCTTCGCTAAGAGTTCAGTGATGAACGTTGTTTCTTGGGAATACTATCTGAGAGACACCTTGTTGGAAAAGTTTCTAAAACAGAAGCAAGCGGATTGCTAGTTGTAAGGTCGTTGATTCTCTGTTCAGAACCAAACTATAACCATCAAAATCCATTAGATTGCTGATTAGCTACTAACCTGACCTTTTTAGTGATGTGATTGGGAAAATTCCTAACTGGCTAATCAGTTACTGCTACCAGAGGAGAAGCTACAATATTTTTCTCAAAAAATGGCAGCTTGCTCAGTTCCCCAGGTCGTAACTCAGCCCTTCGACCCCTACGTAGCTCTCATCTCCCTCGGCATCCTGAAAGCGAGCGTAGAGTATGCTGGAGGGCTGATTCGTCAAGATCGTCCGGCGCATCGCGTAGTCCTTCCAGTCCACGTCCCCTTGCTCCGGATCGGTGAAGGTCCCGTCCGTGCTGACCATCATCTTCACGGCCCCATACGCCCGAGCCTTGAACGTCACCTCCTGCCCCTTCGTGTCCTCTCGCACCACCTCCGGCCAAGTGGGGCCATCTAAATGGCGACCCGCAAAGGAAAGTGATTCAGATAACCAACCTGTAAAGTCAAAGCGATACTTTCTTGGATCATTGGCGTTCGTTACGAAGGAGATGTTTTCATAGTCGCTCTCATCAATTGTATCAGCTCCCCAGTGATTGTAACGGAGTTCAATTTTGGGATCGGATGATGAAGAAACTTCTGACTCTGAGGTGAGAGTTGTGTTTGTAAATGAGTTATATTTCAATTCTGCTAGCTGACTCTCTCTATATATGCTTAAATTTCCTTTACTTATTATATTAAACAAGAACTCTCCTCTTGTTGAATTCCACCAGTATCCATATCCAATAGAACCATCAATTTCAACAAAATCCCCATTGACTACTTTATTCGGGAAATAGTCATAAAAAGTTGCTCTTAAAAAATAGGGATTGAAGAACCTTCGATAGTTACCATTACTAATTGATGTACTTGCCAAGAATTCATCAGCGACGCTCAACCCAATCGATTGTGAGACATTCCACTTAGTGTTCGTGGATAAGGTATTAGTTGTACTGAAACTAAAGCCTTTATTGACCTCAACCTTGAGGTCCTTTGATCCATAAATACGTACCGGGATTGAGATAGACAAACCGTCTTCATTTGAGGCGCTATTGTCTTTCACAACAACCCCTGGAGCGATGTAGAGGGTTCCATTGTCGAACTTAGCACCGTACTGCTGGGGAGTGTAGGGGGAGCCACTTGTAGTCCAAATGATTCTTCCTTTTTCATCCGGTGTTGGAAATGATGGAATTGTTGTCCCGCCATTGTTAGCTTGCGGAGTCGCCGCATCGGCCGCTGATTTCTCACCCTCGTTGCCATCGTGATCCACAGCAGAGACCGCATACTCGTAGGTACTGCCATTGGTAACGATCGTGTCGGTGTAGAGTGTGTCCTGAACCAGGCTGGAATTGAGCTGGCTCCAGGAATTGGAGCCACTGGGGCGGCCATAGACGTTGAAACCCGCCACTGAGAAGTCCTCGTGCAGATCCCAGACGATGTCCACTCGGCCGTCCCCACCCATCGCCACTACATTGGCCGGTGGCAAGGGTGCCAGGCGGAAGGAGTAGAGCTGACTCTGACCATCAACCCCTTCGGCATCAACCGACTTGACCCGGAAGAAGTAGAGCGTACTGCGATCCAGGCCAGTCAGAGTAACCTCATGGTTGGTGACCAGGGCAGCGGTGGAGGTTGATTCACCCAAGCCCTTGCCGTCCCATTCAACGATGTAAGGGCGGGCATGATTGTAATGACCGCTACTCCATTCCCAAGGTGACCAATATCTGTAGTAGAGATACTTGTAGGAAGAGCTACCTCCCGGATCATTGCTGACATAGCTCCAGGGCTCATCCGTAACCCAGGACCAATTGCTGTCCCACTTCGCTCCCAACCAACTGTAGCTATTTGCCAGGGGTCCAACAAACTGCATCTCAGCACTACTGGTGATTGTCGCCAGGTAGCCTCCCAACTCTTCAGCCTGGCGCTTGGCATCTTCCCAGAGCAGGGGCTGATTGTAGTAAAGATAAAAGTGTCCGTTGCCCCCAGAGGTCGTCTTCCACTCGACAGCACCCGTCTCTGGTGCTGCTGTGCCATACTCAATCGTAGAGTCTGCCTGCACTTCTGTCAGCCAGCTAATAGTGGCGCTGGCACTGGCTGCATCGGCTGAGACCATGATGTCCTTAAGCTGCAGCGGGGGACGGGGGGCTTCGCCGTTGGTGGTATCACGGGCGTTAGTCACTGTTACATTCTGCCACTGCGGCGGAACGGCTGTACTCTCGCTACCGTCGGAGGCATCCACTACCCCGTCGGCAGAGCCGTTGTTTCCAGCGATGAAGCTGTTGTTGACCGTATTGCCCGAGGATGTGTAGGGGGTGTAGTCCTCGGTTTCGGCCTTGGTGTCGACATCGGCATTGAGCGCCAGGCCGGCATGCCCGACAAAGTTGCTCTTCTCGATTGAGTTGTCCTTGGAGTACCAGTGGAAGTAGATTCCCCCCGCTTGGTTGCCCTTGTTGCCACTGAAGGTCGAGGCAATCACTTCATTTTCGGAAGAGTTCTGGAAGAGGATTGCGCCAGCGTAACCTCCCTGGTTGTCAGTGAATTTGTTCTCCCGCAGAATTACCCCCTTGGTCCGGCCAAGCTTGATGGCCCCTGCATCGAAATAGTTACCGGTAGCACGGTTGCCAGTAAATTGGGACTTTTCGACAATGACACTCAGTGACAGAGGATCATTCGCATAGGAATCACAGCAATAACCAACCATTAGACCTGCAGCGCCCCAGGAGCCAGAATTGATATTTTCTCGAATCTGAAGCCCTGATAAGAGAATGTTGCTTGTACCACTATCATCAACATAAATACCTGCTCGATCCCAACTCCCTGCTGAATTTTCGGAGATCTCTGAATCCAGCAACTGGTGCCCATAACCCCTTAGGGAAACTCCCCCATTTCGATTCTTGCTGATCAGCGAGTTCTGCACGGTCACACCAGTTCCCCAGTCTTCTTGCCCAGAATCGTAAATATAGAGACCTCGTCCCTTGTTCTCACTGATGACTAGATTAGAGAGCAAGACGTTGTTGCTGTAATGAATATTAACAGCGTTTGAATCCCCCTGCAAAAAGCTACTGTCAGCGATCAGGGAGTCGTGTGCGTAGTACAAATCTAGAGCATTACTTTCATTATTGACGAAGTTCGAATGGTGAATTGAAGTGTTCTGAGGATAATCTCCTGAACATCGAGAGAAAACCGTTTGATTCTTATTATTTTCGAAAGTCAGGTCTCGGAAGGTATTGCCCTTTCCACCTACACAGATTGCTGAAGCGCCCTGGCTACCAGAGTTCTCATTGAAGACCGAGGATTCAACGAGGTTGTTTTCAGATCGGAAAAAGGTCAGCCCAGCGGCGTGTTCGTAATCTGCCGTGTTACCTGATGAGTTTACGTAGGTAAGTCGCTTCGTGGTCGAATTATTCCGGAAGATGGAATCACTGATTTTGTTGTTGTTTGCATATTGATAGTGCAGGGCACCTTCAGCGTTGTCCTCAAAGGTCGCCTCTCGAATTTCAGTAGCGCTGGACTGATTGAAGATCAGTCCACCATTGCCCGAATAGCGCAACTCGATGTATTCCAACTGGGAGCCATTGCCGCCATCCACGGTGATGTCTCCCCAGTCTCCAGGAGTGGGTGCTCCTTGTGCCGAGGTAAAGACCACTGGCTGGCTCTCCGTACCCTGGGCATACAGCGCTCCCTTGATGTGGAGCCCTGCGTTCTCATGGCCAAACTTCAGCGTTGTTCCAGCTGGTAGTACGACTGAAGAGAGCTCCAGGCGACTGTTGATCAGAATCTCCCCGAGCACATTGACGTTGTTGAGCGAGAGATATTGCCGACCACTGGTCATCGGGTAGTTGCGATTCTGCAGTGGATTATAGTTTTCCTCGTATTCGAGTTTGTCTTCCACCCCATCCCCATCAGTATCGGCCACCATTGGATTGGTGCCGATGGTGCCCTGCTCTAGAGTATCTGGGAGACCATCCCCATCATCATCGCTATCGGAGGCATCAGCGGTGCCATCGAGGTCACAGTCTGGATTGCCGGTAGGTTTTTTAGAGTCATCCACTGGACTGTAGAAGAAAGGCGGATTCAACTCGGGAGAACTCTCACGGTCCTCCTGACGGTCACAGAAGCCGTCATTGTCGTCATCTCCGTCCAGCCAGTCCAGTATCCCGTCTCCATCTAGATCAGCTGTCCTCCAGGGACCGGAAGTCCATGAGCCAGGATAGAGACCGATCCGGTTGGTGCCCTGGGCGGCCAAGTCAAAGCGATCGAAGATCTGGGTTTTGATTTCGGTCGCCTCACTGGTTCCCCACCAGGAGTCGTAGAGAGAGACGTCGACCAAGCCAACTTTGGTTGCTGCTGCAGGTGTTTCTGCAGAAAAGGCCTTCTCGGAGTTGTCCTGAAGTTCAAATCGAGTTCCACTGAAGGCGCAATCATCGCTACAGCCGGCAGTCCAGTTGAACCCAATCCGGTTTCCGGTCAGGGTGTTGTCATAGGCAAGAAAGGAGTGGAGATCCGGGTGAGTGACCTTGAGGCCAATATCGCTATTAGTCACCTGGTTGTGAGCCAGGATCAGGTTCTGAGGCATCGCCAACAGGCCGGTTGCCGCAGCCCCATTGACCGAGTTGCCCAGCACCTCTGCCCTCTCGGTTCCAAAGATACCAATGGAGCCGCTGGTAATCGTATTGTCGCGGATCAAGCCGTTACTGACGAGCAGGGAGCCCCCATCGAAGCTGTTTTCCTCGAAAGCTCCGTAGGTCTGTTGAAGGCTATCTGCATTTTCGGCATTGACATCCGAGAGCATGTACCCTCGAAAACGGGTGCATTCCCAAGGGACGTCACTTGGCCAAGTACCAGGACCGGGGCAATAAGCGGGAGGAGGGAGGATGATGTCATAATTAACGTTGGAAGGCTGATTGTACGCAGTCAGCTGTCTGCAACTCCAGTCTGTATCATAAACAGTATCTTCTAACGCAGGGCAATCCTCTGGGCGGGAGGTCACAGCATAGAATCCATCCGTGTTGACACTCTCATTAATGGTGTATCCACGAATATATCTACAATCCCAATCGTCATCGGCCGTCAGATCTTCCAGCGAAGGACAGTCCTTTCCATTAGTGTCTCCATAACGCCACCAAGCGGTATCAAAGCCGAAGCCCGCCTGGCATTGTGGGTTGCCAACTCCCTCCATAGAGCAGTCTAAGTTGGGATCGTACCAGAATCCATTTTCAGTCAGCAAGGAAATGGATTGTGTCTGATAGTAAGTTTCCCGTGCTTGAAGTTGGGTAGCAATGACAGGGTTACTGTTCATGGTGTTTCGGCGAACCTGGGCGTTGTTCAGGATTACCAAGGGGCTGCTGCCCAGGAACTCAGAATCCTCCACGGTGGCATTGCGCATCGCCAGGGTCGAATCTTCAACCGTACTGTTTTGGATGATGACGGTGCCGACAGACTGGACCCCCGTGTTGTTGAGCGTCACCTCCTTCAACACGGAATTGAGACTGTCCTGAGATGCCATCGAGATCTGGTAGTTGTAGTACTTGCCATCCTGCCAGTAAGAACGGTTGTTCTCTGAGAGAAAACCGATACTGAAGGAGCTGTTGCTGAACGTGCTGCTTTCAGCCTGTAGACTGAGGAACTGAACCTGGGAGTTGGAGAAGGAATCGTTGAGGGAGGTGCTGGCTCCGGAACTCAGGTCGAGGGTGATGTAGTAGTAGTTGCTGTTCCAGGAATCCTGACCTTGCTCAGTTTTCGTCTGGAGAGATTGAATGCTGGTACCTTCCCAATTGTTTCTGGCTGACTGCAAGCCCTGTGAAAGAGAGAAGCTGCTATTGGTAATGGTGCTGCCCTCAATCCGGTTCATCAGCGTGGCCTCGCTTTGAATCAGCGTCAGGTTTTCCACGGTACTGCCGCTGAGATCCAACCCACCGCCAACGAGAACCATGCTCCCATTCTTGAGCGTACTGTCTCGGAACGAGATCCGGTGACTACTGCCCAGACCTTCTGCAGAGAGACAGACTTCACAGCCATCTAGAGAGACATTTTCCAAATAAAGCCCCAGGCCTTTTTCGACGCGCAGCCACTTGAAACCGTTTGCGCCAGCATTCTGCAGGATGAGGTGTCGTAAGGCCGAGCCGGATTGATAGATGCCCTCGGCATTGAAGGAAGCCCCAACAGCTCCCTGGATCCATTCAATCCCTTTCCAGGGATTTCCACTGGAGCGGAGTGTAACCGGGCTTGCACGTGTACCGTTAACCTGAATCTCTCCTTCCACTCGGATCTTGAAGGCATCCTGAAAGACAAGTTCTGTTCCTGGCAGAATGTAGAGGGTGTAGCCTCTTTCGATCAGCACATCACCATCGATCGTCCAGGGATTGCCGGCCTGTGAAAGGATTCGGTTCGTTGCAATTTTACCTTTGAGGCTCTGGGCTGCCTGGACCGCAGAGGGGGTCGCTGAGCTTTGCTCGGAGAGAACGCTCTCTACCCCGAAACTATCGATAGCCGTCACCCGGTAGAAGTAGCTCACGCCATTGCTCAACCCTTCATCCAGAAACACTCGATCCGTCGTAGGGATATTGTTGATTTTCGTAAACCCCGAACCAGAGGTGGTGCTACGGTAGACATGGTAGCCCAGTAGGTTTTCCTCGGTGTTTGGAGACCAGACAATGACTGCCTCAGAATCCCCAGGATAGGCCGCCACCCCAACGGTGATAGAGGGGGCGACTCGGAATGTCCGATCTCCGGAGACCGTCTCATACCCAAGCGAATCAGTGGAGCGCACTCGGTAGTGATAGGTCGTACCCCGTTGCAGTCCACTCAGTAAAACCTCATGGCTTTTCACCAAGCCAGGCGTGGTTTCTTCTGTGCCGTAACTTTCGTCCAGGCCAAACTCGACCCGGCTCGTGGCATCCTCATCGGTCAGCCATTTAACAATCGCTGTGTTCTCCGAGGTAGTCGGGGTGACTCGGATCTGGGTGATCTCAGGAGGTGTGCCAATAGTGATGGTGCCAGGAGCAAGAACAGATTCGGCAGTGTTTCCGTATTGATCGGTGAAATGGCCGATGACCTTTTTTTCTCTGATGTCAAATCCTTCCAAGATCAAGAAATCAGCCTCGTAGATGCCATCTCCAGCGGTTTGATCTCCCCGAAGTCCGTCATCAAGCAGTGGGATGCCATTTTTATAATCGGCAATGTCTATCTTGGCGGTCCCTCCAGCTTCTCCATTGGCATTGAGGGTAAAATGGAGCTTGGAGCCGCGCTGTAGAACTTGACCCTGGGAATCCTCGGTGACTGCGGTGATAGAGGCGATCGAATCCAGGAAGATATTGTCATCAACGGTATTGATGATGGTTTCGGACTCATCCCGGAAGCTGATGTAGACTGTATGGTCACCCTGTGTGGAGAAAGTAATCTGCTGGGATGTGGCAAAATTCTCCCAAGATCCTCCCAGTGGGTCATCGATGCCAACCCTCATCTCGGTCGCCCCGGTTGCCCCGATGGAGAGTGAGACGGTTGGACTGGTTGTGACCGCAGCTCCATTGTTGATCTGTACATAGAACTGGCGCAGGCTCACTGGCAGTAACGACTGGGGATCTCCGGCAAGCACGCTCAGGCTCTGGCTGACCACCTCCCAGAGTTCATCGTTCTCCTTGAAGAAGGTCAGGTTGTATTCCCCGAGGGGGACCTCCGGCATACTCCAGGAGCCGTCAAT
>Ga0181579_10005176_pt1 | contig 10052 bp, 6 predicted proteins | sample 071ome_24_FD_132996 | JGI IMG/M metagenome (GOLD analysis project Ga0181579, IMG submission 132996) | Coastal salt marsh microbial communities from the Groves Creek Marsh, Skidaway Island, Georgia - 071402CT metaG (megahit assembly) | ecosystem: Environmental > Aquatic > Marine > Intertidal zone... | reverse complement strand
TCGCACTGCTTCCAGACGGTGGGCCACAGGGCGGTGGGTGTGTACCACGAACTGACCGGTTTGCCTCTGTTCCGTCGTAAGATCGTCGGCACGTCGGCGCACGTGGAGATGTCCTACGACGTGTCCGACGAACGCGTCAAGGGGGACGAGGTGGAGGACCTGAGGGCGCTCCTCGCCGCGGTGGTCAGGGAGTTGCCCAACGTGAGGGCGGTGACGAGCGGGGCGATCCTGAGTGACTACCAGCGGCTCAGGGTGGAGGCGGTGTGCGCGGACCTGGGTTTGACGAGCTTGGCGTACCTGTGGAGGCAGCCGCAGGGTCTGATGCTGGAGACAATATGCGCTTCCGACGTGGACGCCGTGCTGTGCAAGGTTGCCGCCATGGGACTGAAGCCCGACAGGGACCTCGGCCGGTCGCTCGTCGACGCGCGGGGCACCCTCTACGAGATCGAGTCCGCGTACGGATCGCACTGCTGCGGCGAGGGCGGGGAGTTCGAGACGTTGACGATGGACTGCCCGCTGTTCCGCCGCGGTTCTCTCCGGTTCGAATGTCCGCCCCGGGTCGTGGTCACCAGCCGCGACCCCTTCGCGCCATCCGCGCACCTCGCCGTCGAAGCCGTCGCGGTTGACGTGAAGGATCACACCGTCGAACCGGGAAGGTTGGTGGACGTGCACGTGAGCGTGGACCCGCCCGCGGTGACTCGCCGAAGGCGCACGATCGACGCGTTCGAGGAGGTGCTGACGTCGGAAGATGCCGTCATAGGGGGTAACGCGAGGCTCACCAAGAGTTGGCGCCGCGCGGGACCCAAGTTTTGGACAGTCGCCGCCGCCGTGCCAGTCTCGGGACCGAATCTCGCGGCGGGCTCCGCGGAGGAGGCGGCGAGGTCCGCGGAGGCTGGACTACACTTCGTGGAGCTCTCGTTGCGCGAGAACGGCCGGGACTGGAGCGACGTGGCGCTGGTGCAGCTCTACGTCCGGGACATGTCGCACTTTGCGGCGGTCAACGAGGCGTACCTGCGGGTGGTGCCGTCGACCCAACCCCCGGCGAGGGCTTGCGTCCAGATCCCCTTGCCCGGAGATACCCCCGTCGCGATGGACGTGCTCGTGGGCGTGGGCTCGGGCGCGTCGGCCAGGAAATCTCTTCACGTGCAGAGCGTGTCGTGCTGGGCGCCGGCGTGCATAGGACCGTACGCTCAGGCCGTGACGCACCTCGGCCTGACCCACATGGCGGGGGTCATAGGTATGGTCCCGGCGACGTTGGACATGATTCGAAGCGACGGCGACGGCGACGGCGACGGCGACGGCGACGGCGAAACGAACGCGACGGAGGCGCGCAGGGCGTGGAGGAGCGCCGCGGCCGTGGCTCGTGCCTCGGGCGCCACGCTCGCTTCGGACTGCCTGTCGTGCACCGTGTACTCGTCAATTTTGGGCGGAGACGGGGCGAGGATCGCGTCGGACGAGGCCTTCGCCGGGGTCATGCGCGGCGAGGGTTGGCAGGATGACGTGGACGTGCCCGGGGGTCCCCACGCGGCGAAGGCCGGGGTACTGACCGGGTCCGTCCACCGTAACGGCCGCGACGGGTCCCCAAACCAAGGTCCCCAAACAAACGGTCCGCAAACGTTGGCGGTTTCCGGCGACGGAAGCGGCTTCGGCGCCAGCGCGCCCCGTCGGTGGCCGTGGGATCCCCTGGTCACCCACGTCACCGTGCCCGGGCTTCCGAAGGATGCGCGTGTGGAGGTCCAGCCCGTGCTACTCGACGGCGACGGGCCGGGTTCGGGCGAAAATAGCGACGAACCGTGGGACGGCGACGTGGAGACTTCGCGGATGGCGATTGAGCGATTGACGCACGACGACGAGCGAACAAAAGTCGCGTGCGTCGCCCTGTCGCGACGCGGGAGGTTCTGTCGCGTGCACGCCGCCGTGCCCAAGTCGGCGGAGGACATCGACGCCGCCACGGTCGCCGCGTTTCGTGCGGTGGTTCGCGCGGTGGAGGACGCCGGGCTGACGATCGACGACGTGGGTTGCGCCCGCGCGTTTGTGGCGAGCGACGAGACGCTCGACACGGAGACGGTGCTGGCGCTGGCGAATGCGGTGGACGGGGTGTTGGAGGTGCAGTGCGCGGTGGTGCCCGTCGTGCGCGCGAGCTTCGGGTCGGTGGACGACGCCTTTATGGTGCTGGAACTGACGGCGGTTAGTTGAGTTGGGTGTTGGCACGTGGAACGGAAATACTCAAACTTGTCCGCGAAGTGTTCAGGAATGACCTGATCATGCACGAGGACGCAGTCTTCGGTTTGAACGTTTAAACGCGTGAACCACGATCACCACCTGTCGACCCTACACACCGGATCCCTTAGGCGATTTCCCTTCGATAGCGTGGGAACTCGGGTTTGATATAAGAAAATACTCAATCATCACGGTCGAGGCGAAACGGACTCGGGAGCCCAAACGGCGCGGCCGTTTTCCCACATTCACGACGACCGGCCCGCGCACACCTCTCGCGCGCCACCGACGCGGGGCGATAGCGCCACCGACGGTTTCGAATCCCATTCGCCCGTCGGGTGTCCCGACATCGCGTCTCGATTATTCCACCGCCGCCCATGTCGTCGCGCGACCGCGCCGATCTCGCAGCCTTCACATCCCACAAGCACGAGATTGAGGTGACGCTCCTGGACGGACCGGATGGCGTGGCACTGGCGTCGTGCCACCTGGAGCGCGACCCGACGCGCCGCGAGAGTGAAGTGCGCGCCTCGAAGGGTCCCGCGACCGGTCGACGCGTGCGGCTCAGGTTGCCATGCGGCGAGGAATCCCTTCGGGTGCCCTCGACCGTCGGCAAAACTCGCTGGCTGCGGGTGAGGATCGGGGGTCTCGAGCTCACTGGCGCGATATCGCCGCCCCTTCCAGAGTCACACCGCACGGACGACCCGCCCCTCGAGCGGCAGGTTGGAACCCTGCGAGCGGACGGCGTCGCCGTGCAGCTTCGCTTCAAAACCGCTTCAAATCGCACGGACTCGGCGACTTTGGACTCGGCGACTTCGATCGAGTACGTCCTCCTCGACGGAGCCTTTACCGCGGATGAACACGCCACCGACGGCATCGAGGCGGTGGAGGCCGCGGGGGAGCCGGTGTACACGACGGCGAGGGACGTGATGGTCAGACACGAACCCGCCCCGCGAGTGGGTCGCATCTCCGACATCTGGATGCCCCAAAAGTTCGAGCCGGGATCCGAGCACTACGACGAGAAGGACCCCGACCGGCTCCAGTACGACCGGAGGGGACGGGAACGCAACGAAGAACTCCTGGTGGAGATAAGGCGCGAGACGGAAGCGTGGGAGGCGACGGGCAGGAACACCGCATTACTCCTCAATCACAGGCGTGAGGCGCGCAGGTGGGACCTCGCGTTGCTCCAGAACCGTAGGTCCATGCTGAGGGATCTCGCCAAGCTGGTGAAAGAGCAAGGACTGGACGGCGTCACCGCGGAGATGGCGGAGCGCTTGAAGGCGGCGACGACCTTCTCGAAGCGCAAAGCGATGGACTTCGACAACGACTGCGCCGACATTCGACCAGTCGATGAGAGCGATCAGGACGCGGTGAGTCTGATCAAGGAGGACCTGTTCGAGTTCCTCGACGAGCTCGTCGAGACGAACGTCGCCGAGCTCACGCGGCTTCACGGTGAGATCAACCGGAAGTGCATCCGATGCACCGAGGGTATCAGGCGCTTGGATCAGGAGTTGGACGACAGGACGAGATGGGACAACGCGGAGAGCGGGGTGGAGACCAGGGACGTGCTTGATAACGGCGTCAGGCGCGTCGACATGGAGAGGATGATGGGTCGCATGGTCACCAAAGTGGATGTCGACGCGAGTCTGAAGATACCGGATGCAGACAGGATGAGGATCGTTGGGGGGCACGACGTGGAGCAGTCCCGGCTGAGCGGGCGCCAGGAGTACAAGGGGCAGCTCCCGAGCTCTTGCTACGTTCCTCGCCCCCGCGTCAAGGAGGACCTGCCCCAGGGTGCAGAGCAGTATGAACGGAAACTAGCCCGCGGCATGGCCCCGAAATGAAAAAACTCGTCACAAAAACTGTCACCCAAAGCAGTCACCTTGGCGTGTTTTGTGGTGTTGAACTCGGGTGGATATTTCCATTTCGACCGACGGCCACTCCTCCAAACGGACCCGACGATGCCGAAACCCGTCAGTCATGGGCGAAAGAAGAGCAAGAATCCCTTTGCCGGGGCGACAGGGCTGAAGCGAGCGATCTCGTTGTCGCAGCGTCAGAAGGATATGAAGCAGCAGCGCAAGAGAGTCGAGGAGATCTTCGCGGACGCGGACACGAGCTACACTGGGAGCCTGAACCGAGAAGAGTTCGCAACGGTTTTGGAGAAGATGGTGGAGGAGGCTGGGGTGGAGGAACCTGTCACCCCGACGGCGGTGGAGTGGGTCATGCAACGCGCGGATAGCACCGGCGATAGCTCCACTCTCTCCATGGAGGAGATGGAGAAGGGAATGGGAGTGTGGGCGTCGTATTTGGGCAGGAAAGAATTCATCGATGACATAATGCAGCGTTTTGACCTCGACGGCGACGGCAAGCTGTCGAGGGAGGAGCTTAAAAGTTATGTATGCGAGCTCAAGGGGGGCGAGGCACCCACGGCCGCCGAGTTGGACTGGATCATCCAACGGTGCGACAAAGGGGGCTTCAACACCGTAGCGGGGGATGGCTTTATTGGTAGGATCGAGCTCCTAGATGTTGCCGACGAGTGGTGCTACCTTCCCCGGGACGTGGACTCGGACGAGGAACTGCTGGACGAAGACGATGCCTCGGCGGTTCCGGGTTCGGCGAGGGGCAAGGGTGGATGCTGCGTTGTGCAGTGATGCGAGCTAGTTGACGAGTTGAGTCTTGATTGACGAAAGAATGATTCGGTGCCGAACGCAGGACGCGGAGCCTGGCTACTTCTTAGGTCGCACCACCACGCTGAGCTCCGCACCCTCCGGCGCCGCGTCACCGCCCACGAGGCACTGGCAGGACATGCGCCAGCCCTCCTTCAGCTTGCCGGCTTTGACCTTCCTCAGTTCCGCCTCTGTCTGCTCGGACAGCAGATCGGCTCCCTCCACCACGTCCACGAGACAGGTACCGCAGTTGCCCATTCCGCCACAGTTCATCAATCTGTCCATGCCGCCGTACAGCTGCGCGCCAGTGTCAAGAATCACGGTACGGAGCACGCTGGCAGTGTCCACGGTCGTGGTGATGGACTCCCCTCCATCGGACGGCGTGATCGTTACCTTCACCGAGGCAGCCTCCACACGCAGCTGGGAGCGAGACGATCGCCCGACGGGGCGACGGCGGGACAAGCACGCGATCGAGGGGCGGACCGCGGATGCGGGTGATGCGATCGAAAGCGACATGGACGCTGTATCGACGGGAGAATCGAAGTCACGCTACGGCGCGCTCGGATAAATGGCCACGTAGCCAAAAGGAAGGCAGTTGATTCCAAAACATCTTCTCAACACCAACCCACATCGGTACGCACGTGACACAACTCGAACCGATGTCGCGCGGGTTTGACCGCGTCGCCGGCGGCATTTGGCTGCTAGTCTTCGGTCTGGCGCTCGGGCTACCCCCGGCGTCGTCGGCACGGGCAGTCAGAGAGCGGGTGGCGGTTGAACACCCAAAGTTCGCGAATGGCCGGTCGAGGGAAGGGGCGTTCATAGGGTACTCTGAGCATTCCGCCTCAGACACACCTGCGATGGAGAATCGGCGCAAGGTTCCATCATGGTGCAAGGACGACGACGACAACTGCGCGTCGTGGGCGGCGAGCGGGGAGTGCGACAATAACCCAAGCTTCATGAAGGCAACCTGCAGAGTTTCCTGCGACTCATGCGTGTTCCATCGGAAGGAACGGGTGCGGGAGGGACCCAGGGTGTATTTGGACGTGGTCATAGGAGAAGATATGGACGCAGCGACGGGTAGGATCGTCTTGGACCTCTTCGCAGGGACGCATCCGAAGACATCGGAGAACTTCCGGCAGATGTGCACGGGAGAGGCTGGGTTTGGCTACCGCGGCAGCACCTTTCACCGGGTCATACCGGGTTTCATGAACCAGGCTGGAGCGAAGGGCGCGGGCGGTAGCATATACGGCGGGTCCTTCGACGACGAGAGCTTCGTGCACAATCACGACGAACCTTTCTTGCTGTCCATGGCCAACTCGGGTCCGAACACAAACAGCAACCAATTTTTCATAACTGTAGCGCCGACGCCGCACCTGGACAATAAGCACGTGGTGTTCGGCACGGTGGTGGAGGGGGAGGACGTCGTCATGGCGATCAACGAGGCGGGTACGAACGGGGGTAGGCCGAGGCGACAGATACACATCGTTGACGCCGGGGTGTTGAAGGATTAGTCGGATTGAGGGAGCACTCTCTTGTGGTATTAGATAATAATGCTGGAGCGCTCGCGAGCCTAAGTCCTACATCTATTGCGCGCGCGTGCGTAAATCGTACGGTCCCGTCGCGTGGATAATAGCCTCACGCGTCGGGCCACGTATAAAGAATCAGAAGAAAAAAGAATTGGTCGCAGCGTTTTCGCCACGTCCTCTCACATCGATTGGGCGCTTACTGGCCGAGGATGAGCATGAGGGTGAAGGCCACCATGGCGACGCGGCCGTTGATCTTCTCGGCGATGGGGGTCCAGACGGTGGGGAGGAGCTCGTCGGGGTAGGAGGCCTGCTCGCTGGGGAAGCACTCGTCGATAGTCACCTTGTTTAGGGCGACGGGGGCGACGGAGGCGGCGACGGTGGCGGCGCCGATGAAAGCGGCGGCGAGGAAGCCGCCGGGGGAGAAGACCTGCTCGGCGACGGAGTGGCCGGTGAGCTCGGCGCCCATGGCGGCGACGAAGCCCACCATGGCGGCGCGGCCGTTGATGGTCTCGGTGCGCTGCTGGAAGCCGGTCACCTGGTCGGGGGTGAGCGCGAAGTTCATGCCGCCGATGGACATGGTGTTGGCGCCCGCGACGGAGTTGGAGAGGTCCGCCTCGATGATGGCGGACTTGTTGACGCGCGCGGGGAACACCTGGCCGAACTTGTCCTTGACGGTGACCTCATCGCCCTTGACGGTGATGGTGTACACTTTACCGTCGATGTTACGCGTGGTCTCGCCGTCAAGGTTGTTGACGATGTTGGGCTTGGTGACGTTCATGGACTTGTACCCGGAGGACTCCTCGCCGTCGGCGGCGACGCGAACCACGGCCGCGCGGGCGGCGCGGGTGGAGACGGCGCGCGCGCGCACGGGGAGGTTGAGGGTAACGCGGGAGCTGAGGGAGGTGGCGGCGATCATCTTGTGTGTGATTCGAGCGTGTTCGTGCGACTGAGGAAGTGGCGGTCGAGAGCGCCGATTGACGCGTTCTTTTTGGCTATCCACGTCTTCGATCGTTCCGAGCCACCAGTTCGTCGACGCAGTCACGGTTTGGTGACTCGAGGTGAGTTTCACATCCGTTTCAACCCAATCTGCTGGCAGCCAATCAGATTTCGATTCAGCGACGTTTCGCGCGAAAATGAGGCCAAATTATCGAAAGGTCCACGCCCCGCGGCCGCGAGCGCCACTTGCGCACGCGCGAGACGCTTTTCGTCGATCCATATCGACTCATCCTCGCTTCTTCGCATCGGATCGCATCCCGAACGCGTCCGGCGACCAACCTTCGCCCCCCGACAATCACGAACTAAGCTTCGACTGTAATTCCAAAGCGATCATCCGAGGAGACGCTCGCGGAAGTCCGAGGAAAATATGGCGGCCGTCGCGTCCGTATTTGGGTTTAAGCATCGCGTTGGAGGCCCTGTGCCGTCCCGTGCAGCGCAGCGCGCCTCCCGCATCTCTCGGGGGCGGGTCCACCAGCCCCTGAGGGTCGTCGCGCGTGGCCTCGAGGGTCGGCCGTGGGTCGAACTGAAGGACGGCGTGCCCACGTCGGGCCCAGATCTCTCCGTCACCGTGAACGGGCTCAAGTTCCCCAACCCCTTCGTCATTGGCAGCGGTCCCCCGGGCACGAACTACACGGTGATGAAGAAAGCCTTCGACGAGGGCTGGGGCGGGGTCATCGCCAAGACGGTCTCCCTCAACGCCGACCTGGTCAAGAACGTCACCCCAAGGTACGCCAAGATGAAGTCAGAGGATGGCGCAGAGGTCATGGGGTGGCAGAACATCGAGCTCATCTCCGATAGATCGTTCGAGGTCATGCTCGCCGAGTTCAAGCAGCTCAAGGAGGAGTACCCAGACCGCATCCTTATCGCGTCCATCATGGACGAGTACAAGAAGGAGAACTGGGTCGAGGTAGTCAGACGCTGCGAGGAGGTTGGCGTGGACGCTTTTGAGATCAACTTCTCGTGCCCGCACGGCATGCCCGAGCGAAAGATGGGCGCTGCGATGGGCCAGGACTGCACCGTGCTTGACGAGGTGTGCGGATGGGTCAAGGAGGTCGCCACAGTGCCGGTGTGGGCCAAGATGACCCCCAACATCACCGACATCACCGAGCCCGCGAAGGTTTGCCTCGAGAAGGGTATGGATGGAATTGCCGCCATCAACACCATCATGTCCATCATGGGGGTCAACCTCGACACCCTCGCCCCGGAGCCGTGCGTCGAGGGTCACAGCACCCCAGGTGGGTACTCGTACAAGGCCGTCCGACCCATCGCTCTGGCCAAGTGCATGGCCATCGCCCAGATGATCAAGAAGGAATTTCCCGATCGAACCCTAAGTGGCATCGGTGGTATTGACACCGGCGGCCACGCGGCCGAGTTTATACTCCTCGGATCCGACACCGTGCAGGTATGCACCGGGGTAATGATACACGGCTACCCACTGGTGCAGAACCTGTGCGCTGAGCTGCAGGAGTTCATGGGTAAGCACGGATTCGAGTCGATCGCCGAATTCAAGGGCATGTCCTTGGAGTACTTCACTACCCACACAGACCTGGTCGCGAGGCAGAAGGAGGCCATCGAGCAGAAGAAAAAGGCTAAGGTTGGCATCGAATCCGACGACAAGTGGACGGGCGAAGGGTTCGTCGCCGAAACTGAGAGTATGGTCAGCAACGTCTGACGACGCCACCTCACCTGTACAACGGCATGTAGTCCCCCTCTGTAATTGATTTTTTTTTCATACGAAGGTAACAATTTGTGCGCACACCCTCGACGTCTGTGTTCATTCGTAATATCCCGTAACACAGGGATTGGGGGATGCTACATGTTATCACGCCGCATTCTCTGCAGCCTGCGGTGCGGGCAAGGCTGTCTCTCCGGCGATAGGTGGTGCCTTAACGACAGGTGCCTTACCTCCGCGGCCACCCTTGGTGCCACGGCCACCCTTGTTTTTCGCAGGGGTGGGCGAGGTCCCATTACCAGCAACCTCCGTGGGGTTCTCCTTTCCCTTCGCCCCCTTCCCCTTGGGCGCCGGGATCTGTTTAACGGTATCGCCAGCCGTTGCTTCCTTGGCCTCCTTGCTCGTCTTGTTAGCCTTGCTCGTCTTGTTACCCTTAGGACCAGATCCATTGGCCACCGGTTGAGGCGCGGGTTGAGGCACCGCAACCTTAGCCGTGCCGGGAGGTGGAGGCCCGGGCGGCGGAGGAGGATTCACCGGCGGAGCGGCTGCGGCGGCTGCGGCCGCCTTAGGCTTGGACGCCTCTGCCTTCTTGTTCCCCTGCTTCTTATTTTTGGGTCCGGCGCCCTTGACCTTGCCATCCTTCCCGTTGCCCTCTCCCCCGCCGGCGTCGCCACCCTTTCGCGCAACCACAACCTTGTGGACAGTCTCGACGGGCGCGCGCCGCTCACCCACGGAGTTGTTCCTGCTGTTACTCCCTGAACCCGAACCGTCGGGGGTCCACAGCTTCTTCTCACCGGTGGGCGCCAGCCTGAGGTCGCGCAGGTGCTCGGGGAGCTTGGCGCTGCTGAAGTGTCCCGTATCATCGAGCGGCTTGCCCGGCGAGTGTCCAGACGGTCGGGTCAGGACCCTGACGTTCTTGGGGGGAGCCGCCGGTGACCCAGCCTGCGCGGACGGCGGTGGTTGGCCCGGAGGTGGCCC
>Ga0181579_10005170_pt1 | contig 10058 bp, 10 predicted proteins | sample 071ome_24_FD_132996 | JGI IMG/M metagenome (GOLD analysis project Ga0181579, IMG submission 132996) | Coastal salt marsh microbial communities from the Groves Creek Marsh, Skidaway Island, Georgia - 071402CT metaG (megahit assembly) | ecosystem: Environmental > Aquatic > Marine > Intertidal... | reverse complement strand
TTCGCGATGATGAACCACGCCAGCATCACGCCCCCGCTGACCGCGAGGATGGCCTTCCAGTTGGTGTCGTTGCGGCGCCGGGGCGGCCGTCGGTCGCGCTCCATCAGGGCTCCTCCACCGGGGATACGCCGAGGATAGTGTCGACCGCGGTGGAGGGATCGATCTCCCGCGCCACCACCTGCTCCACCAGGGCGTCGAGGACCTGCGCGTCGGAACGGGCGGCGAGGTCACGGGCCATGCGCTCGAGTGCCAGCGACCGCAGGTGCCGGCGCACGCCATCACGCGCCCGCGCGCCCGCCGTATCCGTGGCAGCCAGGTCGGCGCGGTGGCGCTCCACGGCATCCCAGGCATCGGCGACGCCCTGGCCGTCGAGCGCCTGCGTGAGGATGACCGGGGGCACCCACCCATCGGGCGGCACCAACGTGAGCGCCGACTCCACCTCGCCGGCCAGGACATCGGCGCCGGGGCGGTCGCACTTGTTGATGACGATCACGTCGGGGATCTCCATAACCCCCGCCTTGATCGCCTGTATGGCATCACCACTGCCCGGCATCAGCACCAGCACCACGGTGTCGGTGAGCGCCTGCACCTCCACCTCGTTCTGGCCCGCGCCGACGGTCTCCACGATCACCACGTCGAAGCCCGCGGCATCGAGGATGGTCACGGCATCCCCCGTGGCCTCGGAGAGCCCGCCCAGATGGCCCCGGCTGGCCATCGAGCGGATGAACACCCCGTCGTCCAGGAAGTGGTCCACCAGCCGGATGCGGTCACCCAGCACGGCGCCGTGGGTGAAGGGGCTGGTGGGGTCCACGCTCACGATGGCGACCGTCATGCCGCGCCCGCGCAGCAGGCGCACGAGCGCCGCCGACAGGGTGCTCTTGCCCGCCCCGGGCGACCCGGTGATGCCCACGCGCATGGCGCGCCCCGCCCGGGGGTGCAGCGCCCGCATCACGGCGCGGCCCTCGGGGCCCAGCGATTCGGCCATCGTGATTGCACGCCCGATCGCCCGGCGGCGACCCTCCCGCACCCCGGCCACCACCTGCTCGGGCGTCATGGGGCCTCCTCCAGCGCGGTCCGCATCGCGGCCAGCAACCGGTCGGTCTGCTCGGGCGTGCCCGCGGTGATGCGCAGCCCGCCGGGCGCGCCGAACCCCGCGGTGGGCCGCACGATCACCCCCTGCGACGTGAGGGCACGATCGAGCTCCGCGGCGCGCCCGGGTCCGACATCCACGAACACGAAGTTGGCATCGGAGGGCAGCGGGTCGAGGCCGAGGTCGCGCAGCCCCCGGGCCATCCGATCGCGCTCGGTCCGGGCCATGGCAACCCGTGGCGGCAACTCGGCAGGTGCATCGGCCAGCGACGCCAGGGCCGCGGCCTGCGCCACGGCGTTCACATCGAAGGCGTTGCGCACCGGCCCGAGGGCCTCGGCCATCCCGACGGGACCCGCCATCCAGCCGATGCGCAGCCCGGCCAGGCCGTACGCCTTGCTGAAGGTGCGCATGGCGACCAGCCGCCTGCCCTCGCGCACCATGGCCACCGCATCGTGGCTGCCGTCCGGGAGGTACTCGGCGTAGGCCTCATCCACCACGGGCAGCACATGGGACGGCAGGGCATCGAGGAAGCATCCGAGAGCGGTGGGGTCAACCGCCGCGCCCGTGGGGTTGTTGGGGCTCACCACGGCCACGATACGCGTGCGCGGGCCCACCGCCGCGGCAAGGGCGTCCAGGTCGTAGGCACCACGCGCGTCCAGCGCCACCGGGGTCACGGTGGCCCCCTGCGCCATCGCGCCCTGGCGATACGAGATGAACGATGGCCAGCCCATCACCAGCTCATCCCCCGGATCCAGCATTGCCATGCACAGGATCTTGATGAGGCTGTCGACGCCGTTCCCCACGATGATCCGGGCGGGCTCGATGCCGTGGATGTCCCCCAGTGCGTCACGCAGGGCCCACGCGCCCGGGTCGGGGTACAGGTTCTGGCCGCCCGCGGCATCCGCGATGGCACGCAGGGCGCCGGGGAAGGGCGGAAGCGGGCCCTCGTTGGAGGCCAACTTCGTGATGGGCACGTCGCCCAGCTCGCGCTGCAGGTCGGCCAGCGGACGGCCCGGCACGTACGCCTGCACCGACGACAGCGCGGGGCGCAGCAGGGCCGGGTCGAGATGCGGCGCGTCGGGCACGGCACGGAGGCTACACTCGCCGCCGATGCCGGAATTGGATGACCTGGGGCTGTTCCCGCTGGGACTGGTGCTGCTGCCCGGCGAACGGGCGCCCCTCCACCTGTTCGAGCCGCGCTACCGCCAACTGCTGGCCGACTGCGTGCTGGACGACCGCCCCTTCGTGATCCTGCAGGACCACGGCGACGGCGCGTCACCCATCGGCTGCAGGGCGCGCTTCATCGCCCTGGGCCGCCGCTTCGCCGACGGCCGCATGAACGTGACCGTGGTGGGCGAGGAGATCGTGCGGGTGCTCGAGGAGACCAGCGGGCGGATGTACCTGACCGCGTGGGTCGAGCAGGTGCCGGATGACGCCACGGATGCACCCGAACCCGCGCGCGCGGAGGTGCTCGACCTCTTCGCGCGCCTCGTCGCCGAGGTGGCGGGGTCGGCGACGCCGCCCCCGGTGCGCGACGACATCCCGCTCTCGTACGCCATCGCCGGGATGATCGAGATGCCCGCCGAGCCCAAGCAGGAACTGCTCGAGTGCCGCGACGAGCCCACGCGCCTCGCGCTGGTGCACGACATCCTCGCGGCGGCGCTCGAGGGCGCGGACCGCGAGCGCCTGGCCGCGGCGCGCGCCCGCACGAACGGCAAGGTCGCGCTGCCGTGATGCACGGCGTCGCGGTGGTCCGGCCCCGGCGCATCGCCTGGGTGGAGGGTCCGGACGCCTGCGACCTGCTGCACGGACTGCTGACCGCCGACATCCGGGCGGTGCCGGTCGGAGGGGCCACGCGATCGCTGGTGCTCGATGCCCAGGGGCACCTGGTGGCCCGCATCGCCGTCGCTCGTGATGCCGGGGATGCCTTCACCCTCGTGCTGGATCCGCCGCCGGCCCCGGACGGCGTGGTGGTGATCAGTGCCCACCATGTGTCGGAGGACGCCGAGGTGCTCGGCCCCGAGGACACCCGGGTACTGGTGGCCACCGACGACCTGGCCCCGGCCCTGGCCGGAGCGGGCGACCTGCAGGTGCCCGGCGCGATCCCGGGCACCATCGAGGTGCTGGCCGACGACCCCTCCGTGGTGGCGCGGGAATGCGGCATCGGCCTGGCAGCGGACGGGGTCCTCGAGGCCCTGCGCATCTGGAGCGCGACGCCCGCGATCGGCGTGGACACCTCATCGCGCACGCTCGTGCAGGAGGCCCGCCTCGACGATGCGGTGTCGTTCGACAAGGGCTGCTACCTGGGACAGGAGACCGTTGCCCGCCTGCACTACCGCGGGCACGCCAACCGCCGGCTGGCGCGGATCGCCCTTTCGGGGCCCGTCCCCGTCGGCACACAGGTCACCGCGGCTGGGCGCGAGGTGGGGACGGTCACCAGCGTGGCCGAGGTACCCGACCACGGCTGGACCGGCCTGGCGATGCTGCGCCGCGAGGCCGCCGACCACGCGGATGTGGACGCCGGCGGCACGGCCGGGCGGGTCCTCCCCGCTCCCTGACGAGCCGGTGCTAGCGTCGGGATCAATGGGAGTCGGACGCGATGATCGCGCGCGGGCAGCCCGCGAGTCGTGGGCGGTGCGCCTGTTCTACGACACCGATGGCGACCTGCGCGGGTGGCGGGCGCTCGGCGTGGTGGCGTTCCTCGCCGCCGCCGTGGTGTTCGGCACGGTGGTCGCATCGTTCGCAGGTGCGGCGTTCGGCCCGGACACCCTCGCGACAGCCGCGCTGATCGTGTTCCTGGGAATCAAGTTGCCGCTGCTCGCGTTCGTCTTCTGGATCCTCATGCGCCAGGGCGGCGGCTACACGCAGGCCGAACTCACCACGCGCGAGCGCACGCGCGTGCTGGAGAGCCTGGTGGAGCAGGCGCGCGCCGCGCGCAGCGCGCCGGACGGGGCCGAGCGCCTGCGGTGGGCCGCGCGCGAGGCATGGCGCATTGCCGACGAGGCGCCGGACGACGAGCGACAGGCCGCCATCGCGGTGGCGGTGGAGATCAGCGGCATGACCCCGGCCGCCAGCCCCCGGCAGCCCCAGCCACCGGCCTAGGCGAAGACCAGCGCGTCCTCCACCTCGCCGGCGGCGAGGCCGTCGGCGATCTTGTCGAATGCCATCGCATGCACCACGGCCGCGATGTCCTCCGCCGTGCCCGCAAGGGCCTCGGGGTGACGGGCCTGCACCGACACGCGCCCCACGAAGCAGGTCTTCACCGCCACCACCGCACCGCCCTCCACGACCTCCACGTTGAACCCCCACAGCGTGTGCGCGTCATCGGTCAGCGACGTGCGCGGGGGTTCGGCCCGCAGTTCGAAGGTGCGCCCCCCGGCCTCCACGGTGCGCGTGCTCACAGGTCCACCACCCGTCCTTGGTCATCCACTCCGGCGGCACCGCCGCCGCGGCGGGGATCGCCCGCGGCCCGCAGGCCCCGGGGGGTCACCCCGGCCACGGACACGCCGCCGAAGTACAGGTTTGCCTCGGTCCAGAGACGCAGGTCGAAGCCCTCGTCCCGGAGCGCCATGATGGCATCCGCGGGCACGCCGCCCTCCACATCCAGCCCATCACCCTCATGGTGGATGCGCGGCATGCGCACCGCGTCGGCGGGATCGTCGCCCGAATCCACCATCCCGGCGATGACCATCAGGATGGCGGAGCGCAGGCGGTTGGACCCTGCGGATCCCAGCGCGGCGACGGGCTCGTCGCCATGCAGCAGCATCGTGGGCGCCATCATTGACGTCATGCGCAGGCCGGGCGGCAGCGAGCCGAAGCCTGCGGGGTTAAGGTCGCTCTCGCCCAGCATGTTGTTCAGCAGCACCCCGGTACCGGGCGCCACCACGCCCGAACCCGAGCCGTTCGAGGACGACAGGCTCGCCATGCCCCCCTCAGCATCGATGGCGCTCACGTGGGTCGTGCCCGTGGGCTTCCGTGACGGCGGGCGGCCTGCCACCTCGGCGTCGCGCAGGGCGGCCCAGAACCGCTCGAGGAACCCCTCGTCCGCGAGGCCCTCATGGAACTCCGGCCCGCGCATCGCATTGGCGCCGGCCTGGGCGGCGGCCATGCGCGCGTAGAACCCGGCCTCGCCACCGCCCGCGGGAAGCCGCTGCAGGTGCTCGAGCGCCGCGGCGATCAGCACGCCACCGCTGGAGGGCGGCGGGTTGGTCAGCACGGTCACATCCCGGAACGTCACCTGCACCGGCGTGCGCTCCACCACCCGGTAGGCGCGCAGGTCATCCGCCGTCACCAGCCCGCCGGTGGCCGCCAGGTAGGCCGTGATGCGCTCCCCCACGGGGCCGTCATAGAGGCACCGTGCGCCGTCGGCACCAAAGGCCTCGAGCGTCTGCGCGAGGTCCTCGAACACCAGGGCCTCGCCCGCGTCCGCGACGCGGCCCGCCGGAAGGAACTGCGCCGCGCTCGCCGGGGTGTGTCCCAGCATCTCGGCGAGAATGCGGTGCAGGTACGCGGCCTCCTCGCCCACCGCCACGCCTGCCCGCGCCAGCGCAACCGCGGGTGCCACCAGATCGGGCAGCGGAAGGCGTCCGAACCTCCGCGCGGCTTCATCCAGGCCGGCGAGCATCCCCGGCACCGCGACCGATGCGGGGCCGATGTGGAACACCTGCTCCGCGGTGCCGAAGGGCACGGTGAAGGCGTGGAGGTCTGCGGGGTCGAGACGACGGCCGGACGTCCCCAGCCCGGGCACGGCCACGAAGAAGTCGAGGATGGTCGCGGGCCCGCCGGGCGGCCGGACCATGAGGAAGCCACCGGCGCCGGGGCCCGTGAGCACCGCCTCCGCCACCGCGGAGGTGAGTGCCCCCGCGATCACGGCATCGGTTGCCGTGCCGCCCGCGGCGAGCGCCGTCGCACCCGCGCGCGCCGACAGGGGATGCCCCGCGGCGACCGCGCCCGTGATCACCGGGCGGTGCGCCCTAGGCGGCCGGTCCGCCGTCCGGGTCGGATGGCTCCCGGTCGTTGTCCACGGAGAACAGGCGGGTGGATTCGGCGTCCGCCGGGCCCGGGGGTGAGCCCTCGGGCGGGGCGGGAAGCTCGCGCGCCGCCGAGGGGTCGGCAGGCAGGTCGGCCGGCGGGTCGGGGGCCGCGGCCAGCGCGGGCGGCGCCTCGGGCGGTGCCTTGGGGGCAATGGGCGGCGGGACGTCGGCGGAGAGGTCCGGGGCCTCGGGCGGCTCGGCGATATCGCTGCCGCCGCCGATCGCGGCAGGCGCTGCCTGCGCCGGACGGGCACGGCGACCGCGCTCCACGCGGGTGGCAGGGGTACGCGATGCCGAGGCGGACGACTTCGCGGGCACGCCCGACAGGCCGGCCGCGATCACCGTCACCCACACCTGGTCGTCCAGGTCGTCGTCGATGGTGGCGCCGAAGATGATGTTCGCGTCCGGGTCGGCGGCATCCGCCACCACCTGCGCGGCCTCGGTCACCTCGATCAGCGACATGCTGGGGCCGCCGGTGATGCCCAGCAGGATGCCCCGGGCACCGTCGATGGGCGTCTCGAGCAGCGCCGAGGAGATCGCGGCGGTCGCGGCATCGGTTGCACGGCTGCCGCCGCTGGCGTACCCGATGCCCAGCAGCGCCGTGCCGGCGTCCTTCAGGATGGTGCGCACGTCGGCGAAGTCCACGTTGATCAGCCCGGGCAGCGTGATGAGGTCGCTGATCCCCTGGACGCCCTGACGCAGCAGGTCGTCGGCCACGGCGAACGCCTGGACCACGCTGGTCCCGCGCTCCAGCACGCTCATCAGGCGATCGTTGGGGATGACGATGACGGTGTCGGCGGCCTCGCCCAGGTGCTGGATGCCCTGGTCGGCCGTGCCGGACCGCTTGTTGCCCTCGAAGCCGAACGGCCTCGTGACCACCGCCACCGCGAGCGCTCCCAGCTCGCGCGCCACCTTCGCGACGATCGGCGCGCCACCCGTGCCGGTGCCGCCACCCTCGCCCGCGGCGATGAACACCAGGTCGCTGCCGCGCAGCACGCGGCGCAGGTGCTCCTCGCTCTCGCGGAAGGCCATCTCCCCCAGGGCGGGGTCGCCACCGGTGCCCAGCCCGCGGGTGACCTCGGCGCCTACGGGGATCACCACATCTGCCCGGCTGCTGTCCAGCGCCTGGCGATCGGTGTTGATCGCGATGAACTCCACGCCGTGCACGCCGGCCTCGATCATGCGATCGACGGCGTTGCACCCGCCGCCGCCCACGCCCACCACGCGGACCACCGCGTGGCCCTCGGCGCGCAGCGGCACCTCCTGGCGCGTCTCGGCGGGGCTCTCGGACTGGAGGCCCTGCGCGCCGCCCTCACCGGGGGTGGTGCTCCTGAAGAGGTCCGCGAGCGGCCCCTCGCGCATGGACTGCTTCTTCACGAGGCCAGTCTAAGGCCTGGCCCGGACTGCGGCCTCACCTCGCGCACCGGACGTCGCATGCGCTCGAGCTCATCGGTCCACTTCCCGTCACGCTCCAGCACCTCGCGGGCCAGTTGCCGGTACCACCGCGCGGCCTGCCCGCTGGGATCGTACGAGAGGATGCTGCGGCCCTGCACCGGGGCCTCGGCGAAGCGCACGGTCTTGCCCACGCGCGTGCGGAAGACGGTATCCCCGAAGTTGTCCATCAGCACGTCCACGGCCTCACGGCAGTGCATGGTGCGTCCGTCGTACATGGTCGGGAGGATCCCGAAGATATGCACCTCGGGGTTCAGGTGCTCGCGCACCTGCTCGAGCGTGTGGGTCAGCTGGGCGAGCCCGCGCAGCGACAGGTACTCGCACTGCACGGGCACGATCACGCCCTGCGCGGCCACCATCGCGTTGATGGTGAGCAGCCCCAGCGACGGCGGGGTGTCGAGGATGATGTAGTCGTACTGCGATCGCACCGGGTCCAGCGCGCGCTGCAATGCGCGCTCGCGGCCGATCATGGACGACAGCGACAACTCGGCGCTCGCGAGCTCGATGCCGGCGGGCGCGATGTCGATCTCGCGGACCTGCACGATGTCCGCGATGGGCAGTGACTTCACCAGTACGTCGTACATGCCGTCGCTAAGGTTCTCGACGTCGATGCCCTGGCTCATCGAGAGGTTGCTCTGCGGGTCGAGGTCGACCACCAGCACCCGCTGCCCCTTCTCATGGAGGGCGGCGGCAAGGCTGAGCGACGAGGTCGTCTTCGCGACCCCGCCCTTTTGGTTCGCCATCGCCAGAACGCGCGCCTGACGCGTCATCTCATGTCCTCCAGGAAGTGTGCCGGTGCGCCTGTCGTTTCCACGCGCGCGGGCCGACTCCTCCCGCGCCACGTCACCCCGCGCGCGGGACCAGCGCCCCGGGCGCCACGGGGCCCCCGGCATACCCCGCGCCCTCGGCCGCCCGCACCATCCGCGCCATGGCGCCGGGTGCGACGGCCGTGGAGGCGCGGGTGCCGCCCAGCGCCTCCAGAAGCACCCCGTCGTCCAGGCGCGTGCTGGTCGATTCGTCGAGGAGGTCGTTGAACCGCAGCGCCACCGCGCGCGGCGCGGCATCGGCGCGCGCCACTGCCCGGGCACTCGCACGGACCAGCGCACGCGTGGCAGCGGGGTTCGCCCGCGCGAACTCCTCGGTCGCCACGAGCACGGTCGCCGGAATCTGCCAATCCGCGATCGTCCGGTCCAGGGCGGGCACCGGCGTGGCAAGGCCACGAGCCGTGAGCAGTTCGCCGAAGGGCGCCGGCGCGAGCGCGGCATCCACCACCCCTTGGCGGAACGCCTCCACCAGCGCCGCATTCTTCACCGGCACCACCTCCACGTCGCCCCCCTGGTCGGAGGCCCGCAGCCCGGCCCGGTCGAGCAGCAGGCGCAGGGTGAGGTCCTGCGTGTTGCCATGCGCGGGCACCGCCACGCGCCGCCCCGCCAGGTCACCGGCATCCCGGATGCCCGTGCCCGGCCGGGCCACGAAGCCCTGTCCGCCGGTCACGACCCCCGCGAGTAGCCGAAGGCGCCCGGGCGCCCGGCCCTCCGCCAGCACGTAGGGGCCCGGGCCGATGTAGGCCGCATCCAGCGATCCGCTGAGCAGCGCGCTCACCTCCTCGGGCCCGCTGGCGAACACCTGCGCGTCCACGGGCCGCCCCGCGAGGCCCGTGGCGAACTCGTCCTCGAGCGCGATCAGGGCCGGGCCGTGGGTGATGGTGGGCATCAGCCCCAGGCGCACCGCATCAGTCGCGCTGCCCCCGCACCCGGCGACCGCGATGGCCAGGACCGCCGCGCCGGCCATGGCCGCGACAGAAGCCCTAGCGCGCACCCACCAGGCCCCACCGCCGGTTGACCCAGCGCTCGAGGCGCGCGAACACCAGCTGCTCGGTGGCGATGCCCACCACCAGGATCACGAGGATCACCGCCATCACCACGTCGATGGCCCCGATCTCGCGGCCCAGCTCCAGCACGCCGCCCAGCCCGGCTGCGCCGGTCACCACGATCTCGGCCGCCATCAGCGCCCGCCAGGCGAACGACCAGCCCATCTTCAGCCCGGTGACGAGGCTGGGGACGATCGCGGGGAACACCAGGGTGCGCTGCAGGAACAGCCCGCGCGCGCCCAGCGCGCGCCCCGCCATCAGCAGCGTGGGTGATATCTGGTGCATCGCGCCGTAGGTGGCAAGCGCCATGGGCTTGAACGTGCCGAAGGCGGTGATCGCGAGCACGGCGGTCCCGTTGAAGCCGAACCAGAGGATGGCGAGCGGGAGGAAGGCGATCGTCGGGACCGCCTGCAACCCGGCGATCACCGGGCGGATGCCGTCCTCCAGCACGCGCGACCCGCCCGTGAGGATGCCCAGCAGCACCCCGGCGACGACGCCGATCGCCCACCCCTCCACGAGCCGGAGGAGCGTGGCCCCGAGATCCACCAGCAGCGCGCGCTCGGTGAGCAACGTGCCGAGGGTGCCGAGCACGTCGCCGGGCGAGGGCAGCTTG
>Ga0181579_10005168_pt1 | contig 10059 bp, 9 predicted proteins | sample 071ome_24_FD_132996 | JGI IMG/M metagenome (GOLD analysis project Ga0181579, IMG submission 132996) | Coastal salt marsh microbial communities from the Groves Creek Marsh, Skidaway Island, Georgia - 071402CT metaG (megahit assembly) | ecosystem: Environmental > Aquatic > Marine > Intertidal zone... | reverse complement strand
CGAGGCGAGGTTGGCTGATTGCGTACCACGGCTCCGGAGTAAGTTGTTAGGGAACAGTTTCGCACCTGTCCAAGTGGTTAACGCGTCTCTGCAACGTTGGGTCAACCTCCGTATAGGAGTTTCTTCCAGCGCTCGGCATCGCGGCGGACGACGAGCAGCCGGGGCTTCGATGCTGCCGAAGCAGGCGCGGAGAAGCCGCACTTTTCAGGGTCCAACTCGATGGCGTCGAAAACAAAGATCTCTTCGCACTCGCTTGTAGGCTCTGATCTGGCGCTCTTGTTGGCCACCGGCTTAACCCTGCCGCACCAGCGACAGAAACTCCTGTCTTGTGGTCGAATCGTTCCGGAAACAGCCGAGTAGAGTGTTGGTTGCCATTGTTACACCTGGCTTGTTTTCGCCGTGGGTAGTCATCCAATGGTGGGCGGCCTCAACGACGACACCCAATGACTGCAACACGTCGTTGATGTCGTTGATGCTGTGGACGACCTGGCTTGTCAGTTTTCGTTCGGCTTCCCCGCGTCTGGGCCGTCTCTCAGTAGCTGCCAGTCGCTCGTTGTGGAAGATTTCGACCAGTGCCAAGTTTGCGGGTGTCATGAAACATTCTCCTTGAGGTGTGATGGTATACGCCACCTGTTCCGCCTTGGATCACGTTTAGAAAAAGAATCTCTCGGTGATTCATCTAAGGAAAAGTGGCGTAAACACGGACAACGCTCCCGATAGGGTGCTGACAAAAGAAACAGCAGGAATATTGTCGCCTTGAACGACCCAAATGGCATCGGCCGGTCGGTGCTTCGCAGCGCCGGCGAAGGTTGGCGGCAATCGTCGGTCCGAACTTGTTGACCTAGCAACGAACGGCTTCGAGGCTCACCTCGATGCCGCGCTTCGCCCTAGGTTCCTAGACGTCCCGAATACTCAGGGTGAAGCGGAAATGCAGCCAGACCGCATGTCTGATCGCATCCGGCGGGAACCTGTGACGTTTGGACGACTTGGCGGGATAATCTCCTCTCGACCGGGCACAACCTAGGCTACAATCCAGAGACAAGTTAGCGTTAGCCTGTCAGCACCGCCACCACCCATCCCAAGTTGTTCTCCGTCAAAAGCGTCCGCCATCTACGACGCGAGGGTATGCGCGTGTGTGCACTTTATGTCCGAACTACCGCTACGTTCGCGTCACCAACCAGCCGTTCTCTACTCCACCGATTCTCTAACGGCGCCGAACCGATGTTTCTCTCGGTTCGGATCTGAGAATGGCTATTTGCCTCGCTCAGGGTGCCGTGTAAACAGAGAGGGTTTGTCAACCTCGCTGGGTGCGAACGTTACCTTGCGTCGAACTTTTGGTTTTTGGGTGGCAGGCGAGGTCAGGTCCACTTAACTTAGCTTGATGCGTTGGACACCTGTTGTGCTCTTGTTGGTTGCGATCGCGATCGCAGTGATTGTGGCTCGAGGCCTGCCAGAGGAACTTTCCTCGGAGGATGATGCCGCGCGCCCTCAAACGCCTGTTGACGATGCAGTCCGGGCTACAAGGCCGGCGGCCGACTAGTCATTTAGCTGGGACAAAAGAAAAGGCGCTCGTCCGGGGCCTGAAGGCTAGGAGCGAGCGACGCAAGTCACTGTTTCCGTGATGCCTAAGCTGTGGCCTTGACCGTGATCGAGTTCCAGCTGGGCTTCTTGCTGTGGCCAGGAATGATCGAGGACAGCCAGCAGGTCGGCAAGTTTGGTGCCTAACGGAAGCGCACCGTCCAACGCGGCCTCGACGATCCGAGGTGACAGGCAGGTCAGGCTAAGCCGACGCTGGACATAAGTGTCGCTCAGCCCTTCGTTGCGGGCGATCGCCGTGATGCTCTTCATCTAGCCTGTCTCGATCAGCCCCAGCCAACGAAACGACTGTGACAGAGCCCGCACGATGACCGGGTCGGGACGCGACCGTTGCGGAACGGTCTCGGTGCGTCCGCATCCGTCAGTCCAGCGGCCGACTATCGGTTCGGATCATATCCGCACTGATCCCGAAACGCGCATCGAAGAATACGTCGACGATCTCGAGAACCGACGCGCGAGGGTCTTGGCGGCCCGCGGTGCGACGACGTTCTGGTCAGACTGCATTGTTGAAGACAGCGGGAAGGGCGACGCGTTCGACTGGGACGCGCAACAAGACCAAGTCATGGACCTTCCTGTCGACGTGCTGCCATTCCTCACGGCAAGTCGCTATTGCGAAAGCGACGAGCTGGCCGATCAGGCATGGGCTTTGTTCGGCAGCGCGCCGACCGGCTGGGCCCGTGCGGTCGCGATTTCTAACTGGGTCCACAATCATGTCACTTTCGGCTATCAGTTTGGTCGGCCGAACAAGACAGCCGTCGACGTGGCGCGAGAAGGAACGGGGGTGTGCCGTGACTTCGCCCATCTATTTGTCGCCCTCCGCCGGGCGATGAATATCCCGGCACGATACGCGTGTGGATACCTCAGTGATATCGGCGTGACAGCAGCTGGGTTCGACGACTTTTGCGCTTGGGGCGAGGTCTTCCTCCGGGGCCGGTGGCATGTCTTTGATGCCAGGCACAATGCGCCTCGAATCGGCCGTGTCCTCATGGCATGCGGTCGCGATGCGGCTGACGTACCAATGCTAACGGCATTCGGACGCTACGAGCTAATCCGCCTCAAGGTTTGGTGCGTTGAGATGGCACCCGCGCCGGAGCATGACATTCTTGATGCGTTGTTGACGCGCCCGACAGTCAACGCGCTAGTCCTTGAGCACGCGGCACATCGACAGCTCATCTGAATCGGGATCGCATTGAGCGGTGTGCCGCAATGACAAACTATGCGACCGAAGGCATCGCCGTCCCATAACTACTGACGGCCCCCCGTTATGTCCTCAATCATAAGTTAGCTTTGTTCCTGTTTCGGTCCTCCTGGGGCCGGGTTGCGAACTCATGTGGGGTGAGCCCGTCGAGGCTCGTGTGTGCACCCAGGGGAGGTCGGGTCCACTTAACCTAGGTTTCTAACACCTCTACGGACTGGCGAGGTTTGCGAAGAATGGCCTTTTCAGGCCCCGCCGAAACGCGCGCGCAATTCTGGTTTGACGACTTTGCCGCCGCCACTGCGCGGGAGTACATCAGTAAAGACGACTGAGGATGGCACTTTGAAGGCGGCAAGGTGCGCCCGGCAGTGGGCAATGATGGAGCCCTGGTTGAGATCGGCGCCCGCTTTGAGAACCACGACCGCGCGGCCAGTCTCACCCCACCTAGCGTCGGGTACACCGATTACAGCCACTTCGGCGATCCCGTCCAACTGGTAGAGAACATTCTCTATCTCGGCGGGGTACACGTTCTCTGCGCCAGAGATGTACATGTCTTTCCAGCGATCGGCGAGATAGTAGTGACCATCGGCATCTTGTCGCGCGGCGTCGCCTGTCTTGAGCCAGTCGCCGTCAAAGGCTTCTTTGGTCTTCTCGGGGTCTTGCCAGTAGCCGGGCGACACATTGGGTCCGCGGGCCCAAATCTCCCCGATGTCGCCCGTCGGGACATCGGTGCCATCAGCGCCCACGAGACGCATCTCGGTGTACAGCAACGTTGTGCCGACAGACCCCGGATGTGCGCCGACAGTATCGGCGTCGACCGCGGTTAGGACCGGCCCGCCTTCCGTCAGGCCATAGAGGGTCTGCAAGGGCAGGTTCTTCTCCCGAAGGTAACGGTCCACCAATGCTGTAGGCACCGCTTCACCGCCGATCGTGGCGCATACAAGTCGTGAATAATCCGCCGCCGCAAACGATGGATGCTGGCTCATCAGGAGGAACATCGTCGGTGCACTATTGATGTGGGTGATCCCAAGCGCCTGATCGCTCAACAGCATATTGACCTCACCCGCATCGAACTGACGCATCACGTGGACCGTCGCGCCGGTATGAATAGCCGGGATGGTGTAAGCGCTGAGGCCGCCAGTGTGGAACAAGGGGTTGAAAATCAATGCGACAGAGTCGCTGGTCAATCGGCTGAACATGTTCAAACTGATCATGTTGTAGAAGACCGTGCCGTGAGTGAGGATTGCGCCCTTCGAGCGGCCCGTCGTCCCCGACGTATAGATCAACAACCAAGGATCGTGGTTGGTAAGGGTGGGCCAGTTCCGGGGCGCGGCTAGGTCCGCGCCGTGCAACCCTCTCTCGTAACCGGATTCAGGCGCGCCGTCGCCCGTCAGGGTGACGATCGACGCAGGGTCGGCGACCTGCTGCGCGGTGTCGAGGAACGCCGTATCAGCGAACAAGATTGCCGGCGTTGAGTCGCTCATTACATGCTGCAGTTCCGCCGCTGCAAGTCTCCAGTTCATCGGAACCATGATGGCGCCGGTCCGCTGGCAGGCGAAAAGAATCTCGACCATGTCGGTGGAATTGCGCGCAAGAACACCGACGCGGCTACCCTTGGTGATACCTCGATCGCTCAGGAACCGGGCTGCACGTTCGACCCGAAGATTCATTTCGGCATAGGTGTAGCGGCGCCCACTCGCAACGTCCCCCAGGGCGGCGTGCGCTGGCCGCCGTACAGCATTGAAGGCGACCCAGTCGAAGACAGTTTGACCCATAGACAGCTTTCAATAGCGCCGAGGCAGTGTCGCTGCCGGGGCGCGGGCCGGGTGCCGCAGAGCCTGATTCGAGCCCTGAGGTTCCCGCAAACCTGAATTTCCCAGTTCCCTGCTAATTAGAGCAGGAAATTGGCCTATTCCGCAGCTTACGCGCGCTTCGATGGCAGTTGCGACGCAAATTGCTGCACCGAGGACAGGGCATTGCGGGCGTCGTACGTCCACAAACGAATCAACACCTACCCCGTGCAGCATGTTTTTGCCCCGGTGGAATGCGCAAGATCAGCATAGGTCGCCATCTGGTCGTCCGTTCGTGTTCAGTGCCTCGCCGCCAGCGCCGACTTGTTGCTCGCAGACGGGTTGAACGCCGCCGCCCGGCTGTCCTCAAAGGTTGGCGCGAGCTCGCTTTCCGGCTCGCCGGAAATGCGGCTGCCGCGCATATGTCGCGGCTGGCTCTCGTCGTACGGGCAGGCGCGATGCATCAGGCAGCGGTTGTCCCAGACCACTAAGTCGCCCACCGACCAAGAGTGCTTGTAGGTGCGCGGCGGCTGACAGGACCATTCCAACAGTTCGTCGAGAAAAGCTTCAGACGCCGCCGGTGTCATGCCCGGAATGTTGTGAGCGTGGCGGCCGGTATAGATGGACTTTCGGCGGGTCTCAGGATGCACTTTGACGATGGGCCGCAGCGGCGCACCCTTGTCGTGAAAGCCGTACACTTGGTCGGTGTTGTGGATGTAGCCTTGGCGCGCCTGGGAGTAGTAGAAGGAATGGTACGCTGACAAGCTTTCGAGCTGCCTTTGGCGTGCTGGCTCGAGCGCGTCCCAAGCGGCTCGCATGTCGGCGAATTCCGTCTCTCCGCCCTGCGGCGGAACAACTACCGCCGACAGCATCGCGGCCTTGGAGGCGAGTGGCATGTAGGTGCTGTCGGTGTGCCACGCTTCATTTCCTTTGAGAATCCGGTACTGCTCGTCGGCCTCACCAGTCAGCGTGCCATCGGGCTTGATGTTGGCGATGGGAAACGTCGGCGTCTCGCCCTTCGGCGACATCTGCTCGAGTTTGCCGAAGCGCGCGGCGAACCGGGCCTGGGCTTTGTCGTCGAGGTGCTGACCGGGAAACACCAGAACGCCGTAGGTAAGAAATGCCGCATAAATCTGCTGCCACGTGGTGGCGTCGATATCCGCCAGTGCGACATTGGTGACGACGGCGCCCAATGTGGCATCGATGGGCGTAACGGCGATGGTCATGTCCGAGTTCCCCTAATCAATTCCTGCATCCTGATGACGGGCATCGGTCTCATCGGGCAGGGCTCCAACCCAAGATTACTTTGACACTCTCCAACGTGCACGAGTTCGGTTGGGCCTAATTCTGTCCCGGGGCAGAACCGGTCTGGGGGTTCCGACGGTCAGCGCCAGGGCATCTCCGGCGCGGCGATGCATTCGCCGACGAGGCGCGGCGCGCGGCCGCCGGGCAGATCGGGTCTTGCTTCGGCAAAACGCAGGCCGAACGCGTGGCCGAGACCGCTTGCGGCGAGCGGCAGACGCCATTTGCCGTCGGGCGCCGGCCCCAGCGCCCAATGCTTGTGCAGGGCTGCCTCTGCCGTCCACACGGCGCCGCTCGGCAACGTGCGGTCGAACGCCAGCGTGGTATATTGGCCGAAGTCGGGCGATGTCGGCTGGTCCAGGCGTACCAGCAATCCGTAGCCGTTGACGGGCGACTGCGGCGCGTCGCCGCCGTAGCCCCACTTGGCGACCCATCCATCGCGGAAAGTGTCGAGATCCTTGTTGAACCAGACCTGCTCGACCGCGTCCGGTCCGTCCAGGCCGAGTAGATCGAAGTGGCTGAACGGCACATCGGCGCCGTCCAGAACTTTCCAGTTCGAATAGTGGGCGATGCCGGGGATCGTGTTGAAGAAGGGGTTGTCGGTCTCGCGCAGCCAGTCGTCGTAACCGTGCGCCTCGACGTCGCTGCCCGGCGTATAGGTCAACAGCACCATGGTGGCGTATTCGACGTTGCTCATGACGATAGTCTAGCGCACGAACTCGGCCGGCGGCAGCGGATCGCGACCGAGAATCATGTCGGCAGCCTTTTCGGCGATCATGATGGTCGGCGCGTTGGTATTACCGCCGATCAGCCGCGGCATCACCGAGGCATCGACGACCCGCAGCCCCTCGACGCCGCGCACGCGGAGTTCGGGATCGACGACGGCATTGGCGTCGGTACCCATCTTGCAGGTTCCGACGGGGTGGAACACGGTGCGAGCTTCGGCGCGCACCCAAGCGTCGATCTCCTCATCGCTTGTCACGTCGTCGGGCGGCGCGATGGTTTCGCCGCGGAACGGTCCAAAAGCGTCGTTGGTAAGAAGCCGTCGCATGATCTTGAGCGCATCACGCATCGTGCGCACGTCGTTGGAGGCCGACAGGGCATTGGGCTGAATCGCCGGCGGGGCGAGCGGGTTGCCGCTCTTGATGCGGATGTGACCGCGGCTTTCGGGGCGCAGCTGATGGACAGCGGTCTGGAAGCCGTGGCGGCGCTGGCCGGCGCGAGTCGTTTCGAGCGACAGCCCCGGCACCAGTGAGCACTTGATATCGGGCAACTCGAGTTCGGGCCGCGTCTTGATGTAGCCCGACCCCTCGAGCGGGATCGATGCCGCCGGGCCGGTGCCGAATAGCATCGCCTGCAGAACCGCCGCCGCGGCGCGGTCGAGGCGAAAAAGACTGTAGAGCGTGATCGGCTGGGTGCAGGCGTATTGGACGTAGATGCCGATATGGTCCTGCAGGTTTTCGCCGACCCCCGCCAGGTCGGCGACGACGGGAATACCGAAAGAGCGCAGTAGCGATGCGGGCCCGATCCCGGACGACTGGAGCAGCGCCGGCGAGTTGACCGCGCCGCCGCTAACGATCACTTCGCGCGCGGCTCGAACTTGCTGCGCTTCGCCGTAGCGCTCGAATTCGATGCCAGTTGCGCGGTGCCCGTCGAACACGACGCGCATGGCGTGGGCGCGGTCTATGACGGTTAGATTCGGGCGGCGCCGCGCCGGCTTGAGAAAGGCTGTCGCGGTGCTCTGGCGCTTGCCGCGGCGGATGGTGAAGTCGTGGAAGCCGAAGCCTTCCTGCGCGGCGCCGTTGAAGTCATCGATCCGTGCGTAACCTTCGGACTCGGCAGCCTTTAGGAACGCGTCGTAGAGCGGATGATCGCCGCGTCCCTTGGTGACGACGAGCGGCCCTTCCGTGCCGTGGTAGGGGTCGTCGCGTTCAAGGTGGCGCTCCGAGCGTTTGAAGTAGGGCAGCACGTCCGCGTAGGACCAGCCTGCGCAACCCAACTGGCGCCAAGTGTCGTAGTCCCGCGCGTTGCCTCGGATATAAACCATACCGTTGATTGCGGAAGAGCCGCCCAGCACCTTGCCGCGCGGCCAGTGCAGCGAGCGGTTGTCGAGCGCTGGGACAGGCTCGGTATCGTAGCCCCAATTGACGCGCTTCCAAGTGTACATCGCACCCGCCACCAGCGGGACGTGAATGATCGGGTTCCGGTCGCTACCGCCCGCCTCGAGCAGTAGGACGCGATTGGCGGGATCCTCGGAAAGCCGATTGGCGAGGACACACCCGGCCGAGCCCGCGCCGACGATGATGAAGTCGTAGTCGGTCATGGGCAGCTCGGCGCGTCGTTGCGGTCTGTCTGGCTGCTAAAGCTTGCGTCCGCCGAAGATCGTCGAACCGACGATGCGGCCACCTGTGTCGCGAACGGGCTCGTACGCCGTGCTGCCGTCCTCCTGCGGCACGGGCCAGACCTCGGTGATGGTCTGGCGCGCGAACCCGGCGTCGGCAAGCAGTTCGCGCGCGTCGGTGTGGTGCAACGTGCCCCAGAAGGGTTCCGCGTTGTAGTGGGCATCCCAGTCCCAGTAATAGGCGTCCAGATCGTCCAAACCGCGGGCGAACTGCGTATCGATGTGGATCGTCACACCGCCCTTTCGCAACACCCTGTAGCATTCGGCCAAAATGCGAGGCGTTGCCTTGGTCGATGTCTCGTGGAACAGGCCGTGCGACACGACGAGGTCGAACGACTCATCCTCGAAGGAGAGCGATTCCGCATCCTCTTGCCGAAAGTGAACGCGTTCTCCCAGCCCTTCGGCGCGTGCGTGGGCATAGCGTAATTGGGGGGCCGCGACATCGATGCCGTAGACTTCCGCATCCGGAAACACTTCCGCGTAGGGCACCGTGGTGCCGCCGATCGCGCACCCCAGATCGATGATTCGTTCGGGTTTGAAGTCAGGGTATGTCTCGCGCAAAAAACCGATCGTCGTGTAGCCTGGTGCGGCGCGGCCGATTCGTTCGCGTGTGTCGGTGTAGTCGAGGGCGGCAGTGCCGCGGATCGCCATGCCATAGTAGTGGGCGCCACGGTCGAACATCGCGCCGGCGAAAACATCGTCCTCGGTGATCTCCGAATGATAGCCACCGGGCATGCAGTGGATATCGATTGCCGTGTTGTAACGCGGCACCTTGACGTCGGGATCGAGGTGCAGAGAACCTTTGGGGTTGGAGACTTTGCTCCGCTCCAGAAGTTTGGGTAGTTCGTGCCAGACGATTTCGCTCACCGCATCCCAACCCATCTCCTGAATGCTGCGCGCGATTGACCCCCAAGTCTGAACGAAGGGGTCCGCCTCCATGGCATGTCGCCATTCGACCCGGCCTTGCGGCGGTCGCCCATGTTCAGCTTCAAAGCGGGGTAGGACCCGGCTTGTGCCCACCCGCCGATCCCAAGGATAGACGTTGTCTTCCATGTGCATCTTCAGCCCGGCGACAAAGTTCTGTCGCGCGCGCTCGTCGCTGGTGGCGCGCGGCATCATATAGTGGGCGAATGGCTCCTTCATGGCAGACTCCTTGAATTCCTTTTCAGGTCCAGCTCCGGGAGCTTACGACCTTTTCCCCCGCATCCACCAGCAATCGCCCGAGCGAGTTTAGCCGCGCACCGACACCGGCGGATGGTCGTGAGTCGACAGTTCACCAGAAGGCGCTTATCGTCAAAAGCGAAAAATCGCCTGACAGGAGGGATTCGCGATGACATCGTTTGAGTCCGCGTTACCTGAGAAGGCCCGTTCGATCGTCAGCAAGGACCTGCCGCACGCGGAGCATTTGCCCGGAGAGTTCTACACATCGGCCGCAGTTCTCGACCGCGAGGTCGATCGGATCTTTAGTCAGGATTGGCTCGCGATAGGCCGCGAGGAAGAGGTCGCCAATGCGGGCGACTACTTGGCCGTAAAAGTCGTGGGCGAGCCTGTCGTCGTGACGCGGGACGAAGACGGCGGCCTGAACGCGTTTTCCAATCTCTGCCGCCATCGCGGTGTGTTCTTCTCTTCGCCCTGTTGGGTGGGGGGATTTGGATTGCGATCACGCTCGGCATCGTTGGCTTTGCAGGGCTGTGGCTGATTGCGCCGATCGATCCGGGCCAAGTCATGGCGACGATCATTTGGGGCCAACGCTCCTCTTGGCCGCTGACGGCGCT
>Ga0181579_10005162_pt1 | contig 10064 bp, 9 predicted proteins | sample 071ome_24_FD_132996 | JGI IMG/M metagenome (GOLD analysis project Ga0181579, IMG submission 132996) | Coastal salt marsh microbial communities from the Groves Creek Marsh, Skidaway Island, Georgia - 071402CT metaG (megahit assembly) | ecosystem: Environmental > Aquatic > Marine > Intertidal zone... | reverse complement strand
GATTCGCCAGCGGAGGGGTTTCGGGTTCGGGTCCGAACCTTGAATCGAATGACCGGAGAATGGTCTCCGACTTCTACGATCGGCGAGGGCTACGACAATCATGGCGGACCGGCGCTGACGGTCGACCGTGAGGGCTATTTGCACATTGTCTATTTTCCGCATCACCACGCGTTTCGGTATCGCCGATCGAAGCGACCCAACGATGCGTCGGAATGGGAGGAAGAAATTCAGTTCGGAGAAAAGCTCACCTATCCCACGCTCGTCTGCGGACCAGACAATTCCCTCTATTTTACCGCCCGTCGCAGTTTCAAGGAGAAGCCATGGGAGGTCGAATTCTGGTCGAAAAAGCCGGGCCAGGATTGGACGTGCAACGGCGCCATCCTTCGGTCACGTCACAAGGGTTACGCTCATTTTCAGGAATCGCTGGCCTGGGGTCCGGATCACAAGACGCTTTACCTCTGTTGCCGCTTTCATGAGAATTCGGATAAGAACACCTATGGTCGGCTGCAGACGGTTGGCTATATGACTAGCGAGGATTTTGGAAAGACCTGGCGGCGCAGCAATGGGGAGAAGATGGAGACTCCTGCGTCGGTCAATGAAATCGAGATCCTTGCCCAGGGCGGGGTGGACCGCGAAATCGGACTCCGGGCAGGATGTCTGGCTGTTGATCCGAAGACCGGGATGCCGCACCTGATCTACAGCATCAAGGAGAATGGCAGGGGCCGCATCATTATGGCTGTTTCAGATGGTAAGGGCGGCTGGACGCGTTCCGATCTTTCGCCCCAGCTTCCTGCTGATCTGCGTGGCAGAGACCTGATCATGCCGGGCGGTTTGAGTTTCAGCGATTCTGGCCAGCTGCATGGGGCTGCACAGATTCAGAAGGCGAAGGAAGGTGAATCTACCTGGGGAAATCCGAGCAACGAATCGTTGCGATTTGTCCGGGACAGGGATGGTGACATGTGGAAGATCAGCTTTGCGAGCGAGCCGAATTCCGATCGATCGCAGTGGTTGCCAAATATCGAGCGAGCCACTGGTTTTAATCAGATTCCCGATCGACCTGCCATCATTTACACATCAGGCGGACCGGGCGAAAAGAACACAGACTTGCTGAGCAATCGAGTCTACTGGGCTGGGTGAGGTGTTGTCTCAATATCTGGTTCTCGTGAAAAAAGGGACTTTTTTTTGAGAGCCTCAGGCAAGGGCTTCCCGGATCACGTGGCGCTCTTCGGTCACTCCAGTCAACCTTTGATCGAGTCCCTGATGGTAAAATGTTAGTCTCTTATGGTCGAGCCCCATGAGATGGAGGATCGTGGCATGGACATCGGAGATGTGATGAGGGTCCTCTACCGCCTTGAACCCAACCTCGTCAGTGGCTCCGATAGCCTGTCCGCCTTTGACTCCAGCTCCGGCAAGCCACATGCTGTAGCCTTGCCAGTTGTGGTCGCGCCCGAATTTGCCAACTCCTTCACTAGTTGGGGTGCGCCCGAATTCTCCTCCCCAGATCAGTAATGTCTCGTCCCACAATCCACTTCGTTTCAAATCGGTCATAAGGGCACCTATTGCCTGGTCTGTTTCTCCGGCATGGAGCTTGTGGTTCGTGATGCAATTGGTGTGCCCGTCCCAGGTCTCTTCGATGTGGCCACCACCTGAGTAGAGTTGAATGAAGCGGACCCCCCGCTCAAGGAGTTGCTTAGTAATGAGGCATTTTCTGCCGAAGTCCGCGGTGAGGGGATTGTCCATCCCATACATCGTCTTGGTCTTGGCGTCGATACGATCTAGATCCACAACCTCTGTTGCCTCGGACTGCATTCGGTAGGCGAGTTCGTAGGACTCGATTCGGGCCGCCAATTCATCCATCTCGGGGCGGGAGGCGAGATGTTTTGCATTCAGGTCTTTCAGCAAATCGAGTCCCCTGCGTTGGGTCTGGTCACTGGTGCCCTCGGGAGTGGCCAGATCGAGAAGGGGACTTCCCTTGCTCCGAAAAAGGGTTCCCTGATGAGTCGCCGGCATGAATCCCGAAGACCAGTTGGAGGCGGAGCCGATGGGGCCGCCCCTGGGATCCGTCATCACAACAAAGCCGGGCAGATTTCGATTCGCGCTTCCGAGACCGTAGTTTACCCACGAGCCGAGGGCTGGTTTGCCGATCGATATCGCACCAGTATTCATCTGCAGGCATCCCGAGGCATGGGCTGCCGTGTCGGAATGGAGAGATCGGATCACGCATATGTCATCGGCATGCTTTGCGGTGTGTGGAAAAAGCTCACTGATGGGAAGGCCGCTTTTGCCGTGATTTTTAAAAGCAAAAGGCGATTTCATGAGGTGCCCAATGGGTCGACCGTTGGATCCCACCACGGCATCGCCGCCGTAGGACATACCATCAAGTCGGTCAAGCTCTGGCTTGGGATCGAAAGTATCAACCTGGGACGGCCCCCCGTTCATAAACAGGAATACTGCCCGGCTTGCCTTGGGAGCAAAGTGCGGCGACCCCGCTCCCGATTCTGCGTGGAGTAGATCGGCAAGGGCGAGGCCGGCAAATCCTCCGCCGAGGTTCCCGAGAAATTCCCTTCGCGTCCGGTTGCAGGGGGTGAGGTTGGGGCAGAATCGACTCATGGCATTACCCGGAATAAACAAACTCGTTCAAGTTAAGAATGACCCGGCACAATTCCTCGAGTGATTCGGTATCGAGGAATCTACTGATTGATTCCAACTCTTCACTCGTAGCTTCTCGGCATAGAGTAAGGCGGTAGACGAGGCGAATCTGATCTAGCTGATTCTGCCCCGCTTCGCGCCTGAGCCGAGCGGCAAGATGACGAGCCTGACGATTGGAGAATTCGCTGTTGAACAGATTGAGCGCCTGAGTCGGCACAGTGGTGACTCTTCTTCCCGGAGAAGGTTGGGTCGTATCACAGACATCCAGGATTTCCAGCATGGGAAGCATCAGGCTGCGTTTTACAAAAGCGTATATCGTTCGGCGGCTGGCTGATTTTTCGTCGAGGGGTTTCCAGATTGCTTCTGGATCACTGTGACCTTCCAAAGCCTCGGGTGGGATGGAAGGGTAGGTGTGAGATCCGTGCATTTCTCGGTTCAACTTTCCGCTCACGGCGAGGATGGAATCCCGAATCGCTTCGACCTCAAGGCGTCGATAATTCTGACGCCAGAGAAGTCGGTTTTCTGAATCAGATTGCAGGTAGGCAGGATTTTCTAGATGGCTGGCCATCTGCCAGGTGCTGCTCTGCAAAATCAGCCGGTGAAGTTTCTTGAGTGACCAATTCGCGTCATGAACAAACCAGTGAGCCAGCCAATCGAGCAGTTCCGGATGAGTCGGGGGCTCTCCCATCAATCCAAAATCGGTTGGAGTTCGAACGAGGCCGGTGCCAAAATGATGCATCCAGACTCGGTTCACGATCACCCGCGCAGTGAGGGGATTCTCCGGCGAGGCGATCCAGTCAGCGAGGCCGAGGCGTCTCTGGGAGGTGTGGTCAGACGGAGCGGGGAATTGGTGGGAACTGAGTATCTCAGGAATGGCTGGATCGACCATCTCTCCATGCCTCCCCGGTGCGCCTCGGATGAGGATATGGGTCTCGGGCGGGTCATTGGATTTTTCCTGCCAGGTGTAAGCCATGGGCAGGTCGGGACGTTTCTGACGAAGCTGATCGATCTCGTTCTGTGGCATCGCGGCGGCCAGTTCCTCATCCAGTTCTTTGCGATTTTCCTTCGCGATGGTTTTTTGCTCTTTCGTTTTCGATTCGAGAAAAGCTTTCACTACTTCCGGGGAGAGCTTGCTTTTTCCCGATTGAAGATACCGCAATTCGAATTCCTTTTTGAGGCGGGCGATGGCCTCATCTCTCACCTCAAGAGCGGCGACCTCCTTCCGAGTTCCGGCGGGGATGGCGAGTTCCTTTCTTCCGGCTCGCGGACGCTCGAGCGGATTAAACACTGCGACCATGGAGTAGTAATCTTTCTGAAGGAGTGGCTCGAACTTGTGATCATGACAGCGAGCACAAGCGAGGGTCAGACCCAGCATGGCTTGACTCGTGGTGTTGAGAATATCGTCGAGTTGGTCGTAGCGATCCGTGGCGGGATCCGCCGGTTCGTCATCCCAGTGTCCGAGTCGGAGAAAACCGGTGGCGATCACGGTTTCCGAATTGCGAGCCGGTATTTCATCTCCGGCGAGCTGTTCGGTAATAAATTGGTCATATGGCTTGTCGCGATTCAGGGAATTAATGACGTAGTCCCGGTATCGCCAGACGAATGGCTTGGTTGCATCCCGTTCATAACCGTTGGTATCCGCGTAGCGAACCGCGTCCAGCCAATGGCGGGCCCACCGCTCGCCGTATCCGTCACGAGCGAGTAGATCATCGATCACCCGGGTGAGATCCGGGTTTTGTAAGAACGCATCCTGTTCTTCGATGGTAGGGGGAAGACCAATCACATCGAGGTAGACGCGCCGGAGTAGAATAAGTGGCTCGGCTCTGCCCGCAGGTGCCCAATCCTTTTCCTCCAGTTTTGCGAGAACAAAATGATCAATCGGATTATTGGGCCAGTCCTTATCTCTTAATTCGGGCAGTTCGGGCCGCTTGATCGTTTGAAAAGACCAGTGCGATTCCGGAGATCCGGGGACAGCTTCATCCTCCGGAAAAGGAGCCTCTTTCGCGATCCATTCCTCCAAGATGCCGATTTCCTCTGGGGAGAGAGGACTTCCTTCGGGAGGCATCCGCTCTTCTTCGTCTTCACTCGAGACCCGCGAAATAATCTTGTCGAGAACTGGGCCATCGTTACCCCCCTTGTGTATCAGGCTTCCCGCATCAAGGCGGAGGCCGGCTTTCTGTTTCAGAGGGCCGTGGCATGAGACGCAACGGCTTTTCAAAAGAACCTTGATGTTTTCGTCGTAATCAGCTGCGAAAGCGGGCACTGCAAAATTTGCTGCAATGAATACAAGGAGTCGCATTTGACGAGACGTTAACGTGAAGGGGAGCGCAAGGTCAATAGTGCACCTTGAATTGGGGGACGGGTGGAGAAAGAAGGTCCACATGCGCCGAGCAAACTTTGGACAAGCCGCGGACGGACACAGTATGACGCGACCAAGAAGGATGCGGCGGCAACCAGACCAAGCACAACTAGAACAACGACCGACCTTGCGAGTTTCAAGATTGACCCTCCCGAAATCCAGCACAAACCCAAAAACAAAACATGGAAAAGAAATCAACTCACTTATTGCTAGGATGCCTCGCGATAGGTATCGCGATCACGGGTCTCTCCACCCCGGAAGTATCCGCTCAGGTGAACGAACGCAGGGTCGAACGCCAAGCTACCGGAACCTACTAGGGAAGAACTAAAAACGAAAAGCACTAAGCTTTCTGACAAAGACTCCGACGAATTAAGGCTGGGTGTTCTCGCGTCCGGCCTTTTCCGTTTCGGGATTTGAGTGCTGCTCGAGAGGCTTTACCGCTCTTCCGCTTCCCACCTGTGATAGGCGTCGGCATAATCCAAGCAGGTCGCAAGGAGCTTGTCGTGGGAGGCATCGCCCGCGAGCCGCCCTTCGGAAAGAAAAAGGATGCGTGGCGCCTGACGAAGCAGGTCGATGCGATGCGTGACAAGCAAAGTGGTTCCTTGTCCTGATGCGGTTCGACGGAGAATCGAATCGTGGATCATACTTTCACTCTCTGGCTCAACCGATGCAGTGGGTTCGTCGAGCAGCAGAATTTGTGGTTCGGTCAGGAAGGCTCGTGAGAGGCTCAAACGCTGACGTTGGCCACCTGACAGTTTGACGCCGTTCTGACCGACGCGGGTTTCGTATCCGTCGGGAAGGTCAACGATGAAGTCATGTGCGTTGGCTGCACGTGCTGCCTCTTCGATCATTGCGACCGATGCTTCCGGTTTCCCATAGCGCAGATTATCGAGAACGGTCCCGTCGAAGAGATAGTTATCTTGCCCCACAAATCCGATCGGGGCGCGCAAGCTCTCCAAGGTGTAGTCGCGAACGTCGACTTCATCTAATCGGATGACTCCGCCGGTGGTATCGTAAAAGCGTGGCACCAGATTGAGCAGGGTGCTTTTTCCGGACCCGCTTCCACCGGCAATGGCTACGAACTCACCGGGATCGATTCGGAAGGAAACCTTTCGCAGGATCGGTTTGGAAGGCAGGTAGGAAAAATCGACTTCCTCAAATGCGATCGCTCCTTTTTTCTCAACCCAGGTCTGTGCTCCGAGGCGGTCGACTACGGATACGGGTTCGTTGAGGAGTTCGAAAACGCGTTCGGCGGCCGCGCGAGCGCGCTGGAGAATATCGCTGGTTTGCGCGATGGTGCGAATCGGACTTTGGAGGCGCCACCAGAAGCCGCGGTAGGCGAGCAGGGCCCCAATCGTAAAGGCCTCATTTCCGCTCAGTATCAACCAGCCGCCGACTCCGAGCATGACGAGGTTGTTCACGAACCCGAAAGTCGAAACGATGGGGAAGTAGGTATTTCTCAATCGACTCGCTTTGACGCTGGCGTCATAAAAGCTCTCAGCTCTGCCATCGAAGTCAGCCTGCTCGGCGCCCTCCCTCCCGAAGGATTGTGTCACCTGGACTCCGGCGAGACGATCCTGAACGAAAGAACCAATGTGACCGAGTCGCTTTCGCACTCCGTCGTAGATTGCCTTCACCCGTTTGTTGTAGACGCGGATGAAAAGAAAAGCGAAAGCGAGAGGAAGGATCGAAAGTGCGCCGACCAATGGGCTGATCCAGAGAACCATCCCGCGACGACGACGAAAGTGACCACCTCTTCGATCAACCCGGTGATCCCTTGCAGGACGCTCTGCTCCATCGCATCGACGTCGCTGGTAATTCGGGTGACCAATTCCCCGGTGCTGCGGTCCCGATGGTAGCCCAGAGACTGGGTTTCGAATTTTCGAAACAGGTCGGACCGAATTTCCTTCACAAAGGCCTGCCCGGTTTTTTCGAGCAGATAGGTATGCCAGGCGTTGGCGGCGAGACCGATGAGGTAGGTCGCCATCATGATCGCGAGCCATATTCCCAGCGATTGACCCGTCAGGCTGCCTTCGATGAGATCATCCGCGACGATCCCCCAGACGAGGGGGTGGAAGTTGATGAAAGGAACGGAAAAAACGAGTAGGCCCAATGATAGGGAAAGACGCCATCGCCACGGACCAAGTCGCGACCAAACTTTACTGGCGAGATGGCGATTGGAATGCAACTCGGGACTGTCAGGAGAATCGTTCAAGGGTAATGAGCTTAGACGCTGTGGCTAACAATACGATGGTCCTGAAGTTCGGGATGGAATGGGGTCATTGGATTGACTCACCAGATCGACGTTAGCGCAGGAGTGCGGGAAGGCCGATGGAAAGCTCGTTTCTTAATAAACGCGAAACGATTTTCGGATTGTGGAGGGTTCCTCTTACTATTTTCTAGAGCCCTCCGCAGGTGATTGCGACTTCACCCATTCCCTGGATGGATCTCTGCCGCGGAGCAAGGAGAATTCCACCATCAGAAAAGTGGCGAGGATGCCGTCGATCATCGCGGCAAAGGAATCTATATGGGCGTCCCAGATGTCTCTGCTTGGGGTCTTTCTTCCTTTTTTCGTCCAGATCCGAGTGGGAGCCGTAACCCTGAGGATGAAATCTTTAATTATCGTAACTGCAGTGCTATTGGGAGTATTCTCTCACCTTCCTACCTTCGCCGAAGAGAAAGAAAAACCATGGGCATGGCGCGGACAGACTTTGACGGAGTTTGGAACAAGCGAAACGAACGGCATGAAGTGGCAGGTTGTTAACGATGGCGTCATGGGCGGGCTGTCAAAGGGAAGCTTCGCTGTTTCCGACGAAGGCATCCTCAAGTTTGCCGGAACCCTATCGCTTGAGAACAACGGAGGGTTTTCTTCGATCCGCAGCAGCGCAGTCGACTTCAACCTTAGCAACGATCTCGGAATTCTTCTCAAAGTGAAAGGCGACGGTCGCACCTACAGTATGCGTTTGGAATCGACCGCTACCTTTCGCGGTATGCCTGTTTCTTTTTCAGGGGAGTTCTCGACCCAGGCCGGTGAGTGGCAGCAGGTGAAGATTCCGTTTTCCGAGTTCAAAGGTGGATGGCGCGGACGTGACCTCCCCGACGAGGTTCTGGATCCTTCCGTAATTCGCGAAGCAGGACTCCTGATCGGTGACAAGAAAGCAGGTCCATTTTCCCTCGAGGTCGACTACATCCGGACCTACGGAAAAGGCCAAGGCGAATTCAAAGAGAGAAAGAAGGAGATGACTTCAAAAGAAACTCCTGCTCCGAAAGGCCCCAAATCGCTTATCGCAACGATGGAAGCAGACAAACGCTTCTCCACACTCAAGGCCGCTCTCGACGCCGCCAAGCTGACCACTTTTTTCCAGTGGGATAACAAGCTCACCGTTTTCGCCCCAACCGATGAGGCATTCGCCAAGCTTCCGGAGGGAACGCTGGAGGATTTGCTCAAGCCCGAGAATAAGGAACGTCTCGTGCAAATCCTCTCGCTCCACGTGCATCCCGGCTCACTGGGGCTAGCTCAGGCGTTGGGTAGTGATGGTGTGAAGACGGTGGAAGGGACGCCCCTCAAACTCGCCTTCGAGAAAGGTAGCGTAAAGGTAAATGGTTCGTCTCTCGTCGAGGCAGACATCACTTGCGCTGACGGGACGATTCACGTGATCGACTCCGTCCTCCTTCCCGAGCCGAAGAAGAAAACGCTTTTGAGCACGGCTCAGTCTGCAGGCTCTTTCCAGACTTTGCTCGCCGCTGCCAAGGTGGCAGGATTGGAGTCCGCCCTAGAGGGCGACGATGAGTTGACCGTCTTTGCTCCTACCGATGATGCGTTCGCGGCGCTTCCAGAAGGAACTGTTGAAAACCTCCTCAAAGAAGAAAATCGGAAGCAACTCGTAGAGCTTCTCACGACTCACGTTGTTTCCGGGAAGGTCTCTGCTGGCGACGCCCTGAATGCAAATAGTGCGAAGTCACTGAGCGGGACGGAGTTGATATTTGCGATCGAGGACGGTCTCTTTACCGTCAGTGGATCGGTAGTGAGGAATGCCGGGATTGATGGTGGAAACGGAACGATCCACGTAATCAGCTCTGTGATTGGTTTTCCTGAAACGAAGTCGGCAGGCTCCGAAAAATATTCGTCCGAAGGATGCGACAAGCAGCAGACAGCGCCGCCAAAAACGACAAGTGTGGAAGGAAAGAACGCATCCGAAATGATCCTCTCGGCTATTCATCAAGGCGTTCCCCTATACAATAGCGGCCAGATCGAAGAATGTGCCTCTGTTTACGAGAGCTGTCTCGTTGCCTTGTCAGAAAGCAAGCGCCTCGACCAAAGAACGCGTACGATGATTGGTGAAGTAGCGACAGCGGGCAAGAAGTATAACGCAGATCGAAGAGCCTGGTTCTACCGAAGTGCACTTGACCAAATGATGCATCTCATGGCGCAATCGCGAGGGTAGGTCCTCCAGATAATAGAGGCTGTTATTAAGTCTCTTTTCTCTTTCCTGAGATGGCGTCCACGATCTGCTGCCTTTCCTCGGCATTATGCTGTGGATGAGGCGGCACCGGAACGATGCCCCATGATCCCTGACCTCCCGCGAAATTTTTTTCACGAGTATGTCCCGAGTCGCTGGGGCTTTGGCATATTTTTTGGCCACCTCTTTGTAAGAAGGGTCAACCGATTTCAATGGGTGTCTCGAGGTAGGTGATTTTCTTGAGCGTTCCATCAGTGCCATCATACCAGGGAGTTTCGTGCTTCAGTAAATAGAGTTCCCCGTTTTTCCCCATCTGCATGTCGACGTGGTGAATGAAAAAATGCTGTCCCAGTTTCTCGCTCGCGAAGCCGATGTCATTCGCGCGCAGCGGAAAAATCCTGACAAAGCAACAGCTTGGAAGAGCAATGGATAGGGAAAGCGCAGTCTAATTCAGGGAGTTAAGACTGCGAAACTGTCTGGGTGGTTACATTTTCCCTATTCCAACCGGAAAGATTTGCGGATCGCGCGGAGAGCTTTCCATGGTTCAGCTCCATCTTTTGGTTCAACGGGGGAAACGCAAGAGAGAACGACCGGTT
>Ga0181579_10005160_pt1 | contig 10065 bp, 8 predicted proteins | sample 071ome_24_FD_132996 | JGI IMG/M metagenome (GOLD analysis project Ga0181579, IMG submission 132996) | Coastal salt marsh microbial communities from the Groves Creek Marsh, Skidaway Island, Georgia - 071402CT metaG (megahit assembly) | ecosystem: Environmental > Aquatic > Marine > Intertidal zone... | reverse complement strand
TCGATATCATCGCCCCCGACGGACCAGCTGAAGACGGCGGAATCCTCGCCCGGGCGGACGATCTCTGACAAGCGTTTGGGTACCACATCGAGGCCCGGTGCGCCGGTGTCACCGCCGCAGGTATCCAGCGGTATCCACATGTTAATGCTATTGATGTCGTTGCCCATGAAGGCGCCGTCCTGATGCCAACCCGCTTCTGCAACGGGTAGTTTCGAACGCCTGAGTACCCACTTCAAAGCAGACAGGCAGGGCGGTTGTCCGAGATATGCTTCGATGAGGGTCTTGAGGCCCTTGGCGCTGTAAAACTCCAATAGCTGTTCTGCGGCGCTCGCTGATTCAATACACATGGCAGACCCCGATTGGCGATGAAAGCCCCGGGAGTTTTGTAACTTGGGAAAAGGTAGCAGCTGCTTAAGCGCCTGAGGCGGATTGCGATAAAAGCCATCCGCCGACTTTGGATTGCCCTCCTCATCTTCCTGCTCAACACAGCCATCGACGACCTGGTCGACTACATCGCGGAAGTGCTTCACCTCGTGCTCTTGGAGAAGTCCCCGAACGATGAGCGCGCCGGCGGTGGCGATGGCCGATTTAAGGCTCCTCACATCAAGATTACTGACATCGACCTCAGGCAGTCGGGAATCGCCGGGCCATCGCGGTTGAAGATGCTCTTCCTCAATGGGTCTTTTTTGACTCCTAGGCTCTTTGTCTCGAAAGAAACTAAGTCGCTCAGAGAGTCTGACCGCGTCTTCTTCGGGGTGGCGTGAGTGTAGTTCGCGAACAAGATTCATAATGACTCGGTGACGACTGTAGTGATTTGATGATCGCCGCTATTTACTGGGTAATCAAGTTATCGGCTAATGAAGCATTGCGCCCGACTGCGCTGCGACAAAGGTGCTATATTCTCAGGCTCCGTTCGATCGTTGAGTCCATGAAAACATTGTCATCCATTTCGCCGATTTTTATTATTGGAGCGCCACGCTCGGGCACCTCGATCATGAATTGGGCTATCGGCCAGCACCCCAACATTCAGGTGATGCCGGAGACCGCCTGGCTCGTGGATTACATCACTGGCGCATTCGCAGCCTACGATAGGGGATCTGCTCGTGGCGAGTTTTCTCATCTCTCCAATGTGGGTTATCCCCTTGAGAGTTTTCTCTCCACCGTGGCTGAGAGTATTCATTCCATTGTGATGGAGGCCTACGATAGGCGGTGCTATTTCCTCTACGGTGACTACGAGAACCTGGGCATCGAGCTAGACTTCTCTCACCCAGAGGCCCAGTTTCAGGTGAGACGATCACCAGACGATCCAAAAGCGCGTTGGATAGACAGCACGCCGTTAAACACCCACTACGTGTGGGCGCTGGCACAGGTATTCCCTCAGGCAAAGTTTATACATAACCTGCGTCACCCTGCGGATGTGGCGCTGTCGCTGCAACATTTTGATGCGGCGGGAGCAACCTCAGCGGAGGTTGAAGAGGCCTGCTCTATTTGGATCCAGCATACCCAGAATGCGTTACTGGCGGAGCGGGCGTTCGGCTCAGGGAGAGTATTTCGTGTGCGGTATGAGCGGATAGCGCATGAGCCCGAGGCGCTGATGCGGGAGGTCATGGCATTCCTCGATGAACCCTACAGCGATGACTGCCTGTTGCCTCTTGAGACTCGAGTAAACTCATCACGAGTCGATACAGAAAATACCGATGCCCCGTCGTTCTTCGAAGAGTGCGCGCTGTTGCAACAGGCGCTGGACCTGTATGCCGATACCTTGGTAGAGGCGATACCAACAGTAGAAAACAGCGCAGCGCGAGAGCGGTTAAAAGAAACCTTTGAGAGTCACTGGCGTGCAACGTTTAGTCGCTGATGCTAATTTTTCGCCGCAGGGATGCCGGTTTTGACTGAACACGCAACAGCGTATTCCTCCAGAACGAGAAGCGCTTATCTCCATGAAGTGGAGTGCTTGCGAGGGCTCGCGATAACGCTGGTTTTCGCCTACCACGTGTGGGGCATTAGTTTTGGAGAGGGTGATGCCAGCACGCCGTTTCCCCTCGTCTTCTTTGCGGCTGGTCAGACAGGCGTGACGCTATTTTTTGTTCTTAGCGGCTTTTTGCTGAGCCTGCCCTGGGTGCAATGGGCGGGAAATAAGACTGGGGCCAAACCCAATATTAATGCTTACTACCGCGCCCGACTGTTGCGTATTCTGCCCTTGTATCTTAGCTGGGTGCTATTGGCGGCTGTGCTGACGGGCGAGTGGGCGACCGCAGGAAAAGCGGCCACATTTCAGTTTATTGGTTTTGATATGTTCCCCTACGGCGTGGTGTGGTGGACCTTAACAACGGAAATGCAGTTTTACCTGTTCCTACCCTTGGCGTGGTTAGCGTGGTTGGCAGGGGGCTGGTACAGGCTGCTGCTGTCTATGGGTTTGCTGTTGTGGCTGGGCGCTTATATCGCGGTATTCGTGTTCGGTGTGGTTGACCAGCCCGTGTGGAGTTATTGGTTGACCAAGTCACTGTTTGGGCGATTGCCTGCGTTCCTGATTGGCATATTGTGCGCCGTGCTCTTTGTGTTTGCCGCCGGTAGGGCATTACCCAGCCGTATTCTCGACAATCGGCTCGTGACGACACTCAGTTTCTTTGCCATTTTTGTTGTGCTTGGGCTTATCCTTCAGCACACCTTAAAAGAGGGTGATTGGATTACGGAATCCAAATGGCACCTGCATCACACCTACGAAGCTATTTTGTGGGGATCGCTGCTGCTGCTGTTATTGCTGAGCAAACCTTGGCTACATCAATTTTTGGTCAATCCCGTGATGGCACTGGTTGGAAAGCTGTCCTATTCCATCTATTTAAGCCACGTTGCGATTCTCTATTTCCTGATTGACGGCGGCAAGGAGATAGTTGGCAGAGACCTGTACGCCGAGACACTGGCCGCGTACTACCTCCCACTGGTGGGCGTGGTGCTAACGCTTGGACTTTCTATGCTGACCTATCGCTACATTGAGCGACCGTTTTTAACCCTAAAAAAAACCTTGGCCCGTTAATCGAAAGTAACGGGTTACCACTTCATAGGGATTTGATTTTTAGGGAAGTTCCGCTCGCCAAAAAACCAGGTTTCGATGGCGTATCGGGGTCTGGAAAAGTCGTGTCCAAATTGGGTGCGGTGTAGCAGCAGGTGATCAAACAGAAAAATATCACCCGGGTGAAAGACTGGGCTTACCGGCGCTTGATCGCCTTGAAAGCGTTCGATGGATTCCGGCCCGGCTGACCAATTGAACACCGCGTCGTCGGTCCCGGCTGCAACGATGTCATGAAATCTGAACGGAATGATATCCATCCCGGGTGCCCCCGAGGTACCGCCGCAGTGATCGAGGGGCATCCACATATTGAGGCTGTTGATCTGTTTGCCCATAAAGGCGCCATCCTGATGCCAGCCATTTTCGGCGATGGGGAACTTGGTTCTCCGCAGCACCCATTTCAAGGCGGAAAGGCACGCGGGTTCGCCTAAATAGGCCTCCAGCAGATCGCGAAATCCAAGCGAGGAAAACCACTCTGCCAAGGCTTCCGTGATGCCGGCGGACTCTACGGTCATGACCGATCCAGTGTCACGATGAAAGCCCCGAGCCCAGGTCAAATCGGGTTCGGGAAGAAACACGGATAAGTTGCGGGGTGGGTTGTGAAATACCGTGGGCCTCACCTCTCCCGACGAGGCATGATCCGCAGCGGCGATGTCTTCATCCATCACTCGATCAATCGCGATTTTGAGCGGCTCGATTGACCGGGTGTCGAGAAAATTACGGACGATTAAACAGCCTTTGTGCGCCATGGCGGATCCCAAGGTCTCGATGCAAAGATCGGCGGCGTCGATTTCCGGCAGGTCTGATTCACCCTGCCAGGGCTGGGCGTTAGCTTCTTGCTCGATGGGTAGAAGGCCTTTGACCGGGGTTTTGTTATGAAAATAGACGAGTCGCTCGGCAACAGCCGCCGCGTCTTTTTGTAGGTCTCTGTCTATCAGGTCATCGAACACAAACATGAAGCCGTTTTCTCTTTACCGGGTTGTCTTTACTCTAGCGAGCGCGGTGGCTGCTGGTTGAACTGCTATGGGCCTCTGGCGCCCCTGGGTTGAGATGGAGTAAATCATTTCGCCCATCGACCTGGTAGTGGATTGTTGCGCGGGTTGCGCCATAGATGAGGTCGAGGGCCGTCAGCGAAAACCCAGGTTCCCCAGAGGGCTTCTGGCCATACCACTCTTGATAGATGAACAAAAAGTCATCGTCTATCTCGGCGCCAATAGTCTCTATGCTCCCCTTGGCGCTCTCTGCTTCGAGACTGAAGGTTTCCGCCACGTGAAGGGCGATCAAAGCCTGACCTTCAAGGGAATCGATAGCGGCGTTTGCATCGAGAGCCTCCAGCAGCGGCAGAGCATCGGCGAGATGGAGTTGGTGGGTAATCTCAAAGTGCGTCTCGGCCCACAGCACCTCTGTCCACACCCCGTGGTCCCGGTGCGCGCGGGCCCCAGGGTGCCAGAGTAATGCGACCAGCAAGGTGGCTGAGAGCACGTAGCGCAGTGAAGACTGGCTCGGGCACGCTGTCATTTAATCCACCACCGCCGGGGTGAGCGGAATGTCGCGCTGAGAGGATGCGTCCTCATCTTTTTTCTTGAGCTCAACCAGCAAGTCGGCCATAAGATTTCGTACATCGCTTTTTGACTTGTAGGCTTCCAAACGAGAGGTTTCGATAGTGGGTGGAAAGCGATTATTGCCAGTATTGGCGTCAGCAGTCTGATGTTTGATGTCGGTTTCAATGGCTTCGATCGGCCGAGATTCGATCAGTCGATAGGTCACCTTGTTAGCGTCCCGTCGCCAGATTTCGGCGGGCAGCATGAGCTCGCGCTGCGTGCCGTCGCGATAGAAGATGGTGAGGGGCGCCGGGGAGGGAACCCCGCCCTTATTTTCAAGATCGACAAAGTAATAAATTAACTGCTCGGTGACCGCCCGATCCAGCGCCCGCTGCTCCCAGGGCTCCAGCTTGTTGTACTTCTTGGCTGCGTTGTTTCGATCTTTGTTAGTCACCGTAAATCGATCGGCGTCACTGTAAAGATCGTTGAGTTCTTCGAAACGATCTTCCCGCGGGACAATGCCCTCGGCTTGATTGCGCTCGATGCTGATGGGCGGTGGCTTGTTGCGCTGCTCCTCGGCACGATCGGCGGCAAAGTCGATGTCAGGGTCGTTCGCTTTTAGGGTGTAGGCGCGGACATCGGTGATGGCGATGTCAACGTGATCGGTGCCGTAAAACCAGGCTCGCCAGAACCAGTCCAAGTCGACCGCGGACGCGTCCTCCATGGTCCGGAAAAAATCCGCGGGGGTCGGCCGCTTGAATTTCCAGCGCTGGGCGTATTCTCTGAACGCAAAGTCGAACAGCTCCCGGCCCATCACCGTCTCGCGCAGCACGGTGAGTGCGGCGGCGGGCTTGACGTAGGCATTGGGACCGAATTGTAAAATGGAGTCCGACTGGGTCATGACGGGCACTTGATTGTTAGAGGTCATGTAGCTGGGAATGTAGTCCAGCACGTTGGTGTCGTTGCGGAAGGCGGGGTAGTCCTCTTCCCATTCGAGCTCAGCGACGTATTCGAGGAACGTGTTGAGGCCCTCATCCATCCAGGTCCATTGTCGCTCGTCGGAGTTGACGATCATGGGGAAATAGATGTGACCGATCTCATGGATGATCACCCCGATCAACCCGTATTTGATGCGACGTGAGTACGCTCGCTGCTCCCGCGCAAGGGCGCCGGCATTTTCGGCATCACTGGATTCTTCGGCGTTGGCCTTGGGCGGATCGGGCCGGTAGCCGTTGAAGGTGATCATGGGGTATTCCATCCCCCCGGACTTCCACGCGTTCACCGATTGGGCGGTGGGGTAGGGGTAGTCAAAGGAGAAACGGCTGTACACCTCCATGGTGTGGACGACGGCATGGGTTGAATAGGTTGACCAGACGGGTTCGGCTTCATTGGGGTAAAAGGACATCGCCAGGACTTCGGGTTGGGTGGCATTGGGCTGGCGGTGAATCATGGCGTCCCAAATAAATTTGCTCGAGCTCGACCAGGCGAAGTCACGAATATTGGAGGCGGTGAAGCGCCATGTTTTCGTGCCGGTGGACTGGGTCTTCTCGTTTTTCGCCGCTTCTTCGGGGGTGATGATGAAGCGTGGGGCATCGTCGCCTATTGCTTCGAGGCGTTGCCGCTGGGTGGCGCTGAGTACCGCTTCGGGGTTTTGCAAGACACCTGTTGCGCTGACCACCTGGTTATCGGGTACCGTCAGAGAGACGTCGTAATCCCCGAACTCCAGGGTGAACTCGCCACGGCCCAAAAACGCTTTATTCTGCCAACCCATATAATCGGTATAGGCGGCAAGCCGGGGGAACCACTGCGCCAAAAAGAAAATTTGGGTGTCATTTTCTTCAAAGACTTCGTAGCCACTGCGACCACCGATTGCCGCTTCCTCGGTGACATTGAATCGCCATGCGACGTTAAACGCGATCGATGCACCCGATGCTAGCGGAGAGGGTAGGTCGAGTCGCCCCATGGTATCGACGATGGTGAGCGGTAGCGGCTTGCCGTCCTCGTCGGTAATCAGCAGCCCCTGGTAACCGTAGGTGTTGTCGGCCATCGACTGCTGATCCCGTAAATCCTGCAGGCTTACGCGATCGGAGGATTCGGTGCGCGAGCGTCTATCGAGAGAATCCGGACGAAAACGGTTCTGGTCGAGTTGAAGCCATAAATAGCTGAGCGAGTCGGGGGACTTGTTGGTGTAGGTAATGGTCGCTGTGGCTTCTATTTGGCGTTTCCCTTCATCGAGGGTGGCGTCAATGGTGTAGTCGACCTGTTGCTGCCAGTAGGCATGGCCCGGCGCTCCCGAGGCGGTTCTAATGGTGTTGGGTGAGGGTAGCTGTTGCTCCAACTGCGCGAAGGCTATTGCACCGGTACCCGCGGGATACTCATCCGGGGCTTGGCTCCAGGCAGTCAGGGAAAAAAAGAGGGCCGACAGGCATAGAAGAGGTAGCTTCATGGGGCGGTGGCTCTGGCGCGGTCATGGCCCACCAGTATAACTCAGCTGACAATAGCGAAGCTCATCGCGAGGCCCTGCCCTTGAGGCATGTGGGCCGTTGCGGCTTGATTTAATCCTGGGTATCGGCGCTTGCAGGGGCGTTGCTTTTTACCGTCGCCCATCCCTGTTGCATAAACAGGGTATAGAACAAAAACCCCGTGATAAAGAGCCCGAACTGGTAGTGGTCGGGGACGGCCGTTTTATGCAGCGCCCAGCCAAGAATGCAGATGTAAAGGTGAATGCTCAGGACCATGACCCACGCCCGCCTGTCGCTGCACCCGACCGCCAGGAAAAAATGGTGGACGTGACGCCGATCGGCATGAAAGGGAGAGAGCCCCTTTGCCACGCGGTGCAGGGTAACGAAGGTCATATCGTAGAGCGGTAGTCCCACCAAAAAGAGCGCGGTGACCGGTTGAATAAGGCGTGTTCCAACCGTATTCGATGCCGACATAACGAGTAGCAACACCATGGCAAAGCCGAGTAGCTTACTCCCCGCATCGCCCAGAAACGTCTTTGGTAGCTGTGGCACAAGCTGCATGTTGGAGGCCAGAAAAGCCAAGACTGCGCCAACAAGGCTGGGGCCAAACATTGCCGGCGCGCCGGGGGTAACCATTTTTATCGTCACCAGAGACACCAGGAGTACGCTGGGCACTAGGCCGTCGAGTCCATCGAGCATATTGAACGCATTCATAATGCCGAAGATGGCAATGATCGTGAAGGCCGAGGAAAAGGCTGGATTCAGGCGAAGAGCGCCACTGCCCAACAGATTGCCCAGGTTGGTAATGGAGATGTCCATGGATTCCACCACAAACACCGCGAGCGCGAACTCGGCAAGAATGCGAACAAACACCCCCAACTTGAACCGGTCATCGAGGGTCCCGATGACGAGAAGAAATAGCGCCCCTAGGACCATTGAACTTATAAACGATTCGTTGGCGCCGGCTAAAAATTTGGGTTCTGGGCCAACGGGCATGCCGAGAGCCCAGGGCAGTATGCTCATACCTATGCCGAGACCGATAGCGAGGCCCCCAACAAGGGGGATTTCGCCGCTGTGCTGTTTACGTGCAGAGGGCTTGTCCACGAGCCCAAGTCGCGGGGCTAGCTTGGCGAGAACAAGCAGCGCCCCAAGCGTTGCCATAAAACTGACGCCAGCTTGGGTGAAGGAAGGAGCGGATTGAAGAAGCATGCGCAATTCTGCGATGGCAAGGGCTGTTTTGTAAAATGCTTATGGCGTTATATTGAAAAAAAATAAACATTTATTTGGCTTTTATTTTAGACCTAAACTATTTAAGACCGTTTTAAATATTTCCCGTCTCGTCTCGTCTCGGCATGCGCCCAAGTATGACCACCGGCAGGGCAAGGTGATACGCGGAAGAGCCATTGCCAATCGGTGTACTATGGGGCCTTTCAAGACCTTGGGTGTGGCTGTGGGCGTGGCATTCAGCGTGAAGGCAGGCGCGGCGCGATGACGAATGAATCGGTGTGGCTGCTGGTGGCGACCAAAGCGCGCGCGGAAGCCGTCGCGGCTGAGCATCTCGCTCGTCAGGGCTTTGGCGTATGCGCCCCCCAGCTGCGGGTTAAAAAACGCCGGCGCGGCCAGTGGCAGTGGGTGGTGGAGCCACTGTTTCCTGGCTATGTGTTTGTGCAGCTTACGCTGGGTGAGCAAGACATCGCACCGATCCGCTCTACGGTGGGCTGCCGGGGCTTGGTGCGCTTTGGCGGAACACCCCAGCCGGTCCCCGAGGTCATCATCTCCCCCTCACTGGCTATGAACGACCAACCTGTCGCGTTGGATTCCGCGCTGAAAGCGGGTGACCGGGTGCGCATTGAGGAGGGGGCGTTCGCTGGACTTGAGGCGGTATTTACCCTGCCTAAAGGGGAGGATCGGGTGCAGGTGCTCATCGACATCCTGGGCGGCACGCAGCGCATCGTGCTCGATAAGGAGGCTATTTCGCGGGTCGACCCCAGGGGGTAATGGGGTCTTGGGCCCGTGCATTCCTTGCTTCTGCTCATACACGCTTGCGTTCAACGACTGAACACGATACCGTTCACTCGTTGAACGCACCGGCCCTGTTTGCCGTGCGGTAGCCTGCCCGGCGACTTTACGATCTACCGATCCGTCGTGGCTTTTCTTTGGGGGGCATCTCTTGAGGGGGCATCGATTCCCTCGCTGTTGCTTCCTGCCTTGTTATAGAGATTACACAGAACTTATGTCTGAAGAACGTCATTTACAGGCCATGCGCCTCTTAGAAAACAATCCCTCGCTATCCCAGCGCGAACTGGCGGAAGCCCTGGGGGTGAGCCTGGGGGCCACCAACTATTGCCTAAAAGCACTGGTGGAGAAGGGCTGGGTGAAGCTCGAGAACTTTCAGAAAAACCCAAACAAGCTCGGGTATCTGTATATTTTAACGCCGCAAGGACTGAGCGCTAAAACAACACTTACCGCGCGTTTTTTAAAACGCAAGCTGGCGGAATACGAGGCGCTGAAGGCGGAGATAGAAGAACTGCGGGAAGCCCTTGATGCCGGCTGATCTCGGAAGCCCTGTGAAGATTGCGGTTGCGGGTGCGGGCTATGTGGGTCTGGCAAACGCGGTGCTACTGGCCCAGCACAATGAAGTCGTTGTCACTGACATTGATAGCCAGCGTGTGGCACTGATTAACGCACGCACATCGCCTTTTGAAGACCGCGAGTTGGAAGGGTACCTCGCTAACGCTGTGTTGAATCTATCGGCGACGACCGAGCCCGAGGTGGCCTACCAGGATGCCGACTTTGTGATCGTCGCCACACCCACGAACTATGATCCGGTGAGCAACCAGTTCGATGCCCGCTCGGTGGAAGCGGTGGCCGGTGAAGCGACCCGCCGCTGCCCAGACGCCACGATTGTAATCAAGTCCACCGTGCCGGTGGGCTTTACCCGCGCCCTGCGCACGCGGCTCAATAACGCGCGTATTCTGTTCAGCCCGGAGTTCTT
>Ga0181579_10005159_pt1 | contig 10066 bp, 6 predicted proteins | sample 071ome_24_FD_132996 | JGI IMG/M metagenome (GOLD analysis project Ga0181579, IMG submission 132996) | Coastal salt marsh microbial communities from the Groves Creek Marsh, Skidaway Island, Georgia - 071402CT metaG (megahit assembly) | ecosystem: Environmental > Aquatic > Marine > Intertidal zone... | reverse complement strand
TACTGACCGCTGAGAAACGATAGGCGCGAGGGCATGCAGACGGGGTTTTGCACAAAGTAGTGGTCAAAGTTGACGCCCTCGGCGGCCATTCGATCTAGATGAGGTGTTTGAATATCGTCGTTGCCGTTGACGCCGAGTGCATCGTGGCGCTGTTGATCGGTGTAGAGCAGTAAAATATTGGGTCGTTTCATCGGATGGATACCTCTTTTGCGATCCTAATTATGAGTGAGGTGCTAAGACCTCCAGATCAAAGCCCTGTATATCGACGCCTCCCTGGCCATTTTGCACGCGCAGCGTTACGGTGTGCAGGCCGAGATGGTGGGCTGCGGGTTTGAAAATCATCAGGCCGCTGACTCTGTCCAATGAGATAAAGGCCGGGCCTTCGTCTAGTATAAAACGCAGCGTGTCAAAATCGCGTATGGCCGACTGGTAGCGGTGCGTTCCATCGCTTATGCAGCGCAGGTCGCCCGCTCCCTGCAGGCTCTGTACGGCGTAGTGCGTTTCCGTTTCCGCACGTATATGCTGCGGCGGCTGAGAAAATATAAAAGGGCGCGGTGCGCACGCTAGATCTGAAGGTCCGCTGGGCGTGCCGTGCTCGTCTATAGTGACGACGCGGTAGTAGCTCTTATTGGCCATCGAACGCTCTGCACCCACGACCTGTAGCTCCGTCTGGTCCGTCTCCGCGAAGCGATTTCCCGGCCGCACTTCCATGCCGACGTCGCGCCCGCAGAATACCTCGTGTTCGCCGTCTCGCGCGCTGAAACCGCGCTCGTCGCTGGCATAGACGATATAGCGCTCGGGGGCGCTACCCTGTGGGTTGGCCCGCCATCTGAGCCACTGGGTCCGCGTCTGCCAGTCGGTATATAGCTCGACGTCGAGTGGGATGCCCGGTGCGAAAGGTGTGAACGATGCGGGTTCGCTCCAGGGCCCCCATAGGCCTTGTCCGCTGCGCGCCCGCACGCGCCAGAAGTAGGTGTGCTCTGGGTTGAGCTGTCCGTTTTCGGGCGGAGACCAGCGCGTTTGTCCAGCAAAAGGCGTGTTGGAGACGAGCTTTTCAAAAACGGGCGAAAGGGCGTATCGCATGTCGTCTGACGGACTGAGCTCGAACTGATAGTCCACTGCATCGGGCACCGGATCCCAGTAGAAGACCGGCTGGGTGCCAGCTATGGACTCGCCGTTTATAGGTTCTGTTAGCCGAGGCGCGGCGGGAGGAATGAGGTCGTCGCGTTCGTTCCAGCTGTGGGTTAACACAACGGCTCGATCTGCGCTCTCGTCCGTATAGAGCAGCCTATTTTCTCCTAGGGATAAACCGGGCAGCGAGAGGGGAGCCATTTGCAGGTCCAACTCAACGGCGATGTGGTCGATGTGCTTGGCGACGCCTTCGATGCGCAGATACAGGTCGTATGTGGCGGGTCCGTCACTGGGCAATAGGGGAGTGAGCGTTCCGTCTGAGCCGATGGGTTGCCACGATAGGCCGTCGCGTGAAAGGGCGCACTGAGCAGTTAAGTCGCCTGCGTATCGGATGAGTCCACCGACCATGACATAGGGCGTTTGCAGGCGGTAGACGAGGGCGATGGGCTTTGACGGATCGATCGGACAGAGGCGGTCGTCTGTAGAACGCGCGTTGTCCGCCCTTACGCACCACTGGTCGAAGGTCGTATCTAGGCGCGGGACAAAATGCCACGCCCCGTTACACATGCGCGGAGGCCGCTTTCCGTAGCCGTGATAGAGACCGCGGTCCTGCCACTGCCAGACCAGCGCCTCACCGGGGCGCAGCGAGCAGTCCATTCGATGGGTGCCCACTTGGGGGCGACCTCCGCTGCGCGGACCTTCGTGTATAAAAAGCGCAGCTGCGCTCTCGTCGCCCTGGCGGTTCTCTCTACTGAGCACGCCGTAGGCATGGCCTCGCTTAACCAGGTCGTGATCGCGCGCCAGGTCTTCCTCGCCGGCGACGGTTTCGTTGTCGCGCAGCAGGTAGAGCAGGTGTTCGTCGCTGTCGAGCAGGTGGTGCGCTCCGTCGTAAAAGACTTCGGTTGTGCAGTGTCCGTGTGGAACGCCGCGCCGGACCGGCAATCCGGCCGCCTGCCACAAATTAGAAACCGTATAGGCCTCGTCCCAGCACAGGGTATATCCGTAGACGTTGAGCATTTTGACGGTGTCTTTGACCTCGTCGTCGGCAGTGGTGCTGTGATAGCGATGCCGGCGGGCAAACTCCCAGATTGCCCGAGCCTTTTCAGCTTCGGTCATTCCGTCATCTAGCAGGTCGCAGACAATCTCTTCAAGCGAGTGCCAACGGTTCGTTCCATTGACAGAGATGCGTGGATTGACGACCACTTCACGGCCGACGTTTTCCATGGAGAGCGCTACGTTGTTTTCCCAGTGCTGTTGGTAATACCCATAGCCGACGGGGTCGCGCATACTTTTCCCATCAGCGGTGCCGCCAACTTCAATCGTGTAGGCGTGCTCGTTGCTCTGAGGCGCTTCGCTGTGTCTGTGCATCAATTGCTCGCAGTCAATTGTTTGAGAAAAGAGGTCAAATGGTTGGCTACCTCTCGGGCGTATTCAATGTGGGGCGCGTGTCCGCAGTGATCAAATAGGTGCAGCTGCGTATTGGGGATGTCCTCGGAGAAGCGCAGGGCAGAGAGCGGACTGATAATCCGATCCTCGCGTCCCCAAAATATCAGCGTAGGCACGTTGATTTCGGACAGGCGATCCGAGAGTTGATGGAGGTCGGGTGGCATGATATTGCGCGCAGCGAGCTGGTACGCCATAAACGCGTTGGGCACCCGTAGCGCAGCCAGCGTCTCTTCTACCAAGAGCGGGGGAATCCTATCTGCGTCGAAAAAACAGCGCGCAACCGAGCGCTGCGCTCCGCGTGAGAGCAGGCCGGTTCTCTCACACAGGGAGCGCGTTAGCGGATGCTTTAGCAGCGAGCCCAACCAGCCTCCCATTTCGCGAATATATCCGGGTAAAGGCTGTCGATAACCCGCAGCGGCACAGAGCACGAGCGCACGCGTGCGGCGGCGAATGTCCGGATAATCCAAAAAGAGTCGGAGGGCGATACCGCCGCCCAACGAAGAGCCTCCCAAGACGATGGACTCGAGTCCCATGCGCTCGACAAAGTGGGACAGATAGGCGGCTTGCATATCCGGACTGTAGCGCTGTTCGGGCGGCAGTTCAAAGAGCGAGGGGCGATCGCTCTGACCGTGTCCCAGTAAATCGGGGGCTACGCAGCGGACGTCGGGCATGTGTTCGACGAGCGAACGCCAGGTGCCTTTGTGGTCAAAGATGCCGTGTATCAGGAGAATTGCCGGTGTGCTGTTTTGACCGCTGTCGGCATAGGCCAAGCGCAGCCCATCGCCTACGGTCGCATACAGCGTTTGCCTAAACACGACGGGTCTCTATGGAATGGGGTGCTCGAGGCCGGACGGAAACAGAAGGCACAGGTGGATTATCCCGGCAGCGTGCGAACGTCTTCTGCTATCTCTCGCAGTTTGGCATAGAGCAGGTTGAAATCGCCGCCGAGTGAAATCCACTGCAGGCCTAAGTCTAGCCAGTGGGAAATGGCCTGGCGGTCGTATCCCATGGCGATGCCAATCGTTTTATCCGTCTGCCGCGTCTTCTCTATGACTGCTTCCGCAGCGGCGATAACCCGCGCATCGTTGACCTGACCTGAGAGCCCCATGGAACCGGCCAGGTCGTTAAAGCCGATACACAGCCCGTCGAGGCCATCAACCGCCAAGATCTCGTCTATGGCTTCGACGGCACGGATGTGCTCAATCTGCACGATGACCATGATCTGTTCATCGGCATCGACTAAATACTCGGGATAGGGTTGGCCGCCAAAGCGCCGACCGCGGCGCGGTCCAAACCCTCGTATTCCGACGGGCGGGTACTTACAGGCTGCAACCACCTGCTCTACGTCGGTTACGGACTGCACTTGGGGCACAATAATCGCCGCCGGGTGCAGTTCTAGTATGGGTTTTATTTGCACGGGATCGGTGGATGGCACGCGCACAAAAGGGGCTGCGCCGGTGCCGCGTACGGCCATGACGTGGCCGAGGGCCGTGTGGATATCGATGGGACAGTGCTCCATATCGACCCAGGTGAAATCATATCCGGCATCGCCTATGAGCTCGCTGATAGCCGGATCGGTAAAGCTGACTGTCGTGCCGATGCAGAGCTCTCCCCGCGCTATTTTTTCCTTGAAACGGTCCACATTATTTATCGTCATGGCTCAACTTCCTGTGGGGTGATACTGGGCATTCTGCGCAGCGTCGTATGCATTATCCATCAATAGACCACGGTCACTATGCGGTGTTGCACGCGTTCATAGGCGTCGCCGCGCACCCGGATGCCCAGTATATATGTTCCGGGCGAGACGAGCTGACCTCCAGGGGTGCGACCATCCCAGCGCAGGCTGATGCGGCCGGCCGAAACGGATGCGTCCGAAGCCGTGACTACGCGACGCCCAGCCAGGTCGTAAACCGTCAGTTCAACCGGGCGAGGATCTATTATCTTTAGCAGGTCAAAAGAGAGGATAACCTCGTCGTGAATACCGTCTCCGTTCGGCGTTAGCGCGGGCGAAGAGAGGGTGAGGTTGTCGAGCAGTCGATCGTTAGAAGGCAGAGCGACAAAGGTAACGCCGCTGTCGATGCGCTCGTCGGCATCGCCTGGGTCGACGGGTTGGCGAACCTGTGGGCCCAATGCGCTGTTAAAAAGATAGGCGTCAAAGCGCGTCTGGTTGAGAAAGAGCGTGCTCTGGAAATCAATTTCTACGAGAGCAGAGCGTCGCACCGGCTCGGTCAGCCTAAGCAATATACCCTGTTCTATGGAGGCGCTTTCGACGGCCTGTGTTTGCCCGTCAATGCGCAGGCTTTCGAAGGAGAGACCTGCGCTGCTGACAATCTGTATCTGGTCAAAGCCGCGGCTAGAAGAGGCCATTTCTGCGCGTAGATAGTAGGTGAAATTACCGGTCTGACCGGGTTCTGATCTAGGCGGAAAGATCTCTGCACGGGTAGTCTGCGCCAGCGGTTGGTTATACTCGATGCGCAGTTCGTTTAGCGCTGCACTAGCCAGCGGTTCCTCTGAGACAAAGCGCAGCTCCAGTTGAACGTACTGACGCGGAGCGGGTGAGAGAAAGAGCTGCCCCGAGGTGTCGTATGGTCGACTCCACGTGCTCCAATCGGCACCGGGGGTGCGCAGCGTGTCGATAGCTCCTCTAAACGAAGGGATCAGCTTGTCGTAGCGCTTCTGAGTGACTTCTTTGCCGTTTTTATCGTAAAAGACATAGGTCTGTTGCAGCGCGTTGCCCGTGCGACTGCGAAGTTCTAGACGGGCTCCCGGGGGGGTGTCTACGTCCCAGTGTAGCGCGGTGATATGCTGAATGGATTGGAGGTCGAAAAGAGGCGAGACCGCAACCGCTTCAGCTGGGTGGCCGTAGCCAAATACCTGCCACTCGGCCGTTGTTCCAATGCGTCCATTAAAAGCCTGAATGCCGTTAGACATGGGGAAGAATAGGCGAACGTGACGGACTTTGCGCAGTGGGAAGTGTTCCTCGAAGTGCACAATGCCCTGCAGGTTGCGCGGGTCGGAGGGCAATTCACCCATCAACTCCCAGCGCAGCGAGCCGTCAACCGAGCGAGATCCATCAGACGTGTAAAATTGATACCAGAGATAGTTGAACGTGCCGCCCCTGTGGTAGCCGGCGCCGCGGCCCGGAGCAATGCCCGAACCATCGCCTAGCATGCGCACGGTATCGACCCAATAAAGCGCGCCTAGGTCGAGTTCGAACTGTCCAAACTGCTGTTCGGGCTGCGCGCCCGAGCCGCCCCGGTGCACGGTACCCCAATAGGTTGTGATATCGCCGTCGACCAGCGTGTTGCTGATACCCACGCTCTCGACTAGCTCGCGACCAAAGGTCGAACCCACTTCGGAGACGATGCTGACGCCGCCCCCGCGCTCCCAGATTCCGAGAGAAATATTGTCTCCTATGCTCTGGACACTCACTTCTCCTAGGCGGATGTCGGGATCGGACTGGATGCGATCGGCCTCTATGCGGATATACTGGAGAGGCTTTTTCTCAAAGTCGATGACCACGGAGTGCTCGGTGTTAAAGCTGTAGCTCGTGCTCTTATTGTAGCGCAGAGATCCGGGTATGACGGAGTTGGCGTTGTTGAAAAAGGGTTCGCCATCTGAGGTGAGGATGCGGAAAAATTCTAGCGGTGCGCTGCCTTCGATAAACTGCAGCTCAATGCGTTGAGCAGACACCGCGCGTCCGAGGTCGATTTCGATCCACCAGTCTTCTAGCGGGGCATTGGGGTCGGGAGCCCAGTAGGTTGTCCTATCGCCATCAATGAGGTTGCCGGCCCGTGCTGGGTTAGACCCTACGCCGTGGATACCCCCGCCAAACTGGGCTGCGTTGGCGACGGCATTAATGTCGCGGCGAATAAAGCCGGGCCGCAGTGTGCCGTTTTCAACGGAGAGCGCGTCGCCGGGTCGCTGCCAGCGATTCCAGTCCTGCGTGGTCGTGATGCGTATTTGTTCGGCTGCTGCCGATTGACATACGACGACTAAGAGGAATGCGAGAGCGTAGTGCATGGAACAACCTCCAGTGAGAAACAAATCCAGGGGTTTCTCTCTGCGTATCGGTTAGTTGGTTGGATAGCGCGTACGGGCCTAGCGCACTTTGCCGCGTGCGGCAATTGGCCAGACGTCGACCAGCTGGCCGCCGCGCATGGCATAGAGGTAGTCGTGTAGGTTGACCGTGGTGCAGCCGTGTCCTGGAATAAACTCGAGCAGATCGCCTACCTGAAGATCGGTGCAGTCGGCTCCGTCGAGCGTGCGCAGGCGTCCGTGCTCTTCTGAGAGAGCGTGACATTCGAGATCGTTGCGGTCTTTTACGAGGGGAAAGCCGTGCTCTGGTGTAAGAGACTTTAGTCCAGCATCGGTTATTACCTGATGAGAGGTCGGGCGACTCCCGACGGTGGTAAGCACGGTGAGGGCGTTTTCGAAACCGAGCCCCAACCGCCCATAGGCCGCGTCCATGAGTGCATACGATCCAGCTTGGACTTCCGTGATTCCGTCAAAGCGCGTGCTGATGTAATAGTCACCCGTGGCCGAAGAGGAGCAGATGCCGACGGCTATGCCGGCCGCTTCGATATCGGCGCGGGCGTCGACGAGTCGCTGTAGGCACTCGCTTGCTCTTTCCTCGCGCTCTGTGCCGTCTTCGAGGTCTACTACGTGTCCTTCGTAGCCCATAATGCCGGCAAAGCGAAGGTGGGATGCATTCTGCGCCTGCCGTGCTAAATCAACTGCGGCTTGCCCCGGCGCTGCGCCGCAGCGATTGTGTCCGATATTAACCTCGACAAGGACTCTCGGAAAGACGTCGCTCGCGGCGGCGGCGGCGTTGAGTGCATTCAAGTTGGCGGGATGATCAACGGCGACCATGATGTCGCAGCGCGTGGCCAAGTGCATCAGTCGCTCGATTTTCTTAGCACCCACGACTTCGTTGGCGATCAAGATGTCGCGGATGCCGGCGTCGGCCATTACTTCGGCTTCGCCGAGCTTGGCACAGGTAATGCCCAGAGCGCCTGCTTCGAGCTGTCGATGTGCAATGGCCGGCGTCTTGTGCGATTTGCTGTGTGGACGCAGATGCTTTCCAGTCTCGCGAAAATGGGCGGCCATCTTCTCTATGTTGGAGTCGAGTGCATCTAGGTCAACGAGTAAGACAGGCGTATCGATCTCGTCGCGACGCATGCCTATATAGTCGCCTGCGGGCAGCTCCATAGGGTTTATCCTCTTCTCGGAGATGGTTAGAAATGTAGCGGCAAATCGCCGCTGGCATCAAAGGGCATCGAGGCGGCCTCCTCGACAATCGAGAGATCCTCGCGCGCTTCAACCTCTGCTCTATACGCCTCCGAGACGAGCAGTTCGCCCAGATCTAGCGTATTGTGTATGCGCATGATCTTTTCCTCGCCAGGTTCGCGCAGGCCGACCGTTTGCAAGGCCTTTTCAATGCATATCTGATCCGTGTCGAAATAGAGTGGTATATGGGCGCCCGATGGATGGTTGCCCGTCATACAGTTGATGTAGGTGATTTCGCGATCCATTTCTTCAACGGCCCGTCGATGCGCGTACTCGGCCGTGCCAATGCCCGAGGCGTTGCCGTGGGTCTCTGGCGTCAGGCCGCGGACGAGAATGCGCGTTACTTTGGGGTATTCCTTCTCGGCGGCGTGGTTGTCGTGAAACTTCCGCCCGACGACGTTGGTATCCATGCCAGCCCCCGAGATGTTTTTACCAATCTCGTCGACAATAAGCAAGTCTACGTGGTCAAAAGGTAGGCGCGGCATCCACTTTTTCGCTAGGACGAGCAGCTCTTTTTCGCGCTCGACAAATTCTTCGGGTGCGACGCCTTTGAGCAGAGCTGTTTGGTCGTATTGGTTTTCGACAATCCCCAATCCCAGCAGGACCCCACATTGGTCGATGACCTGTTGGCCAACAGAGCGGATAATGCGATCAAAGCTGTAGTGAACGATGGCCTGGTGGTAGAGCGCAGCGCCCTTATGCTTGCCCAATCCGATGAGCATCATCTTGTGTAGACCGCTCTCTATTTCGCCGACAAAGTCCGTATGGGGCTTGATGCGTCCGACGACGGCGACGTGATCGGCTTCAAACGCGTATTTGTCAAAAAAGACCGGCACGCCGTCTTCGGTCTGGCCGATCTGCACCGTTTCCATGCTCGCCTTGATGGGCGCGCCGACGTATTCTTCCGTGACGCCGTAGCCCTCGATAATCTCGCGCTGTGCTTCGGCAATGCCGCCGCCGTGGCTGCCCATGGCAGGAACGAGAAAGGGTTCGAGTCCCAGCGCCTTTAATTCCTCGACGAGCGACTTAGTTATGAGCGCGATGTTGTTAATGCCGCGGCTGCCTACGGAAACGGCGACCGACTGGCCTGGCTTGACGCGTGCACTCAGGTTGAGTCGAGTGATTTCTTCGCTGACGGCTGCGGGAATATCTTCTACCGTCGGTGCATCAAAGTGCTGCCGTATGCGCAACATGTTGGGAAAGGACATAGTGTACTCCTATATGGCTTCGCTAAAGAGGGCTTCGATATCGGCCTGCTCCGTCTTGCGTGGATTGACCGTCACGTTGCCGCTGGTCATGGCGGCTGCGCTCATGCGCTTGATGCCGGCTCGCTTCACGCCGTAGGCGCTCAGCTTGGTTGGAATGCGCAAATCGCCGTTGAGTTCCCACACGGCATCGACCGCTGCTTGGGCCGCTTCGCGCAGATCCATGCCGCTGGTATCGGCGCCGAGCGCTTCGGCAATCTGGGCGAATTTCTCCAAGCGTGCTGGCAGATTGAATTCCATTACATAAGGTAGTAAGATCGCGTTAGCTAGACCGTGGTGTATTCCGTACTGGGCTCCGGCCGGATGAGACATGGCGTGCACGTTGCCCAAGCGGGTTTGCGAAAAGGCCATGCCCGCGAGCATAGAGGCGATGAGCATATTTTCGGTCGCTCTAATCTCATGGTCGTTGGCGCAGGCTAGGCGCAGGTTGGCGCCGATAAGGCCTATGGCCTGTAGCGCGAGTCCCTCGGTAATTGGATTGGCCAATAGATTGGTGTAGCTCTCGATGGCGTGCGTCAGGGCATCCATACCTGTGGGACCCCCAACCGAAAGGGGTAGCGCCGCGCAGAGTTCGGGATCCAGAATGCCAACGAGCGGTGCAATGTGCCAGCTGATCACGGGGTCTTTGTTTTGCGTTTTGGGATTGGTCAGCACGGCAAAGGGCGTTACCTCGCTTCCCGTTCCATACGTCGTGGCTAGGCAGTACAACGGTGGAATAGCTCCCGGTACCTTGTTGGCGCCGAGGTAGCGCTCGATGCGACCTCCATGACCGACGACGACCCCAATCATTTTGGCTACGTCCATGGGGGATCCGCCGCCGACGGCTACGATCGCGGTGCACTGTGCTTTTTTGTAGAGCCGTTCGCCGGCGTGCACGCAGCGGGCAGGCGGGTTGGGCAGGGCGCCATCGTAGAGCACAAAATCTATGCCAGCTC
>Ga0181579_10005158_pt1 | contig 10067 bp, 10 predicted proteins | sample 071ome_24_FD_132996 | JGI IMG/M metagenome (GOLD analysis project Ga0181579, IMG submission 132996) | Coastal salt marsh microbial communities from the Groves Creek Marsh, Skidaway Island, Georgia - 071402CT metaG (megahit assembly) | ecosystem: Environmental > Aquatic > Marine > Intertidal... | reverse complement strand
CGTCGTCACCGAGGTCCAGCGGGCCACGCGGCCGACGAACCTGACTGCGGCTCATACCCGCATCATCTCCTCTTTACCCCGCTACCAGCCGGAGACACCGGGACTGGAGTGCCACAACTTGCTTGGCGGTTTCGTCTCAGGTGCCCTGTGCACGGACGCGCCCGCTGGGGCGATATCCGCATATGGCGATTGCCGGAAACCACTCGCGTGCACAAGCACCTTCTTCGGACTCTCCTCGCCGCTATCCACCTGCTCGGATCGGGGTTCGTAGGTAAGCAGTGAGCGGACCGCATCGATTCCCTCTGCTTTCCAGAGCCGGCGAACATCTCCGAGATCCCAGCACCCAGTGGCCCGCATCGAGACACCTTTGGGTCCTGATCGGCGAAGTTCCCCTCGCACGATGATGAGCCAGGAGCTGAACAAGGTCGCCGAGTAGTGCTCTTGGACGTCATCGAAGAATGCGGCGTCGATCGGACCCGTGGAATCGTCGAGCGTCACGAAGATGACGCGTCGACCACTGCGTACCGGTGGACTTTGGATCGCGACTTTGACCCCGGCGACCCACACGGTGCTACCGGATCTCTGCTTGAGCAGATCACGCGACGCAACAGCTCGAATCTCAGCAAGCAGGTCTTTATAGAAGTCGATGACGTGCGCACTGACATCCAGACCCAGGACCGACATCTCCGCCCGCACCCGATCGCTTGCCTTCATGTCCGGCAGCCCGGTGGCCGGCACGTACTCGGCCGCCGATCCAAGGAGATCCAAGGACAACTGCGCGTCAATATTCGCTGAACCGGCGTGCCGATCGATGTCGGCGAGCTGCAACAGCAGGTCGCGTCGTGTTGTCGGTGCTGGATGCAAACTGTCGAATGCTCCGGTGATGATCAGGTTCTCCGCGGTGGGACGAGAAAGACCGGCCCGACGCACGGCATCGGCAAGGGAAGAGAACGGACGACGACGCACCAACGCCTGAACCTCCTCATCGCTGATGCCTGCTACCTCCGTCAACGGGATGCGAATCGCCGCTCCCTCATCTCCCTCCACGCGATACACGTCCTCGGATGCGTTCACATCAATCCCTCGGACGGCGATCCCGTGCACCCGTGCGTCGTCGAGCAGTAACCGCTTGGGATACATCCCCGGATCGTGCGTGAGCACTCCTGCGTAGAACGCCGCTGGATGGTGCGTCTTCAACCATGCCGATTGATACGTAGGTAGCGCGAAGGCTGCAGCGTGCGCTTTGCAAAAACCGAAAGACGCGAATGCACGCAGGATCTCCCACACTCGGTCCACGCTGGGGACGTCGTAACCGTGGTTGATCGCCGTGGGATAGAACCACGCCCGAACATCGTCCTGTCCCTCCGGGGAACCCATACTCCGCCTGCATTCATCCGCCTCGGCAAGCGAACACCCCGTCATGGTCGCGATGATGCGCAGTACCTGCTCGTGGAAGACCACCACTCCGTAGGTTTCACGCAAAATCGGCTCCAGATCCGGATGCGGATACTCCGGCGCTCGCCACCCCTGACGGGCCATGAGGAACGGCGTAACCATGTCGGACTTCACCGGCCCTGGCCGGAACAGCGAGATGTCGATGATGAGGTCGGAGAATCGATCCGGCGCGAACTTGCCCAGCAGTTCACGCTGACCCGGTGATTCGATCTGGAAGCACCCCAGAGTCTTCGTCGAGCGAATCAACTCGAAGGTCTGCGGATCATCGAGCCGATCGCTGTCAAGATCGATGCACTCACCCGAGCTGCGTTCGACCTCGCAGACCGCGTGCGCGATGGCCGATTGCATCCGAACCCCGAGCACATCGAGTTTGAGTAGTCCCATGTGTTCGACATCGTGCTTGTCGAAGTGACTCATGTGGTATCCCGCTGCACTGTCCTCGACCGGGGTGCGATCGAGAAGCGTGGTGTCCGACAGGACCACTCCGCACGGATGCATGGCGATGCTCCGAGGGAGTCCGTCGAGTCCTTCGACGAGATCGAAGAAATGATCGAGATGGCCACCGTGAGCCATACGACCCAAGTGCGAGTTTCGGAGTTCGGGTAGATCGCTTAGTGCACTCCTCGCCTGCCGCGCACGCACATGCGGGAAAGCTTTGGCGAAAGCATCGACCTCCCCTGCATCCATTCCGAGCGCCGCACCGACATCGCGGACAGCATGGCGAACCCGATAGGTCTCCATCATCGACACGCTCGCCACTCGATCGTCGCCAAAGCGATCACGAATGAGGTCGTAGACCTCCAGCCGTCGCGCCGACTCGACGTCGATGTCGATATCCGGTAGTACTCGACGCAGGGGCGACAGGAATCGCTCCATCAATAGACCGTGCCGGATCGGATCCACCCCACTGATACCTAGGAGATGGGTGACGAGGCTGCCTGCACCTGAACCACGAGCCGCGACCCGGATGCCCTCGGCACGCACCATGTCCACGACCTCCGCGACGGTGAGGAAATACCCGGAGAAACCCAGTCCGACGATGGTGCGGAGTTCGGCTTCGAGCCGGTGTTCGGCATCGTGCCGCTCGGATCCGGCGTAGCGGTCAGGCAGCGCGCGTAGACACCGTTGTCGCAATAAAGCATCGGCTTCACCGGCGGGGTCGATGCTCGACCGCCCCAACAGCACGTCGAGTTCGGGGACGAACACCTCGCCGAGGCCGAGGTCACGGCCGGGATCCAGCGCGCAGTACTGCGCCAGATGCCAGGTGTCTTCCAAGAGGCGTCGGCCACCCCGCTCGCTTTGACTTCCTGACGAGTGCGCGATCTCAGCGGCGATCTCAGCCATTTCCTGTCCCGATTTCAGGTACGCGTGGGGCTCGCCCTGACGCTCGAGGCGCGGTGAGCTCAACGGCACGAGCAGTCGGGATGCATCCAGCACCTCGGCGACTCCGGCGTTCTCGGGGCGGGCGTATCGCACCGCGTTGGTGAGGATTGCCGGCATCTTCTGTTGCCGCGCCCACCCGAGCATTCGTGCTGCCGCCGCTGTGGAATAGCGGTGGCGTCGACGCACCGGAAAGCCTTGACGTCGGTGCGAGGTGATCCCGAGCGCGAGATACCGGTCGAAAATCGCCCGCCATGGACGCGCGGCAGCTTCGGCGAGAACGGGACGGTCGGCACACAGGTACCGACCGACTTCGGAATCGGCGCCGAGGATGGCCACCAGCCCCTCGCTGTGGTCTCGAAGTGCCGACCATGGAACCCACGGCTCACCACGGACGGTCTGTTCACCGGTGTGAGCGGTACTGACGATCCGACACAACGACGCCCAACCCCTAGCCCCGGTGGCGATCAGGAGAACCCGCGGACGGGTTTCGTCGATCCAGCTACCGCCGCGCGCCGGGGTCTTAGCCCGCACATCGGGATGCACCCGCACGGGCTGGGTCGATTCAACCGCGATGTCCACACCGAGCACCGGCCGCATTCCGAGACGGGAACATTCACGTGCCCACCGGACCGCCGCATAAAGGCCGTTTCGATCGGTGAGCGCGATGATCGACTGATCGAGTTCGGCTGCCCGCTGCACGAGGGCTTCCGGCAGCGTGGCTCCGTAGCGCAGTGAGTGACTCGACGCTACGTGCAGATGGGCGAACGGTGGTGTGCCAGCACCCACGCCTAACCGACGGCGCGCAGACGCAACTCGAGCGCCGGCTGATGGGCCAACCCGAGCACGTCACACACCCGGGCGAGGAATGTCTGGGCATCGCGGACGAGATCATCCGCCGCACGGGCACTGACACACGGAATACCGGCCTCGGCAGCCGCCCTGGTCTGCGCACCTGCAGCGAAGAAATCCGCCCACTCCAACAATGGCGGGCAGACCTCGCGCAACACCACCCATGCGCTGCGCACCCGATGACGAGTCGCACGACTATCCGAACGACCACCCCGTGATTCACGCGATTGCGGGGCCACCACGGCGATCACCGCGGCCGCGGCGCGTAACGCGGCCAAGTGCGCCGCGGCGTAACGCTCGTGCGGGGTATCGGCCAGTGCCGCGCGCGCAAGGCTGCGCTGGGCACCGTGGATCAAATCATCGGCAGCGACGGGAGCGATCTGAGCATCGTCGACGTGGGTCGAGTTCATCGCGAGGGTCCTTTCTTGTTTCCGGGTATCGGAGTGCTGGTGTGCTCGACCCTGTTTCTCGACCCAACTATTCGACCCAACTATTCGACCCTGCTACCTGCGCAAAACGAGCCCCGGCCGCTGGGGCTGGGGTCGAGGCAACCCCAGCGGCCTACGGGCCCGCTTCGTCGAGTTCCGAGGAACTCCACCCCAGCCGCGAATCCGGGGTGCTTGGTTCGATGAGGCAGGTGATCGAGCAGCCACCCTGGGCGAGTACCCCGGAAGGCTATTCGAACACTTGTTCGAACCAGATCGAACGGTAAACCCGACCCCTGACACCCGTCAACCCCTCCCCCTTTTTCCCACACTCCGGGGAGTCGACGGTGTTTCCCCCGCTATCGGCCGAGAACCAGCTTTTTCTCCCACTTATGGCCCCACGTGCGAGAGGGAACCCCATCAGGCAGGCTCGTCGTCGTACGTTTTTTGTTCTGACTGTTCCCGCTCTAATGAGGTGTTTTCCATGGCTGCCACACCAGCCGACCTGCTAACCGACAACCGAATCGCCGACTTCTGCCTCCTCCACCCCCGTTGGAATCGTGAGCGGAACCGTGACGGCGACGCCCTGGTCGCCGAGATCACGGCCAAGACCTTCCTCCAGGGAATCGACTACGTCACCAAGGTGGCCAACGCCGCCGAGGAGATGGATCACCACCCCGACATCGACATCCGCTGGCGCACCCTGACTTTCCGGCTATCGACCCACTCCGCCGGCGGGATCACCGATCTAGACACCACCCTCGCCGAGCGGATCGACATGATCGTCGATCTGTTGCCCTAGCGAGCCGGGCACGCTTCGCCGCTAGCCTGCCGGGCGTGAGCGAGTACACCGAACAGCAGTCCGTCATCGTCGTCCGCGAGACCCTGAAGCGGCTCGGTGCCCGCGGCGAGGTCCGCCGGCTCGACGACAGCGCCCGCACCGCGAAGGAAGCCGCCGACGCGCTGGGCATCGAGGTCGGTCAGATCGCCAGCTCGCTGATCTTCCTCGCCGATGGCGAACCGGTCCTCGTGATCGCCTCCGGAGGTCACCGAGTCGACACCATGATGCTCTCGGCCATCCTTGATGGCGCCGAGATCACCAAGGCCAACGCCGACGACGTCCGCGCCGCCACCGGGTTCGCGATCGGTGGCGTGGCTCCGGTGGGGCATCCCGAACCGCTACGCACCATCGTGGACATCGCGCTGTCGCGTTACGACGAGGTCTGGGCAGCCGGTGGTCATCCGCACTTCGTGTTCCCCACCAGCTACGACGAACTGTTGCGCATCACCGCCGGTGAGGCCGCCGAAGTCGGCGGATGAGGGCCACCACTAATTCACGACTCGGACTCGGCCAGTTCCTTCAACCGCACCAAGGACTTCACGATCGCCTTCTGGTTGTGCTCATAGGCGTTCATGAGCTTCAACGCCGGTGGGAACCGGGCGGTGGAACCATCGAAGGTCTCGGTGACCTCGGTGGTGTTCTCATCGATGGCTCGAAGTTCGTAGCGCCAGCGGTGGTGCCCGGGATGGCACCAGGCGATCAGCGTCGGATCGCTGAACTCCACCACGGTGTTCTTGATCTTGTAGGGGAAGCCCATCTTCATGTCCATGCCGAACTTCGCGCCCTCACTCAAGCGATGCGGGCCGGTGAAGCCTTTCCTCACCGTGCCCGATCCATCGAACTCCGGATGCCGGTAGGGATTAGCGATGATGTCGAAGACCTTCGCCGCTGGGGCATCGATCACGATGCGTCCTGCGCGGCGGTACTTGTGACCGGTGTCGACGATGTCTGCCCGCACGCTCATAACCCAACAGTAGAAGCAACCTGACTCTCGAGCACCTCGACGAACTCCTCGACGACGGCCTCGTGTTCGGGCTTCATCAACACGCTTCGCAGAATGCGTGCCCGCGACTGATGACCGGTGAGCGCGATGCCACGACGTTCAAGATCATTCATCGACATCGAGTACGTGGCGACGTGCCACTGGTCGGCGCGATTGCACCGGGCGAGATTGTCGAAGATGACGGCGGAGTCCGCGTCGACAGTTGCCACGTCCGTTGCGCGCGTGAGGTAGCCGACGATGTCCAACTCGGGCACCTGGGCCGATCGGAGCGAATCGGAGGCCTCCAGCCGTTCGTGCATGCGGCGGGCTGCGCGAAGGCCGGGGCGAAGGACCCGGCCTAGGCCCTCTCTTGTGAGCGGAAAGACTTCCGTCGTAAGCCAAAAGGCGGCGGCCGAGGCGCCCGCACGTGAACACTCCAGGGATATCTCACCCAGGTGGAGTTCGTCGCTGGAGAAGTACGTGTATGGCGAATCGTGTTGGTAGTGCGTACCCACAGCTGGGTCGGCGAATAGCACCGCCCCGCATCCATACGGCTGCAGTCCGTGCTTGTGCGGATCGACCACCACGGAGTCGGCGTCACTGATCGCCGCGAAGTGGCACGATGCGATGCCGTCGTCGGAGTCGTCGGCGACGAGAGCGAAGAAGCCACCGTACGCAGCGTCCACATGCACGCGCGCACCAGACGCCCGAGCCAGCGGAATGATGTCCGCGAGCGGATCGATTGCGCCGAGACCAGTGGTCCCCAGCGTTGCCACGACGGTGCCGACTTCGTGCGTCTGGAGAACGGTTTTCAGGTGATCGAGGTCCATCCGACCGGCGTCGTCGACGTCAACTTCGATGCACTCCACACCGAGTACGCGAGACATCCGCGAGTGCGTGTAGTGAGCATCGCGACTCACCGCCACGGCAGCCCCGGGCCGCTCCTCACGGCCGACCCAGAGCGCTTCCAGGTTGGCGATGGTCCCGCTCGACGTCAAATGCCCGAGGTGTCCGTCGAAGCCGAACATCGTCGCTAGCCGCGACACCGCTTCCTTCTCCATCGCTGCCGTCGCCGGCCCGCCATCGAGAGCGTGATTATTCGGGTTAATCAGCATCGTCGCGACGTACCCGACGACAGCCACCGGGTGCGGTGGCTTGAGCATCTGGCCGACGTAGTGCGGATGGAAGAACGGGTACTGATTCCCTGTCAATCGATCGAGGAAACCGTCAAGGTGACGCTCCCACTGAACCGGGTTAACAGCGAGTTCGGACGCCGGCTCGAAGTGCCCGAAGGATTCCTGCCACGCTTCGACAGCTTCGATCGCAGTGCGGAGCGCGTCGGGTAGGTCGATGCCGAAATCCGACCAATTGCTCGACATGGCGATCACCCTATGCTTGCGAGGCGTGAGCCAACGCGTGTACACCGGACCGCGATCGGAGCCGGGTCGTGGCGGCACGGGTTGGGTTCGCTTCATCCCTTGGGTGTTCGTTGCGCTGACCATCGGTGTCCAAATCGCGTGGGTCCTGGTTCCCGATTCGGCTCGGATCGTCATGACATCCATGTCGGTGACCGTCTTCTTCCTGGCTTCGGTCAGTCACGCCTATCTCAACCGCGGCGTCGCCTGGACGCTCGGTTTCTTTTCCATCACCCTCGCCTTCGGCTGGTTGATCGAGGTGCTGGGAACCACGACGCAATTCCCATTCGGCGAATACGAGTACACCGACGCCCTTGGCATCGCGGTTCTGGGCGTTCCGATCCTGATCCCGATGGCGTGGTCGATGGTCGCCTATCCGATGCTGCTCGCGGTGCAGCGTCTGTCGATCACGAGCCTGGGAGTGGCGATCATCGGCGGCTGGCTGCTGATGTCCTGGGACCTGTTCCTCGATCCACAGATGGTCGGTGAGGGCTATTGGGACTGGAAGACCATCGGCTGGGAGTTGCCAGGTATCGACGGGATACCGCTGCAGAACTTCCTCGGCTGGTGGCTCGCCGGCATCGTCTTGATGTTCCTGTTGGATCGCCTTCCACGAAAGACGGCCAACGACGCCGCTCCGAACACGCTGTTGCTATGGACCTACGCATCCAACGTCCTCGGGGCTGCCGTCTTCTTCGGCCGTCCGAGCGTGGCCATCTGGGGAGGCATCGCCATGGGCGTAGTCGTGATCCCGTGGGCGTGGCGCCTATGGAGTCAACCCCAGTGGTGAAGCGGCTGGTGCCACTCCTGGCACTCGGAGCCGTTGCCCTGACGGCCCACACGGCGTGGAACCTGCGCAAGTTGCGCCGTCCTGAGCCTTCCGCGACCCCCATCGACGAAGCCATCAGCGTGTTGATCCCGGCACGCAATGAGCAGGATTCACTGACCGATGCGGTTCGAAGCGTTCAGGCGCAAGAGAACGTGGCGAACCTCAGCATCCACGTACTCGATGACGGATCGAGTGACGAAACTGCTGCAATCGCCGATGCCGCTGCAGCAGCCGATCCACGGGTTCGAGTGACCCACGCGCCTGACGCCGATCCACCACCGGGTTGGTTGGGCAAGAACTACGCGTGCGCTCGCCTAGCCGACTCGGCTTCCGACGCCCACGTGCTCGTCTTCATGGACGCCGATGTCGTCCTGGAAAGCCACGCCGTTAACGCCCTGGTTCACGAACTACGCCGCACGAACTCCACTCTCATCGCGCCCTACCCTCGACAACTCGCTGAGACTTGGCTCGAGCGCCTCGTCCAACCGCTCCTCGCCTGGTCCTGGATGACGACAGTGCCGCTTGGTATAGCCGAGTCTGGCCAATGGGCGTCAATGTCGGTGGCCAATGGACAACTCCTCGCGTTCGATGCCGAGGGTTATCGGCGCATGGGCGGCCACGAATCGGTTCGCTCCAAAGTGATCGAGGATGTCGCGCTGATGCGTCGTGTCCGGGAGGCCGGTGAGCGAGCAATAACGGTGGACGGCTCGTCGCTCGCCACGTGCCGCATGTATCGCACGCCAACCGACCTCATCGACGGCTACACGAAGTCCGCGTGGAACGCATTCGGTGGGCCGGTCGGTTCCCTCGCCGCAAATTCACTTCTCATCGGCCTGTACGTAATGCCAGCCGCAGCGGTGCTGACGGGCAACGGTCGCAGTCGCGCCTGGGGACTTATTGGCTACGCAGCCGCCGTGACCGGGCGAATCCTCGTGGCGCGGGACACCGGCGAACGCGTGCTTCCGGACGCTTTCGCTCAACCGTTGTCCATCGTGGCCTTCGCCTCCATCAACGCGCTTTCCTGGTGGCGCCACCTGCGCGGCCAGAACCACTGGAAAGGACGGAGGCTCACCGCATGAGTCGCGTCGTCGTTATCGGAGCAGGCGCCGCCGGACTGGCCACGGCCGCACGCCTCGCGGTCAAGGGTCACCAGGTACAAATCCTCGAACAGTCCGACTCCATCGGCGGGAAACTCGCGACCTACCGCCGAGACGGATTCGCGTTCGACACCGGACCGAGCCTGTTCACCCTGCCGGCGGTCTATCGCGACTTGTTCTTGAAGACTGGGAAAGCGTTCGAAGAAGAGGTCGACCTTCAACCCGTCGAACCGGCCTTCGGGTATCGATTCGCCGACGGCTCATCGGTGACGATGCCTGGGGTCGATCCAGCCCGATGCGCTCGCGCCCTCGGCAACGCCTTCGGTGGGAATACAGAAAGCGAATGGCGCGCCCTGATGGATCGTGCGGGCAAGATGTGGCGACTAACCCGCGAGCCGTTCCTGCAATCCCCACTTGAGGGGTGGCGCACCCTGCTGCCTCTGGCCAAGCCCGCCGACGTACGAACCATCGCGCCCTGGTCCACACTGCGGGGGCTCGGACGCTCGATGCTTTCCGATCCGCGTGCGGTAACCCTGCTGGATCGCTACGCCACCTACACCGGTTCCGATCCCCGCAAAGCACCGGCGGTGCTTGCGACGGTGCCGTACGTCGAGCAGGAATTCGGTGCCTGGCACCTCGGTGGTGGGCTGGGAACGCTCGCCGATGCCTTGGGCCGCCGATGTGAGGAACGTGGCGTCGAGATTCGAACCGGCGTCAACGTCTCGCAGATCGTGACGAACCAGGCGGGGGTGACTGGTGTCATCGCGGACGGTCAACACATCGCCGCAGAT
>Ga0181579_10005155_pt1 | contig 10075 bp, 9 predicted proteins | sample 071ome_24_FD_132996 | JGI IMG/M metagenome (GOLD analysis project Ga0181579, IMG submission 132996) | Coastal salt marsh microbial communities from the Groves Creek Marsh, Skidaway Island, Georgia - 071402CT metaG (megahit assembly) | ecosystem: Environmental > Aquatic > Marine > Intertidal zone... | reverse complement strand
CTCCCGCAAAGAGGAAGAAGTCCAGGGCCTCTTTGGGCTGGAAGGCGAGGGCCTTTTCAAAGAACTTCACCACCAGGATCATGACGATGACCTGGCCCAGCTTGGACTTGAGGTCGGCGAGGCTTTTCACCAGGAGGACGTTGTCCAGGGGAAGGTCCAGCTTGTGGATGAAAAGCTCAAAGAGGCCCAGGCCGAAGATGAGGAAGACGGCGGAAAGGAGGGCCAGGTCCACGGCGCCCACCAGGGCGGGGAGGGCGGCCTCGAGGCCCTGGGACAACCCCTTGACGGCCTCCAGGAGGGCGTGGAAGGCGAAGTAGAAGGAACCCAGCAACAGGCCCAGGACCGGGAGGACCATGACCCAGCGCACCCCGTGGGCGACCCGCTCCCACCCCATGGGCCTAGTTTACGGCACGTAAAGGGCGGCGGGCGGGGTGCCGGTGGAGGCCCGCTCCACGAGGACGGGCTCAAAGCGCACCTCCCGGGGCGGGCCCTGGTAGCCCCGCATCCTCTCCAGGAGGAGCTGGGCCGCCCGGGCCCCCATGGCCTCCACGGGCTGGGCGATGGTGGAAAGCCCCGCCTCCTCGGCGAAGGGGTGGCCGTCAAACCCCAGGACCCGCACGTCCCTCCCGGGGGTGAGGCCGAGCCTTACCGCTTCTTCCAGGACCCCGAGGGCCACCTGGTCCGCCCCGGCGAAGACGTTGAGGGGCGGGGAGGCCTTCTCCAGGAAGTGGCGGAGGGCGAGGCGCCCCCCCTCCTGGGAGTGGCGGGTGATAGAGCCGGTCGGGGGAGAAGGGGCGGCCGGCCTCCTTCAGGGCCTCCTGGAAGCCCGCCATCCGTTCGGCGAAGACCGTGCGGCGGAAGGCCCGGTCGGGCTCCTCCTCCACGGCGATGGCGAAGATGGGCCCCGGGAAGCGGGCGAGGTAGGCCCCGGCGAGCCTTCCCCCCAGGCGGTTGTCCAGGTAGACGGAGTCGTAGCGGGGGTTTTGCGCGTCCACCAGCACCACGGGGCGCTCGGTGGGCAACCTTCCTTCCTCAAAGCGCTCCGTGAGGTCGTAGGAGGCGAGGATGAGGCCGTCGGTGAGGTAGGCCAGGGTGGTGTTCTCCAGGTAGCGCTTAAGCCGGGCCAGGGAGAGGATGGGGAAGAGGGCGAGGTCGTAGCGCTGCTCCAGGAGGACGCCCTCAATCCCCTCCACGAGCCTGCGGTAGAACTCGGTGGCCACGAAGGGGAGGAGGACGCTCACCGTGTAGCTCCGCCCCCCCGCGATCCTGCGGGCGTGGGGGTTGGGCGCGTAGCCCAGCTCCTCCATGGCCCTAAGCACCCGGGCCCGGGTCTCGTGACGCACCGCGGGGTGGTCGTTGAGGACCCGGCTCACGGTGCCGAGGCCCACGCCCGCCTTGGCCGCCACGTCGTGGATGGTGGGCTTTTTGCGCTTCATCGTTCCCTCGGGTGGAAGCGGTTCACGGAAACTTCCACCTCCTAGCATAGGCCACCCCGCCCAAGGGGGCAAGGCCCTGGTAAGATCCTCCCGTGGCCTACCTGGTTTTCGCCTACCTCGTGGGCTCCTTGGTGGCCGGGCTCCTCTTCTTCCCGGAGGTGCGGGGGAAGGACCTCCCCGGGGGCTCGGGGGTCTTCCGGAGGAAGGGGCCCTGGGCGGCCCTCCTCGCGGTGGCCTTTGACCTGGGCAAGGGGGCGCTGGTGGCCCTTTTGACCCCGGAGGCCTACCTTCCCTGGGCCGGGGCCTTGCTCGTGGCCGGGCACACCTGGCCCGTTTTCTTCCGCTTCAGGGGCGGCGGCGGCATCGCCCCCTCCCTCGGCTTCTTCCTCGTCTGGCGGCCAGCGGAGACCCTCTGGGCCACCCTCTTCGGCCTTGGGGTGGCGGGGCTTTACCACCTCCTCTTCTGGAGGAGGCGGCGCAAGGGGATCTACCCCATCCCCTTCGGGGCCATCTTCGGCTACCTCCTCCTCGTCTACACCCTTTCCGGGGAGGCGAGGCTCGGGGCGCTTCTCGTGGCGGGGGTCGTCCTCCTCCGGGGCCTGCAAATCCTGGCGGGCAGGTGGTAGCTTAGGGGCATGAAGATCCTGCGCTTCAACGAGGGGAGGTGGGGGGTCCTCGAGGGCGAGCTCGTCCTGGAGACGGACGGCCCCGGGGGGAACCCCACGGGAAGGCGGTACGACCTGGCCTCCGTCACCCTGCTGCCCCCGGCCACGCCCACCAAGATCGTCTGCGTGGGGCGGAACTACCGGGAGCACATCCGGGAGATGGGGCACGACTTCGGGGAGGACCTGCCCAAGGAGCCCGGCCTCTTCCTCAAGGGGCCCAACGCCCTGGCCCGGCCCGGGAACCCCAGGGACCCTTGGGGCACCGCCGAGCCCGTCCCCTACCCCTTTTTCACCGAGGAGCTCCACTACGAGGGGGAGCTTGCCGTGGTCGTCGGGGACAGGATGCGCCATGTCCCCCCGGAGAAGGCCCTGGACCACGTCCTGGGCTACACCGTGGCCGTGGACATCACCGCCCGGGACGTGCAGAAGAAGGACCTGCAGTGGGTCCGGGCCAAGAGCGCCGACAAGTTCCTGCCCTTGGGCCCCTGGCTGGAGACGGACCTCAACCCCCAGGACACCTGGGTGCGCACCTACGTGAACGGGACGCTGCGGCAGGAAGGCCACACCTCCCAGATGATCTTCAGCGTGGCCGAGATCCTCTCCTACATCTCCACCTTCATGACCCTGGAGCCTTTGGACGTGGTCCTCACCGGGACCCCCGAGGGCGTGGGGGCCCTGAGGCCCGGGGACCGGCTGGAGGTGGCCGTGGAGGGCGTGGGAACCCTCTTCACCCTCATCGGGCCCAAGGAGGAGAGGCCGTGGTGAAGGTCTTGGACCTCCGCTTCCAGGGGGCGGAGCGGGTCATCGCGAGCTTTCTCCTGGACTCCGGGGAGGGGCCCGTCCTCGTGGAGACGGGGCCGGAAAGCTGCTACCCGCGGCTTGTGGAGGCCCTGCGGGCGGAGGGGGTGGCCCCCGAGGAGGTGCGCCACGTCTTCGTGACCCACATCCACCTGGACCACGCGGGGGCGGCCTGGCGCTTGGCGGAGCTTGGGGCCACGGTCTACGTCCACCCCAGGGGCGCCCCCCACCTGGTGGACCCCTCCAGGCTCCTCGCTTCGGCGGAGAGGATCTACGGGGACCAGCTTAGGGCCCTCTGGGGCGAGGTCCGGGGGATCCCGGAGGAGAGGGTGCGCCCCCTCGCCGACGGGGAGGTGGTGGCCCTGGGCGGCCTCGAGGTCCAGGCGGTGGAGACCCCGGGGCACGCTTCCCACCACCACGCCTACCGGGTGGGGGACCTCGTCTTCACCGGGGACGTGGCCGGGGTGCGGATCGCCCCCGGGCCCGTCCTCCCGCCCACCCCGCCCCCGGACATCCACCTGGAAAGCTGGTACGCCTCCTTGGACCGCCTCCTCTCCTTAAGGCCCAAGGCCCTCTACCTCACCCACTTCGGGGCCTACGAGGACGTGGAGGCCCACCTCCAGGGGCTCAAGGGGGTCCTGGAGGCCTGGGCGGGCTGGGTGCTTCACCGCCTGAAGGAGGGGCTTTCCGAGGAGGAGATGGTCCGGCGCTTTGAGGCCTACTGGCACGAGGGCCTTAGGGGGGCCGGGGTGGACGAGGCGGGCATGCGGCTTTACGCCCTCGCCGACCCCCCCTTCATGAACCTCCAGGGCCTCGTGCGCTACTGGCGGAAGCACCACCCGGAGGCCTTGGAGGGTTAGGTGACGCCCTTTCCCCTGGGGCGGCCCGCCCGGATGGCCGTCTTCGCCTCCGGGAGGGGGACGAACCTCGAGGCCCTCCTCCAGGCCTTCCCCAAAGGGCACCCCTTGGGGGAGGTGGTCCTGGTGGTCTCCGACAACCCCGAGGCCCTGGCCCTGGAGCGGGCAAGGAGGCGGGGGGTAGAGGCCCTGGCCCTCCCCTGGCGGGGGCGGCGGGCCTTTGAGGAGGAGGCCTTGGGGCTTTTGGCGGCGAGGGGGGTGGACCTCGTCCTCCTCGCGGGCTTCATGCGCCTCCTCTCCCCCCGGTTCGTGGAGCCCTGGTACGGCCGCCTCCTCAACGTCCACCCCTCCCTCCTCCCCGACTACCCGGGGCTTCACGTCCACCGCCGGGTCCTGGAGGCGGGGGAGAGGGAGACGGGCTCCACCGTCCACTTCGTGGACCAGGGGATGGACACGGGGCCCATCCTCCTCCAGGGGCGGGTGCCCGTCCTTCCGGGGGACACGCCGGAGGCCTTGGAGGCCCGCGTCCTCCGCCTGGAGCATAGGCTTTACCCCAAGGCCGTCCGCCTCCTCCTCCGGGGGCTCGCCTTCCCCCCGCCCCCGGACCTCGAGGCCCGGCTTGGGCGGGAGGCGGCGGGGGCCTTCCTGGCCCTCTCCCCGCGGGAAAAGCCCCTGTACCTCAGGGCCTGGGCCCTCCTTCGCGCTTGGGGGCAGGAGGCGCTGGTGGGCCCCGCCTTCCTGGGGCAAGGGGGGGAGTGGGGGCGGGGCGCCTTCCTCGCCGCCCACCTCCTCGCCGAGCCCAGCCCCGTCCTCCTGGAGGAGGTGGCGGGGCTTCCCGGGGAGGTCCGGGCCCGGGTGGAGGAGGCGTTGCGGGTAGAATCCTCACCATGAAGGTCCTCGTGGTGGGCAGCGGGGGGCGGGAGCACGCCCTCCTTTGGAAGGCGGCCCAAAGCCCAAGGGTGAAGCGGCTTTACGCCGCCCCCGGAAACGCCGGGATGGAGGCCCTGGCCGAGCTCGTCCCCTGGAACGGCGACGTGGAGGCCCTGGCGGACTGGGCCCTGGCCGAGGGCATAGACCTCACCCTGGTGGGCCCGGAGGCCCCCCTGGTGGAGGGGATCGCCGACGCCTTCCAGGCCCGGGGGCTATTGCTCTTCGGCCCCACGCAGAAGGCGGCCATGATTGAGGGCTCCAAGGCCTTCGCCAAGGGCCTGATGGAGCGCTACGGCATCCCCACGGCCCGCTACCGGGTCTTCCGGGAGCCCCTGGAGGCCCTGGCGTACCTGGAGGAGGTGGGGGTGCCCGTGGTGGTCAAGGACTCGGGGCTTGCCGCGGGAAAGGGGGTCACGGTGGCCTTTGACCTGCACCAGGCCAAGCAGGCCGTGGCCAACATCCTGAACCGGGCCGAGGGGGGGGAGGTGGTCGTAGAGGAGTACCTGGAGGGGGAGGAGGCCACGGTCCTCGCCCTCACCGACGGCGAGACGATCCTCCCCCTCCTCCCTTCCCAGGACCACAAGCGCCTTTTGGACGGGGACCAGGGCCCCATGACGGGGGGGATGGGGGCCGTGGCCCCTTACCCCATGGACGAGGCCACCCTGAGGCGGGTGGAGGAGGAGATCCTCGGGCCCCTCGTCCGGGGCCTCCGGGCGGAGGGGGTGGTCTACCGGGGGGTGGTCTACGCCGGCCTCATGCTCACCCGGGAGGGCCCCAAGGTCCTGGAGTTCAACGCCCGCTTCGGCGACCCCGAGGCCCAGGCGCTCCTGCCCCTTTTGGAGAACGACCTGGTGGAGCTCGCCCTGAGGGTGGCCGAGGGGAGGCTTGCGGGGACGAGGCTTTCCTGGAAGGAGGGGGCGGCCGCCTGCGTGGTCCTCGCCGCCCCAGGCTACCCCGAAAGCCCCAGGAAGGGGATCCCCCTCCACGTCCCCGAGCCCCCGGAGGGGGTCTTGGTCTTCCACGCGGGGACGCGGCGGGAAGGGGGGCGCCTGGTGAGCGCCGGGGGGCGGGTCTTGAACGTGGTGGGCCTGGGGAGGGACCTCAAGGAGGCCCTGGAGCGGGCCTACGCCTACATCCCCCAGGTGGGCTTCCCCGGGGCGGTGTACCGGAGGGACATCGGCCGAAGGGCCCTCGCCCGGCTCAGTACCTGAGCCGGGCCAAGGGGAGGCGGCGGCAGGCTTCCACCACGTCCCATAGCCGCTTAAGCCCCCGCTCAAAGAGGAGGGGCTGCATTCTCACGAAGACCTCCGCCGTCATCAGGGCGTCGCCCAGGGCGGTGTGCCGCCCGGTGGCGGGGACGCCGAAGCGGTGGGCCAGGGCCTCGAGGCGGTAGTCCTTGAGGTCGGGGAAGAGGAGCTGGGCGAGGAGGAGGGTGTCCAGGAGGGGGGGCTGGTCCAGGCCCGCCCGGCGCAGGAAGGCCAGGTCAAAGGCCCCGTTGTGGGCCACGAGCACCGTGTCCTGGACGAAGGCGCGGAAGGCGGGGAGGACCGCCTCCAGGGGGGGCTTGTCCCGGAGCATCTCCGCCGTGAGGCCGTGGACCGCCGTGGCCGCGGGGGAGATGGGGCGCCCCGGGTTCACCAGGGCCTCAAACACCTCCTGCCGCAGGACCCTCCGGCCCAGGACGTGGACCCCGGCGAGGGCCACCACGGCGTCTTGCTCGGGGTCCAGGCCCGTGGTTTCCAGGTCAAAGGCGGTGTAGAGGAGCTGGTCCAGGGGGACGTCCTCGAGGCCCGGCGGCACCTGGAGGAGGGTGAGGTCGTAGACCAGGGCCCTGGGGGCGGGGGCTTCTTTTAAGGCCTCGGGGGGCGCTTTGCGGGCGGGGAGGAGAAGGACGAGCCGGCTTCCCTCCCGCCAAAGGCTTCCCGTGGCCTCGGCGGCCTCGGCGAGGAGGGGGTGGGGCCTGGGGGCTTCCCGGGGAAGGAGGACGGTGAGCCGGAAGAGCCCCTCCCCCTCGGCCTCTCCCCGGAGGAAGACCTCCTCCGTGCCCTCCAAGGTCTTGGCGAGCCCCTCCGCCAGGGCGAAGGTGTCCGCCTGGACGAGAAGCCCTTCCGCCTCCGGGTCCAGGGCCCACCCGGGGGTGAGGGCGAGCCGCGCCTCCAGGCGGCCCGCCAAAAGGCGGAGGAGGTCTTGGGCCAGCACCTCCTCGTGGGGGCTTGGGGCGAGGTCCTGGAGGAGGCCTTGGATCTCGTCCAGGGCCTCCCGGGCCACCTGGAGAAGCCGCTTCGCCTCCCCGGTGGTCTCCCTTTCCAGCACCTCCACCAGGGCCCGGACCCCCGCCGCCTTGTCCTTGAGGCGGTGGAGCCGCTCCCGGCTCGGCCCCTCGGGGAGGGCCTCCTCCAGGAGAAGGAGAAACCCCTCCTCCAAAGCCCGCGCCTTCAGGCGCAAAGGCCCCTTGGGGCCCTGGACCAGGAAGGCGGCCTGGGGCAGGGACTGGGCGTGGAGGAGGAGGGACCGGTCCAGGAGGCCGAAGAGGCTTTTCCCCACCCCGAGCCCCTCCCCCAGAAGGGCCCGGGCCTTGGGGTTGTAGAGGAGGACGAGCCCCCGCTCGTCCGAGAGCACCACCCCCTGGGGGAGCTGGGCCAGGACCCGGGCGAGGCGCTCCCGCTCCGCCTCCACCAGGTCCTTGGCCTGGGCCGCCTCCTCCTCAAGCCTTTGCTCCAGCCTCTCCTTTTCCTCCGCCAGCCGGTTGATGAGCCGGGCCAGGTGGCGCAGCTCCCAAGGCCCCCGGGGGGTGAGGCGGTGCCCGGGGTGGGCGAGGAGCACCTCGCTTTCCTGCCCCAAGGCCCGGGTCAGGGCCAGGTAGCCCAGGAAGGGCGGGTAGAGGAGGAGGGAGAGCGCCCCCAGGAGGAGGAGGCCCGTGAAGAGGGGCACCATGGGCCGGGCCCGCACCGCTTCCCAGAGGGCGGCCTGGGCCTCGGGGTTGCCCTCCAGGAGGAGGAAGAGGCCGAGGGCGAGGCTTCCCGCCACCAGGAGGAGGCCGAGGAGGAGGGCGCCGAGGAAGCGGAGGGCGTTCATCCTTCCTCCAGGAGGCGGCGCGCCTCCGCCATGAGGTCCTGGACGCCGAAGGGTTTGGCCAGGAAGGCGTCCGCCCCCAAGGCCAGGGCCTTGGCCCGGTCCGCCTCCCGCCCCCTGGCGGTGAGGACCAGGACCTTGGGGGCGGGGGTGCGGGCCTTGAGGGCCTCGAGGACCTGGAACCCGTCCACCCCGGGGAGCATGAGGTCCAGGACCACGAGGGCGTAGGGCCTCTCGGCGAGGCGGCTTAGGGCCTCCTCCCCCGTCCTCGCCAGCTCCACCCGGTGCCCGGCCTTGCGAAAGAGAAACTCCAGGGGAACCAGGATGCTTTCCTCATCGTCCACGATCAGCACCTCGGCCATGGTCTCCCTCCAAGGGTAACGCGAAGACGAAGACCCCGCCTTCCCCGTCTTCCAAAAAGACCCGCCCGCCCAGGGCCTCCGAGAGCCTCCGGGCGATGGCGAGGCCCAGGCCCGTCCCCCCGGCGTAGCTCTGGAAGGGGGCGAAGATGTGTTCCCTCAGGGCCTCGGGGACCCCGGGGCCGTCGTCCACCACGCGGAAGCGGGCCTCCCCCGCTTCCGCGCGAAGCTCCAGGACCACCCGGCTTCGGGCGTGGCGCAGGGCGTTGGCGAGGAGGTTGAGGAGGACCTGGAGGGCCCGGTCCCGGTGGGTCCGGACCCGGAGGGGCTGGAGCCGGGCCTCGAGGCGGAGGCCCCGCTCCCGGGCCAGGGGCTCCGAAAGGGCCAGGGCCTCCCGGGCCAGGGCCTCCAGGTCCACGGGGGCCGGGGGCTCCTCGGGGCGGGCCTCCAGGCGGGTGTAGGCCAGGATCTCCTCCACGAGCCGGGAGAGGCGGGCCGCCTCCTGGGCGAGGAGGGCGGTGAAGCGCCGCCTTTCCTCCTCCCCCACCTCCTCCTGGGCCAGAATCTCCGCCAGGGCCCTCACCGCGGTGAGGGGGGTCTTGAGCTCGTGGGAGACGGTGGCGAGGAACTCGTCCTTCAGGCGGTCCATCTCCTCAAGGCGCCGGTAGGCGGCCTCCAGTTCGCGCCGGGCGGCCTCCAGGGCCTGAGCATAGGCCCGCACCCGTTGCGACTCCCGGGCCGCCGCCTCCACCGCCTCCCTGGGGACCTCCCGGGTGGCGGAGAGGAGGAGGAGGCGGGCGGTGGCGGGCCCCAGGGCCCCGGCGAGGAGGGCCTCCGCCCGCTCGGCGAGGCGCTCCGCTTTATCTGGCCCCTTGAGGCTCCTCGCGTAGGCCTTTAGGCTTTCCCGGGCCTCGGGGCCCAGGAACCTCTCCAGGAGGTCGGCCAGGGCCTCCTCCTCCCCGGCCCGGCCGGAGGGCGGCGGGGAGGGGGGTTGCCGCAAGGAGACGAGGAGGTGGAGCCCCGTGTTCGCGAGGAGGCTCGCCAGGAAGCCGTGGACCACGGGGTCAAGCCCCCGCACCCCAAAAAGCCCCTCCGGGTGGAGGAAGGAGGGAAGGGCGGCGAAGAGGTCCTGGGGGAGCCACCCGGAGCGGACGAGGGCGGGCAGGAGGAGGGTGTAGGCCCAGACCAGGATGCCCCCGAAAAGGCCCGCGTGGGCCCCTTCCCGGGTGCTCCCCTGCCAGAAGAGGCCGAGAAGCCCCGCCGGGGCGAGCTGGGCCACGGCCACGAAGGAGATGAGCCCCATGCCCACCAGGGCGTAGGCCTCCCCCGCCAGGCGGAAGTAGAGGTAGGCGAGGAGGAGGACGGCGAGGACCGTGCCCCGCCGGAAGAGGAGGAGGTGCCCGAGGGCTTGGCGGCGGAGGAGGAGGGGGGCGAGGAGGTGGTGGGCGACGAGGATGGAGAGGGCGAGGGTCTCCACCACCACCATGGCCGTGGCCGCCGAGACCCCGCCCAAAAAGGCGAGGAAGGCCAGGGCCGCGCCGCCCTCCCGGGCCACGGCGAGGACGTAGAGGTCGGGGGGCACCTCCGGGTGGTGCAGGCGGCCCAGGAGGGCCAGGGGCAGGATGGGCAGGTTCAGGAGGAGGAGGTAGAGGGGGAAGGCCCAGGAGGCCAGGGCCAGGTGGCGCTCGTCCGTGTTTTCCACCACGGCCACGTGGAACTGCCGGGGGAGGAAGAGGAAGGCGAGGAGGGCGAGGAAGGTGAGGCCGGTCCAGGCCAGGTGGCCCTCGAGGCCCTGGGGGGGAAGGAGGAGGGGGTCAAGGCCCCGGCGGACGGCCTCGCGGAAGGGCTCGGCCCCGTGCCCAAGGAGGGCGTAAAGGCCCAGGGCCAGCATGGCGAAGAGCTTCACCCCCCCCTCAAAGGCCACGGCCAGGACCAGGCCCCGGTGCCGCTCCGTGGGG
>Ga0181579_10005149_pt1 | contig 10081 bp, 9 predicted proteins | sample 071ome_24_FD_132996 | JGI IMG/M metagenome (GOLD analysis project Ga0181579, IMG submission 132996) | Coastal salt marsh microbial communities from the Groves Creek Marsh, Skidaway Island, Georgia - 071402CT metaG (megahit assembly) | ecosystem: Environmental > Aquatic > Marine > Intertidal zone... | reverse complement strand
TCTCGTCGGCCTTCTCACCAATAGAGGGAAAGATCGCTGGAATATTTTATCCATGCTGCTCGGCAGCGGACTTACGGCTACTCTGCTTTTCCTATCCGAAAACGGCGTAATCGACCTCGCCTGGCAATGGCCTATGCTCTTCGGAGTCGCCTTCACTTTTCTTGTCGGAATCATACCCGGAGGTGGCCAAAAGCTAATCGCTAATCGCTAATCGCTTCAACCAAATGCAACTCATCGCCTGCCAATACGATATTCAATGGGAAGACCGCGAAGCCAACTTCGAGGAGATCCGCAAGCTACTCGAATCGGCTAAAATCCAACCCGACTCACTCATAATTTTGCCGGAAATGTTCTCATCGGGATTTAGCATGAATGTCGACAAGGTCGCCGAATCAATTCCATCAGCTGCGGAAGCTTTTCTCGTAGAGATCGCCAAAAACTACCAATCCTGGACTCTGGGAGGGCTCGTCTTCAAGCTTGCGGAGGGCCTCGGCTGCAACGAGTTATCTGTATTTGATCCAAAAGGACAGCTTAAGGGGCACTATCAGAAGAATCATTGCTTTAGTTACACCGGCGAATCCGAACACTATGAAAATGGAGAAGATATTCTCCTATTCGAGTGGCAAGGATTTATGGTATGCCCGACAATATGCTACGATCTCCGTTTCCCCGAACTCTATCGTCGAGGAGTCAAGGCAGGCGCCAATCTGTTCCCAGTAATTGCCAATTGGCCCGACGCGCGGGCCGATCATTGGACGACTCTGCTGAAAGCCCGGGCCATCGAAAACCAGGCTTTCGTGGTCGGTGTTAATCGAACCGGAAAAGACCCAAAATGGATCTATCCGGGACTCTCAGCCGTGTACGGTCCGCAAGGCGAAGAGATAGCGATTGCCGGAAATCAACCTTGTTCTTTGTCGGTGGATATCGATCCCAATGCGGCCACAGAATGGCGAGACGAGTTCAAAGCCTTGAACGACATGAAGCTGTAGCTCGAGGGGCTATTAGCCGCTTCAGGTAGCGGGCGATCTCCGAGCGCCTATATTTTCAGATCTTTTTGGGCGCTCGGAGAACGCCTGCTACCTCTTTTGGAAACTGAGTAGAGATTCCCGTGGCTCGTTAGGGGCATTTGAAAGGCAATGGGGGATCGTCTCGATCCTCCTGAACTCGAATACGGAGGACCGAGCCAGTCCTCCCTAACTAGAAGCCGAAGCAACAGACTTCGCCCACGCAATTGCGGGACTACGCCCGTCAAGAGCTACGGGGTATTAGACTCAAACCGAATTAAAAGGCGGAGCAACCAAACGGTTGCTCCGCCTAGAAATTCGATGATCGGTCGAGCGAATACGGTAGCCGTATCACCGCATCAATGACGTGAATGGCACCGTTCGATAGAATGAGATCAGCCTCAAGCAAATTGGCATTCGCTACCATCACTCCCGATTCGGATACGGTTACAGTATATTCGTTCCCATTCAGGTCCGTTACTAAATTGTCGCCATCGGAAAAAATAGTAACGGGTTCGCCTTCAACAGCGAGTTCCGCAGAAGATAGAATCTTGCCACTGACGATATGCTGTAGAAGAGCCACCTTTTAAGCAGCTGTATCGGCAACTAGCGCAGCCAGTCCAGCGTCATCGTACATCGCCAAAAACGCCTCGTCCGTAGGTGCCAAGAAAGTAAAGGGACCGGGACCCGCCAGAGCGGCTGCCAATTCCGGCAATTCACCCAAAGCGGCGAGAAGAATCGAGGATTCCTGATAGAGCTCGCCGCTGGCCGCTCGAGTGAGAACGTCAGCAATCGATCCTATTTCAAATCCATAAGTTTCCACCAAAGCGATACCGGCACCCTGCTCCGAATCCGTGTTCATGGTGTAGACACCTGGCTCCAAGGTAACGATCCAAGCCGACTCGTTGTCGAAGGCTGGGGCGTATCCGGTAGCCGCTATCTTGAACTGCTGACCATTATCTTTCCAGTTGTCATTGCCGCCAAGCATCTCGGCGGTTTGCAATTCGCCATAGGGCTATTGTTAAACCTGAAAGGAAGTGTCTTTGAGGCCTGTTTGCGCACCGAAGCGATTCATACTATCAGCCACCCTGCGAAAGAGAATGGTCTTGCGCTCTTGCAAAGCCAGACCACCGATGAGCAACCCGACTTTGCCCTCTCCTGGATTGACCATTCCGCGGGCGGAGAAATTGACCAGTGAATCGCGACCCATGTCCATCGGGACCAATTGACCTCTGGCTTCGCCTGAGGCCACTGCCACAGTATGGAAATTTAAATACGTATCTCCAGCCAATTAGGAGGCCAAATTTTCAGGAGGAAATGGCTCTCCACACACTGAATAAGTCGTGAGTGAGCCAACCATACCGAAAGCTTTGCCACCGTCTAGTGGATCAATAATCACGCCACCGTTCGCTCTTGCGGGAGCCGCGTGTATATGCGCTCCCGCAATCTCCCCTGAAAACCCACTTAGAGTAATCTCAAGGTCATAGGTCAGCATCTCGGTGTCCAGGGTCAGAACCGCTTAGCCCATAGCCGATGAACCTTCCAAAGAAACTGGTGGAACTTCTTGATCTCCGCCAATCGGCCCTCCGAATTTGAGAGTAGCTCCAAATTCGACCGCAGGCAGGAAGCATAAAAGCGAAGTGAGTAATTGATTCCGTAATTTTATAGTGCTGTACTCCCATATACCGTCGGAATTCTCAAATATAATTTATATAAACAATTTACTCTAACGATATCTACGGATATTGATTTCTCGTGCCCGGATTAGTTGACTGAAGTTCATTCGATTTTGATCCCAAATCTCGGCCGCGCTTATGACTCTCCTAACATGCAACCGGCAAATACGAAACGATGCGTCGTTTTTCATCTGCTGGGCTGCTCCGTCTCAATAAGCTTAATCCTTCCAAGCGGCCAAGAAGAGTAGATAGTTCACACACTCAACCAAATTCTATCAGCCAACCTCGACCACTCAGTGTCTCCCTCTCTCTTCCTCGCTAACCTGATTCAGTATGACAATCGCTCGCGCAATCTGGGCTGGCAAGGCCGCATGCGCTGGACCCTGCAAACAGGGCGTGCCCTCTTTCTATTGTTCAATCAAGGCTGGCTCCAAGATACGCGGGGACGGATTCAGTTTCCAGGCTCAAGAAACGAAGATCGCCACCAAATTCCAGTAAACGTTTCGGTTTTGAACTAAAAGGAAACATCAGCGCTTTGTTCTCTAGCATTTTACTTGCGCCCATTTTGCAGGCTTACACCCTACCGATGTGATTGGGTCGCTACGCGAAAGCTCTCGCGATTTCTGATCCGATAATCGCCCTATATTTGTAAAGCTGGACCCACCTGAAACAGAATACCGTTAAGATCATGAGCAAGATAGTAGAAGAAGTAGAAGCCGCGAACGCAGAGTACGTCGCCAATTTCGGCGAAAAAGGCAACCTGCCCATGCCTCCCGGCAGGCATTTTGCGATCCTAACCTGCATGGATGCCCGTCTCGACCCGGCGAAATACGCTGGCCTTGCCGAAGGCGACGCCCATGTGATACGCAACGCGGGCGGGAGGGCTAGCGACGACGCCATTCGCTCTTTAGTTATTTCCTACAAGTTACTGGGCACCCGGGAATGGTTTGTCATTCATCACACCGATTGCGGTATGGAGACATTCACTAGCGAAATCATGGGAGATCTGCTTTCGGGAAGCTTGAAAACCGCCTCTGTAGACGAAACCGGCTGGCACGATAGCAACGCCGGCGGCGGAACGACAGACGGCAAATACATCAATTGGCTAACGATAAGCGACAATGCCCAGAGTGTCGTCGAAGACGTCCAGCGCATTCGCAGCAACTCGATGGTACCATCCGACATCCCAATTTACGGTTATATCTACGACTGCAAGACGGGCAAACTGGTAGAAATCCCAGAAGCCACCGAGGCAGGGAAAGCTAGCTAAGACCAACTGCCAAGAAACATGAGTAAAGGGCGCTCGCCTGGTCTGCTCTATACCTAACCGATCAGCGCCATCGCCTTTTTCAGTGAATCGATCGTCGCTTTGCAGGCCGAATCGTCATCCAGGTCGCGCAAGGTTTGATTAAATGGCTCGGCTCTGACCGGTCCATCGTATCCAATCTTTACTAGAGCATTAACAAAGCCCTTGGTATCGATAACGCCGGTCGCCATAGGGAGCTGGCGCTGGCCATCGAGCTGGCTTTGCTTGTCGATATCTTTAGGGGCGTCGTTCAGGTCGACCAGAATGATGTCTTCATTTCGCAGCTTCTCGATATCCGCCACGGAGTCCCCCGCCTGCCACCAATGCCAGCTGTCCAAGACAATTCCCGCGTTTCCCGTACCAATCGCGTCAACCAGCTCCATGGCTTCCGCCATTGTGTGGATGAATGGGTACCTTCGAGACACGAGTAAAGTCGTTGTACCCACATACTCCATACCAAAATGGATACCGTTGTCTTTAAGTATTCGGCAAACTTCTCTGAGCCGGCCGGCGTGCTGCTTGAAATTCTGGTTGTATGTCAGATCGTGATGGGCGGGCCTCAGCCAAGTACTCACGCGCTCGACGCCCGCTTTCTGCAAACCTTTAGCTTCTCGAGGCAATTTCTTGAGACCGTCTTTGAAGCTCCGCTGGTCTCCTCTGAAGTCGACACTCAGTCCGGCAGTCCCCCAAACGAGTTTTCGGTCTCGGAGCAATCGTTTCAAGGAGTCCATTTCTCCATTGCTGAGTGAAGCCAAGTAATCGGCTTTGGCTTCCACCGATTCGAATCCGTATTTGGACGCCAACTCGATCGCTCTCATCTGGTCCGCTTTGACCCCGATCGCTCCGCAAACCAGATTCAGAGTCATTTTCCGTTTCGGGTCGCGGGAATGGGCAAATGAATTGAAATTTAAAAAGCTAGTGGCAGCGCCGGCCACGGCTGCTGATTTTAGGAACTGTCTTCTCTTCATACGGGTAAACTTATCAAACTAGCTAGTGAATCTATACCGATCTTGCGGGTCAACGTTGTAAGTCCCCACTTGCTATGCCCCGAAAGCCGCCTATCTAATCCTTTTCTCAGGGCTCCAACGCCATTTAAGCTGCAAACCAATTGCCATTCGATGCTCAACTTCACCCTCTTTAAAATTCCGGTTTCCGTCCATTGGATGTTCTGGGCCCTAGCCGCTTTCCTTGGAGGCGCGTTACGAGCCCAATCCGCCCAAGACTGGCATCGAGTGGTCCTGTTTATGGTCGCGGTGCTTGTTTCGATTCTAATACATGAGCTCGGACACGCCCTAGCCGGAATCCGCTTCGGCGCCTCCACCCCAAGTATACAACTTCACGGGCTCGGCGGCATTGCCCGTTTCCGTCAGGATCAACTCACTCGCCGCCAACGTATCCTGCTCACCCTGGCAGGCCCAGGCGCCAGCATCCTTGTGGCCATCGCCTTCTTCATCATCGCTATCGTTCTCCACCAATCGGGCCCACCTTCAAGCTACGGGCAATCCTTGGTACACTACTTCGTGGATATCATGGCGACGATCAACGTCTTCTGGACAATCATCAATCTCTTCCCGGTTTTGCCCCTCGACGGCGGGCAAATTCTCAGGGAATCCCTCGGTCCGGCTAAATTGCGGCTCACTTGTATCATAAGCCTCATGACGCTTGTCGTCTTAGCAGGCCTTCTCTGGATGGAAACCCGGTCCATATACAATATGATAGTGATGGCATTCCTGGGATCCTACACGTGGAACCTGCTTCAGCAGTCGAAATAGCGCCCGTTTGGATTTCGCACTCGACAGACAATAAGCCTTTTGCAAATCTGCTAAGACGTTTTCCAAGCACCACCTCGGGTTCGAAAGCCATATGAAAACCGACCCCCAGCTAACAATGACTCGCCGCGATGCGATGAAGCTTCTTGGCCTCAGCGCCGCCACCGCTTCAATCGGCGGCTTCACCGCAAGCGCCCAAGGATTCCCTAAAAACGAAACGCTCAACATCGGCCTCATTGGCTGTGGCGGGCGTATGCGGGGCCGTCTGATACCCGCCATCAAAAAAGTCCCTGGAATGAGAATTGTAGCGGTCTGCGACGTATATGACGACTTTTTACGGTCGGCGCACGTGTCGGCTGGTGGCCGAGATCGCGATATTTTCCAAACGGGCAATCATCGGGCGTTGCTCGAACGAAAGGATATCGATGCCGTGGTAATCGCAACTCCGGATCATTGGCATGCTCCCATCACCATCGACGCCGTGGAAGCCGGAAAGGACGTCTACGTAGAAAAACCGGTTACTCACAAACTGGAGGAAGGTCCTCTACTGATCGACGCCCAAAAACGGACAGGCAAAGTAATTCAGGTTGGGGCTCAGCAGCGCAGCATGCCGCACCTCCTTGTCCTCAAGAACAAATTGGATTCCGGGGAGATCAACCCTGGCAAAGTGACTCGCATACACATGCAATGGTGCCGCAACACGGGACCTTACCGTCAGCCGACTTACAAAATCGCTGAGAATCAAGTTAACTGGAAACGCTTTTTGGGCAATGCTCCCGACCAGCCCTTCGACGCCTTCCGTATGCGCAACTGGCGCTGGATCTGGGATTTCGGGAACGGCCCGCTTGGCGATCTTATGGTCCACTGGCTCGATGCCACCAACTGGCTGCTCGATCTACCCATGCCGAGCGAAGTGGTGATGTCAGGAGGACAATACGAGCGTAAGGGCGATATGGAAACGCCAGATGTAACCAATTGCATAATGGAGTATCCGGAGCTAGACATGCAGATGAATTACGTGAGCTCATGGAGCAACAATTTGCACAAGGCATCAGTCAGCATCATGGGAACAGACGCCACGATTTACTTCGACCGTGGACGCTATGAAATAACCCCGCAAAGGCCGAATAATGAACCTATCGCCCCCGTATCCGATTCGATGATATCCGGAACCGGACCAGTGGGCGCCGATTTCTTCGACGATTACGATGGGGCCGCTCTTCATATAGGCGACTGGGTGACCGCGATTCGTGAAGGCGGGCAACCGCGGGACCATGTGGCAGCGGGCGTCCAAGCAGCCGCCGTTTGCCAGTACGGAAACCTTTCATACCGAGAAAAGCGGTTCGTGAAGCTTTAGGGCAAACTGTCGCAAAACTCTTTTAGGTAACGTTACCGAAAAGAGTTTTACTGGATCTACGGGGAAATCGGAGAGTCGATTCAGACAATAAACTGGCGGGACGAAAAAAAGAGCGACCCCTTCTGGAGTCGCTTAAAGTTGTTAGGGAAAACGTTCGTTCGAACGCCTAGTTATTCCACGGTTATGGGCACCGAAGCCATCCAATCGCCCCAGCTAAGGTTCAAATGGGCCTTCGTGTCAGAGAGGGAATCAAATCCAATGGTGAACCATTCCGTAGGCCCCGCCTTCTTCAGCGGCACCTTGACCCGTTTCACGTCTTGAGATGGATCGTATTGAGTTCCCCAAGACAGTTTGGAATTGATAATGAAATAAAAATCATCGCCTTCCGGCATGGTGTAAAGAGAGTAAGTCCCTGACTTGATCGGTTCTCCCCCGACTTTCACATCTCCGGAAAAGGATATAGCCGCCGATTCATTAGCTCCCGTTCTCCAAACCTTACCGCTTGGCATTAACGACGCAACCGCTCGCCCTTTCAAGCCCGGTCGGCCATAGGTGATATAAACTACTGTCGTGCCAATGTTCTGGCTAATCGCCGCGTTCGGGCTCGGCCTAGGACGGCCATTTCCTCTATCTTGAGAATGAGCTGAAGAAACGGCTAGCAGGGCCGCTCCCAAGAAAATTACACTGAGTTTCTTTAATGAGTGCATAGTTAGAACGGATATTGGTGACTTAAGTTTGTTTCAAGTTTCTAAAAGAACACGAAGGATATCCACGTTCCAATGCCCATCGCTAGTGATCCATGGCTTCCTCGATGTCGATTGCCGGCCCAACGCCTTCTGGCTCCCTGACGGAATCGATCAGCTCTAGAGCTGCTACACCGGGAGGCTGGCAGATACGCGACAACCCCAAGGTTACGATGAAGTTCAGTAGCATTCCAATGGATCCAATCCCTTGCGGCTTAATGCCGTGATCGAAAATTCCGAAAGTCCAGGGTTTCATCCCTCCGTAAACGGAGGCTATAATGTAGAAACCGGTGAATACTATGCCAACAATCATTCCGGCTGCTGCCGGCACTGTACCAACGCGCTTCGAAAAGATGCCCAAGACCAAAACGGGAAAGAAACTGGCCGCTGCTAAACCGAAAGCGAAGGCAACCACTTGCCCAACAAATCCCGGTGGGTATATGCCAAAAATTCCAGCGATAATCACCGCAACCCCTATCGTAGCCCTGCCGACGAGCAGCTTCTTCTTCTCGTCCGCATCCGGTTTGATTATTTTCGCATACAAATCGTGGGCTACGCTCGAGGAAATCACCAGCAAAAGTCCACTCGCTGTTGACAAGGCGGCCGCTAATCCACCCGCCGCGACGAAGGCGATTATCCAATCGGCCAGACCCGCCATCTCCGGTGTGGCCAGTACAATGATATCTCTGTCTGGCCCGGCAATTCCTCGTTCACGCATCACTTCCCGACCATCGACCCCCTGAACACCCGAGGTGGCTTTCCAAACAGCGTGCCGCTCGCTTATCTCGCGTATTTCACTCAGACTGCCTTTAAAATTAAAGATCTCGTTATCCGCCCCGGCGCTGTAGCGAACCACGCCATCCCCGTCGTCAAACCACATAACCAAACCCGTTTCCTCCCAGCTTTGGAACCATTGTGGAAGCTCGGCTTCGGTCTTTCCATTCAAGCTGTCGATCATGTAGTAGCGAGCGAATCCAGCCATCGCGGGCGCGGTGAGGTACAATAGGGAAATAAACAAAAGAGCCCAAAACGCGCTCCAGCGGGCGGCTTTAATATTTCGGACCGTGTAGAACCTGACAATGACGTGCGGCAGGCCCGCCGTTCCCACCATCAGGGCTAGAGCGACAAAAAAGACATTCGCTTTGTCCCAACCGCCGACGAAGGTATCCGTGTAGCTAGAAAATCCCAGATCCGTCTGGATTTGGTTCAGCTTGTCGAGGAGGTAGATTCCCTTTTCTCCCGCAACGGATTCATTGAGAGTCGACCCTAGGCCAATTTGCGGAATTGGCGTACCCGTAAGTTTGATACTGATAGCGATTGCTGGAACTAAAAACGCGGTAATAAGCACCCAATACTGAGCAACTTGAGTCCAGGTAATCCCCTTCATGCCACCTAAGGTAGCGTATACGAAGACGATCAGCATGCCAATGATTACGCCCTCGGTAACGTCGCGCTCAAGGAATCTGGCAAACACCACGCCTACTCCGCGCATCTGGCCCGCTACATAGGTAAAGCTGACAAATATGGCGCACAAAACCGCAATCACTCGCACGACATTCGACTCATAACGATCACCGACGAAATCCGGCACGGTAAAGCGACCCGACTTTCGTAGATAGGGGGCCAAGAGAAGGGCTAATAGCACGTATCCGCCAGTCCAACCCATCAAGTAAACTCCACCCGAGTAGCCCATCGTCGAGATAAGGCCGGCCATGGAGATAAAAGATGCCGCGCTCATCCAATCAGCCGCCGTCGCCATTCCATTAGCGTGGGCGGGCACGCCGCGACCAGCTACGTAGAAGCCTTTTGTATCCTTTACGCGACTACGCCACGCGATAAACAGGTACAGGGAAAAGCTGAGCCCTACGAATATCCACGTCCAGAGGGTAACGCTCATATTCCACCTCCTGACTGATTCTCTTCGTCCTTTAGCTCCTCGTGATGTTTCAAATCTCGTCGGTTCATCAACAGGCAGAAAATGAGAATAAGAACGACAAAAACGATGATGCTGCCTTGCTGGGCGAACCAAAATCCGAGCGGGAACCCTCCTAGTTTTATACGATTCAGCGTATCGGCGAACAGGATGCCACAACCGAGCCCTGCTAAGGCCCAAAAGCATAGGAGAATCAGCATTATGCGGACATTGCCCGACCAAAATTTCTTGAGATGGGCTTCGTAGGAGGATGATTTTCGGTTCGGGGTCAAATCGGGAGGTGACTCGCTCAT
>Ga0181579_10005145_pt1 | contig 10083 bp, 12 predicted proteins | sample 071ome_24_FD_132996 | JGI IMG/M metagenome (GOLD analysis project Ga0181579, IMG submission 132996) | Coastal salt marsh microbial communities from the Groves Creek Marsh, Skidaway Island, Georgia - 071402CT metaG (megahit assembly) | ecosystem: Environmental > Aquatic > Marine > Intertidal... | reverse complement strand
GAGGGCTTGCATCGGCTTGAAGCCTGCAAGGCGCTTGGCGAAACGGCGATCGTTGCGATGTTGGTTCAGGCTCGTCGCAAGTAGTGCCTAACTAGACGCGCAGTTTCTCGCTGCCGTGTAATCCAGGACCGGGGTCGAGCCCTAGGGCCCAACGCCCCCATGGCGGCATATTGACGTCGAACGCGACGCCGATCTGGGTGGCCATCCCCTGAACATCTCTGAAGTGGCGGTGCACGGGGTTGTCGTCGGTGAGGCCCGATGCGCCCATCATCTGCACCAATCGCTGCGTAGCGCGCATGCAAAGTTTGGCGATAAGGCCGCGGTTTCTCACGATGGCCGTGCGTTCCTCGTCGTTCAGACGTCGGCCGGCTTTGGCAGCCTCGTGGAGGAAGACGAAGTCCTTTTGCGCCACGACATCGGCGGCATTGATCTCCGCAGCGGATTCCAAAAGCCTGATTTGCACCGCAGAGCTTTCTGCCACCTTGTTGCCGAAGATCGCGCCCTTTTTGGCGCGAGTCATCTCGATATAGTGGGCGAGGGCGCCCTCGGCAGTGCCAATCAGCGGCCCGAGCGGGCTCGAACCCTGCACCGGTGCAAACTCCATCGAATAGATGTAGCTGTCGTGGACCCCGGCTCCAGGAGGGTTCTGTTCGTTAAACGTGATGGCCGGCATGATGCGATGATCGGGGACAAAGGTCCCCGGCACGTGGATGTCTTTGGTGACGGTTCCCTTCATGCCCGCGGCAAACCAAGTGTCTTCGATCTCATAGTCTGAACGCGGCAACAGCACTTGATGGCCGACACCGTCGATCGGGAAGAGCGCCATGGCCCAACCAGAATGATCGACCCCGCTGGCGAAGCCTACCGAGCCCTAGATCTTCACCCCACCCTCGACGCGTTCAGTCTTGACGTTGGCGCGGGGCACGGAGCCGGTCGCGATCAATAGATCGGAATCATCCGGCCATACCTCGTCTTGAGCTTCTTTGGCGAAGCGCGCGACGTGACAGGAATGCTGTCCGACGACAGAGGCAATCCACGCCGTTGACGGGCAGCCGTGGGCGAGAACCTTGGAGTAGGCGTATTGCGTGCCCCAATCCATCTCGTACCCGCCGTAGGCGCGCGGACGAAAAAACCGAAAGAACCCGGCTTCGTGCAGTTTGGCCATGGTCTCGGTCGACAAATTACGACGACTTTCGGTCGCGGCGGCCTCTTCTTTGAGGTAGGGGACCAACGCCTCGGCACGGGCGACAAGGTCGTCGACGGTTGGGATGTTCATTGAGCTATTACCTTCGTTTTCGCGTCATCGTCGACACTCGTTTTCCGAGGCGCAACGGCAGCCTGGGCCCATGACCGCAGCGTGAAACGCGCCGTCATGGTAGGCTCGCCGCGGTTCAGCGGAGCAGCGTCATGCAGCCAATCCTACGGCGGACAACAATCGTTGTACGCGATCTCGATCAATCGATTGCTTTTTACCGCGATGGGATCGGCCTACGCGTCGGTTGGGATCGCGAAACGGTGTTGGGCGACGCCATCCCTTTGGCGCCGGGTGCCAGGGGGCGTTTTGCGACGGTCATGGGCGAGGACGAGGTCATCGGCATGATTGGGTTGCTTCAGGTTGTCGATCCGCCAATGGCGGCGCCACCGGTGTTGGCGGCCGAAGGCCTGTCGGTGGGCGCAACCATTTTCGTCATCGGCACCGATGACTGCGATGGCGTGCACGATCGGTTGGCGGCGCTGGGCGCGCGAATCTACAAGGCCCCGTACGATCAAGAACTCAAAGGGCGAGACGGCCAGCCGATCAAAATGCGCTCGATGGCTGCATGGGACCCGGACGGTCATTTCCTGGAGATCAATCAACGGTTCTGATTGGGTGGCGACTCGAACCCTGGCTAACGCAAAATCGCTTTGCGCTGACCGGCAGTAAGTTTTTGGGAGCCCTCATTCAAGATGCGGGGCGCGGCCGTTGACTTCCACTCGAGCAGGAAGCGATAGACGGCCTCGGGATCGCTCTTCGTGGCCTCGCGTAACGCCCATCCGACAGCTTTTTTCACCCCGGCGTCTCGTTCGGCCATCACATGGCGGCAGATCTGAAGTGTTGGTCCGGTCAATCGGCGACCTTTTTGATTGAGGGCGGTCGTTGAGGCGACAGCCGCGCGTCGGCGCCAGCGGTTTTCACTCTGGGCCCATTTCTCGAGGCGAGCGGCTTCTTCTGGCGCGCCCGCAACGATTTCACCGATCACCGTCATTGATAGTTGGTCGCAGACCTCCCAATCCTCGATTTTGTCGATCAAAGGGTCAATCGACTCGAGATGGGCCGGCGTGTTTTTTCTTTTCAGCCGCGCGAGGACAAAAATAGTAAACAGCAATTCTTCGCGACAGCGTCGCTCGAAGGCACTTTCGAGAAGGTCCAGTGCGAATTCGGGTGTGACGTCCTTGTTAGCCTGGTGCCAACCTTGCGCGAGCTTGCGAATGGCGGGTACCCGCACGCCAATGATTGTCACACCGGTCGGGACAAGCTCTGCAATCTTTTTGCGATAGGCGGGTTCAGCGACACGTTCGAGATCTTTCCGAACTTGGTCGAGGTCGGTCGTCACGATGAACCTCCAGCGCCAAGATGGGTCATGGGCAGCGCGGTTCGATGGACGATTTGTTTCAACGAGAAAGATGATTTGATGCTGGCGATACCCGGCACGCGGGTCAGGCGCTGCATCAGAAATTTCTCGTAGGCCGGCAGGTCCGGCACGACGACTCGCAACAAGTAATCGGCGTCGCCCGTCATTAGGTAACATTCCATGACCTCGGGCCATTCGCCGATGCGACGCTCGAATTCTTCGAGAGCGGTTTCGATTTGACGTTCCAGGGTAACGTTCAGCATCACCGACACCCCTAGGCCGAGCGCGGCAGGCGATACCAGCGCGACGTAGCCGGCAATAACGCCGCGGTCCTCCAGTTCACGTACCCGCCGAAGACAGGCGGAGGGCGAGAGGCCCACGGCATCGGCTATTTCGACGTTGGTTTGGCGTGCGCGTTCCTGTAGTTGGCGAAGAATGCGCTGATCTATCGCGTCGAGCGAAATTTTAGCCATAGGATTGCGAGTAATCCAAATTATTGACAATAATGTTGTGCAATACTCCCCTAGTTGAGCATTATTCGCAATAATTGCCTGACATGGTTCGGCTACTTTGCGTGCCGGGGAGGACACCATGGTCCAATCAACAGTGCAGCATCCCAATACCATCGCCGGATTGGCGCCGGACGATTTCGCTTGCCTTAAAGCGCTCGAGAAAAAGTCGTTCTGGTTGTCGTCTTGGATGATTCACCACGCCAACCACGTCCGTCCCAATCGGGATGGGCTGAAGGTCGGGGGCCATCAGGCGTCTTCGGCTTCGCTGGTGACGCTGCTGACCGCGCTCTACTTCAATGAATTGCAGCCGACCGATCGCGTAGCGGTTAAGCCCCATGCCAGCCCGGTCTACCACGCCATTCAATACCTGATGGGTCGCCAAACGGTCGACAACTTGCGGAACTTCCGCGCATTGGGCGGTGCGCAGTCCTATCCGTCGCGGACCAAAGATGTCGATCAGGTCGACTTTTCAACGGGTTCCGTCGGGCTCGGCGTCGCGGTCACGCTGTTTGCGTCGATGATCCAAGATTATTTGCTGACCCGAAAGATGCTTCCCGCGGGCAAAGCGCCTGGGCGCATGGTCGCGTTGATGGGCGATGCCGAACTCGACGAAGGCAACGTCTGGGAAGCGATGCTGGAGGGCTGGAAGCACGATGTACGAAACCTCTGGTGGATCATCGACTACAACCGTCAGAGCCTGGACAGCACGGTGTCGGATCGTTTGTTCGGCCGATTCGACGATATCTTCCGGACCACCAACTGGAACGTCATTACGCTCAAGTACGGCAAGAAGCTTGAAGCGGCCTATGCGAAACCGGGCGGTGACGCACTGGAGAAGTGGATCGACGAATGCCCCAACTCGCTTTACTCGGCGCTGACCTACAAGGGCGGCGAAGGGTTCCGCGAACATCTGTTGAACGACATCGGCAATGTGTCGGGCATTAAGGCGCTGCTTGACGAGCATGATGACGAATCGCTCGGCGAGCTCATGACCGATCTCGCGGGCCATGACATGGAGTGCGTCCTCGAAGGGTTCAAGCAAGCCGACCCTGAGCGCCCGAATTGTTTCATCGCTTATACTGTGAAGGGCAAGGGGATGCCTTTTGCCGGGCACAAAGACAATCACGCCGGTCTGATGACGCCGGATCAGATGGCGCAATTTCGTGACCGGATGGGCGTTTCGGAAGGGTCGGAGTGGGAACCTTTCGCCGGCCTCGATATCGACGCGGACGCGTTGCAATCGTTCATTGAAGGGGCGCCATTTCTCGGTTTGGCGGATCGCAATCACCAAGCGCCGCAAATTGCGGTGCCGGCAGATTTCCCGATGCAGCAGGGCGGGCAGGCTTCGACCCAAGAGGCGTTCGGGAAAATTCTCAACGAGTTGGGCCGCAGCGATTCCGATCTTGCGGAGCACATCATTACGTCCTCGCCCGACGTGTCGGTATCAACGAATCTGGGGGCTTGGATAAATCAGCGTGGCATTTTCGACCGTCTGGGCCGGGCCGATGTCTTCAAAGAAGAGAACGTCTTGTCGCCGCTGAAATGGTCGATGGGTCAGAATGGACAACACATCGAGCTTGGGATCGCCGAAAACAATCTTTTCTTGTTCCTTGCCGCGGCGGGGCTGTCCGGACCACTTTTCGGCAAGAGGTTGCTTCCGGTGGGCACGCTGTACGATCCGTTCATCATGCGTGGTCTCGATGCGCTGAACTATGCCTGCTACCAGGACGCGCGCTTCATGTTGGTAGCAACGCCATCCGGTCTGACGTTGGCGCCCGAAGGCGGCGCACACCAATCAATCGCGACCCCCATGATCGGGATGGCTCAGGACAAACTCGTCTCCTTCGACCCGGCGTTCACCGACGAACTCGCCGTCATCATGAAGTGGGGGTTCGACCATATGCAGGCCGATGACGGCGGGTCGATCTATCTCCGGCTGTCCACTCGGTCGCTCCAGCAGCCCGAACGCGACATCACCGACCTCGCGGAAGACATCGTAAAAGGTGCCTATTGGCAGGTCGCACCCCAAGCGGGCGCACCCCTGGCCATCGTGTACTCCGGTGCCGTAGCGCCGGAAGCGATGGCAGCGCACGCTGAGATCGTCGAAGACATACCGGGAGCTGGTCTCCTGGCGGTGACCTCGCCGGACATATTGCACAAGGACTGGGGAAGTTCTCGCGCCGGCGAAGCACACATTAATAGTTTGCTCGACCGGTTGGCGCCCAATGCGGCGATTGTCACGGTCCTTGATGGGGCTCCCGCCACGCTGTCATGGCTTGGTTCGGTGAACGGCCAACGAGTGCATCCGTTGGGCGTGAGCAAGTTCGGACAGTCTGGCGACATTCCGGATCTTTATCGGACCTACGGGTTGGATACTGCGGCGATCGTTGACGCCTGTGCCCAGTCTTGTCTTGCGCAGTTGGGCGCCTAGTCGGCGTCGACCAATTCGATCAGCTCTCCTGCCGCGCCATAGAATGTGACCTGGCGCCGCGATGCATAGGGCGCGATGTCAAAGACGCTCGGGGCGCCAAGCCAGTAGAGCGGCAGATCGTCCAGGCCACGGCCTTCGAAGGTGACGAGTGCGATGCCTGGAACTAGGTACCCGCCGTCGCCGAACCGCTTGGCGGCCATGTCGGGGTATTGGTCGATTTCGACGTAGCTTTGTCCGGCGATACCGATCGTAGTTATTCGGTGGGTTTCTTCGGGCGGCAGTTCGAAGGCGTCGCTTAGACTGAGATTCGGCGTGTCGATCTGCGGACCCGGCGCGATCAAGAATTTGTCGCGATAAAAGTTTCTCGCCTTTTCGATCTCTTCGGCCGCGAGGATGGCGATAAACGGTCGGTCCACGGGGTCGGTCGCGCGCGGAAGATCGTATCCTGGGATGGCGCCGTTGATCTGCGTGAAGATCAACACTTCCCGCGCCGGACCGCGAACGGTCATTGCGCGCAAGGCGCCGCTACCGAACGATAAGTTCGCGGGCGGGCTGATGACCTCGAAAGGGGAGCCCACGAGCGTTGCACTGAGCGCATCGACATCGAGGACCACGATTTCGACTGCTGCCCACCCGAAGGTGCGCAAAGGGCGGTACTTCTCGGGGATCGATCCCTCCACAAAGCGCAAGGACACCGAGGTATCTCCTGGTGGGCTCATGACGCCGAACCGGGCGTCGGCATTCAACGGTGCCGCCCAGGATTGGGCGAGCGCGGTCGGGACGTAACCAGTCTCCAAAAGGCGATAGCCCAAATACGTCCGGTAGGCCTCGACAACTTCGGGCAAATCCGGCACGGAAATGGTCACCGACAGGAGTCGACCGAGCGGCGGCCCGCCGCCCCCTGTTGCCGCGTCTTCGGTCAACTACTCCTCGACGAGCTCAATGAGTTCACCGGCGAGCCCGATCGTCACACCGACGCGCTTTCCGTGGTAGGGAGCGCCGGCCAATGCTCTAGGCTCACCGACGAACGGTAGGCCTACTTTGTCGAGCGAATCGGTGGCAAACGAGACCGACGCGATACCGGGCGGTAGGCTATCGGCGTTGCGGGGCCGATCTTTCGCCGCGCTGGGGTAATCGTCGATCTCGATCTGCGTTTGCCCCGCCAACCGGACGGTGCAAATCCCCATTTTTGTACCTGCTGGGAGGCCCATGGCATTGGTGACCAAACCAAGCTCGATGTCGGGTGCAAGAATCCCTTCGCCGACATTGGCGAACTTTTCCATGTACCAATCGCGCGACGCCATCATGTCGGGCGTGCCGAGCGGCATGATGAAAATTCGATCGACGAAGGTCTTTGCTGAGGGCAAATGCGGCAAGCTGCCGTCGCTGGGGGTTTGGGTGAGATAGAGCACTTCTTCCGCGCGCCCGAGAACCTGCATCGCACGAATTGCCGAGGAGGTGCCGAGGTTGGCCGGGCCCGCGAGATGTTTGAAGGGCGAATCTTGTAATTTTGCCGGTAGCGAATCGACATCGGAGACGAGGATTTCCATTGAATGCCACCCAAAGGTAGTCATTGCCTTGTAGCCGGGGACCGGTGCCGCTTCGACGAAACGGATCCATTGCCGTTCGCCGCTTTCCGGCCCGAGGACCGCGTAGGCCGCCCCACTATGGGCGCTTGCGTTCCACACCGCGGCTTGGTCCGCTGAGGTCGTTCCCCGGTCCAGGACACGGTAGCCGAGATAATCCATATAAGGGGCAGTGGCTGCATCCAGGTCTGCGGCCAAAACCGTCGCGCCGACGATGGGGCCCAGTATTGCTTTGTCGTTCGCCATATCTCTTCCTATCTCTGGCCGCGCTTGACGCACTCTAGGTGAGGGTCGGGCGCGCTGGCAAACTCGCGGGGCAAGCATTAACGTCGTGGGCATGTTGGCTTGTCGAAGGGTGGGAGGGTCCGCATGACCATGGAAGACGAATTTTACGTTCAGGATGTCGACCTCAAAGGCAAGGTAAGCGATGCCGAATGGCAGGTGCGGTGCGACCTCGCGGCGTGCTACCGGTTATGCCACGAATTCGGGATCGTCGATCGGATCAATACCCACATCTCTGCGCGTGTGCCGGATAGTGACGGAGACTTCCTGCTGAACCCAGTCGGCCTGTTGTTCGACGAAGTGACCGCATCCAGTCTGGTCCGCATCGATCGCGACGGGAACAAAGCCGACCCCGATCACCCCTACGACGTCAATCCGGCGGGGTACGTCATTCACTCTGCCGTTCTCAATGTCCGGTCGGATATTTCTTGCGTCATTCACCACCATTCGTTACCCGGCATCGCAATTGCGGGCTTGAAAGAAGGGCTCTTGCCGGTGAGCCAGCATGCGCTCCAGTTCTACAACCGGGTGGCCTATCACGACTATGAAGGCTTCCCGACACAAGACGATGACGAATGTGAACGGCTTGCCCTCAGCTTGGGTAACCACCGGACAATGTTCTTACGGAACCATGGCGTGATCGTCGGCGGTCGCACCGTCGGCGAGGCGTTCTGTGTCATGGACGATCTCGAGAAAGCCTGCGAAGCGCAATTGATGATGCAGGCGACCGGACAGGCGCTTCATTTGCCCTCGCCAGAAACGGCCGAAAAAACAGCTCAGCAGTTTGAGAATATCGGCCGTCCACGCGGAGAGACGGAGTGGCCGGCGATGAAGCGCGGGTTGGCGCGTCAAGGCATCGTTTACGACATTTAGGGAGGACAGCGATGAAGCACCGCGAATTGCGCTACGACATCGACTATTTGACGGCAGATGGCACGAAGCGTGGGCAGGAGCCTTGCACCGTAACGGTGCACGCCGATGGGCAGAGAACGATTCGGGCGCGTTCGGAGATATTCGACACCGAGATCGTGCGCGATGTCGTCTACACGGTGAATGCGGCATTCCGACCCGTCGACTGCTTTATCCGCGTTCGCCAATACGAAGAGGTGATTGGCTCCACGTGGTTTCGTTTTGACGGCACCCGCGCGGAATGCGAAGGGTTTACCGCCAACGAAGGGCGTATTTCGCAGCACTTCGACCTGGATGCGGTACCGCAATCCTTCATTACCCACGCGGTATCGACCGATGTATGGCACTGCGCCAATATCAAGAAAGACCCTGATCTGGGACGTCAGCTTATCGAGCCCATACCAAGCTGTTCGCCGCTCGCCAATGGCGCCTCGGGTCCAACGCTGGGATTGTGGCCGATGACGGCCGAATATGTCGGCGTCGAGACGATCGAGGTGCCCGCGGGCACGTTCGAAGCTGAACACGTTCGCTACGTAGAACTCGATGGGTCGTTGTGGCTAGAAATGTGGTGCACCAACGATGCAGATCGCGTGATGTTGAAGATGCACTATCCGGTTTACGATTCGAGTTATGTTCTGTCGACGCTCGAACGCAGTCAGCCTTAGTCGGGACCGGCCAGAAGAACGGCGGCCATCGCGCCCGACGGCAAGGAGGAGGGCGCCGGTCCGGTCTGGACCCGGAGATGCTGGAAGCGGGGCTCACCACGCAGCGGACGGACAAGCCGCCAACGCTCCGCGGGAGGGGCGTCTGGGACGGGGGTTTCGGCGGTGGTGACGATGACGGTGTCGGCGCGTGCCATGCCGGCGGCGGCTTCGTTCTCGAACAAATAGACGTGCGCGTTGACCGAAAGGTCGGTTGCTTCAGGTCCCAGGCCCCAAAGGCGTCGCCACTCTGCGGTGAAATCTTTGACATCCTGCCGTTGCCAGACATCGTTGGCCGCTTCGACGCTGTCCACGCCCATAAAATCGAAATGAGAGAACGGCATCGGAGTCGCGGCGGCGGTGATCTTCCAGTTGGTGTAGCGGGCAATCCCCGGGACGCCGTTAAAGAACGGATTATCGACTGCCCTCAACCAAGATTCATATTCCTCGGTGTCGATCCCGGGCCGCGGTGTGTAGCTTAGGAGGATCATGGCCGTGAAGTCTGGCTTGGTCGGCATAACGTCATCCAATCGCAAAGAGGAGTGATCAATGGAGGCTATTAAATGGTCCGGGTTCGGTTTGTACAATGTTGAAGATTCAGATCTCGACACCGCGCCGGACAAGACCTTTCCGTTTATCGAAGGGTCGCGCTATCGCGCGGTGAATACCGGTATTAACGAGCCGTCCACGCAGATCAATTTTGAGGATTTCTATCCGGGTCCCGATATCGTCTGGACGCTCAGCCACGATGAGGTGCACTACGTCACCAAGGGGCGTGCCGAGATGACCTACCATTTGCCGCCCCTAATGAAAGAGACGGGTACTGTCATCGCTCAGGAGGGGTCGGTCTATTTGCTGCCGAGGGGATGCCGCGTTGTTTGGCGGGTGCTGGGCGACGAACCCTTTCGGCATCTATGTATCTGCGTGCCGAATCCGGGCTACCCGAGTGGGCCGGCGCCGAGTGTCAGTAACCGCGGTTAGGCAAAAAAAGGGGGCGCTCCGAAGAGCGCCCCATCCAAGGTCGTAACGAGCGCGGTCTTTACGCCGCCT
>Ga0181579_10005142_pt1 | contig 10086 bp, 10 predicted proteins | sample 071ome_24_FD_132996 | JGI IMG/M metagenome (GOLD analysis project Ga0181579, IMG submission 132996) | Coastal salt marsh microbial communities from the Groves Creek Marsh, Skidaway Island, Georgia - 071402CT metaG (megahit assembly) | ecosystem: Environmental > Aquatic > Marine > Intertidal... | reverse complement strand
GCGCGCCGTCGGCGAGGACCCGGCCAAACGCCGCGCCTATATGCGCCGGGCGCAGCTGGTCGACAGCCTGGAAGCGGCGCAGAAAATTACCTGATCGGACGCCGACATGATTGACCTCGTGTTGAGGAGGCCTGAAAGGCCGTCTCGACCTGCCTCCGCCGAAGCAAAGCTTCAGCTTCGCGCAGGCGGGAGGATGAGGCGGGCGGGTGCAGGATTTATGCGATGAGCCTAAAAATATGCACGCTCAACACCTGGAAATGCGATGGGCGGTATCGTGACCGGTTGAAGCTGATGGCGGCGGAGACGGCGCGGATCAAACCCGACATCCTGATGCTGCAGGAGGCCTTCGCGGCAGGAGAAGACGACACGGCGGCAACGCTCGCCGCGGCGATGGACGGCACGGTCGCCGCCGCGCCGGCGCGCGACAAGGAACGCGATTTCGGCGGTCGTACGGTCCGCAGCACATCGGGGCTCGCTGTCATTACGACAGGCGAGATCGTCTCCTCGCGCGCTGTCTCGCTGCCGGTTCCCGACGCGGACGACAATCGCATATCGCAGATCGCGGAGATTGAGATCGGCGGCAAGCGCCTTCTCGCCGTCGCCACGCACCTGACCCATATCACCGAAGCCGATTCCGAACGCCAGGCCGAGATCGAGGCGACGCTCGCCGCCCTGCCGGACCTGTCCGGTTACGATGCGGCGCTTTTCGCCGGCGATTTCAACTGCCGGCCCGAGACCCCGCCGATCCGCTGGCTGCTGGAAGAATCAGGCGTCGGCGCCATCGATGTCTGCGCCGCGGCGGGCATGGAGATCGTCACGCGCGATACCAGTTCGCGCTATCCGCCCTGCCGGATCGATCATATTTTCCTTCTCGATACCGGCTCGCCCGTCGCCATCGACCGGGTAATGCGCGTCTACGACACGCGCGATCCGACACTCGGCATCTTCCCAAGCGATCATTACGGCGTGATGGCCGAGCTCAGGCTCGGGAACTAACGAACCTCGGGCACCGCCACGCCGAACCTCTGGGCGACGCTGACCACGTCATCCCAGACGGCCTGCGGCACCGGAATACCGCCGTGCAGGCGCTGCGCGTGAATCTCATCCGACCGTTCGCCGGGGATCAGGATCTCGTCGACGCCGTCGGCTTTGGACAGCCCCTTGATCGCCTGGGCCAGCCTTTCGGCCTCGGCGGTGTATTCGTCGAGATCTATAAACTGTCCGATATCGACTGCGGCCAGCACGGCCGCCTGCTGGTGGCGTTTTTCGACGCCGGTAATCCATTTGAGCAGGGTCGACGGGCCCGCCATGTTGCAGGACACCAGCTCGAACATCAGCGACAGGCCGGACCCTTTCGGCCCGCCGAGCGGCGTCGGCAAATCGGCCTTTTGCGGGTCGGTGGTCGGGTTACCGTCGGAATCGAGCGCCCAGCCCTCGCCCAGCGGTTCGTTGGTCGCCTTGTGATGCATCAGCTTGCCGACGCCGGCGATCGCGGTCGCCATGTCGAGCGAGATGACCCGTCCGTCGGCGCGCGGCACACAAATGGCGATCGGGCTTGTCGATACACCGCCTTCGCGCGCGCCGTAATAGGCCATGTTGGGCTGCGATGTGCCCATATGAAGTCCGATCATGCCGGCCTCCGCCGCCATGCGGGTGTATTGCCCAACCGCGCCCGAATGGGTGGATTTATGGACCACGACCCAGCCGACGCCAGCCTTCTTCGCAAGCTCCATCGCCTTTTCCATGCCGTAGGACAGCGCAATCTGACCGTGCGCGTAATCGGCATCGACGATCGCCGCCGCCGGCGTTTCCTTCGTCACGCGAATTTCCGGTTTCGGATTGACGACATTGTTGTCGAGACGCTTCACATAGGAGGAAAGGCGGATCATGCCGTGCGAGTCGATGCCGCGCAGATCGGCCCAGATCAGCCCGGCGGCCACCGTGCGTGCATCGTCCGGCGGTACGTCGAGCGCCTCGAAAACCCGGATCATCAGTTCCTGCGCCGCCTCGTGCGACACGGTTACGCTATCGGCCATGAAATTCTCCCTTGCGAGCGGGGCGCATATTGCCGGGGCGGCCTGACGACGTAAAGCGGCGGAACGCCGCGTCCGGTTGCCGGTCAGCGACACCCCCCCTATAAACAGGGCAATTCTTCACTCAGGGAACCGGAAAAATGGAAGACAAGATTACGTTCAAGTACGGCGACATGACCCTGTCCGGCGTTCTTCACACGCCCGAGGGCGCGAGCGGCAGGCTGCCGGCGATCATGGTGCTGCACGGGTTCGGCAGCAACAAGGAATCCGGCAACGTGCATGGACCCGTGAAAATGCTGAACGACTGGGGATACGCGGCGTTCCGGTTCGACATGCCGGGCTGCGGCGAAAGCGACGGCGAGTTCGGCCGCGTGATCTGCCAGGAACAGGTCGAGGCGACCCAGGCGGCCTGCACCTACCTGCAGACGCGCGACGAGATCGATCCCGACCGGATCGGCGTGCTCGGTTCTTCCTTCGGTGCGGCGGTCGCCATCTATGTCGGCGGCGTCGACAAGCGTATCGCCTGCGTCGTCTCATCCGGCGGCTGGGGCCACGGCGAACGCAAGTTCCGCGGTCAGCATCCGACCAAGGAAGGCTGGCTGAAATTCACCATTATGTTGTAAGAAGGCCGCCGCCACCGAGAAAGGACCGGCGAATCGCTGATGGTCGACCGGTACGACATCGTTCCGATCCCCGAACATCTCAGAAACAACCTGTCGCAGCATTCGGTCGAGCAGTTCCCGTCCGAGGTCGCCCAGTCGATGTACAACTTCACCGCCGAAGACGTGGTCGGCGATATTGCCCCGCGTCCGCTGCTGCTGCTGCATTCGTCGGACGACTCGGTCACGCCGACCGAACAGTCGGTCGCCATGTTCCAGAAAGCGGGCCAGCCGACCGACATGCACCTGTTCGCGGAAACCGACCATTTCATGTTCGCCGAAAACAACACAAGGGTGCGGGAGATCGTCAAATCCTGGCTCGACAAGTTCTTTCCGGTTTAGGAAAAATCAGATGAACGACGATATCCGCAACCAGCTCGCGCCAACCGGCGTCCTCCGCGCCGGCCTCAACATGGCGAACAATCTGCTGATCACCGGCGAGACTGCCGGCGGCCAGCCCGACGGGGTCGCACCGGACATGGCGCGCACGCTGGCCCGGAAAATCGGCGTCAATGTCGAGCTGATCCGGTTTGCCTCGCCTGGCGAAGTCGCCGACGCGGCGACCGTTAACGTCTGGGATATCGGGCTGATCGGCGCCGAGCCGGTACGGGCGGAGAAGATCGATTTCACCGCTGCCTATGTCGAAATCGAGGCGACTTATCTTGTGCCCGCAGGCTCGACTCTTACGCGGATCGAAGATGTCGACGCAAAGGGCATCCAGATCGCCGTTTCAGGGCGTAGCGCCTACGATCTCTTCCTGACACGCGACCTGAAACAGGCCAAACTGGTCCGCGCGCAGGGTGTCGCCGGCGCAACTGAACTGTTCGTATCGGAGAATCTGGATGCACTTGCGGGACTGCGCCCCGCGCTGGCGTCGGTTGCCGCAAATCTGCCGGGCAGCCGGGTCCTGGACGGGCAGTTCACGGCCGTACAGCAGGCGGTCGGCGTGCCGAAGGGCCGCGACGCCGCAGCCCGCTTCGTGAGCGAGTTCGTCGAAGAAGCCAAGGCAAGCGGCCTCGTCGCCAGCCTCATCGAAAAACACGGCGTTGCCGGCAGGCTCTCGGTCGCCGCGCCGGCCTAATCGCCCTGAAAAGGGAGTTGCAACGTCTTCTTCCTGCGCCCGGTTTCGTTTGGCAACCGCTACGGCATGGGATAATAGATCGTTGGTCCGTCGGTTAATCGTGAGTTGAATTCGACCAAGTTTTTTCTACGGTCCATTGTGACCTGGCGCATAGTAGTCCGGCGGAGGATCGTTTAAGGATATCGTCAGCAATGACGAACGACGCCGCACATCTTGCCGACACGGTTGAGCGGGACCGCACGCGCTCCCGCACGGCGCGCTGGCGGCCGGTTCTTCGCCTTAGATTTATCCAGTTCGCCGTTCTTATCGTGATCGCTGCGGTACCTGTGCTCATCCTTGACGGTTGGGTTCAGCGCTCGGCGATGGAAAAGGAGATCGCTTCCGTCGCTGAAAAGCATCTGCTGATCGCCCAGAATCTGAGTGCTGCGCTGAGCCGCTATGCGACCGACGTCAAGGAGGGATTCAGGGTCGCCGTGAGCCAGTCCGCCGCCGGCGTGACGACATCTCATATGGACTCGATGCTTCGGACACTGGGATTCGAGCATGCCTGCATCATCGACAGCGCGGGGAAACCGCAGGTCTTCCTTTTCTGGCCGCAGGATTTCGGAAAGAGCAAGCAGACCAACATCTCTCCGGCACAGATTCGGAAGCTGGGAAACATGGCACGGGCGGCCGGGGGCGAAATCGTCATTACCGATATCATTCGCGATGGCGCGGCACCCCGGATGTTCCTCCTGCAACAGGTCGGCCCCACGGATTTCGCGATGGGCGTGCTGGGACTCGACTATATCAGGCGGATTCAGCGTTCGATTTCGTTCGGCGAGCGCGGCCATTCGATGATCGTCGATTCGAAGGGGACCGTTCTCGCGCACCCGAACAGCGACTGGGAACGGACTTTCAAGGACGCTTCGGCCCTGTCGGTCGTCCGCAAGATGATGCAGGGTCTCACCGGCGTCGCCACCTTCTACTCTCCGCCGATGCAGGCGGACATGATCGCCGGCCATACCAGTGTCCCCGAAACGGGCTGGGGCGTCATGGTGCCGCAGCCAATGTCGGAACTGCAGGCCCGGGCCAGCGATACGCAGAATATCGCCATCGCCATCACATTCGCGGGCATCCTGATCGCCTCGATCATCGGATGGTTACTGACCAGATACATGACGGAGCCTATCATCGCCGTGGAGCGCGCCGCTGGCGCGGTGGCGGCCGGCCAGCTCGATACGCAGGTCGGTCAGTTGCCGAAATACAGCCCGATTGAAATGCGCAGCCTCGCGGACAGTTTCGACCATATGACCGAGGAGTTGCGGCTCCGCGACGAAGGGCTTCGCGTGGCGACGCATCAGGCGGAAGCGGCCAATCTCGCCAAATCTGAATTTCTCGCCAATATGAGCCACGAACTCCGAACGCCGCTTAACGCGATTCTGGGGTTTTCGGAAATTCTCGAACGCGAAACATACGGCCCGCTGGGATCGGAACGGTACCTTGAATACGCCAAGGACATCAGGGTGTCAGGCGAACATCTACTCGATCTGATCAACGATGTTCTTGACGTCGCCCGGATCGAAGCGGGAGCTCTCAAACCTGAACTGGGCGAGGTCGAGATCGCAAAGGTCATCGAAGCCTGCAGGACAATGACGGAGAATCGGGCCCTGCGCGGCGAAATCTCAGTCGAATGCGATATTCCGGACGACTTTCCCCTGCTGCGTCTCGACAGGCGGATGACCCGCCAGATCCTGCTTAATCTTATGTCGAACGCCCTCAAATTTACGCCGGCCGGCGGCAGCGTCAGAGTATCTGCGAAACGCGAGGCTGACGGCGGCGCGACGCTGCGGGTAACCGACACGGGCATCGGCATCGCTCCCGAGCATCTGGATCTGGTCGTCCAGCCCTTCAAACAGGTGGAAAACGCAATGCAGCGGTCTTACGACGGATCGGGGCTCGGTCTCTATCTGACCAAGACCATGGCGGAGCTTCAGGGCGCCACGATGAAGATCGAGAGCGAACTCGGCCGCGGCACGACCGTCACCATCCACTACCCGGATCACACAATCGCCCGGGGAGCCACAGAGAACCGTTAGACGGACCGGTCGACGTCAGACAACCGGCGCGTACAGATCGTCCAGGGACGTGGGCGCCGGCAGAAATCCTTCCTCGACCAGATGGCGCATGAACGTCTCCAGATGCGCCCGGTTGAGCTCCAGCCCGTAAGGCCAGGGGTCCCCTCCGAATACCCGATCCATCTCCTCGACATCGTCGGCCAGCCACGGCGTCATGTACATCATCGCGCCGGTATAGCGCATCTGTTCCTGCGCCTTCCGTTTCGACTCCTCGAACGCCTCGAACAGACTCTTCGCAAGCCAGGGGTTCTCGCGATAGAGCGATTCACGCATTACGACGGTATGCATGATCGGAAATATCCCGGTACGGCCAAACCAGTCCTGCTCGGCCTCGCGGAAATTCGGAATCAACCGCTCGATATGCTCGCAGGTCCGATAGGTCCTGGGCTGGCGCGCCGCCATGATCGCATCGATCTCACCGCCTTCGAGCGCGTCGGCCAGGGTATCGAACCGTTCCAGAGGCGACAGGTCGACGTCGCGAGCAGGCATCACGTCGGACGCGGTGGGCTTGCGGGGTACGTCGACGCCGCCCTCGACCCAGCGGATCGTGTCGGTATCCACACCGTATTCGTCGCGCAGGATGCCGCGCATCCAGACGCCGGCAGTTTGCCGGTATTCCTGGATGCCGACCCGTTTCCCTTCCAGATCCTTAGGTGTTTCGATGCCCGACTTCCGATTGATGAAAAAATTGCCGTGGCGAAACACGCGCGACGGAAAAACGGGAATGGCGACAAACGGAAAGGCCTCGCCGCCGGCCAGCGCCCGGCTTCTCCTGGTCGTGTAAAGCGACAGCGACATCTCCGAAACATCGAATGCCTCGCGCTCCGCCATGTCGACGAAGATGGAATGAACCGGGATGCGGGTTTCGTACTCGACCGTGACGCCTTCGAGCTTTACGGCGCCATAGCGCAACGCTTCGATCCGGTCGTACGGACCGCTTGCGATATGGAGGAACAGTTCCGACATCTCGCCCGCCCTCCTCAGGCCGCGTCGAGCCTGGCGGCCTGCTGATGCTCGCCCAGCACCGTCGTGCGCCGTAGTAGTCGCCGCTCGCCTTCGGAAAAATCCGTCCGCGCATGATTGACGCAGCGATTGTCCCACATCACGAAATCGCCCGGCGTCCAGACATGTTCATACAGGAACTCAGGTTTCTCCGAATGGTCGAACAGTTCCTCCAGGACAGCATCGCTTTCATCCTCAGGCAGTTCGGGAATTCTCACGGTCAGAAGACGGCTTACGAACAGAATCGAACGCCCGGTTTCCTGATGCCTCACAAAGAGCGGGTGAATTCGCGACCCGGTCAGCGATTCGGACGGTTTATCTTTTTGAACGGTACCCGCGTAATAGACATGCTCTGCGTGGCAATCGACGAGCGTCTTCTTCAAAGCCGCGGGGAGAGCATCGCAGGCGGCGTAAAGATTCGAGAATATCGTGTTGCCGCCAACGGAGGGAATCTCCAGCGCGTAGAGCAGCGTATAACGGAACGGTCGCTCTGCGTAGGCGCCATCCGAATGGAACATCATCTCGCCATCGGGCAGCGAACCAATCGGCTTGCCGTCCTCGCGGATATTGGAAATCAGCATGATGCCGGGATGCGAAACCCGGTCTCCTTCGGCGGTCGGCACATGCCTGTTGCGACCACCGGGCTCTCCGAACCGTCGAGTAAATCCGATCTGGTCTTCCTCGGATAACGTCTGGCCCGGAAAAACCAGCACCTGCCGGTCGAGCCAGGCGCGATGAACTTCAGCGAACTCGGCATCGGTCATCGGTTGCGACAGATCGATGTCGGTGATCCGGGCACCTAACGAAAAATCAAGAGGAGTTACGGTTGCCATCAGGCAGCCTCCTTCGAAAAAGCCGCCTTGGGGCGGATGCCCTGAACTGTCGTGCGGCGCAACAAGCGGCGTTCGCCGGACGGAAAATCCGTCCGTGCATGATTAACGCAACGATTATCCCAGATCACAAAATCACCGGGCGTCCAGCGGTGCGCATAGATGAGATCCTCGCGCTCAGTGTGATCCAGAATTTCGTCGAGCAGAGCGTCGCCTTCCTCGGCATTTTCCAGACACTGGGTCAGCAGACGACTCGCATACAGCACAGGCCGCCCGGTCTCCTCATGCGCGGTTACCAGCGGATGGACGAACGAATCCGGTTCATCGCCGACCCCCAGAGTCGCCTTGATTTCCTTCGTGACATGCCGACCGGCGTAATAACCATGCCGCGCCCGGACCTGGACCAGTTCCGCCTTGAGAGAATCGGGCAGCGTTTCCCAGACCAGATACAGGTTGGCAAACAGGGTATTGCCGCCTTGTGACGGAACATCGATGGCGTACAGCATCGTGTAGCGGTAAGGATCCTCGTCATAGGACCCGTCGGAATGGAACATCATTTCGCCGTCGGGCAGCGACCCGATGGGTTTACCGTCTTCCCGGATATTGCTGATCAGCATGATCGACTCGTGGGACCGACGGTCAGCTTCCCTGCGTCCGGCATAACGACGGCGGACCGGCATCTCTCCCCAGTGCCGGGTAAACCGGATCTGATCTTCCTCGGTCATTTTCTGGTCGGGAAATACCAGCACCTGATAGTCAAGCCATGCGCGATGGATCGCATCATATTCGCTTTCGGTCAGGCTTCGTCCCAGATCAACTCCGGTAATGCGCGCGCCAAGGGGGGCATCGATCGGCGAGACGGCAAGCATCAGGCGGCTTCCGGTACGGTCGCAGCCTGGGGGCTTACGCCCTGCACCACAGTGCGGCGCAAAAGTCGTCTGTCCGTCGCGGGAAAATCGGTACGAGCGTGATTCAGGCAACGATTGTCCCACATTACGAAATCGCCCAGCGACCAGACATGCTCATAGACCAGCGACGGCTGTTCGCAATGGTCGAACAGGGTTTCGAGCACCTCGTCGCTCTCCGCCTCTTCGAGCTCCATGATGCGCGTTGTGATCAGGCGGCTGATATAAATCGCAGTTCGTCCGGTCTCCTCATGCTTGACGAAGAGCGGATGAATGGCGTCGCCCGAGTACGGTCCGATGGGCTGGTCCTTCTGAACCGTTCCGCCGTAATAGCCGTGTTTTGCGTGGCATCCGGCAAGCCGCTTCTTCAGGTCCGCGGGCAGCGTGTCATAGGCGCCATACATATCGGCAAACAACGTATTACCGCCGGTGGATGGAAGCTCAACCGCGTAGAGCAGGGTGTAGCGGTAGGGCGCCGCGTCGTACGCACCGTCGGAATGGAACATCATCTCGCCATCCGGCAGCGAACCGATCGGCTCCCCGTTCTCGCGGATATTGCTCACCAGCATGATCGACTTGTCCCTGGTATCGCGTTCATTCCGCGTGTCGTAGCGGTCACGCACCGGCAGGTCGCCCCACATGCGGCTGAATCGGATCTGGTCGTCCTCTGTCAGGTCCTGTCCCGGAAAAACGAGCACCTGATGATCGAGCCAGGCGCGGTGAAGTTTGTCGAAATTATCCTGCCCCACAGGTTCGGCAAGATCGATGCCGGTAATCCGCGCGCCAAGCGGCGCGTCCAGGGGTTCAATCGTGAGCGCCATGTATCCAGCTCCAGACCGTTAGCGGAGCATCCATTATAGGAACCGTCGCGGCATACTCAAAGGCCCTGCCTTGCCCGCGATGCAGGGCGCAAATAGGATGGTTTGGAAAATCGGACAACAGGGAGAAAACGAACCATGGCCAACGGCACACCTTCCGACGACCGGCGTAACCGCAACGCGGTCCTTTTCCTGGGCCCGGATGAGATCAAGGGGCTGATCACCATGGAAGAAGGGGTCGCGGCGATCGAACAGGGATACCGCGAGGCCGACGAGTTTCCAATCGGCAATGCACCACGGCGCCGGGTCCATTCGCCGGACGGCGTGCGGGTGTCCAACTTTCCGGGCGGCATCCCTGGGCTTGGCGTGATCGGCTCGCTGACCCGCGCCGAAATGGTCGCGCAGGGCGACGACGGCGCAAACCAGGGCTATCCCTACCGTGAACACCCGGTCTATCTGCTGTGGGACGCCAAAACGTCGCGGCTCGACGGCATGATGATGGGCGAGATATTCGATGCGCGCACCGGGTTCACCTCGATCATGGCGTTTCGCACAGGCGCGACGACCGGGGTCGGCGTCAAGGCATTGTCGCGCGAGGATTCGCATGTGTTCGGTCTGCTGGGCTCGGGCGGGCAGGCGGT
>Ga0181579_10005130_pt1 | contig 10099 bp, 8 predicted proteins | sample 071ome_24_FD_132996 | JGI IMG/M metagenome (GOLD analysis project Ga0181579, IMG submission 132996) | Coastal salt marsh microbial communities from the Groves Creek Marsh, Skidaway Island, Georgia - 071402CT metaG (megahit assembly) | ecosystem: Environmental > Aquatic > Marine > Intertidal zone... | reverse complement strand
ATGACGAAGGCGATCTGCGAGCCCTGGCCAGCCATGAAATAGCCGCCGGGGAATGATCCCTCGGCACCATTCAGGGCAGAACCGAACCAGTGCACGACGAAAGAGAAGAAGGCCCAGATCGCAAGCGTGATGAACAGCAAGCGCTTGGACTTCTCCCAATGGCTGGATGAACCAGCTGCTTCGTTTGACATGGAAATTCCTCCTGTTGAAGCACCCGCCTCGCGACGGGTAGCACCTTAGCCCCGGAACCAGCTGAGGAATGTCAGCCCCGAAGCCTCCCCTTCCATCGCGGTCTGTTATTGTTTTTTACCGCGACTTCATTGACGCCTGATGGTACTCAGGAGTGCAAAAATGACAACAACTTTTCTGTTTTCGAGAAAAATGTCCCTGCCGGAAACGCTCAAATCGGTCTTGCGCACGCTTGGCTTCATTGGCCAGCCACCCATCGAATCCTACCGCCAGTTGATTGAGCATACGGCGAGAAACGCCGCCTATGTCTCGCAGGTGACGCTCTATACCTACATCAAGGCCCGCGCCGGCACGCAATATCCGAAACTGTTCACAAACGAGGATTTCCTGACCTCGCTGAGGATCGCCCGATGGCATATCTTCGGCGCCGCGGTGGCCGATATGGCGCTGTTCGCGGCGGCGCAGTTCCATGTCCGCGGCGCCCTTGACCATGACCATAGCGCCGCCTTCGCCGGCGGCATCATGGATGAGGTGCTGACCGACTATGAACAGCAGGATGTCGAGCCGCAAGTGTTCCTCGAGATGCTGGCCGAAGGGCATCGCCGTGCCAGCTTTGCCAACTGGGCCGACATCGCCGACGGGCCAGCCGCCTTCCGGGCCAGCTCGGACGCCGTCTTCCACTGGGCGCCGATTGCTGATGAATTGAAGTCCCTGGACGAGGAAATCATCCGTAACTCGATCCATCTTCGCTGGATCGGCGTGCGCAGAGATACAAAGAAACTCATGAGGATGGAAGCAATCCACTCCAGCTGGGACGGCGCGACACCGAAGTGACGCGCGTTGCCGGCATTCTCGTCATCAATAGAGCTGATGCCCACAGCTGGCGCGGTGCCATGGTCGCTCAGCTCATGCCGTGAAGCGACTTTGTTTCCAGATAATCCTCAAGCCCCATCATCCCCCCTCGCGACCATTGCCGGACTGCTTGTAGCCGCCAAACGGCGTGCCATAACCGATGCCGGCCCCGTTGACATGAACCGCCCCGGCACGAAGCCGGGCGGCCACGCGCGCCGCGCGCTGCGGGTCGCCGGTTTGCATATAGGCCGCCAGACCGTAGGGGGTGTCATTGGCGATTCTTATGGCGTCGGCCTCGTCCTCAAACGGCATGATAACCAGAACCGGGCCAAAGATTTCCTCCCTCGCGATACGCATGTCATTTGTGACATCGGCAAAGATCGTCGGCTTCGCGTACCAGCCCCTGTCGCTCCGCCCTGTTTGTTGTGGAACAGCTTTCGAAGGCGGCGCTCGCGGCAGCGACGGCGATGTTCACATCATCCTCCGATCCCAACGCGACAATACCGATCTGTTGTTCTGTAGACGGGTTCAGCACCGGCATCGTCCGTGTCGAGACCGGATCGACCCAGCTGCCATCGATGTAGACTTTCATCAGATTGTCGATGGGGGTCCTCCCTGGCGCGCTCTGGCGATCGCTTCCTCGGTTAGGTCCTTGATCTGCGAGACTGCAGCTGGCCGGGGGTTGGTGCCGGCGGCACTGTCCTTGATCGCCTTCTCGGCGATCCTCCCGGCGCAATCGGCCGGCACCCCTATCTCGGCAAGACTTGTCGGAATGCCGATCCTGTCGAGCAGATCCTCCACAGCGGCCATGAAGGCTTCGTTCGATGTCTCGGCAAGGCCCATCACCTGCGCCATACGCGCGACTTTTGCTTCCTGGCCGGGCAGGTTGAAGCGCAGCACCACCGGAAGGATGATGGCGTTGGTCAGACCGTGCTGGGTGTTATATTCCGCCCCGATCATGTGCGAAATGGCATGCACAAGCCCCAGTCCCTTGACGAAAGCGATGCCGGCAAGACATGACCCTGCCAGCATGCCGCCACGGGCTGCCAGATTGGCCGGCTCGGCGACCGCTATCGGCAACCAGCGCGACACCAGCGCCAAACCCTCCAGCGCCATCCCGTCACATAAAGGATGAAAGCCGGGAACGAGATAGGCCTCTATGGCGTGGATCATCGCGTCCGCGCCTGTCCACGCTGTCAGGCTTTCCGACAGGCCGAGCGTCAGTTCCGGATCGAGAAGCGCCAGCGACGGCTTGAGATCAGGATGCCATACACAGAATTTCATACCCTTTCCGACATGGGTGATCATGGCGGTGCTGTCGGTCTCGGCACCTGTGCCAGCCGTCGTCGGAATGGTAATCAGCCGCGGAAAGGCGGTGGTGATCTCGGGATCGGGCTGCTCAAACTCGAAAGCCCAGAGATCGATCTCGTTGTTGGCCGTCAGACAGATGGCCTTGCCGCCATCCATGGCGCTGCCGCCGCCAATGGCGATTATCGCGTCATATGCACCCTCGATATAGACATCACGTCCGGCGCCTATCTCGTCATCCCTCGGATTCGGCGAGATGTCCGAGAACAGTCCGGACATCAGGCCGGTATCCGAAAGAAACGTCCGCAGACTGGTGATGAAGGGCAGGTCGCAGCTTCCCCGATCGGTGACCACCAGCGGGCGGGACACGCCGAGGGACAGGCAGTGCGCGCCAATCTCGGCAAGCCGGCCGGGACCATAGGCAATCGGCACGGGAAAATGCCAGTCCTGGCGCGAGAGAATGTCCTCTTCAAAAAGGATCTGTCCTGTTCCGACCATCGGCGGTCTCCTGATGTTCCATCATCACCATTCGTATCGCGAACTTACCATCAGACATTTTTCAAGTCAGTGGTTGAGGCGGACACTGTATCGGGGGATGATGACGCGGCCCGTCCGGATGCAATGTCGGAGACCCCCTGCAGATAAGAACAAGTTCCATACGCGACATTCGGCGCTCCGAGTTTTCGAGCGCCACCTTCGAGGCGGTCATCCCAGCCAATTTTTTCGAGACGATCTTCAGCCCGCGGATATGTCAGGCCCGGGTTTCTGTTGTTTCCAAAGTGCCGCACAGCCATCATTGCCAGCGACGGGGCCATTGATGAAATGGTCTTCGTTGTCCCGAAGATGTTGCCGGCTGACGAACTCAGCGCCTCGAATTGCGCTCCTTCAGGGAACAGGTCAATTTGATCCAGCTTTGCGCCGCCACCGGATCACGACCGCCTGCGCATCATCATCAGCGGTTCGATGAGACTGGCCGTCGCGATCAGAAGCACGCCGGCAAGCTCTCTGACGCCGAAAGGTTCGCCTGCCAGCAACGCGACCGACAGGGCACCGACGGCGATTTCTGTCATGAACAGCAGCCCGCTGACCCCGGGATTCAGATATTTCGGACCCCAGAGCGAGGCATAGGTTCCGGGAATAATGGCGAAAAACACGAACAGCAACAGCATTGGCAGAACCGGCCGCGACTGCTCGATGGTCGGCAGTCCGGACGGTGCCAGCAGGAAGGCCAGCATCGTAGACAGCACCAGCCCCCAGACGAAGAATCCGATCGTCAGGTCGATGGCCGGCTGATCTTCATACCTGCGCAGACGCACCGTGGTTATCGACCAGAAAAGCCCGGCGACCAGCCCGATCCAGTCGCCGGCGTTTTTCGGGATCGGCATCACCTCACCAAGGCCGAAAAGAACCAGCATGCCAAAAAGTGCTAGCGCCATGGAAACGACGCGTAGCGGCGTTATCACCTCGCCAAGTATGAATCGCGCCAGAAGGATGCTCCAGATCGGCATCATGTAGAACAGCATGATCGCGCGGACGACATCGGTATAGACGATCGAGGTGGAGTAGAGGGTCAGGGCGACCCCGCTCGAGATGACAGTCAGCTGCAAGGTCATGCCGCCCCGCCATATGCCCGCCCACCGGCGGACAAGAAGCGGCAGGACAATCAATGACGGCACAAGAAAGTAGAGCGGCGTGATCCAGATCTGATGAATGCCGGCGTCAGCCATGTGGCGCAGCGGGATCCAATAGATTCCCCATACCGCCCCGGCGTACAGACAGGCCAGCCTTGCGTGGGTGTCGCGTGTTCCGATCATGCGCTACATTGCTTAGCGGAATAGGATGCGGCACGCAAATTCTTGTTCAGGACCGGCCAGCGGCGCGCTCTCACAAAGGCCGGACGCCGCGCCCCGGGATCTGGCAACATCATTATCTTCACCGTATCACCTTCACCGTCCTGTACCGACAGTCGCAAGTTCGGTTTCCTGCCAGTTCCCGGACAGCGCCGCCAGCGCCGCATCATCCATGACGACGCCAAGGCCGGGTCGGAGGATCGCGGCCTGTCGCTGGCTATCCCCGCTGCCATGCTTGCAACCTTGAAGGGCACCAGACACAGCTGGGCCTTCACGGGCGAACCTGAACCCCAGTTGAACAACCACCAGAGCCGGCGGTGCAGACCGAACCATGGCAAGCGCCGGCGGTGAGAATGTTGATCCGCCAGCCACCGGACGAACGCCGCCAACCGGCTTGCAAGGCCCGCACAGTCACGATGAGCGGGCCTGCCACAAACACGATACCAAGTGCCGGCTGACCCGGCCAAAGCAAAGGGATTACCAGAGAAAGCAGGCCTTTCCGGCTGCAATAGCACTTGCAATCCGGTCGGGTTGCGGCCTAAAATTTTCACTTTGAAACAACATGATTTATCACCCTGCAAACAAAACCCAAGGGCCAGGAGGAGGAAACTATGACACTGAATATTTCAAGGCGGACGGCACTGAAGACGGCGGCAGCCGCGGGCGCACTGTCTGTCGCGGGCATGCCGGCGATGGCGGCGCCGAAGCATGGTGGAACTTACCGCATCGGCATGTCCGGTGGTAACACGTCGGATACCTGGGACAGCCGTACCCATTCCGACAGCTTCATGATCAATATGGGCGCCGGCTGTGTGTTCGAGACGTTGACCGAAGTATCGTCAGCAGGCGAGCTTGTCGGCGAACTGGCGGAAAGCTGGGAGGCATCGCCTGACGCGAAGATCTGGACTTTCAACCTTCGCAAGGGTGTGAAGTTCCACAATGGCAAGTCCTTCGGCGCCGATGACGTCATCGCATCGATGAACATGCATGTCGAGGAGGGCGCCAAGTCGGCCGCCAAGCCGATCGTGTCTGCGGTCGCCGAGATGAAGAAACTGTCGGATCACCAGGTGCAGTTTGTCCTGAAGTCCGGCAGCGCCGATTTCCCGTATCTGGTGTCCGACTATCATATCTGCATGTTCCCGGCCGGCCAGATCGCCGAGGCGATCGCGGGCGGCATCGGAACCGGCCCGTACAAGGTGGTCTCGTTCGAGCCGGGCGTTCGCGCGCTTGTCACCAAGTTCGACGATCACTGGGATGCTGACAACCGCGGCTATTTCGCCGAGGTCGAGCAGATCTTCATCGCTGACGCCTCGGCGCGTGTGAACGCGCTGATGACAAGCCAGGTCGACGCCATCAACCGCGTTGACTTCAAATCGGTGAAGCTGCTTAACGCCTACATCAACATCGACATCATCGAGGTGACGGGCAACATGCACAACACCTTCCCGATGCTGGTCGGTAACGCGCCGTTCGATGATGTGAATGTGCGGCGGGCGCTGAAATACGCCGTCAATCGTCAGGAGATGGTCGACAAGATCCTGCTTGGCCATGGCGCAGTCGGTAACGACCACCCGATCGGGCCGGCGAACCAGTATTACGCCGCCGATCTCGAGCAGACCGAGTATGACCCGGACAAGGCCAAGTTCTATCTGAAGGAAGCCGGGCTGTCCTCGCTCAACGTTGATCTGAGCGTGTCCGACGGTGCCTTCGGCGGCGCGGTCGATGCCGGCCAGCTGTACCAGAACTCCGCAAATGGTGCGGGAATCAACATCAATATCGTTCAGGAACCGGCTGACGGTTACTGGTCGAATGTCTGGCTGAAAAAGCCGTGGTGTGCCTGCTACTGGTCGGGCCGCGCGACCGAGGACTGGATGTTCTCGACCGCCTATGAGTCCGGCGTGCCGTGGAACGACACCAGCTGGGAGAATGAGCGCTTCCAGAAGCTGCTTCTGGAAGGACGGGCCGAGCTCGACACCGGACTTCGTGGTGAAATCTACCGCGAGATGCAGGGCATCTGCCGTGACGAGGGTGCCACCGTGGTGCCGATGTACCAAAACTATGTCGACGCGAAATCGAACCGTGTCGAGAATAGCGGCAAGACCGGCAACCTCTGGATGCTCGACAACCTGCGCAGCTGCAAGCGCTGGTGGTCGGCCTGATCCTGACTACATTCCGGCGGGACCTTCGGGTCCCGCCTTTTCCTTGATTTACTGATTCTGACATTTGTCTGTTTGCGATCACCCGAACAACCGGGGTCATGACCGTGAGCGGTTGCGTGAGGCAAGGATGAACAATGTAATCACCATCATCGGCAAACGCCTCGGACTTGGCCTGCTGACCATGTTCATGGTGTCGGTGATCATTTTTCTCGCCGTCAACATGCTGCCGGGCGATTTCGCGCAGGCGCTCCTCGGGCAATCGGCAACGCCCGAGGCGGTGGCCGCGATTCGCAAGGATCTCGGACTCGATAAACCGATCCATATCCGCTATTTCGACTGGCTTCTCGGCGCGGTGCAGTGGGATTTCGGCACCAGTTTCGCGAAGGCCAATTTCTCGTCCTATGCCGGCACCACTGCCGACGCCAATTTCGGCACCGTCGCCGACCAGCTGGCCCCGCGCTTTGCCAACACGCTGTTCCTTGCCGGCGTCACCGCGGCGATCGCCGTGCCGGTGTCGCTGATCATTGGCGTTCTGGCGGCGCTGTACCGCTATTCGATTTTCGACCGCATCGCCAATGTCAGCACCCTGACCTCGATCTCCAGCCCGGAATTCTTCGTCGCCTATATCCTGATCCTCTTGCTGGCGGTCCTCAGCCCAGTGTTCCCGTCCCTGTCGAACATTCATGACGGGATGGATTTCGGCCAGAAGCTGGAGAAGACGATGCTGCCGGCCTTGACGCTGACGCTGGTGGTGACGGCGCATATGATGCGGATGACACGGGCGGCGATCATCAATCTGCTTGCCTCGCCCTATATCGAGATGGCGCGCCTCAAGGGGTTGTCGCCATTCCGCATCATTGTTGTTCACGCCCTTCCCAACGCGCTGGCACCGATCATCAATGTGATCGCGCTGAACCTTGCCTATCTGATCACCGGCGTGGTCGTTGTAGAGGTGGTGTTCGTCTATCCCGGGGTTGGTCAGCTATTCGTTGATTCGGTGAAAATCCGCGATATTCCGGTGGTGCAGGCCTGCTGCCTCGTCTTTGCGGCGGCCTACATCTCGCTGAACCTGCTTGCCGATGTCATGTCGATCCTCTCCAACCCGCGACTGCGGCTGCCGAAATAGGAGACGCATGATGCCGACCCTGCCACTTTCCTACTGGTCAGCCCTAATCGTCGCTGGCGCGCTGGCGCTGTATTTCGGTGGACGACAGATTGGTGGCGCCAGATCGATTGAGCGGTTGCGAGACATCACCCCGACAGGCGCCCTTGGTTACAGCCTCCTCGTGGTTACCCTCTATCAGGGCATCGCGCTGTATTTTGGTCCGGGGATGAACCCCGGGGCGACCTTTTTCCGATGGGCGGTGCATGGTGTCATCGGCTTCAGCATCGCCGGGTTCCTGTTCCAGCAGCTTGGCCGTCATGTTGGCACCAGAGCGTCGAGGAAACTGTTCCGCTCAATGCCGGTGACGGCGGCGCTGGGGATCCTGCTGATCCTGATCTATGCCTTTGTCGCTATCTTTGCCGATTTCATCGCGCCCTACGGCCAGGCGGAAATCTTCAAGGATGCGAATGTGCTTCCGGGCGGCAATCCCGAAATGGGAGGCAACCCGGCACATTTCCTCGGCACCGACCAGATCGGACGGGACATTCTCTCGCGCCTGATCTATGGCGCGCAGAACACTGTCGGCATTGCCTTCGTGACAACGCTCCTTGCCTTTTTCATCGGCATCAGCCTCGGCTTCCTTGCCGCCACGATGGGCGGGATTCTCGATCAGGTGCTGTCGCGGATTGTCGACATGCTGATGTCGATCCCGCAACTCATCTTCGCACTGCTGCTGATGACCATCGCCACAGCCTGGTTCGGATCGCAGAAATCGATGGTTACGCTGTTCATGATTGTCATCATAGCGGTGCTTGATTCCACCCGCGTGTTCAGGCTGGCACGCGCCGTCGGGATGAACATCGTGGTGATGGATTTCTTCGAGGCGGCGAAACTTCGCGGGGAAAAGCTGTCCTACCTGATCTTCAGCGAGATCGCGCCGAATGCCTTCGCGCCGCTGCTGGCCGAATTCGGGCTACGATTCTGCTTCGTCTTCCTGACAATCGCCTCGCTGTCCTTCCTTGGAATCGGTATCCAGCCGCCACTTGCCGACTGGGGGACAATGGTTCGCGACCTGTCGCAATTCATCAATTTCGCTGTCATCAGCCCACTGACAGCCTCGCTGCCGCTGATGGCCGCCGGCGCCATCGCGCTGTTGACCGTGGCGGTGAATTTCGTCGTTGACTGGATGCTGCATCGCGCATCCGGCCTGAAGGAGTAGACATCATGGCTGCCAGCGACACGCTTGTCCGGATCCGCGACCTGGAGATTGACGGCATCACCGAAGAGACGCGGGTGCGAATTATCAACAAGGTTGATCTCGACCTGAAACGGGGCGAGGTCCTGGGGCTGATCGGCGAGTCCGGCGCCGGCAAGTCCACCCTCGGCCTTGCCGCGATGGGTTTTACGCGCGACGGCTGCGAGATTGTCGGCGGGTCGGTCGAATTTGACGGCATTGACCTTGTCAGCGCCACACCGGATATCAGGCGGCAGCTCCTTGGCAAGCGTATCGCCTATGTCGCGCAATCCGCCGCCGCCAGCTTCAACCCGGCGCACAAGATCATCAACCAGCATTCCGAGGCGCCGCTGTTCCATGGTCTGGCGAGCCGGAGTGAGGCCGAGGCGGATGCCATCGAGCTGTATCGGCGCCTTCGCCTTCCCAACCCGGACGAGATCGGGTTCCGCTATCCGCACCAGGTCTCGGGTGGCCAGCTGCAGCGCGCCATGACGGCAATGGCGATGTCCTGCCGTCCCGACCTGATCATCTTCGACGAGCCGACAACGGCGCTTGATGTGACAACGCAGATCGAGGTGCTCGTCGCCATCCGCGAGATTGTCGAGCAATTCCAGACCGCCGCCATCTACATCACGCACGATCTTGCCGTGGTCGCGCAAATGGCGGACCGGGTGAAGGTGCTGCTTCGCGGCGACGAGGTCGAGGAGGCCGACACCCGCACCATGCTCGACGCGCCGCGCGAGGATTACACCAAGTCGCTATGGGCCGTTCGTAGCTTCCAGCGCCCACAGAAGCCCACCGTCAAGACGGCGGCCACGCCGGTGATCAGCCTTCGCAATGTCACCGCCGCCTACGGCGATGGCGACCCGGTGGTGCGCGATGTCAGCTTTGACATTCATGAAGGACGAACCGTCGCCGTTGTTGGCGAGTCCGGATCGGGCAAATCAACCACGGCCCGCTGCATCACCGGCCTGCTGCCACCGCGCCAGGGTGAGATCACCTTTGAAAACACCGTGCTGCCGGCCGATTACCGCAAGCGCAGCGTTGATCAGCTGCGTCAGGTGCAGATGATCTACCAGATGGCCGATACGGCGCTCAACCCGCGCAAGCGGATTGGCGAGATCATCGGCCGCCCGGTGGAATTCTATCTGGGGCTGAAGGGAGCCGAGAAACGCCGCCGCGTCGAGGAACTTCTGGAATTGATCGAGATGGACCCGCGCGAATATATCAACCGCCTGCCATCGGAGCTGTCCGGCGGCCAGAAGCAGCGGATCGGAATCGCCCGCGCGCTGGCGGCTGAACCGAAATTCATCATCTGTGACGAGGTGACCTCGGCCCTCGACCAGCTTGTCGCCGAGGGCATCCTGAAACTGCTGACACGTCTTCAGGACGAAATGAAACT
>Ga0181579_10005129_pt1 | contig 10102 bp, 11 predicted proteins | sample 071ome_24_FD_132996 | JGI IMG/M metagenome (GOLD analysis project Ga0181579, IMG submission 132996) | Coastal salt marsh microbial communities from the Groves Creek Marsh, Skidaway Island, Georgia - 071402CT metaG (megahit assembly) | ecosystem: Environmental > Aquatic > Marine > Intertidal... | reverse complement strand
GGCCGCTGCTTGAGTTGGTTCAGGGTTTGCGGCTCTTCGTGAAAAATCCGCGCGGAGGCCGTAATCAAGCCTGTGGTGGTTTCGTTCCCAGCGATCAGCAGCAACCGGCAGAAACTGAGCAGCTCTTCGTCGTCCAGCTTGCCGTCTTCGGTTTCGGTTGCCACCAACTGGCCCAGCAAGTGGTCCTTGGGATCACGCCGGATGTCGTTGATACACTGCAAAAAGTAGGCATTCATTTCTGCCGCAGCCCGCTCAGATTCTTGGCTTGGGGTGCCAAATAAAATCTCGCCGATGTTGCTGAAAATCTCGTCCGACCATGCCTTAAAGGTAGCCATATCGCCGTCTTCCACCCCGAGCATTTCCGCGATCACCATCACCGGCAGAGGTGCGGCTAGCGCCTGCACCAAATCCAGCTCGGTATCTTTCGGCATAGCCTCCAGCAAATCTGCACAACGCTGGCGTATCTGCTGCTCTTGCTTGGCAATCTGACTGGGTTTGAAGGCAACGCTCACTAAACGACGCAGCCGGTGATGCACCGGCGGATCGCTGAACAACATGGACGGCGCACCGCGCTCTTGCGGCGATCGAATCGATACCTCAGAGGAATAGGTTTCATGGTCGCGCAAAATCGCGTGCACATCGGCGTGCCGCGCCACCTGCCATGGACCATCCGCCTCCAGCTGGGTCACCGGCGCGTGGTCCCTCAGAAATTTGAATCCCTCGTAAGGGTTCATATCGGCCTGCGGGCTTTTGCTAGTTTCTGTCTCACTCATGAATCGTGTTCCGCCGCGCTTTTCGGCGCATCGTTAATTAGGCTCTATCTGATAGCATTATCCATTAAAGACTTAACGGCAACCAACACGAGGCAGCCCGAGTGAGACTTATCAGCGACGACATTTTGATCGACTCAGATCAGCAAATGCCCACACACCATGCCGTGTATCCCATGTTCAATGACTTCAATTTCATCGACCCGGCATCTTGGACTAAGGGCCACCCCTTCGCCGTTTACAAAAAAATGCGGGAAGAGGCGCCCGTTATGTGGTCTAAGCCCACTAAGGGGCTGTCGGGCATCTGGTCCCTAACTCGATACGAGGACATCAAGCAAACCGAACTGGCACACCGCGTTTTCTCGTCTCAACGCGGCAGCATCAACATGGCAATTCCCGATCGCAAACAATGGCGGCCGGAAAAACTCATGCCTGCCGCGCTGAATTCGCTGATTAATATGGACGAGCCACTGCATCGTGAAATGCGCATGCAGCAGAGCGACTTCTTCTTCCCTGCCTACGTGGATCAAATCCGTGGCCGCGTCGGCCAGCACATCGACGGACTCCTCGACAACTTGGAACGCAAGGGCCCCGTGGTCGATTTTGTGAAGCTGTTCTCGGAAGAGTTACCGCTGTTCACCCTATGCGAAATGCTCGGGGTTGATGAGCAGGATCGTCCTCAAGTGAAAACGTGGATGCATCATTTGGAGTTGGCGTCGCAGTTTTTAGCGAACCCATGGCAAATCTTTTTCTCGGAACCAATGTTCCCGTTCCGCTTTAATCGCGTGGTAAACGACATGTTTGCCTACGGCGAAAGGATCATGGCCGACCGCAGAGCCAATCCCCGCCAAGACTTGCTCACCATCATTGCCCAGTCAAAATTGAACGGCGAACTGCTGCCCCAGGAATTTTTGGACGGTTCGTGGCTGCTGATTATCTTTGCCGGTAACGACACCTCCCGTAATTCTCTCTCTGGAACCATTAAGCTGATGAATCAGTTTCCGGACCAGCGGGCCATGGTATTGGAGGATCCAACGCTAATACCCCGTATGTCCGAAGAAGCGTTGAGGATGGTTTCACCGGTGATTCATATGCGCCGTACGGCAGTGGAGGAAGCCGAGATAAACGGCCAGAAGATTGCCAAGGATGAAAAAGTCGTACTTTGGTACGGGGCCGCCAATCGGGATCCGGACGTCTTTCCTAACCCTGATGTTTTCGACATGCACCGGCCAAATGTCGAAAAACATCTGGCCTTTGGTCACGGCGTCCACAAATGCCTTGGTTCACGGATTGCCAAGATGCAGCTGCGAATGGCCTTCGAGCGAATTTTTGAGCGATTTCCAAACATCACATGGACTGGCAAAGAAACCATTGCACCAAATGCTCTGGTTCATGCAATTTCGAGTTTGCAGGTCAACCTCTATGGTCCCGGCGGTAAGCGCGCGACTCAAGTTGCTGTACCCGCGGCCAAAAGCGCCTGACCGAGGGTTCTTTGCGATAAATTCACGGCTGTGGCGGTAGCGTTCTGCCTACCGACCACTGGGGCAATCAGCAAATGGAGCATCAACAGCCAAGGGTGCGGGTTTGGTTCGACAGCCAGTGTCCGCTGTGCAGACGAGAAATAGCGGTCATGCGCAGGCTGGATTGGGGGCGCCGCATCGACTTTGTGGATATCGACGCCGCGCAAGATTGCCCGCTTGACCCTGCCCTGTTACTTGCCCGCTTCCACGCGCAAGAATCCGGCCAGCCCATGGTGGATGGCGCAGCGGCCTTCGCTGTTCTTTGGCGGCATCTGCCCTTGCTCAGACCACTGGGGGAAGTGGCTCGGATACCTGCGGTATTGGCACTGCTGGAACGCGCCTACGTGAAATTCTTATACCTGCGGCCAACATTGCAGAAGCTTTTGACGCCCTAGGTATGGCCTCCAAGACCACAGATCCGTCGGGAGAACACTAAGCACTATGTACGCAGTCATATTCCAAGCCACCGTCAACGAACTGGACGACGAATACTACGAGACAGCCGCCCGGCTCAGAGAGCTTGCGCTTAGCGAATACGGCTGCACCGAGTTTTCGTCTTATACCCAAGGGACCGAGGAAATCGCCATTTCCTACTGGCCTAGCAAAACCCATATTCAGGCGTGGAAAAACCTTGCCGAACACAGGCGAGCGCAAGAACGCGGTCGAACCCGATGGTATCGCTCTTACCGAGTAAGGATTGTTGAAGTAGTAAAAGACTACGCCAGCCACGGCTGATACCAGCGCGAGCCAACGGCTGCGTTAGACCAGATCCACGGCGGTTCTGACTCGAGTAAAGAAAGGCGGCCGTGCACTTCCAAGGCGTTGTTTTCGCGCTGACGTTAGCGCATCGTAGCCCCAATCAACTACCGGCAGCGCAAATCCACAGCCCCTTATTTCGAAACGGTGAAATGGGCCTGACCGGAGTTGGCATTCCATGTACTCGGAGACGTCATCATGCCTTCACTGCAACACCTTTCCCGCCACACGCCGGCGGATGAAATCTGGCAAGTTTTTGACGAAGACGGCGGCCTGATCATTGACGATTTTTTAAACGCTGAGACGCTGCAGGCGTTGCGTGGCGACATCATGCCCGCCGTTAATCGGCATCACGCGGGCACCGCCCATGGCCGAAGCTTCGTCAAAGCCTTTCACGGCGATACTACGAAGCGCATTACCGGCTTAGCCGACATATCTCGAGCTTGGGTAGAAATCCTCTGCGACCCGCTTTACAAGGCTCTGGCCGACCATTACCTCGGCGAAGACAATTACTATTTGAACACCGGCCAGCTGATTTGCATCGGACCCGGGGAGACACCCCAAGTGCTGCATCGAGACGAGCAAAACTGGCCCGCAGCAGCGGGGCAAGGGGATGAGATTACCGTTTCGGCGATATTTGCACTCACCGACTTCACCGCAGCCAATGGCGCCACCGTCGTGGCGCCGGGCAGTCAGCGGTGGCCCGGAGCGATGCCCGAGGTCGATACAGCGGCTACGTGTCAGGCAACCATGAAGGCAGGTTCCGCCCTGCTCTACAGCGGCAAAGTCCTGCACGGAGGCGGCGCCAATACATCCCGGGATCAATGGCGCGTCGGCCTGCACGCCAGTCTTGTGCTCGGCTGGCTGCGGTCCGAGGAAAATCATCAACTAACGACCACGGCCGAGACCGCTCGAAGCCTACCCGAGCATGCTCAGCGCATGCTGGGATTTCGGTCCTACAACCCGCCCAAGGCCGGACGCTTGGGACTGGTGAACTTTGAGGATGCGGGGCTGCTGATGGATTGACCCTATGCCTTGCGCTGGGCCATGCCCGTCAACTGCTTGTATTGGTCTGCTATGGCCTGCAGTTCACCGGCTGCAAAGATCGAATCCAAGGACTCAAAACCATCCGGGGCTCGCTCGTGGGCAAGCTGCATACACTGCTCTGGCCCGTTACCCCGATTGGCTTTGACAATGGCCCCAGTACTTGGCAAACGCTGTTGTTCGTAGCGGGCCACCGCCTCGCTGACCGTCCCGGCAGAATCTGAAGACCCACCGGATGCGTACTTTGCAGCCGGATCTAGGGCATCTACTAGCGCCTGAGCATCGAGGATGGCCTGACTGGCCCCGTTGGAGCCGATGGGATACATGGGGTGGGCGGAATCCCCAAGCAAGGTGACACGCCCTTGGCTCCAAGTCGGCACCGGGTCGCGATCCACCATGGGGTATTCGTAAATTCGGTCAGCGCTACGAATCAGGCCTGGTACATCCAGCCAATCAAACTGCCAATTAGCGAACTCAGGCAAAAAGTCGTCAATGTCACCCTCTCGGTTCCAGCCTTGCGGACGTTCGGGCAGCGGGCGGCGCAGTTCGGCTACCCAGTTAATACGCTGCAGACCGTCTTCTTGCGCAGATTCGATGGGGTAACAGACAAACTTCTGATCTTCATATCCGGCCATGATCATGGAAGCACCGGTCAGGTAGGGATTAGCCAAGGACGTGCCCCGCCACAACAAACGACCGGAATAAATCGGATCACCTTCATCTGGGTACATTTGCTGGCGGGCGGTTGAGTGTATTCCGTCAGCGCAAATCAACAGATCGGAGGTCTCGTGCCGCATGGAGCCGTCTACCGTGACAAACGTTGCGGTGGCCTGATGTTCGTCTTGGGCGAAAGATGATAGGCGATGGCCGGTAACAACACACTTTGATCCCAATCGCTGCAGAACGAATTCCAGCAGGGTCATCTGCAAGGTGCCCCGTGAAATTGAGATTTGGGGCGCATCAAAACCGGCAAACAAACCTCTTGGCTCCGTCCATATGCGCTGTCCGTGGACGTTAAAGTAGCTCAGTTCCTTGGTGGCCACGCCTTGATCCAGCAGTGGCTCCAACACACCCAGTTTGCCTAGCACGTGGGCCGCTTGAGGGAGCAGATTAATGCCCACGCCCAAGGGTTGCAGTTTCTCGACGGCTTCAAAAACGCTAACGTCGTGCCCGGCTTGGTGTAGGGCTAAAGCCGTTGCCAAGCCGCCGATACCGGCTCCGGCTACATTGATTTTCAACTTTCGGTCTCCTTCGTTGTTGCCCAGGCTGCATCGCTAGCTCATCTGGCTCAAAACCGACAAAGTCTGCTGCAACCGAGCTTGCCTCCTTCGCATCTTGGATCCCTGTGCCAAGGGCCGCAACCGGGCAGAAAGCGCCGCCACGCTGCCAAAATACACCCCAATCCCCCGCTAATTAATAGTTGACTCAGCCCAACAAGATCATTACAACGCCGTATGCACCATAATAGTGCATGCGGAGGAGTGATATGTTTTGGAAGAAACGTGATCCCCAGTGGGAAAAAGGGATCAAGCAACTCAAGGGCTATAGAAAGCTTCACGGTGATGCGAATGTACCCATTACCTACGTCAGCAGTAACAACTTCCGGTTAGGTAGTTGGCTTCACGGACAGAAGAGAATTGGCAAGCGCTTGGCCCCGGAGCGGATCAAAGAACTTCGTGAATGTGGGGTGGTCATCGAGTAAGCCTGTTTACTTCGGCCCCGCTCAGGCGTGCCGCTCACTCTGGGCTGTTGGGGCGGCGCATCCGTCACCGAACGGCCTGCCTGATCGTTAGGAGGCGCGTGCCTCTACCGCGCTGACACCACGGCTGTGATGTTCCGAGAAAATGGCTCCGCCTGCTGGGCTCGAACCAGCGACCCAATGATTAACAGTCATTTGCTCTACCAACTGAGCTAAGGCGGAGTAGTCGTGTAAGGCCCTTCTGGCCCTACAGGAGAGCGAGTAGTTTAATGTCTGCCCTTCCAATTGCAATACTCTGGCTCAGGCAATTACGCAATGCACCCGGTAACGTGGCGGCCTTTCACTGCAGCCGCCGGAACACTAGAGCAATGGCGCGTTTATTGCCGTCGGCCTGGATATCCAACCTCACCATCAGTCGGTCGTTATCCACAAGTTGGTAGCGCTCCAGCACATCGATACCGCTGGTTTTTGAGGCAATGACCAAGACATTCTCCTCCCACCCGGCATGAATCCGCCAAATGCCGCGTTCTTTGATACCCCAACTAACGTCCCGATAAACCCCGGGACGATGCTGGACTCCCATGGAATCACTGCCAACCTCAATCTCTATTGTGTTGGCGTCCAAGATCTGAAAACCGTCTGCCACGATGGCTAAGCCAGAACCCCGCCGAATTCGTTCAATTTCGGAGCGTGTGGATAGGCGGCCTTTACCCAGCAGTTGCTTGTCTGGGCGCATGGCCCCGGCGATATCGTCTGAGGCTGTGGCGTCTATCAACCACACCCCAGACAGCGGAACCGCTGTCGTGGGCTTAGACGCCAGCTTGAGATTGGAACAACCGATAACACACGTAACCAGCAATACGAGCGCGAGATACCTGAACGGCAGCAAGGGTAGCCTCATCTGCATTTACGCCGGCTCATTACGAAGGAAACGAGTCTGATGACGAAGCGCTTGAGCGGTTTCATCAATCAGTTGGTCCATGATCTGGGCAACGGGCTTCACATCATTGAAGTACGCAATACTTTGGCCCGCGCCCGAGTGAATCAGCGGTTCTATGTCGTGCTCCTCTATCGCCCCAAGCAGGTCTCCGACCAGCACATCCTGATAGGGCATTTTTAGCGGCACCGGCGCACCTTCAGCCTCCCAAGCCTGGCTCCACCCGGTCCGAACCTGACGGAAGGGCTTACCGCTTTCTGAACGCGTTATCACGGTATCTGCACTGCCTGCTTGAATCAGTTTGTCACGGTTAACCGGATGCATATCGCCTTGGTGCTCTGTGGACAGCAGCCACGCGGTGCCCAGCCAAACGCCTTGAGCGCCCATGGCCAGAGCCGCGGCTATGTGCCGACCCGTCGCCACGCCGCCTGCGGCCAAAACCGGAATGTCTCCGGCGGCATCGACAATTTGGGGCACCAGGGAATACGTTCCAATAGGGCCAGTATGGGCGCCGGCGTCATAGCCTTGGGCCACGATCACCTCTACCCCTGCAGCTATGGCCTTGGGAACGTGGTGCGGGCTGCCGATCAGGGCCAACGTGCATTTGCCACGCTCCTTGGCCTCACCAACCACGTCAGCAGGCGCACCAATGCCGCAGGCCAGCATATCGACATCGCTGTCCATAACCGCGCGCAACTGTTCTTGTTCAATTTCTTTTGAGCGAATAAAGCGTGTGCGCATGCCGGGCTTTGTGGCCTTGGGTACCTCGTGCCGCTTAATCAGCTGATCGACGAAGGCTCGATGTTCCTCGGGTATTTCAGCCTCGATAGCTTCCCGGGAATTGTGTTCCGGCATACCTGGGGGCAGCACTAGGTCCACGCCAAAGGGTCGGTTACCGACCAGCTGACGAATTTGCGCAAGTTCCCGAGTAATCTCTTCGGGAAAGCGCCGAGTCGCGCCATAAACCCCAAAACCTCCGGCGTTAGTGATGGCCGCGACGGTTTCGACATCGTGGGCAAAGCCAAATATCGGCGTATCAATACCAAACCGATCGCACATCGGACTCCAGATAGCGCTCATTGTTTTTTCACCTGTTGACTCTCACCTTTTGATTCTCACCTTCTGATTCTCACCTGTTGGCTCGCACCCGTTCACTCTCACCTTTTGACTCGCGCCTGTTGGCTTTCGCCTCTCATCTTGACCGCCCCATTGGTGCCGCAGCTTCCGATCCCCAATCGTCGGCTCATTATTACCGTGAGCTAGCGACGAAACAAATCGCGTTCCATCGCTTTGGCGAAAACGTACCAATTCTGTCTGTCTTTTATCGGTTACCGGTTGGCCTTGCTCAGGGTGATGCGGCTCTTGTTTTGCGCAACGGTTCTTGGACCAATGCCCTTCACCTCCTCAAGCTCCCGAACGTCGCGAAAAGGTCCGATCTCTGTGCGGTAGCGCACAATCGCCTTGGCCTTTGATAGCCCAACACCCTTGAGCGCGGCAGCCAGTTCCTCAGCGCTCGCTGTGTTGAGATCAACGGTGCCCGGGATAGCGCTTGCAACAGCAGACGTACTCGTCTGATTAGCGCTGCCGCCGCCAGTCGTGCTGGCTAAATAGATTTGCGCCTTGGTCGCTACACTGGTGTCAGCGTTGGCCCCTGCTGTGAGGGCTATGCACCCCAACGCCCCGACGAGAATCAGGAAAAACGGCAAACGCCGAGGGAATGACGCCTGCTTTTGGGCTGTTATTTGAGGAAGGGAAAAATTCATCGCTATCTCCTGTTGTGGTGGAGATGCCACCCTAGGGGTGCAATGTCAGCCCGCAACAGCGCAAACGTCGCTGCGGTAAGTCAGCCAAAATTGGCAGTTGCGTACGCCTTGGCTATTCGCCTGGGTCAGCCCGAGTAATGCCCTTCTGCACGCTGGTGTTTTGCGGCGCATTTTGCTCTAGGGCCTGCTCAGCCGTAGCAAGCGCTTTCTTGAGCTTTCGCACTTGCATACGCAAAGGTAGGGACCGCACTAAGTTGTAAAACCATCCCAGCAATACCCCTAGCAACAGGGTCATCAGCAACCACCAGAAAATACTCAAGGTAAACGGGGTCTGCCAATTCACGAAACTCAGAGCCACTTGTTGCTGATTCACCGCAAGGGCAGCAAATAGAAAGGCCAAAAGCAGAATACAGAAGAAAAACAGAGACTTAAGCCAGGCCAAAGTAATCTCCGCGGCGTGCCGTCATTAGGAGTCTTCTGGGCTTCCCTGACTGCGCTCAAGGGCTGCGTTGACTCGGTCTCGCAACTCTTTGCCAGGTTTGAAGTGGGGTACGTGTTTACCGGCCAATCCCACCGACTCGCCGGTTTTGGGATTGCGGCCGATGCGAGGCGCTCGGTAATGCAGGGAAAAACTGCCAAAGCCCCGTATCTCGATACGCCCGCCCGATGCCAAGGCGCCGGACATTTGTTCTAGCATGGTTTTTACCGCCAGTTCCACGTCCTTGCTCGTCAGCTGGAGACCACTGGCATGAGCCTGAGCCTCGACCATACGGTCGATTAGCTCAGACTTTGTCATGCTTGATTCCTTCATCGGGCTGCGCTCGGTTCGCTACACAATTAACCGTCGGTCTTCGACTAGGCGGGCCTAGTCGCCTTCCGGCTTGTTCATTTGCGCTTTGATCAAGTCTCCCAGAGTTGCAGGACCGGAGCGATCGCTCTCCTGCTTCTGGTGATCCTTGACCGCTTGTCGCTCCTCTTCGATATCCTTGGCCTTGATGGACAAGCCGATGGTGCGATTCTTGCGATCCATGTTGACGATCTTCACTTCAAGCTCTTCGCCTTCCTTCAACACGTTGCGGGCGTCTTCCACGCGGTCGATGCTGATTTCAACGGCCTTGAGCAATCCGGTGACGTCCTCAGCAAGCTCGATGATGGCTTCCTTAGGCTGCACTTCCACCACAGTACCTTTGACGATATCGCCGCGATCGTGCTCTGCAGCGTAATCTGAGAAGGGGTCTTTCTCCATCTGCTTGATGCCCAGCGAGATGCGCTCACGCTCGGGATCAACGGATAGGATGATGGTTTCGATCTGCTCGCCCTTCGAGTAACGGCGCACGGCGGTTTCGCCCGGCTCGTTCCAAGAAATGTCAGACAAGTGCACCAAGCCGTCGATGCCGCCTTCCAGTCCAATGAAGATACCAAAGTCGGTAATGGACTTGATGGTACCGGTAATGGTGTCGCTCTTGGCGTGCGCAATGCTGAAGGACTCCCAAGGATTGGGGCGGCATTGCTTGATACCCAGCGAAATACGTCGTCGCTCTTGATCGATATCGAGCACCATAACTTCGGTCTCGTCGCCCACAGAAACGACCTTCGATGGATGGATATTCTTG
>Ga0181579_10005127_pt1 | contig 10104 bp, 7 predicted proteins | sample 071ome_24_FD_132996 | JGI IMG/M metagenome (GOLD analysis project Ga0181579, IMG submission 132996) | Coastal salt marsh microbial communities from the Groves Creek Marsh, Skidaway Island, Georgia - 071402CT metaG (megahit assembly) | ecosystem: Environmental > Aquatic > Marine > Intertidal zone... | reverse complement strand
TCTCCCTTGAGGATTCTTTGGATGTAGAGAGCGGCTTCGCGGATGTGATAGTCGCCCCACATTGAGGATTCACCACAGGGGATTTGGCTGCCTTCCGGGGTGTAGTCCCAACCGTTGGGGCGATGATAAATGCTGTGCAGGAGAATGCCCTGATGGTCAGGATTGGTGCTGAGGTAGGGTTCCTTGAGGAGAGTTTCGAGGGTGGTGAGGCCGGCTTTCCAGTAACGATTGCCGGCTTCTGTATCGCCATTGTCCTGAAGGTATTTTCCGAGTCGCAGCAAGCCCTGGACTCCAATGGCGGCGGCAGAGCTGTCGACGGGTTCGTGATCGTTGTTGGGTTCGGCGGGGCGGTTGAGGTAATCGCCGAGATGCACCAGTCCCGGAGCTCCGGTATCCCAATAGGGAATGCCGTCCGTGGCGGTGTTGTTGATATAGAAATCACAGGTGGCTTTGGCGGATTTGAGGAAGAGGGCTTCGAGTTCTTGTCTTCCGCCAAAGGGTTCGAGTTCTGCATCTTCAAGGGTTTGGAAGAACTCCAGTTGCTCGGGGAAACCTAGCATGGCCCAGGCGAGGCCACGTGTCCAGGTGGTGAAGCCGGTGTAGCCTTGCTGGGAATTGGGGCACCGGAAGGCTCCGTCGGTGGTATTGAATACGGCTTCGTGGGTGGTGCGACCGGGTTCGGTATCGTAGTAGTCCCGGCCTTCTCCGTAGTAAATGCTGTAGGCAGCGGTGGACTTGGCATGCTGGATCAGTCGTCCAAGAAGGGAAATGGGTTTGTCGCCTTCTCCCATCAGGACGTGGCCGAGCTTGTGGGCCATAGCGAGAATGCGGCAGGAACGAATGGTGTCGACAAAGAGGGAGTGTGGGCCGTTGAAGGAGTGGATGAAGCCGCCGTTCTGGTGCTCTGTCCAGCGGCTGGCTTGCACGGCTCCAGAGACTTTGAGAGCGAGTTCGTAGAAATTGAGTTTGCCTTCGTCCTTGGCCGTTTTGCCTTCGAGCATGAGGCGGCGCAGGTTTCCGTAGGTGGATACATTGTTGAAGCCATGATCATGTACCCCAATGTGGCTGACGTGGGAGGCCATGGTCTCGACGGTTTCCTGTTCGCCTTGCTGGAGAAATGCTTCCTGCCCTGTGGCATCATACTGGAGAATGGCACTGCCTGTACGGAAACCTTCGGTCCATTCTGTCCAGCCACGGGTGCTGTATTGGCCGGCTACTGTAAAAACAGGAGAGCCCTGGCTCATGTCATAGTTCTGGCGAATGTTTTGAATTTTCTCACCGGAGAGTTGCCAGAAGCGTTCCAGGGCGGGCTGCAATTGTTGAGGTTGGAGGTCGGGCTTGATTTCCATGAGTGGGCATGGTGGAAAATCTTTTTGGGGATGGAAGCTTTTTCGAGTTTCCTTGGCTTGCCAATTTTTCAGGAGTCGGGTAGCGGATTAGGAATATGAGCGATTGGGGCGAATTGAAGGTGCAGGAGAATGTGCCGTTGTCGGGTTTTACTACTTGGAAAGTGGGCGGGCCAGCACGTTGGTATGCAGAGCCGTCGGCTTCGGATGTGCCTCTGTTGTTGCAAGTGGCTCAGAGATTGGGAGTGCCAGTTTATTTTTTGGGACGGGGTTCCAATGTCTTGATCCCGGATGAGGGGGTGGATGGGTTGGTGCTTCATGGTTGGAAATCCATGGGGAGGATTGAACGCATTGCAGAGAATTTGGTTGAGGCGGAGGCGGGAGTGCCGATGCCGAGGTTGTCGAGGTTTGTGGCGGATTTGGGGTGTGGCGGGTATGAGTTTCTGATTGGGATTCCGGGGACGGTTGGTGGGGGAGTCGCGATGAATGCGGGGTTACGGGTGCCGATGGTGCGGGAGATTTCTGATGTTCTGGAGTCGGTGGATGTGGTGGAACAGGGGAGTGGAGAGGTTCGGAGATTGGGCAAAGAGGAGTGTGACTTGCAGTATCGTCACAGTTGTTTTCTGGAGGAAGGGCAGTTTATTTTACGTGCTCGTTTTGAATTGAAGGATTTTTCCCGTTCCCGTGAAGAGATTCGTCGTTTGACGGCGCATCATCTGGAAGAGCGGCGCATCAAACAACCTTTGAGCCGTCAGACTGCAGGCAGCACTTTCAAGCAATTGTCCGGCGGTCCGGCGACGGGTTGGTACATTGATAAGGCCGGGCTGAAGGGAACGAAAGTTGGTGGAGCTTTGGTAAGTCAAAAACATGCCAACTGGATTGAAACCGAAAAAGGGGCGACGGCGGAAGATGTGAGGGATCTGATGAAGCTGGTCATTGAGCGGGTGCAGGATCGTTATGGTGTGACCCTTGAGCCTGAAGTGCAGTTTCTTGGAGAACAATCTTTGTGAATGGCTGAATGAGTTTATTTCCCGTTCCTTGGAGTATTCGATTGAATTATCCATCAAAAAGGGCAGATTCCGTAGCCAGTTCGAGGGGGGACTCCTTGGTAAGAATTTTGAAATGACATGAATGGATTAAGAAAGATGCATCCTGTGCTGCTCTGTGAGCAGGCAGTTGAATTTGAAGAAAGATTGCTCGGTGGGAATACCGAAAAAATCCGGTCTGCCATGAAGCGGGTTTCGGAGAAGTTGGCTTACCAGATATTGTTGGATTTTAATGAATACCGTCCGATGCCGCGGGATCCGAAGATTCTGGTTGTCGCAGGGAAGGGACACAATGGGGGGGATGCGTTGCTGGCCGGGCATTTGCTGTTGAAGTCGAGGCCCCGTGGGGAAGTGGTGATCTGGCCAGCAGTCGATCCAGCCGAGTTCAGTCCTTTGACTCGTGAAGCTTTTGAGGCACTGGAGGCGGAGGACCATTGTGCAGTGCTGCCAGCTGGGGAAATGGCCTGCACTGAGATCGAGGGGCAAGCGTTTGACCTTTGTCTGGATGGCGTATTGGGAATGCAGTTTCGGCCGCCTTTGGGGGGAGCTCTTGCGACGATCGTGCAATGCTTGAATCGGATGGAGATTGGTTTCCGGGCTGCGGTGGATTTGCCTACGGGTCTTTGTCCAGAATCAGGAGAAGATACATTTCGGGCGGATTACACCTATGCCACAGGGGTGCTGAAGTTTCCTTTGCTGGAGAGGGATGCTTTGAAGTGGACGGGGCGACTGCGGTATTTGGATATCGGCTTTTTTGATGAGGGGGTGGACAAAGAAATGGGTTTCGAGAAAGGTCGTCAGGTCTTGACGAATTCTGTGTTGAACTGCCTTCGCAAATTACGGCATCCGGATTGTGACAAGCGTAGCTTTGGGCACTTGATGGTGATTGCTGGTTCCCGGGAGATGCCAGGAGCTGCCTTGTTGACCGTGAAGGCGGCTCTTCGCTCCGGGGTCGGGTTGGTGACGGCATGTGTTCCGGAATCTGTAGCGAGTTCTTTTGCTGCCGTTGTTCCCGAGGCGATGTGGGTGCCTTGTGAGGAAACGGAGGAGGGAGGTTTGTCTATGGAAGCTATGCAGGCTGTCCGCAAAAAAATGCAGCGTGCCACCGCTATCGCCATTGGTCCGGGGATTGGAACGGAGAGGGAAACGAGGGCTTTGATTGAAGAAGTCATTCGTTATACGACTTTGCCGGTGGTTCTGGATGCGGATGCTTTGCAGCAGCCATTGGTGCAAAAGGTAAAAGGGCCGTATGTGTTGACTCCTCACGTTGGGGAGTTTGCCAGGTTGGCTTCCACCATGGCGGAACGGGTGAACCCGGAATTGCTTTGGGATTATATGAGAGATTTTGGTTTGCAGGGTGCCGTGGTGCTCAAGGGGCCACAGACTTGGATAGCGGCGGAGGATTCTCTGGCGATGAGTCCGTTCGGCAGTTCGGTTCTGGCCCGTGCAGGAAGTGGAGACTTGTTGACCGGACTGGTTGGTGGTTTGCTTGCCGAGGGGTATTCTGCGGCGGATGCTTCCCGGATGGGAGTGGTTTGGCATGGGCAGGCCGGGGAGCACCTGGCCCGAAACCGGGGGCATGTGGCGGTGACTTCAGCGATGTTGCTGAATTATCTGCATGAGCCAATTCGGCCGTAGAGAAGGTTGGATTTCGCAAGCTGGAAGCATGCGCCACTTTAGTCTTTGTAGAAGGGGAATTCCTTGGGGAGAAAGGCTTCCATCTGGGCTTTGAGCCATTGAAGGTCTTCGTCGTTGAATTCGCGAAGGTAGGGTTCGCCGGGGCGTTCTTCGGCTTCCTGGTTTTCCGGGATTTCGGGTTCGAGGTAGGCGGATTTCCTAGGGATGGAGGCGGTGGAGCTGTCGGTTTTTTCTCCAAATGCCGGAGTTTGGACAACGGCTCGTTCACAGGTTTCGAGGGTGGGTTTGGAGATGCCGAGAAATTTGGCAACTTTGAGTAATTCCTGGGCGGGTTGTTCGTGGAGTTGCTCGTAGGAGATGTGGTGTATTTTGACGCGTTCCGGGTCTGCCCAACTGGCGTAGTAGGTGAGCAGGGTTTCAAAACTTCCTTCGCCTTCGCGGATAAAGTCGGTCAGCGTTCCCCAGTAGTAGTTACTGTCGATGTAGCCACGGCGGCTTCGGCGGTAGAAGAGAGAGGCGATGACGTTGCGTGGATCCCGGGCCAGAAAGACGACTTTTTTGCCTTCGTGGGCAATTTTATCCATACGGATTTCGTCGGGATATTTGGTGTGCGGGTCATCATCATTGGTCATGACAAGACGGGGAACACGGGATTTGTTGAGTTTCCAGAGTTCATCGAAGTCTCCGCGTCTTTTGGCATTGGTGAGGTTTTCCTGAAGGACGATGAAATTCCACAGGAGGTCTCGGAGTCTGGCGATTCCACATCTTGGGAATGCGACAAGGGCGGCATCCGCATCAATAATTTTTCTGCGGCTTTTGAGATTGGAAAAAAGGTCCTTTAGCATGGTTTAGCGGAAAACTCAGGTAAGTAGGTAACTGAATCGTGCAGGATGTAGAAATTGGGAGAGGATTTTGTCGGGGTCAAGGTGAGTTGGTGTTTCGGGACGAGTCGAGAGGAGTTTTTGGTAAATCTGGGAGAGCTTATCCGCACATTGTTCCGGGCAGTAGTTGGTTCTGATCAGAGCGGCCTGATCGTCGTGTGGAGCCTGGAGGTTTGTGAATTCAGAAAGTTTGGGGAGATGGTCTCTGAGTTTGGGGTCTTGGTGGAGTTGGCGGATGATTTGTATCTGGTCATCCTGGTCGAGGTGTCCGAAATCGAGAGTGTCTCCATTCAGTGTGAGTGCTTCCCATGCGGTTTCTGTTGCTTTTGTGGGCAGGGGAGTGGCGTATTGGTCGTACAGTGCCTGGAGTTGGCTTTGTAGTTTAAGCTTGAGGTTGGCGGCATCCAAAAAGTCGAGGGGGATATCAATTCGAGTGTAGAGGTGACTGAGGTCGATGCCGTGTTGAGTGAAGTCTTTGGTGATATCGGGGATGTTTCTGCCCCAGAGTGGTTTTCTAATTAAGGTGGGTTCCAGGAAGGACAGGCCAAAACCTTCGGCCAGACTTGTGGTGACGCAGGATGCCGCGTTGGCCAGGACTTCGGGGAAGGGGAATTGAGGGGCTTCACAGAGGCCGAGGGTCAGCGGGAGTTCCAGTTCTGAGGCCAGTTGTTTCCAGCGTTGATAGGATGCCCGTTGGTTGGGGTTGGTGGGGCCGATGCTGTTGGCAAAGTGATGGTCTTGGTCGGCCAGGGCAGCCCAGAGAGCGAGTTCTCCAAGGTTTTTTCGAGTCGTGGCACGTACGGGGTAGAGATGGAGTTGTTTGGAATGAAATGGTGATTTGGAGGGGCTTGTTGATGATGTGGTGGTTTGGGTTTTGGTAACGATGGGGTTGGGGAGCAAGTGCAGTTGCGAGGAGGGGATGTCTGCGTTGTTCAGGATCTGGTAATCCCTTTGGTTGAGGGTGGCATAGTGGATGTGTTCTCCAATCGGATAGAGTTTTTCCGTGTGTGGGTTTTGTCGAATGAGTTGGTAATTTCCCGGTCGGCAATCTTCTGCGAAGTCGTGAATATGCAGGAGGAGGGGAGTTTGGGAATTGGCCAGGTTGGAAAGGACTTGGGGAAAAGAGGGGTGTTTCCCAAGGGTGGGGTTGTGAATGTGCCAGAGGTCGGGAGGCGCTCCGAATTGTTTGCGGGCCTGTTCCTGAAGTTCGTTCGTGAGCGTTGCCGGATCTGTTGTGAGATCGTCCGGGTTGGCGTAGTTGAGTCCTGGATGCTCAATGATCTGAGCGTCAATGTCGTGAAGATTGCGGAGGTGCGGGAGTGTATTTTCAATGACCCTGGTTACACCTCCCGGGCGGTAATGGTAGTGCAGAAATGCGACTCTCATTCAGGTGGCGGGAGGTTATGAAGTTTGCAGTATTCTGGGATGGTCCGCATGGGGGGGCGTTCTTCTTCCTGGATGTCGTAGGTCACTTGTTGGTACCGGTGCTCCTGGGCCTGGAATTGCCGCATGATGGTTTCGAGTTCGGGCAGTTTATCAAAAGTGCCATATTGACGGAGCCTTTCCAGAAATGTCTGGAGGATGCCGAAGGACATTTTGCCAAGGGATAGGGTGGATTGGTTGCGATGAATGCGTTGGTCGAGATCGGTCTGAGCAAAGGCATCCAGCCCCCATGTATGATAAATGTCCAGGAGGTGTGAAGTTTCTACACCGTAGCCAATGGGGAAGGGGATGTTTTCCAGTACTTTTCTGCGGACTGCGTACTCTCCTGAAAGGGGTTGGATGAGGGCCGTCAGTTCCGGGAAAAACAGGGAGAATAGGGGGCGGACGAGGATTTCCGTGACTCGGCCTCCTCCGCTGGGGCGGATACCGGTGGAGTAAGCCAGGGGGCGATCATAAAATGCTTTTACGTAATGCACATTGGGTCTGTGAATAAGGGGGGCAACCAGACCGTAAACAAAGCGGGGGTGAATGTTGGAGATGTCTGCATCGACGTAGCAGATGATGTCGCCTTTGAGTTGGTAGATGGCTTTCCAGAGGTTTTCGCCTTTTCCTTTTTTCTGAGGCAGATGGGGGAGGATGTCTGTGGCCTCGTAGACATCGGCGCCGAAGGATGCGGCGATTTCCCGGGTGTTGTCCGTGGAGCCGGAATCAATGACGGCAAATTCGTCAATGAGGGGATAGCGGTCCATGAGTTCGGACTTGAAGATGACGACTTCCTTCCCGATGGTTTTTTCCTCATTGAGAGTGGGGATACAAAGAGAAATGGTGAGATTTTGTTCCTCTTTGAGTTCAATCAGTTTGAGGAGATCCCAGAACTCTCCGTGATGGAAAGTGTTATTGTTGAGCCATTCTTCGATTTTATTCATTGCAGAGATTTCTGTCGATTGCCTGCAGGAGTGCGATGAGTTGGGAGATGCCGCTGAACAGGGGCTTGATGTGGATGGATTCGTTGAGTTCCTGTAAATTTTCTCCGTAGGAGAGGCCCAGAGTCAATGCGGGGAGTTGATTTTCGGCGAGAGCACTGAGGTCTCCCGTGGAAGGGACGGGAATGGGCTCGATCTGGTGAGCATTGAGAATGTCGAGCTGTGTCTGCACCAACGGGTGATTTTCCGACAATCCGCCTGGATTTCTTCTGCCAACGATATTGAGGCTGAGTTGGGCGTGGGTGGTGTACTGGGTGTCATCGACAATTTTCTGGATTTGATCCTTGATGATTTCAACCTGTGCAAAGTCTTCGCTGTTGATCTCAAATTTGAGCTTACCTTTTCTAGCAATCCTGTTGAAAGCCGCTCCTGAGTGCAGAGAGCCGAGGATGACGGAGGTCTTGGGCGATTGTGGATATTGGATTTCCCGAATCTTGGTAGCGACCTTGGCTAGGTGATCTACGGCTCCGGTGGCGTAGGGGAGGGAGGTGTCTGTTGATTCTGGAATGTGTACGTTGATTTCACCTCGGAGGGTGCCGAGGGAATTGTAGGTCAATCGGCCCAGTCGATGGCCTTCCAGGCATAAGGCCGCACGGATGGGGAGCGGGTTGTTCTCCAGAAAAAACCGCAAGCCTGCCAGGTCGCCTTCGCCCAGGCTTTGAGCCACGCCCATGAGGAGCAGGTTGTCGTCCAGCTCAATGCCAAGCTTATCGAGAATGATCGGGAGTGAGGCCACGGTGGCCAAGCCGATTCCGTTGTCAGCAATGCCTGGGCCTGTGATACGATCCTGATCGACTCTGAGGGAATGTTCTGTGCCCTTGGGGACGAGGGTGTCAGCATGGGCCATGACGAGGATGGTTTTCTCTCCCTTTTTGCCGGGAAGCAATGCCATGGCGTTGCCGGCTTCATCGTGGCTGATGGAATGCAGGCCGTCTTCGGTAAAGCGGTCGACCATGAACTGCATGCGTTTGGATTCCTCGCCAGTTGGGGCAGGAATCTCTCCAATCATTACCGCATTGGCAATGAGCACTTCCTTTAACGTCAAAAGGGAAGCCAAATACTCTGGTAGCTTTGCGGTGATACTTTGTAGTTCTGGATTGCTGGGAGACATCTTTGGGGAGCTGAGTATTCAGGATTTTATCAGGAGTTGAAGAAGGAAATTGTGACTTTTGGCTTATGTCCACTGTTTATCATTTAATGTTTCTTCTTTGAATTACTTTCGTAATATTATCAGTGAATCTCATGCAGGATTGATGCCAAATTAGCAAATGGCTCCAGAAGAGATCGTGATTTTTTTCATCACCAGGGTCTTTTCCTGTTGGTTTTGACGAACTTCTGGAATCAATGCTTGCTATACAGTCTGAGAAGAGCTTAATCTTTTTGTTTAGTTCTGTTCTATACTGTTCTGTAAATCTATGAGTGAAGAAGAATATTACGACGAAGAGGCTTATGAGTATGCGGAGCCTGCGGAAGCCAGTCATGGAAGTAGCATACTGACGAAACGTGGCAACGCTGGAGTGGATAAGACCATGTTGGTCTCCTGGGGAATTGGTGCGGCCTCGGCAGGTTTGATTCTGGCATTGGCTACGGTGATCGTGCTTTTTGTTACAGAAGAGGAGGAGGAACCGATCGCCTACTCCCTTGCTCCGATGATGGATGATCAGCAGGAGGAGATTGAACAGAAGCAAAAGCAGAAAAGCCTGGAGAGAAGTTCCAGTTCAGCTTCGAACAGCACCCCTGTCACTGTAGAAATGAATGTCGGAGAGATCGCGGTGGATGCTGTGGCATTCGATGTGGGAGCCGATATGGGAGACGTAGGGAACATTTCTGGAGTGGGCAATGTCGGAACGTTGGGGTTAGGTCTTGGTAGCGGAATGGGGATGAAGATGAGTTTCCTGGGGACTTCAGCCCAAGGAAATAAGATTTGTTTTATTATCGATTACTCCGCTTCCATGGGGGCCAATCAATTGAAGGTCATGAAGCATGAATTGACCAAAACCTTACGGGCGTTTAACCGTGAGATTCAAACGGGATTGATCTTCTTTTCCGGTCCAGCATGGGATGCAGGAGGAAGAGAATATGTGGACCCCAAAGTGGAAGCCAAAAACTGGACCAGCACAGGGGCACATGATTTTAGTCCAGCCGGTGGATACAAGCCTGCGATTCCCAGTTGGACCAGTTGTACACCAGGGAATCAAAAGAAATTTGAAGAACTCATTTACAAAACTCCGACCAGTTTTGGTACGGACTGGAGACACCCCTTTCGTATGGCCTATGACATGAAGCCCCAGCCTCAAGTGATCTTTTTTATGACCGATGGTTCGACACGGAATCCAGAGGAAACCGTGGCCATGGTGAAGAAGAATAAACGCATTCAGGTGAATCCCATTGCCTTCGGAATCCCTAATAAGGGTGCCGAAGCTCCCATGGAGGAGATGGCCAAAATGACTCGGGGCACTTTTAAGTCCTACTCCAAGGAGGAGATCGACAAAATGGCAGCAAACCTTCCTGCTCAACCCGTTGCTGCCAAGAAGAAGTGATTCTTCTACAGTCGCGGGATGGTCATTCCTCCGTCGACCATGATGACGTTGCCAGTGGAGTAGGGGAAGTCTCCACGGCATAAGGCGACGACAGCTTTGCCCACGTCCTCGGGTGTGCCCCAGCGTGGGGTGATGGTGAGCCCTTCAGCAATCAGTTTGTCGTACTTTGCAGTGACTTCCGGGCTGGCGGTCATGTCGCTTTTGGTAATGCCTGGGCGGATTTCGTA
>Ga0181579_10005126_pt1 | contig 10105 bp, 8 predicted proteins | sample 071ome_24_FD_132996 | JGI IMG/M metagenome (GOLD analysis project Ga0181579, IMG submission 132996) | Coastal salt marsh microbial communities from the Groves Creek Marsh, Skidaway Island, Georgia - 071402CT metaG (megahit assembly) | ecosystem: Environmental > Aquatic > Marine > Intertidal zone... | reverse complement strand
GCTCACGGGGCCTACGATGGGGATATCAACCGGCACGATTTTGGCAATCGAGGCGGGGTCAATATCAATATGAATGATTTTGGCCCCGGGGCAAAATTTAGACACCGTATTGGTCACGCGATCGTCAAAGCGTGCACCGACAGCCAAAATCACATCGGAGTGATGCATGGCCATGTTGGCTTCATAAAAACCGTGCATGCCCAACATACCCAGAAACTGCCGGTCACTGCCGGGGAATGCGCCCAAGCCCATGAGCGTATTGGTAACGGGATAATTCAACCGTCGTGCCAGCGCGGTCAACTTCTCGGAACCCTCGCCCTGAATCACCCCGCCACCGGCGTAGATAACAGGGCGCTTGGCACTCAACAACATGCGTGCCGCCTTCCGAATTTGCCCGGCGTGACCTTTGGATGAGGGCTGGTAGGAGCGCATGGTTACCGTATCTGGATACACGTACTCGAACTTATGCTCGGGATGGGTTAAATCTTTTGGGATATCCACCACGACAGGGCCGGGACGCCCCGTGGAAGCAATATAAAACGCTTTCTTGATGGTAGAGGGAATATCCTCCGCCTTCTGGACCAGGAAACTGTGCTTCACTATGGGACGCGAGATCCCAACCATATCTGTTTCTTGAAACGCGTCTTCGCCAATCAAGTGACTCTGTACCTGGCCGGAGATCACCACCAGGGGAATGGAATCCATATAAGCAGTAGCAATACCGGTAATGGCATTGGTTGCACCCGGGCCGGAGGTGACCAGCACCACACCGGGCTTCCCCGTCGCGCGAGCATAGCCGTCGGCTGCATGGGTCGCGGCCTGCTCATGACGAACCAGAATATGAGGTACTTTCTCCGCCTTGAACAAGGCGTCGTAGATGTGAAGCGCCGCTCCACCGGGGTATCCGAAGATGTACTCAACGCCCTCGTCTTCCAGAGCGCGGACGATCATATCTCCGCCAGATAGCATTTCCATGGCCAGTCTCCGTCTCGTTGCTTGATAAGGCGGATAACGCCTGCAGCGCCACCACCATCACCTGTCGCACGAGACACTGACCGGGTCAGCCCGGCCCCAACCAGATCACGACCACGAAACCCGTGTATCGGTGACCTGCGGGGTAACGCAGCGTCGAGCCCGAGTAGCGGGGAACAGGCCCCACTTGACGGAACCCGCAAACAGCCTGTGAAACTATCCCGTTTCAGAGGTAGGCCAGAGGATGAGGGTACTCACCGATAACCGTTGCCGCTCGCGTGACAGCGCGGATTGTCTGGGCGCTGAGGTAACAAAGTCAAGGGATGCCGACAAATGACCATTTTCGGCTTTGCCGCCAATCGATGTGCGGGTTACCGTATTCGGGAGATGTGGAGAGGATTCACCGTGAGGGCCGGATTGATATCGTATAAGCACGTTGCGTTCGCCATTATCCCGATATTCTGGAGTCATTTCGCAGTGGCTGAAGTGACCTATCGGTGGACGGATGAGAACGGCAACCCGGTGCTGAGCGACAGACCTCCAGCGCCCGGCACACCTTACTCTGAGGTGAGCGAAGCGGGTGGATTAAAGCGTCCTGCAGGACCCATCGAACCGGCATCTCCCCCTGATGAGCGGTCGGTGAGTGGCCAAATGCCTGTTACAGAACCCGGGCCCAAGGATCGGGTGTCCCATGGAGGCGCTGAACCTGTTTCGCCGGAACCTGCGCTATGCGACCAAGCAAACGACAACATTCTCAAGCTTGAGACGCTTCCTCGTGTGCGCATAGAAGACCGTCAGGGCGAGATCCGCTTTATGACGGAGGATGAGCGAGCAGCACAGCTTGCGGCTGCCTATCAGGTGCGCGATGCGCACTGCACACCGGATTGACGCTTACAGCCGATCAATATCTTCAGCGCGGTAGGCCTCCCGCACCGCTCCGTTAGAAGCGGGGATGATTTCGACTGGGTCAAAACCCTCGCAGCCAATGCAGACGGTGACGATCTCGTCGGGAATCTCTCCCTCGCCACATTGAGGCCCTTGGCAACTGGGCTCACCGGAATCAAGCTTCACAGTGACAATGATGGGCGGGATGGGCACACCCTGACCGTACTCCCTACCCCGCGCGGCCTCAGGCCGAAACAAGGGTATTTGGTAGGACTTGGACCTGCCAAGATCGCTGCAGAATCCCTTTGAGCCACCCTCTGGCTGAAAAGAATTAAAAAAGACGAACCCGCCGCCGATAGCGGCTGGGTTCACGATCTGCTCACCTTGGTCTGGCAAATCGAGAAACCAGCCGCGATACTGATCCACCAAAACCGCGTCTTCCGCCAACCCAGCGTTGACATCAAGCATTCCGCGCTCGCCCGCCGTGTCGTCGAGATCGATGGGATTATCTGGAGCAACCAAGTCGCCATAAGGTTCATCGATGAACGCATAGAATCGGTTCACCACTCCATCAGTGTAAGGGTAGTTTTGCTTCAGGGGCCGCTCACGATCACCCGAACCGATTGCGACGACAACTCGGTTTTGGATGGCCCCAATGGTTGGTTTATTGAAAAACCTCACCGTGGGCTTGGACGCTTTGGCAATATGAGAGACAAACCAGTCCGACCTCTCCAGAGGAGAGGTGTAGGGGTCAGTGAGTGTTTCAAGAGTCGAAAAGTTGAGTCGGTACAAGTTGCCCGCCGCATCCGCGGCATACACGAAGTCCAAAAATCCATCGTTATCGATATCGATGGCGCTGACCTCAGCCACAACCGGCGCCGCAGTCTCATACTCACCCAACTTCTCACCTGTGCGCGCATTGACTACGTAAAGGCGATTACCCTTGGCACACTCTGCGAGATTCAGAATGGCTGCCTCTTCATCGAGGCAAGGGTCCCACCCTCCTCCAAAAACCAGTATGGGATCAGTCGCATGGCCTGTTGATCCACTGGTGTCAGCCTTCACTCGCCCTGCGATCGGCGCGGACCAACTCTGCCCCATGGAAGTAAACCCGACGGTGCAACCACTGTCATTGTCTAACTGCGGGCAACCCGCTTTCCACATAAAAGTGGGCTCAGTAGGTGGAACCCCTGCCACATCGATTGGACTCACATTCAGGGCATAAATCTGTCTGCCACCCCTGCGCATCGTTGGAAAAATCCAGGCCTTCAGGAGTTCGTTATCCCTATTGTATTCGGTGTAAGACCCGGTAGAACCGTCAAAAAAGTAGCGTTTGGGCTCTGCATCGATGAGACTCGAAAGCGACTTATCCAACCCGTAGTAAGCAACCGTAGGCGTATTAGCGTACAAACGGCGCAAGCCGTCGAGGTGCTCAGCGGCCATGAACGCCCACTCTTCCTCTCCGCTGGTGGGGTCCAGCGATCGAAACAAACCGTCGTTCGCCCCATAAAAAATTCTGAAATCGCTCCCCAAACTGAGGTCATCGGGGTCAATAGGACCATAGGTGATGGTCAGAGGCCGCGAGTGCACGATGTCTCCGTGGACGGTCGGACGAAGCCCTTCAAAAGGCTCTTGCTCTTCTTCGGAGAGCGCGGGGTTCGGAACATATGGCAATCCGTCGGTGGTCGTTGGATCAGCGATCTTGTAGTCGCCGCCTTTTAGCCCAGCCTCTTCACCGATCAGGTAGGCATATACCTGAGCGGCGTCAGCAAGGCCCGCAGGCAGATCCTCCTCATCCAAAACAGTCAAACTGCTGCCCGATTGAGTGAGGATTTTACGAGCGCTTTTGCGCGTCCCCGAGATCTGCCCGCGGATCTGCTGAGCAGCGCCGCCCTTTTCCACAAACGGACCGTCTGGCGAGTCAGACAGCACACTGCGCTCACCTCTGAACTCTGAGAGGCACTCGCTGACAGGGCTGGGCTCCAACCCGAGATTGGCGAAATAAGGGCCGGTAATGCCAACAGCTTTAGTTGCCTCCGACGTATCCTCGGTCCAAACACTGGTGGCACAAGAGCGGGCGAACCCCGTCTGCGGGTTGATAGCGCGATCGTAGTTCACGTCTGCGAGCTCGATCTGACCGTCGAACTTAGCCAACTGATACTGCTTCAGATTACCTAGCCAGCGCGGTTTCCGCTGACTCGCCGGGCGAAACATACCCACAAATACCTTGTTTTCAGCCTGAGCACGGTTAGTCGCACTCAGTGGCAACGTGACGGCAGCGAAAGAAGTGTTGATATCGATGATGTCGCCAAAGATACGGCTCAGCGCCTGCTCAATTTCTACCTGACTCGTCGCAGACTGTCGGTACCCGCCGCCTTGCTCAGCGGCACTGTGCATCAGTGCCGAATGGGTCTCATTCGGCTGAGCATTGAATACGTCGATCGTGTAGGTCGTCACGGGCACTCGAACGACCGTGTCGTCCCCGCCATTTTCGCCCGCTACGATCACGGGGACACCTAGCTCATGAAGAAACTTGGTCCAGTCGTCCAGATTAAAGTCCGCACCGTCAACGAACTGGTTGTCGGCCGGCTGAAACGTCTGTAGTGCCGATGTAGGTGTGACCGCAAAGAAGCCCTCCTCACTATTGGTATTGCTGCATTGGCAGTCGCCAGCGCTTTTACAAACGTCTTTTATGACCTGAGACTCCCCGCTGCTCCCGTTGACCTCTTCGGTACATTGTTTCGCGTTTTGATAGTCAATCTGGGTGTAGCCAATTGGCTCGATCTCTGCCGCTTGATTCCGCAACCCCTCGTAAGCCTGCATTAAGATTCCGCTTCCGCTGTCGCCCGATAACGCGGCCGAGGGTGTCTCACCAAGCTGTTCGTATAGCGTTCTCAGCCGGGTCGAATTGTCCTCGGTGTCGATCTCCGGTCCGTTGCTGTCAGTATTGCTGATCAGAATGACATAGGTTTCGGAGCAGATATCGGACGCACCGAGCGGCGATTCAAATATCGTGAAGAGGTCAGCGTAACCAGCGCGGTCGGCCAGTACCGGCGGTGTGCCAGCACCCAAAAAACTCTGAGATTCACCCGCCAAGTAGGCGTACACATCGCTGGCTAGATTACCGTAGGAGGCGTTGGAGTTGCGCTTTTCGATGGGGCCGTTGATGCCCTGGTCAATCATCTCGAGAACCGAAAAGATTCCGCTACTCTCATCACCTAGTCGCTGCAAATCAAACCTTATGTAGCCGCCATCCTGATTCGCAGTGCCATCCGTTGTGAATTCGATCAACCCGATGTTGGCGTCTTTGTTCTGCTGGGCCAATCGCCTCAGTGCAGCGTCAATAGCACGCACCTCTGACTGACCCTGTGTCGCATCAGGCCACTTTTGACTTTGCCGAGACCAGTTTGAGGTGTTGTCCAGCACGAAAATAATGTTAGGCAGTGAATCAGCTGCTGCGCCACTGGCGAGACCGCTCGCGAAGAGATCAATATCCTCTGCCGCCACCTGTCCTAAACTCAGCAGTAACCAGGCTGACAGGCCCATACACCGCAACTTGCTCATCGAATCCCTCCTTTGGCTCTCGTGGCATCCGTGCCGCGTTAACTGCAAGCCGCCGCAATCAGGTTCACTGACGTGCGGGTGCTCAAACCCTGACGAACAACAACTTTTGCCCCCGTAATGGGGTCTTCTGCTGTCATGGTCACTTCCCATAAAGCGTCGACACAGAGCGAGTACACTCCAGGTTGATAGCAACTGGCATCGTCAGGGTTTTGCCATACTTTCAGCGACGCGTTCCTCACCGGAATGGCTGAAATACATTTGGGTTTGCTCAGGGTCACGCGCATCTCATCCGCTATCTGATCACCCGTCATATCAAAACACCGCGCGTAACTGTCGCCCTGACAGCTCACCACAAAGGCTTTTTCTCCCTGTAAGAAGCCACTGGTCATGATGGCCTCCTGCATCGCCGAGAGTGCACTGCTTTTGGCTACTGATCGTGCCTCGATATTCTGCACAACGCGCAAATTGCCCATTACAACGTTAGCGGAAACCGTACCGATCAAAGTGACTACGGCGAGCATAATGAGGGCAACCAACAACACTACGCCGCTCTCGGCCCGCAACCTCATCTCCGCCTTCCCACCCGATTGGACAAAGTGACCACCCGCGACTGCAAGGTGCGAGGGTAAGCCTCTCTCCCCTGCGGAACCGTCCACTCCCGGCCCGCTAAGGTGTAAGCCATTCTGTCCTGATAACCGGGCCGCGGCTGGGTATCGCGAACCATCAACCAAATTTTTGCACCGACCACGTTTGCCGCATCAGCATGGGATAACGTGTGCTCAACGCGGTCATGTTGACCGTCTCCGCTATCGTCGAGAAACCATTCAAACTGAAGCTCCTCTACGCCATCTACCAATGTTTCCTGAATATAGCCGTGCATACCGCCTTGTAGAGCACTCAGGGACAACCGCACCAACTGATCGTTTTGGCTCAGAAAGTAAATACGCGAGATAAATCGATATATTGGCGCCCGCTCTGTCTGATCACAGTCATACCTCGTGTAGGGAAAGATCGTTTCAACGTTGGCGCTATTGGCCCGGTACAGTTTGACCTCTCCGCCTGAGAGCCCCGCGTTTTCGTCGTAGCAACCATTGGTTTGCAGGTAAAAAGAATCATCCATCGCACTGCAACCGTTAACCTGTGCAATGGACCCCGCGCCAGTTGCGCAGGTGCTCGCGCGCCGGATAGCCACATATGCCGCTCCTGCAGATGAAGTCGGCGCACCGCCATTACATTGGTCCTCTCCTAACGCTGCGTCGACCTCTGAGCCCAAACCCGCCAGAAGTGGATACTCCATGGCCCAGGCCAATTCGACGCGAGGATCAAAACCGGTTGCACCTGTACCCACACAAAGCGGTGGCACGACTGGGTATGGATCAATATCAAGCGTATCAACCTCCGCCGCCCGCAAGGCTCCATAGGCCGGGTCATCAGCATCGACCGGCGCACCGGCTTCTCCCCAGTAGTCGACCAGTGCAAGCTCTTTCGCGAGCAGATCAATTGCATACAAGCTGTTCTCTAATTGTCTGCCCGAACGGTTAATGTCGTTCAGCGCCCGACTGCTGTCTGAAAATAAGGTCGTCACGCCAAGAATGATCACGGTCCCCAAAGTCAGCGCGATCATCAGCTCGATTAATCCAAAGCCGGCAGCCAGTAAAGGGTTTCGACTGATTAATAACGAGGAATCCATAACTTACCTCACCGCCACATCCCGAAAGACAACCCGGCGATAGGCCTCATCCCCCATGTCATTTGCACCGCAGGCGAGTGACGTGTGCGGTTGCGGGGTCACGCCAATCCATGCCACCGAAACGCGCACCCACAACTCGCCACTACCACTGCTACTCAACGGAACGATGCACCCTCGTGCTCCCAAAGGTGACCCGATACTTCGTTGCGCTCCGGCCTCTAGAGGATCTGCCGATAACAGCTTTGTGCTGTCACCATCAATCTGCATATGCCACTCGCAGAGGTCTCGCTGCGCCCCGACCAGTTGTTCACAGTCGTTGGCCTCGGGTCTGCCGGCAAAGTAATCCCCCGCTCTCGCCGCCTGGGAATTCATCCGAATACGTGCAGCCATGTCGTCAACGATAGACCCCACCAACGCGCGCTGATAGGTATCGAAACTGTTGTTCATCGTGTTGAGCTGCAGTGCCCCCAGTCCTAAAAGGCCGATGGCGATGATGACCAAGGTGACCAGCACCTCAATCAGCGTAAAGCCCGCCTGTTGATCGGAAGGATTCACGAACAAGCCCCCGACCAACTTATCGGTTCTGCTTCGGCACTATCATCACAGGTATCAGGACACCCGCCGGCATGACTTTGCACTCGACCATCCATGGTGACTAACAAACACAAGCTGCAGGTGCTGTCTGCAGCAACGGTGCTAAAAGTGAATTTCGGGCAATTAGCGACACGCCCCCAGGCGTTAAACCCGACCGTTGCCCCCGCGACAGTATTCTCCGTGCTTAATGTGACGCTCTCCATCGGGATCTCAAAGAGCTGGATCGGTTGCTCAGGACACGTTGACGTCGTGCTGGACGCAAGACACCAGCCACGACTCCAGTCCGAACCCTGCCGAATCAGAGACACCCCCTCGTTTCGCTTGACGGCCTCAGAACGCGCAGCCGTTAACGCGAGCCGCAACTCCGTACCCACGTACCGCAACCGTTGCTCCGCCAACATAGTTGAGAATGAAGGGGCAGCGAGGGAGGCCAGTAACGATAGGATGGCCAGCGTCATCAACAATTCAAATAATGACAGCCCCGCGATCTGTCGCCTTACCATGCCACTTCGCCCTGTTCACCACAGTAACGAAGCCGAGCGCCGGTACTCGCCACACATAGGGCGCCGTCGCTTGCCTGCGGGGAAGTGCTCACGGGTGATAGCATGAGATTGAAGCGCGGTGGCGGGCCGGATGAGGCCCCCATCGACAGGCCAAGAATGTCGTAAGCAGAAGCTAACGCCGTGAGATTCGAACTCAGCGAGATGGACCCCGCGCCATCGGAGAACCCTAGCTCTGACAAGTCCGACGCATATTGCCGATTGATAATCAGATAATTTTGCTGACGTTGCGCAACGTCCATGAGAAAGGCCTGCGCTTGAGCCCGGTTACCCTTTTTCACATGTTCCATGTAAGACGGATATGCAATGCTTGCCAAGATGGCGACGATCACGACTGTCATCATCAGCTCGATCAGCGTAAAGCCGCCATTTTTTGCAGCCTGCGGCACCCCCCGGCTCCACGACCTGTAAGGAAATGGGGTCCTGTTCTCTGGGCGGAGTAATGTTTTCATCTGAACGGCCAAGCCTCGAGCGAACAAAAATAGTGCTGCAGTTGATGCAATTTGCATTATAAATTGCATTTTGCAATCATTTTGCTACTTTACGCGCTTTCCCGGCCGTGAGCAGCCCAAAATTTTCACGATTTCGAGGACATTTCCACCTCCTGTGACATGAGGGCCCATTCCGTGAGCACCCATTGCAGAGGGCCGACTAGCGCGAGGGCCGTCAAACATAAACAGATCAAGACCTGAGTCATCACAAAGTAGCCCCGCCCACGGAGGCATCGCATTGTTTTCACACCTGCTGGCGGTTGTGCACGACGAGGCTTGACGGTCACTGCCGAGGCACCAAAAGTCGGACAACGGTCATCTCAGGTTGTGACGACCACGCTGCTGCCGCGACGGCAAATGAGAGTTGCGGGTACTGCGCTGCAGACGGTGGCTCGTAGGCGAGGTCAACCTGCGGATTTTCAGCCATTACAGTCATTTCATTGTCGGGGTAAACACTCAGCATCACGAGACGCCACGCGATTACGTCGCTGACCAATACTTCCCCGGGGGTCCAGCGTGTCCCGTTCTCACCTGCCAGGCGTTGTTCGCGGAGCTGATTCGAACTCCCAGCAGGCCCGGTGCTCCGGTGACTCAGCACGATCCGCTCCAGTCGCGCCCACGGGGTGCCAGGTGGGCAACCCTCCAGAGACGTGAGGCTTTGCTGCCATTGAGCACGCCACCGCACTGTCATCGCACCATCATCAGTGGTCGCGACTGTGCAATTATCTGGTGCCAGCGCATAGCCAGCTCCTCGCTCACAGGCATCCGGGCACGGATAAATCGTTTCTATGTAGAGTCCCAGCCCTTCGGCCCTGCCGGGCAGGCAGCGGGCCTCGTCCAGCCGGATGACACTCACTCCCCCCCATTCGCCAACATCACCTAAAGACTCTGGCAGTGAGCAAGGAGCAGAAGGCGCTCGCCACTGTGTTGGTGCAGGCGAGGCCACCTTCGGTTGCCGCCATTCCTCAGGCATGTGGGCCATTGCGAGCACCGAGTCGAGATACCGGTTGACTTGCCGCAAGCGAATCCCTTGATCCATGCGCTCGCCCGCGAAATGCATCATCGCAACCAGGTCCGCGCTGGCGGCAAAAAGTGCACTCAACATCGACAGCGCAAGGGTGTTGGCGATCAAACACGCCACAATCGAAAAACCGCTCACTGACGTCGCGAGCTCGCCCCATGGTCGTGACTTCTGCCTGCGGCGCGCTCGGCCGCGTAGGTCATGTCCGATGTTTGCGGTAATGTGATGTGTCATGGATAACGCATGGCCTCTCCGGGCCCAGTGGTTAACGACCCGCGCGCGCCATCAGGTAACTGCCATGACAGCTCAATACTGCCGTCGCCGAGCG
>Ga0181579_10005123_pt1 | contig 10107 bp, 11 predicted proteins | sample 071ome_24_FD_132996 | JGI IMG/M metagenome (GOLD analysis project Ga0181579, IMG submission 132996) | Coastal salt marsh microbial communities from the Groves Creek Marsh, Skidaway Island, Georgia - 071402CT metaG (megahit assembly) | ecosystem: Environmental > Aquatic > Marine > Intertidal... | reverse complement strand
GTAAATCCTAAAGTTACTGCAGTAGTGCATTGCACTTACTGGAATTTCAATAATTTCAACACACTACGATATGAGCGACGAAACCTTCGATAGCCTCAGCACCAAGGTAGATGACCTGATCGACCTGTGTGCAGAAATGAAACGGGAAAATCAGCTGCTAAAAGAGAGCCAGAGTTCCTGGAAAAACGAACGGCAACAGCTGCTAGACAAGAACCAGGAAGCGAAGACCAAGTTGCAGTCCATACTCGATCGACTGAAAGCTTTGGATAATTCCTGAGATCTCCCACCGGACTAGTTAATATGAGCGAACAGAACACAGCCGTACAGGTTAAAATCCTCGACAAGGAATACCAGGTCAACTGCCCTCCTTCCGACCAGGAAGCACTTATCAAGTCTGCCCGTTATCTCGATGAGAACATGCGCAAGATTAAAGGGCGCGGCAATATCCACGGTGCTGAAAAAATTGCGGTCATGGCTGCGCTCAACATTACCCATGACATGCTGCGCAAGAACAAGATGATCAATGAGACCCGTGCTGGTACTGCGCAGCAGCTTAAAGGCATCGAAGAAAAAATTGATTTGGCATTGGCGTCGAGTCGACAGTTAGAGATTTGAACGACGCCCTCGCTGCCTCGATAACGCTTCTCGATTCGTAACTATCCTCTTTATCACCTCAGTAGAATTGAATTAGCCGCTGGGCGTGTCTCCTAGGAAGTTTCCTACGCCCTAATCCGGGAGAAATCTGGTAGGCAATTTTCGCCCTTTTCGTGGGCTGTGCTCAGTCGCTAGAGTATTGATCTGGCTCTGGAATTCCCCTGTATCCCCCGCTTTCCCTGTCGCCCCCGGCCAAGCTATACTTAGCCCAGAGTTCCCTAGAGCATTTGCCAATCAAAGATGTTCTTGAGCCGATATCTAGAAAACCGGAGGCAACTCGTTAGATGTTGGTGTGCAGGTCCGCCAGACGGAAAGCCTTATACATCGCGGGAGCCACCACCTGAACCTTTTGGTTCAGGGCAGTTTTGGTAGCGGTGTTCCGGGGGACTTGATTAATAACCCCGGTCCTTCTCTTTTCCAATTATGAAACAAGAAGAACGAGCTGCCCTTAGGGAATCTCTCCGAGAGGCACGCAGAAGCCTTGGTGACGCAGAACAATCAGCTGCATCTGAAGGTTTATTGAAACTGCTGATGGAAGAATCTTTCTTCCAGGATGCAACTCGTGTCGCTTTTTACCAGAAGATGGACGGTGAAATCGATTCGCAAATTCTTTCCGAATTTGCGTTGCAGCAAGGCAAGACTTGTTACCTGCCTGTGGTAAACAAGGACAGCGATCAAACGCTAATGTTTGCTCCCTATGATGCCAACACCGAGATGGCCAGGAATGAATGGGGAATTGCAGAACCCCCCTTACCCGATGAAATTGTTTCACCTACTATTTTCGATGTGGTGTTCGTGCCACTGGTAGGTTTTGACGATAACTGCTTTCGCCTGGGAATGGGCAAAGGCTTTTACGATCGTACTTTCAGTTTCAAGATTTTCAATCGACGCAGCCGACCGCTGCTGGTGGGGCTGGCACATGAATGCCAGAGGACGGATCCGTTTCCGACGGAAACCTGGGACGTTAGACTCGACGCCGTAGTCACACCGAAAAAAATATACCGCCCCGATACTGCTTAGCCGAAAAATATACCGCCCCGATACTACTTGGGGCGGCTACTGAGCGACTTCACTACCTATCCCTGGCGTCCCTTTCCTTTCTCGTTATCTTAAATTCGATGTGGCGATTCCATCGCCGCGAGAGTTTTTGTCGGACCTACATCAGGGCACTTTGTGCCACACTGCTGGCCAGTACACTCATAAAAAACAGGGTGATCACTACAAACACCATGTCTGGCTTCTTGCTCATGGGTGCTCCATCACAGAGTCAACGTTCTTTTGGCTTAACGGCGTCTGTTTACAAAGCTTTAGGCTTAATTTTCGCTAAAAAACAACGCATTACTGAGGTTTGGTTAGAAAATAGGTAAAGCTTTAAAAAACAGTTGCCAGCGAAAAAGCCCTGCCTATATACTGTATAAAAATACAGTATATAGGGTGTGGAATAACAAAATGATAACTAAAATGGCGCCAACTGCCGGCTCCTCGCCAGAGCCACAGCCCCCGGCTGGCGGGGCTTACAGCGATTCTGCAAGACCAGATCCCCAGATTGATCGACTGCTCCACCGTAATCCCAAACTGTGGCGTGGCTGCGACCTGGCCGGGCAAGGATCCCATGGTCAGAGTACTGGCTTTCCACAACTGGATGACATTCTTCCCGGTCGCGGCTGGCCCGATAGTGGTCTGCTGGAAATCATCACCCCTCACTGGGGCATGGGTGAATTACAGATCCTGATGCCGCTGATGCGCAATATCATCGAACAGGGCAAATGGATTCTCTGGGTTTCTCCCCCTCACCAACTTTATGCCCCGGCTCTCGTCCAGGCCGGAATCGATACCCGACAGATATTGGTGGTGAAAGCAGACACCAGTTGCACCGATGCCCTGTGGAGCATGGAGAAGGCATTGCAGACAAAAAATTGTGGCCTGGTGCTGGCCTGGCAAAGCTGGTTGCCGGGCCGGGTATTGCGTCGCCTGCAACTGGCAGGGGACGCAGGCAAGACTCTGGGCGTGCTGTTCAAACATAATGATAGTAAGTACTCACCCTCATCGATGCGCCTGCAAATAAAGGGTTTAGCCCCCCAGAGCAGGTGTCTCTCGGACACCGAGATCACTCTCATCAAGGCCCGGGGTAACTTTCGGCCCCTGAGCGCTCGCCTCAATCTCTATGCCCGGGCACAGGCCAGTTAGGGGCTCTCGGGACGAGTAAGAAACCAGCATGGTGATGAAAGATTCCGAGCCCACGGTACAGTTATCGCTGCCGGAAGCATCCGGGGCAGAGGTCATTCCCCTGCCCGTCGTTCCGGCCAGTTCACCGCGCCATGAGCAGCATGAAAACAGCAAAAAGGTTTCCAGGCAGAACCTCTGGTACGCGCTGTTCTTCCCCCAGCTCGCCGGGCTGAGTGAATCCCGGCAGGCACAGATACTCAACCAGCTGGCCGGACTGGTGGAAACGGTCAGCTCCACTGTCAGCTTTCATCCCCAGGCACTGATCTGCGAAGTGCGCAGCAGCCTGAAATATTTTGGCGGCATCGACCCTATTCACGACAAGCTCAGGACACTGCTTGCCCCGACCCTGGAACAACATGAACTAGCCGGTGATTTTCTCTACGCCGCCTGCCCCACGGTAACCGGCAGCCTGTTACTGGCACGCTCCGGACACAATGCCCTGGTGTACCAGAAAGATAATTTGCGCTCGGCGCTGGGGCAGTTGTCTACCGAAGTCCTGCAACTGAACAAGGAACAGAACCGACGCCTGTACAACATGGGCGTGCGCAAATTAAGGGATATCTGGCGCCTTCCGACCGATGGCTTGCGCAAACGTTTCGGCAGTGACTTTATAAACCTGCTGAACAAGGCAACCGGCGCAGCGCCGGAACCCACACGCAACTATGTTGCACCTCCGGCTTACAGCGCCAGTTACGATCTGCCTTATGAGCTGGAGAATCTTGATCGCCTGTTACCACTCGCTGATGAGATGCTGGCACAGCTTTGCGATTTTCTGCAGCGACGTGATCTTAGTGTCTCCCGTTTCGTCTTCAGGCTGTTACATGAAAAACGTGTCGGTACGGAAATTGATATCGCACTGCGCCAGTCCGGTCGCTGTCGTGACCACCTGCTTTGCCTGCTGGAAACCCATTTTGCCAAACTCAGTATTCCGGCACCGGTGATCGGTTTGAAACTGTCGGTGAAACAGTTCGATGCCTTCATGACCGAGAGTGAACAGTTGCTGGTTGAAGAACGTGTTAAAGGCGGCGCGCCGAAACAGAACAGACTAGATCAGTTCATGGAGCAACTACAGGCTCGCCTGGGCAGTTGTTGTCTGAAGAGCATAAACACCGTCGCCGAACATTGCCCCGAGTATGCCTGTCAGGAACTGGACTATGCGGAATCTGCACAACGGGACGCTGTGTCACTGAGCGATGCAGTGGCAAAAAATCCCAGACCCCTGTGGTTACTGGATGAGCCTGTACGACTCACACTCCATGGCGGCAGACTCTATCATCGTAAATCCATTAGCTTGCTCAGCGGCCCGGAACGCATTGAGACGCGCTGGTGGTCGGGCGCAGAGGTCTGCAGGGATTACTACGTGGCCCAGGAGACCAGCGGTAGTCGGCTGTGGATTTATCGCGAACGCAGGGGTGAAAGAGGCTGGTATCTGCATGGCTTCTTTGCGTAAAAGGGGTCAGAGTAAAAATACAGTAGTTTTTTAAAAACTACTGTATTTTTACTCTGACCCCTGAATTATCGACAGGAGTAATGTACATGTATCTGGCAGCACTCATTATCCCGGTACCCGAAGAAAACATGGAGGCGTACCAGACCTGGGCCGTCAACAGCGCGGCCATATTCAAACGCTACGGCTGCATCGAAGTTATCGATGGCTGGGACGATTTTGTTCCCCATGGCAAACAGACCGACATGTATCGTGCAGTCGAAGCGAAAGAAGGGGAGAAGATCGTCATCTCTTTGCAGATCTGGCCAGACAAGGAAAGTTTCTTCGCCTCGGAAGACAAGATGCATCAGGACAATGCGCTGGAAGTAGATGGAGAGGTGCCGTTCGATGCCAGTCGTCTCATCACTGGCTGCTTTCAACAACTGGATAACACAGCAGAATAGACATAGGAGAGAGAAAGATGGCTAACAACCCGGTGAACTGGTTTGAAATTTACGTGCAGGATATGGATCGAGCAAAGAAGTTTTATGAAACCGTGTTAGGCACAGAGGTTAACCCGCTGCCTGATGCGCCAGACGATGGCTTAGCTATGCTGTCTTTCCCCGCCGACCCGGCGAACCCAGGCTCTGGCGGGGCTTTGGTACATGCGCCCGGTATGCCTTCCGGCGGAAACAGCACCGTAGTGTACTTCTCCTGTGAAGACTGTGCGGAAACCGAAGCGCGCGTTAATGATGCCGGTGGTGAGCTGGTGAATTCGAAGATGTCCATTGGCGATTATGGCTTTGTCTCTCATGCTAAAGACCCGGACGGGAATATGTTCGGCCTCCATTCAGTCAAATAGGAATCATCATGAAACCGATCATGCCCTGCCTGTGGTTCGACACCAACGCCGAAGAAGCGGTGAACTACTATGTGAATATTTTTCCCGATTCGGAGATCACCCAGATCACTCGCAATCCACCCGGCATGCCGAACCCGGAAGGGTCGGTGCTAACTGTCAGTTTCAAACTGCGCGGCGAGGAATTTCTGGCACTGAATGGCGGCCCGATGTTCACCTTCAACGAAGCGATCTCCCTGTATATCAATTGCAAGGATCAGGGAGAGATCGATTACTACTGGGAGAAGTTAGGGGAGGGCGGTAGTGAGATGGCTTGTGGCTGGTTGAAAGACAAGTACGGTGTTGCCTGGCAGATCGTGCCCGATCAGTTTATGAACTGGATCAAGGCGGACGACATGGAGACATCGGAACGGGTTCTCACCGTAATGCAGACCATGGTGAAGTTTGATTTCGCCAGGCTTGAAGAAGCCTATCGCGGGGCAGCCTAGTCCAGTCAGGGATTTCTAAGATGATTATCAGGGAAGCGCGCAAGGAAGATTTCGATGCCATCTGGCCTTTCTTTCATGAGATTGCCGCAGCTGGTGAAACTTATGGCTATCGACCGGATTCAAGTAAAGAAGAAGCCTTTCATTTATGGATGGAATACCCGAGGCAAACCTATGTGGCCGAAGAAGACGGTGAAATTCTCGGCAGCTACTATATAAAGACGAACAATGAAGGACCGGGTGCACATGTGTGTAACTGCGGCTATATGGTTTCATCCGCGGCTCGCGGCAAGGGGCTGGCCACCAGCATGTGTGAACACTCCCAGCAGGAAGCAATACGGCTTGGCTATAAGGCGATGCAATTTAATTTTGTCGCAGCCAGCAATGAAGGCGCTGTACGGCTCTGGAATAAATTGGGATTTGAGACAGTAGGGAGACTACCGAAGGCGTTTAATCATCCAAATGATGGATATGTTGATGCATTGGTGATGTATAAATGGCTGGCTTAGGAGTCGGACGCGACTTATCGGGTTTTAAGAACAGAACGTAGCCCGAGAATTTGCACAAAAGGGATGAAATCTTTGTCCAGAAAGAGTAGTGGTATCTCATGGTGAATACAGAAAGAAGCGATTATCACATCTGCGGTTTTACGAACCGTTGCTCCTTTTTTCCGCAATGTCCTATAGCTTTTTGCACATCTCTCTACTGCATCAATTCCAAATAGTTCATAAATGGTCAGTGCTGTAAGCCGACTCTTTACGGTCCTGTAGTCTCCATCGTTGCGAATCCCTTGCAGAATCTCCAGATAGATGAGATCACCTATTGCCACTGTGCCTTCAACAAGCAAGTCATCAAGGCTGTCCGTAGCTCTATTATTATTGCCATTGAAGTAATCGATCCACACACTGGTATCAACTAGAATCACTTGTTGCCCCGCATTTTTTCGAGATCTCCTTCCCACTTCAGGCGGCCACGTAAACGCCGGATTTCTTGTTGGTCATTGCGTTGCACTAGAAGCTTCAACCCTGCTTCGACCGCTTCTTTCTTTGTCTTGCAGCCACTAACTCTAAGAGCTTCCGCCATCAGCTTGTCATCGATCACTATATTAGTTCTCATGGTTCTATCGTGTGTATATTCTATGTATTTATACACATCATATTATTTTGAGCCAGCCAGAACAAGACTATCCCTGTTGCAAGCTGCTTCTTTAGAGTTAGTTCAGCGGTAAAGAAAATTCCACTTTTTGAGAGTTTGCTTTCAGGTAAAGTCCCGCGACGAGATTTCCATCGTACCCAACCAATGACTGAGGTCCACCAGCTCTCTGGCAATCAGGTGGATCACTCCTTCACTCTTCTGTACATGACCTGTCACGCCCATCAACATGGCCTGACGAACTACCGGCCGGCGTTTCTCACCCAGGCTGGGCCAGACCACCACATTCACGAATCCGCTTTCGTCTTCCAGGGTCAGGAACGTGACACCTGCTGCTGTCATAGGTCGCTGGCGGCAGGTCACGATGCCGGTGATCTTGGCATTCATTTCGTTTTCTACATCGTTGAGCTCACTGGCCTTCAACACTTCATAGTTATCCAGGTGCGGGCGGAACAGGGCAAGCGGGTGCCGGCGCAGGGTGTAGCCGGTTGCGGTGTAATCACCGACGATGTTCTGCCCCTCGCTGGCAACGGGCAGTAAGACATCGGTGCCGAAGTCGTTATCGAAATCCGGATCGGAGAAGAAGCTCAATGCGGGACTACCGCCCACGGCCAGTTGTTTCTGTTGCCCGGCAGTTTCGATGCCGCTGGCCTGCCAGAAGGCGCGATGACGATCACCAGCCAATCCGCGCAAGGCGTCGGCGGCAGCCAGCGCCTCCAGGTCGCCGCGATTGATGCCGCTGCGGAATACCAGCTCCTGCACCGTCCCGAACTCGCCTTCCTGTCTTGCAGCGACGATGGATTCGGCGCCGGTTTCCGACAAACCTTTTACCAGCCGAAAACCGCTGCGCAATTGTGCCGTGGTCTGCTGGTGGCAGGGTGATTCTGCCTTGTCATAGTGCTCACCAAATTCCAGTGTGCAGTCGTGGTGGCTGGCGTTCACGTCTACCGGATGAATGATCACACCGTGATGCCTGGCATCCTTGATCAGTTGTGCCGGCGCATAGAAACCCATGGGTTGGCTGTTGAGCAGGGCGCAACAGAAGGCGGCAGGGTGATAGTACTTGAACCAGGAGGATACATAAGCAATAAGTGCGAAGCTGGCGGAATGGGATTCGGGAAAGCCATAGTCGCCAAAACCCTTGATCTGCCGAAACAGTTGTTCGGCAAAGTCCTGCTCATAACCCCGCTCCAACATGCCGCGAACCAGTTTGTCGCGGTATGGCTCCAGGCCCCCTTTCCTTTTCCAGGCCGCCATGGCGCGCCGGAGCTGGTCGGCCTCACCACCACTGAAACCGGCTGCTACCATGGCCAACTGCATCACCTGTTCCTGGAAGATGGGCACGCCGAGAGTTCGGTCCAGGGCGTCCTTCACCGCTTCGCTGGGATAAGTGACTGCTTCCTTGCCATTGCGCCTATTCAGGTAGGGATGCACCATGTCGCCCTGAATGGGGCCAGGTCGCACAATTGCAATCTGGATTACCAGATCATAGTAGCTGCGTGGTCGCAGCCGCGGCAACATACTCATCTGGGCGCGCGACTCGATCTGGAACACGCCGATGGTGTCGGCCTCACCCATCATGTCGTACACCTTTGGATCTTCCGCCGGTATCTTCTGCAGCGTTAAGGGTTCCTTGCTATAGCTGCTCACCAGCTCCAGGCATTTCTGCACCGCGGTCAACATACCCAGGGCCAGTACATCGATCTTCAACAGGCCCAGGGACTCCAGATCATCCTTCTCCCACTGGATCACCGTGCGGTCTGCCATGGTGGCGTTCTCGATGGGCACCAGGTGAGAAAGTAATCCCTGGCTGATGACGAATCCCCCCACGTGTTGGGAGAGGTGCCGCGGGAAACCGATCAACGCCTTGGCCAATGTCACCAGCATCTGGATCTTCGGATCCGTGTAATCCACATTGGAATCAGACAGCTGTTCTTCCAGTGTGGAACCCCACCAGTAAATGGATTTTGAAAGATGGTCCAGCAGTTCGCTGTCCAGCCCCAGCACCTTGCCCACATCACGCACGGCACTGCGCGAACGATAGGTGATAACCGTCGCCGCCAGTGCTGCACGGTTGCGACCATACTTGTTGTAAATGTACTGGATGACTTCTTCGCGACGAGCATTCTCAAAATCCACATCGATATCCGGCGGCTCGTTGCGCTCCCTGGAGATGAAGCGCTCGAACAGGACTTCGATGCGCGCCGGGTCTACCTCGGTGATGCCCAGGCAATAACACGCGGCCGAGTTGGCGGCGGAACCCCGGCCCTGGCACAGGATGCCCTGGCTGCGGGCGAAGGCGACAATGTCGTGCACAGTGAGAAAATAGTGTTCGTAGTTCAGTTCCTTGATGAGCATCAGCTCATGCTCGATGATGTTGCGTACCTTGGGCGTAGCACCTTCCGGCCAGCGTTCACGAATGCCCTTCTCTGTTAATTCTCTTAGCCAGCCATGGGCTGTATATTCTTCCGGTACCAGCTCGCGAGGATATTCGTAACGCAACTCATCCAGGGAGAAGGCACAGCGGCTGGCAATGCGCACCGTCTCTTCCAGCAAGGCTTTCGGATACAACTTGGCCAGTTGTTCGCGGGGGCGCAGGTGACGCTGGGCGTTACTCTCCCCATCGAGACCCACTGCCTCGATGGTGCGGCCGAGTCGTATAGCCGTTACCGTATCCTGCAACACGCGACGCTGGGGTTCGTGCATATAGACACCGCCGACGGCGCAGAGGGGAATACCATACTGTCTGCCCAGGCGAGAGAGCTGCCCCAGACGCTCCCGATCATCACCGCGCAATAACAACTCGATGCCAATCCACAAACGATCCCTGAACAGGCGTTGTAGCCACACCGCCTGGCAGGCCAGTTGCTCGGGCGAATGCCCGGGAACCGGCAACCACAACAGCAGGCAATCCTCGGGCAGTTTGTCTTCCATCATGGCGCGGTCAATACGGTAAGTACCCTTCTTCGTTTCCCGCCGGGCGCAACTGATCAGGTGACTGAGGAAACCATAACCACGACGATTGGTCGCCAGCGCCACCAGGTGACAGCCACCACTGAGGTGAAACTCACTACCCACGATAAGCTGGATGTCGCGATCCTTCGCCGCCATGTGGGCACGCACCACTCCCGACAGGGAACACTCATCGGTGATGGCCAGGGCCCGGTAACCCAGTTCACAGGCCCGTTCTACCAGCTCCTCGGGGAAGGAGGCGCCGCGCAGGAAGCTGAAATTGGAGATGCAGTGCAGCTCGGCATAAGCGGGCAGGGGCGCCGCTCCGGGTCCGGCTGACCCGGCTTCGACAG
>Ga0181579_10005116_pt1 | contig 10115 bp, 9 predicted proteins | sample 071ome_24_FD_132996 | JGI IMG/M metagenome (GOLD analysis project Ga0181579, IMG submission 132996) | Coastal salt marsh microbial communities from the Groves Creek Marsh, Skidaway Island, Georgia - 071402CT metaG (megahit assembly) | ecosystem: Environmental > Aquatic > Marine > Intertidal zone... | reverse complement strand
CGGGGCATCATCTCCGACACCTTCGAGACGGCGATCACCTGGGACCGGTTCGAGGAATTCTACGGCGCCATCAAGGAGGCGACCCAGCAAGCCATCAGGGACGTGACGGGCCACGACGGGGCGGTCTCCTGCCGCTTCTCACACGCCTATCCCGACGGCCCGGCGCCCTATTTCGCGTTCCACGCGCCGGGCGACCCCGGCGCGATGCTCCAGCAGTGGCAGGAGATCAAGAATCGCGCGTCCGATGCGCTGATCAGGCATGGCGGCACCATCACCCACCATCACGCCGTGGGGCGCGACCACCAGAAATGGTACGAGCAGCAGCGGCCGGAGTTATTCGGGGATGTGCTGGCGGACGCGAAGAAGCGGCTGGACCCGAAGGGGATGCTCAACCCGGGAGTGATTGTGGGAGAAACCAAATGACCAAACACATCGGCACCTGGGAGCTCGTCCGGGTCGAGGCAATCGACGCGGACGGCGATCCCGTCTCGCCCGCGCCCTTCGGCGGTAACGGCAATTACATCGGCCGGGTCGTGCTCACGACCGACCGGCTGTCGTCCACCATCACCGACGCCCGGCCCGTCCTGCCCGACGGCGTGGTGCGCGAATACTCCTGCTACACCGGCCTCTACACGTTCGACGGGGCGACACTGGTCACCAAGGTGGACCAGTGCTCCGACCCGGCGCGCATGGGGACGGAGCAGGTCCGCGACGTGTCCTTCGAGGACGATCTCATGGTGCTCCGCCCGCCGCTTCAGGCCTATGGCGAGCGCCCCGCAGAGCGGCGCACGCTGTGGTGGCGGAAGATTTCGGACGTTTGACCTCCAGCGCGCTGCAAACTCGCTCGTCACCCCTGCGAAGGCAGGGATCCATAAACACCCGATCTCGCCCGGGATGGTTTCGTGATCATGGGTCCCCGCCTGCGCGGGGACGACGATGGTGCGGGTCTCCCGAGCCTCCCCGGACCGTCATACGCGGGCTTGACCCGCGTATCTCGTCTCTCCCTTCGATGAGATGCCCGGATCAAGTCCGGGCATGACGGATTTGGGAATTCACGCTCCCCCGGACTCCCATTTCACACCTCGATATTGCAAAATCGGGGCTTCACTCGTTCGCGTCACAACCCGCCGGTACTTCCATGCCCAAGCCCATCCACATCAACCTGTTCATCCAGTCGCGCGGCCATCACGAGACGGCGTGGGACCATCCGGGCGCCGACCCGCGCTCGCTGATGGACATCTCCTACTATGTCGATCTGGCCAAGCAGGCCGAGGCGGCGAAGCTCGATTCCATCTTCTTCGCCGACGTCCTGATGATGACCAACGACGCCATGGAATCCGGCCGCTTCTGGCCCGACCCGGTCATCATGCTCGCGGCCATCGCCATGCAGACCGAGCGGGTGGGGCTGATCGCGACCGGATCCTGCACCTATTCCGAGCCCTACAACCTGGCGCGCCAGTTCGCCTCGATCGACCACATCTCCGGTGGCCGGGCGGCGTGGAACATCGTCACCACCTGGGTCGAGGCGGTCGCGGCCAACTATGGGCGCGAGCACACGGCCCATGGCGATCGCTACGAGCGCGGCGAGGAGTTCGTCGCCGCCGTGAAGGACCTTTGGGACAGCTGGGCCGACGACGCGCTGGTCGACGACCGGTCGGGGGGCGGCGTGTGCGGCGATCTCTCGCGGATCACGCCGATCGACTTCCAGGGCGAGCACTACCAGGTGAAGGGCCCGCTCAACGTGCCCCGTTCGCCTCAGGGCCGGCCCGTCCTGGTGCAGGCCGGCGCGTCCGACCGGGGGCGGGACTTCGCGGCGCTCCACGCCGAGGCGATCTTTACAGCGCATCTCGAGAAGGAGACCGCCCAGGAGTTCTACCGGGACATCAAGAAGCGCGCCGCGGGCTTCGGGCGCAACGCCGACCAGGTGGTGGTCCTGCCGGGCCTCAACCCGGTCCTCGGCGGCACCGAGGCCGAGGCGAAGGCGAATCTCATGGAGCTGAACAGCCGGATGGACCCGGAGGTGGGCCGCCGGACCCTGTCCCAGCGCTTCTCGAACCACGACTTCGACCATATCGACCTCGACCAGCCCCTCAAGGTGTCGGACTTCCCGGACCCGAACGCGCTCGAGACCATGAAGAGCCGGGCGGCGCTGATCGTGCGCATCGTCGAGAAGGAGGGGCTGACGCTTCGCGAGCTGCTCGCCCGGTTCGCCGGCGGGCGCGGCCACTACACGACGGCCGGCACGCCCGAGCAGATCGCCGACCTCATCCAGGACTGGTGCGACCCGGATGCGCCGGGCGGCCCGGCGGCCGACGGCTTCAACTACATGCCGCCGGTCATCCCCGAGTTGATGACCCCCTTCATCGACGAGGTGGTGCCGCTCCTCAAGAAGCGCGGGCTGTTCCGCACCGAGTACGAGGGCGAGACGCTCCGCGAGAATCTCGGGCTGGATCGCCCGAAGAGCCGCTTCTTCCCGGATTAATCCTCTTCCGTCATGCCCGCACCTGTTGCGGGCATCTACGTCGTGGGGCCGCGTGACATCGCCACGTGGATGGCCGGAACAAGTCCGGCCATGACGGTTCGTGGTTTCCACCGGTCGGCACGTACGTCCTTTGGTCCGGCGCTCATCACATTACCCGTCATGCCCGGACTTGATCCGGGCATCTCCTGAAGAGCGGTGACGAAATACGCGGGTCGAGCCCGCGTATGACGATCTGTTGTGTCCGGTTGTCCCCGCCGTCCGGTGAGTCCTATGCTCGGTGCAAACATCGAGGGGACGGGGATCATGAAACTCTCAGACGACAAGCTCTTCCGCCAGCAATGCTATGTGAACGGCCAGTGGGCCGATGCGGATGCGGGCGAGACCATCGAGGTGACCAACCCGGTGGACGGCGCCGTCATCGGCACCGTGCCGAAGATGGGTGCGGCCGAGACCCGGCGCGCCATCGAGGCGGCCGAGGAAGCCCAGAAGGAATGGCGCACCCGCACCGGCAAGGAGCGCGCGGCGATCCTGCGCAAGTGGCACGACCTGATGATGGCGAACCAGGAGGACCTGGCCGTCCTGATGACCACGGAGCAGGGCAAGCCCATCGCCGAGAGCCGGGGCGAGATCGCCTATGCCGCGTCCTTCATCGAGTGGTTCGCCGAGGAGGGCAAGCGCGTCTATGGCGACACCATCCCCGGCCACACGCGGGATACGCGGATCGTGGTGATGAAGGAGCCGATCGGCGTCACCGCGGCGATCACGCCGTGGAACTTCCCGGCCGCGATGATCACCCGCAAGGCGGGCCCGGCGCTCGCCGCCGGCTGCTCCATGGTGGTGAAGCCCGCCACCTCGACGCCCTATTCGGCGCTGGCCATGGCCGAGCTCGCCGAGCGGGCGGGGGTGCCCGCGGGGGTGCTGTCGGTGGTGACCGGCTCGTCGCGGGAGATCGGCGAGGAGATCACCGCGAACCCCATCGTCCGCAAGCTGACGTTCACCGGCTCGACCGAGGTGGGGCGCGAGCTCATGGCGGCGAGCGCCCAGACCATCAAGAAGGTGTCGATGGAGCTGGGCGGCAACGCGCCGTTCCTGGTGTTCGACGACGCCGACCTGGACGCCGCCGTCACCGGCGCCATCGCGTCGAAGTATCGCAACACCGGCCAGACCTGCGTCTGCGCCAACCGCATCCTCGTGCAGGACGGGGTCTATGAAGCTTTCACCGAGAAGCTCGCCGAGGCGGTGCGCCAGCTCAACGTCGGCAACGGCCTGTCGGAGGATGTGCAGCAGGGCCCGCTGATCGACATGGCCGCGGTCGAGAAGGTGGAGCAGCACATCGCGGACGCCGTCGCCAAGGGTGCGAAGGTGGCGGTCGGCGGCGAACGCCACGACCTGGGCGGCACCTTCTTCCAGCCGACGGTCCTGGTGGATGTGACGCCGAGCATGGAGGTCTCCCGCGAGGAGACGTTCGGGCCGCTCGCGCCGCTCTACCGGTTCGGCAGTGACGAGGAGGGCATCGCCATGGCCAACGACACCGAGTTCGGCCTGGCGGCGTATTTTTACGCCTCCGATCTGAAGCGGGTGTGGAAGGTCTCCGAGTGCCTCGAGTCCGGCATCGTCGGCGTGAACACCGGCCTGATCTCGACCGAGGTCGCGCCCTTCGGCGGCTTCAAGGAATCCGGCGTCGGCCGCGAGGGCTCCAAGTACGGCATCGACGACTACATCGAGATCAAATACGTCTGCCTCGGAGGCATGAACTAGGGGCAAATCCCTCTCCTCCCGGGAGGAGAGGGGGACTGTGTCCGAACGACCGTTTGAGTGATCTGTCTAAGTGCAGGCGCCCCTAGAGCCCCAGGATTTCCCGCGCCTGCTTCTCGTCGGCGACTTCGGAACCCATGGACTCGACGACCTCGACGGCGCGCGCCACGAGCTGGGCGTTGCCCGACGCGAGCTCGCCGCGCGCGATGTAGAGATTGTCCTCGAGCCCGACCCGGCAGTGGCCGCCGAGCAGCACGGCCGACGCGACCATCGGGAACTCGAAGCGCGAGATCCCGAAGGACGCCCAGTTGGCGTTCGCCGGCAGCATGTCGCGCATCAGCATCATCGTCTCGGCGCTGGCCGGCGCGCCCCAGGGAATGCCCAGGCAAAGCTGGTAGAGCGGCTTCTCGTCCTTGATGACGCCGGTCTCGACCATGTGGTTGGCGAGCCGCACATGCCCGGTGTCGAAGACTTCCAGTTCGGGCTTCACGCCGGCGTCCTGGATCAGGGTCGCCATCTTGTTGAGCATGTCCGGCGCGTTGACCATGGGCCGGTCGCCAAAGTTCATGGTCGCCACGTCGAGCGAACAGATGTCGGGCTTGTTCTCGACCACATGTTCGACCCGCTCCTCGGCACTCTTCATCACGCTGCCCGCCGCGATCTCGCTCGGATTGTCGAGATCGGGGATCAGCCGCGCGCCGGGGCCCGTCGTCAGGTTGATGATCACCGGCGCGTTCGCGTCGCGGATCCGGTCCACCACCTCCTTGTAGAGCTTGGGGTCCATGCTCGCCTTGCCCGTCTCCGGGTTGCGCACATGGATGTGCACGATGGCCGCGCCGGCCTTGTTGGCGGCGATCGCCTCGTTGGCAATCTCCTCGGGCGTGACCGGCACGGCCGGGTTGGCGCCCTTGGAGTCGGCGGCGCCGGTGACGGCGCAACTGATGATGACGGACATGCGTGTTCCCCCTCGTCGGATATCCTTTGGTGTCCCGATGCCTTGTTTGGCATATTCCGGGCGAGCCTAAAGAGCCGCGCGGCCGCGAACAAGGCCGCCACCCATGCCGAGGAGGGGAACCCGCCATGTCCGATGCCGAACGCGCCGCCGCGCATGTCTCGCCGAAGATCAGCGCCGCGGAAATGGAGGCGACCCGGGTCGCCCGCTTCAAGGACCTGAAGAAGTTCAACGTCGCCTTCGTCGACTCGCTCCTGCCCGAGCACCGTAAGAAAAACCTCAAGGTGATCGGCCGCGGCGTGGTCGAGGATCCGCGCATGAATCCGCCGATCGCCGACGACCACGGCTTCACCGTTGCCTTCATCACCTGTGAGCCGAACACCGGCGCGGCGCTGCACAGCCACGAGACGGCCGAGGTGTTCATGCCGCTCAACGGCCAGCTCGTCGTCTACTGGGGCGACGAGGGCGAGGAGGAGCTGACACTCGATCCGTGGGACACCGTCTCGGTGCCCGAAGGCGTGATGCGCGGCTTCCGCAACCCGGGCGACGAAGAGCTCGTCATCCTGGCCATGGTCGGCCAGCAGGATGGCGGCGGGCCCGTGACCTGGCATCCGGACATCCTCGAGCGCGCGAAGGACACCGGTCTCGCTGTGGAAGACGGCAAGCTGGTGCGGCTCGACAACTTCGCCCTGCCCGATGGTATGCAGGAAATCGAAACGGGGTGATGGACTTCACGGGTCCATGCACCAACTGACAGTGAAACGCGCCGCCGCCCGGCGCCGTTTTCTTGAATGATCCGAGAGGGGGCCGCGCGATGGTCAAGGCAGTTCGTATTCATGAGTTCGGCGATGTCGATGTTCTGAAGTGGGAGGACATCGAGGTCGGCGATCCCGGGCCGGGTGAGCTGCGCCTGCGCCACACGGTGATCGGCTTCAACTTCCTCGATATCGCCGTGCGCAAGGGAATCTATCCGGTGCTGCCCGAGCTGCCCTCGGTGCTGGGGACCGAGGCCGCCGCGGTGGTCGAGGCGGTGGGCGACGGCGTCACCGGCTTCAAGGAAGGCGACCGGGTCGCCTATGCGGCCACCATGCCCGGCGCCTATGCCGAGGCCCGGCTGATCGAGGCATCCCAGGTCGTCGCGCTGCCCGACGGCGTCTCCGACGAGGTCGCGGCGGCCAGCATGCTCAAGGGCATGACGGCGGAATATCTGATCCACCGTTGCTACCCGGCCCAGGCCGGCGAGACGGCGCTGGTGCACGCGGCGGCCGGCGGTGTCGGGCTGTTCCTCTGCCAGTGGCTGGCGGCGAAAGGTGTGAATGTCATCGGCACGGTCGGCTCCGATGCGAAGAAAGAGACGATCCTCGCCAACGGCGCGGCCCACGCGGTCAATTACAAGACCGAGAACTTCCAGGAGGTCGCCCGCGAGATCACCGGCGGGACCGGCGTCGACGTGGTCTATGACAGCGTCGGCAAGGACCACTATGAGCGCTCGATCGATTCCCTGCGTCCGCGCGGTTACATGGTGAACTACGGCAACGCGTCGGGACCGCTGCCGCCGATCGATTCCGTCGAGCTGAACGTGAAGGGCTCGCTGTTCTTCACCAAGGCCTCCATGCGGTTCTACCAGCTCACCCGCGAGGAACTCGAGAACAGCGCGGCGACCCTGTTCGACGCACTGGCCAAGGGCGATGTGACGACCGTGATCGGCCAGCGCTACAAGCTCGAGGACGTCGCCACCGCCCACACCGACGTGGCCGAGGGCCGGACCACGGGTTCGACCGTGTTCACGATATAGGGACACCCTTCGAGACGATCGCTACGCGATCTCCTCAGGGTGAGGCGTGTTTTTCTCTCCTCATGCTGAGGAGCCGCCGCAGGCGGCGTCTCGAAGCATGTGATCGCGAAAACGACACAGCTGGGAAACGATCATGGAACTCGAATACCGTCCCGTCGGCGAGGCCGCGCTCGCCCTGATGCGCGAAGGCCATAATCACCCGGAGATGGTCGCGACCCTGGCAGAGATCGCGGCGGAAGGCGTGCCGCCGGCGCCGGAGAATACCGACGGCGAGGTCGAGGATATCGGCGGGCTGGAAGTGACCCACCGGTTCGTCGAGGCGCCGGGCGAGGGCGAGACGCTTCGCTGGCATTTCGTCGAGGCGGGAGAAGGCCCGGTGCTGCTGCTCATGCACGGCATTCCGCAGTCCTGGTGCATGTGGCGTCCGATCCTGCCGGCGTTGGCGGAGCATTTCCGCTGTGTGGCGATCGATCTCAAGGGCTACGGGCAGTCGGACAACCGGCGCGGCGATTACCGTCACGAGGGCGTTGCCGACCAGGTGGTCGCGCTCCTCGACACGCTGGGCATCGACCGGTTCAACCTGTTCAGCCATGACCGGGGCACGGTGCAGGCGGACTTCATCGCCGCGAAGCAGTCCGACCGGGTGATCCGCTATGTGCGCGGGTCCCAGCACCTGATCCATTTTCACCCGGATTTGGCGCCCCAGGAGCTGATGTTCACCGATCTCGAGACACGCGAAGTGCTGCAGGATCCGGTGAAGATGTTCGAATGGGGTTATGGCCGCCTGTGCAAGCACCCGATCCCGAAGGCCGAGGTCGTCCGCGCGATCCAGGAGTTCTCGCGGCCGGGGACGGGGCTCGCGGTCGAGCGCTATTTCCAGTCCTCGACCTTTCGCAAGGACTGGATCGACCGGCGCACCCGGCTGATCCCCGCATGGAAAGCGCCGATGCTCATTCTCCAGGGCTCGGACGAGCCGCCGATGCCGGTCGAGAATTACGAGGGGCTCGAGGCATATCTGCCGGACGCGCGGGTCGCGCTGGTCGACGGCGGGCATTTCTATGTCGAGGAGAACCCCGAGGACACGCTCGCGAAGGCGCTGCCGTTCCTGCTGGAGGCGTAGAAGAGCGGACGGGTTTGAAACCCGCCCGGCCCTATCTGCTCGGCATATTGCCGTCCACATCCCCACCCCGTCATACGCGGGCTTGACCCGCGTATCTCAGATCTGGCGTTGAAGCGAACGAGATGCCCGGATCAAGTCCGGGCATGACGAAGAAGGCAAATGTTTCGCCTAGCCGTCCTTCTCGGAGGTGATCCTCTCGAACGCCGCCAGCGTTTCGGCGCTGACGTAATGCTCGATGCCCTCGGCGTCGAGCTCGGCGTTGCGGGCACTGACCCCGATGGCGCGCAGGAAGTTCAGGACGATCTGGTGGCGCTCGCGGGATGCCTGGGCCAGCGCGCTCCCCTGTTCGGTCAGGAAGATTGAGCGGTAGGGGCGAGACGTGACCAGTCCGTCGCGTTGCAGCCGCTTGACGATCTTGTTGACTGTGGCGTGGGACACGCCGAAACGCTGCGCGAGATCCGTGACCCGGGCCTCGCCATAGGCTTTGATCAGGTCGTCGATCATCTCGACATAGTCTTCGGCCTTCTCCGTCTGCTGGGCGTTGCGGACGCGCTCGAACTGCGCGGCCTGACGGTCCGCGTCCATCAGCGTGTCGGTCTCGTCCGACGGCTCCACGGATTTGCCGCGCTCCGCCATTACTGACGGTCCGATGCGCAGGCTTGGGGTGTGGTCACCATGGAGCGCAGGATGGCAGGCGCCGCGATTCCGCGAAAGGCCGGGTCTCGGGGCGGCCACATCACGCGCTCTCCTGCCGCGCCGCGCCGGTTCGGGCGCGGTGGGGGCCGAAGAGGCAGGCAAGCGCCAGGATGACGCCGGACATGGTAGCGATCATGCCGGCGGCGCTGACGGCGTTCTCGCCGCCGATCCAGAACGGCCCGTAGCCCGCGAGGACGTAGCCCAGCACCGCCGCGAGGGTCGCGAATGCGACCGACCAGACGATCTGGTGCTCGAGCCGGTTCGTCATGAGTCGCGCGGCAGCGGGCGGACAGATGAACATGGCGATGACGATGATCGATCCAACGGCGTCGAACGCGGCCACTGCGGCCACGGCGGCCGTCACGACAAGACCGAGGCCGAGCGCCGCAGCGGGGATCCCGAGCGCGCGCGCGAATGCTTCGTCGAAGGTGGCGATCTTCAGCCAGCGCCAGAAGATCAGCGTCAGCACGAAAATGAGCGCGCACACGATCGCAATCCGGGTGAGTTCTCCGGGCAGTGCCGCGAGCGCACCAGGGTCGAGCAGGGAAGACCAGCCCTCGGCGCGCAACCAGACGAGCGATTCGAGGTTGCCCATCAGTGCGTGCTCGACATCGAGGTGGACACCGCTCGTGTCGGTGAGTTCCAGGATCAGGACGCCCGCGGCAAACATCGTGGTGAAGATGGCGCCCATCGCGGCCCCCGGCTCGATGTTGCCGAGCCGTTTTACGGCCTCGATCAGGACCACCGCGACGATGGCCGCGCCCGCCGCGCCGAGCAGCATGGGAACGGCTGCGATAACGCCGGTGAACAGGAACGCGACCACGATTCCGGGCAGAACGACATGGCTGATGGCGTCGCCGATCAGGGCCTGGCGGCGGAGAATCAGGAAGTTGCCCGGCAGCGCGCAGGCGTTCGCTGCGAGGACACCGATCAGCATCGGCGTGAGGGAGAGTTGCACGAACTCGGCACCCATCACGCGCCCTCCACCCGTGCCGGCGGGCCGAGACGGCGATCGAATTCGGCGATCTCGTCTATCGTGAAAAGGTCTTCTATCGGCGTCAGCCCGTCGTAGCGGCCGGTCAGGCCGGTATCCTGGTAGATTTCGCGGGCAACATCCCAGCGGCGCTCGTCCCGGGTGATCTTGGCCGCCTGCGCACGGCCGGCCGGGGTGGGGACACCGTCCGCGCGGACCAGGCCCTCGCGCCGGAGGAGGCGCAGGGTATAGGCCTCGCGGATCGGGTGCTGGGCGGCGAGGGCGAGCAGGCCTTGCCGGCGGTGCACCCGCGCCTGGAAGCGCCGGCGGCGAAGGAGGGCG
>Ga0181579_10005115_pt1 | contig 10115 bp, 11 predicted proteins | sample 071ome_24_FD_132996 | JGI IMG/M metagenome (GOLD analysis project Ga0181579, IMG submission 132996) | Coastal salt marsh microbial communities from the Groves Creek Marsh, Skidaway Island, Georgia - 071402CT metaG (megahit assembly) | ecosystem: Environmental > Aquatic > Marine > Intertidal... | reverse complement strand
TGGGCTCGGCGCCGCCGCCCCCCCCCCCCCCCCCCCCCAGGCCTGTGCGTGTGCCCCCTATATCTTGTATAATTTTGTGGTATAACCTACCGGATTTACTGCAAACAAAGCGTCAGGGATGATAAGGAGACCATGGCCGGCCATTCACAATTCAAAAACATCATGTACCGCAAGGGTGCGCAGGATAAGAAGCGCGCCAAGATTTTCGCGAAACTCATTCGGGAGCTCACCGTTGCCGTAAAATCGGGACTGCCGGATCCGGATTCGAATCCACGCTTACGTTCGGCAATCGCCGCAGCCCGTGCCGCGAATATGCCGAAAGACAATATCGAGCGCGCCATCAAAAAAGCCTCCGGCGGCGATGAAGGCGATAACTACGAGGAAGTTCGTTACGAGGGTTATGGCCCCGGCGGCGTCGCCATTATTGTCGAAGCATTAACCGACAACCGAAACCGAACCGCATCGGAAGTCAGAACCGCCTTTAGCAAACACGGCGGTAATCTCGGCGAGACCGGCAGCGTTAATTTTATGTTCGAGCGGGTTGGGTTAATTCATTATACCGGTGATGCGGCAAGCGCGGATGACATGTTTGAGGCCGCTCTCGAAGCCGGTGCGCAAGACGTCAAATCCGATAACAGCGGCCATGACGTAACGTGCGATCCGGATGATTTCAGCACCGTGCGCGATGCCTTGGAAGAAAAATTCGGTCAGGCCGAATCGGCCCGTCTCGATTGGCAGGCCAATAATTCCGTCGCCATCGACGAAAATGCTGCCGAAACGCTGATCAATCTTTTGGATGCTTTGGACGATAATGACGATGTGCAGCGGGTCGCATCGAACTTCGAAGTTTCCGATGACATTTTAGAACGATTAAGTGCCTAGCGCGCTTGTTAAGAAAGGCTGTTTAATGAAGCTGTTGGGGTTAGATCCGGGTTTGAAACGAACGGGCTGGGGGATCATCGAAGCCAATGGAAACCATCTCACGTTTGTCGCGAGCGGTTCCATTGAGGTCGATGCGAAAGCACAACTCGCGAAACGCCTATCGATGATATTCGATGATCTGGTTGCTTTGATCGAACGGTATAAACCTGATGAAGCCGCCGTTGAGGAAACGTTCGTCAACAAAAACCCTCATACGACATTAAAGCTCGGTCAGGCTCGCGGCATTGCTTTGCTTGCGCCCGCCCAAGCCGGCCTTGAGGTAGCTGAATATTCGCCGAATTTGGTGAAGAAGACCGTTGTCGGCGTCGGTCATGCGGCTAAGCAACAAATTCAGATGATGGTGCAAACAATTTTACCGGCATCAACCGTTGAGAGCGAGGACGAGGCGGACGCGTTAGCCGTCGCGATTTGTCACGCCCATCACCGGACAACGGCAGAGCGACTATCATTGTTAGGAGCGGCGGAATGATCGCAAAGCTTGCCGGCGTGATCGACGAGGTTAACAGTGATGCGGTGATCGTCGATGTGCGTGGTGTCGGTTATCTTGTGTTTTGTTCGGCACGGACACTTTCACGGCTCAGTCACGGGCAATCGGCTCAGCTTTATATCGAAACCCATGTCCGTGAAGACCATATTCATCTCTATGGATTTCAAGAGCAGTCCGAGCGCGATTGGTTCCGGTTGCTGACGACCGTGCAGGGTGTTGGCACGAAGGTCGCCCTAGCGATCTTGTCCGTTCTGGATGCGGAGAAATTAATGCATGCTATTGCTGCAGCCGATAAGGCGGCGTTTACGCAGGCGCCGGGCGTCGGTCCGAAGCTGGCAAGCCGTTTAATTGGTGAGCTTAAAGATAAAGTCAACGCCATCGCTTTGAAGCCGGTTGCAACCGGTACGGCGGCAGCCAACGAACAGGAAGGCGGTGCCACGCAGGACGCGGTTTCGGCGTTGGTCAATTTAGGCTACGCCCCGTCCGATGCATTGAGTGTTGTCGCTCAAGCTGCCGGGAAATCGCCGGACGCCAGTATCGAAATGTTAATCAAGGCCGGGCTGGCAGAGTTGGGTCCGAGAGAACACCGTCGTGAGGAGCGTGGCTGATGGTAGCGAAAGCGGAAATGGCCGAAGATCGTGTCGTCGGGCTTGCACAGGCCGGCGAAGATGACACGCCTGAAAGTAGTTTGCGGCCGCTGAAGCTTGACGAGTTTATCGGCCAGCAAGCACTGCGCGATAACCTGCGGGTGTTTATCGAAGCCAGCCGTTCGCGCGGTGAGGCATTGGATCACACACTGTTTTATGGCCCGCCCGGGCTCGGCAAAACCACATTGGCGCATATTGTCGCGAATGAGCTTGGTGTTGGTTTTCGTGCAACATCCGGTCCGGTGATTGCGAAAGCAGGTGACCTCGCCGCAATCCTAACCAACTTGCAGCCACGCGATGTGTTGTTTATCGATGAAATTCACCGGCTAAATCCGGTCGTCGAAGAAATCCTGTATCCGGCGATGGAGGATTTTCAATTGGATCTTGTGATCGGCGAGGGGCCGGCGGCGCGCTCCGTGCGGATTGATTTACCGCCGTTCACGCTGGTTGGTGCGACGACCCGCTCGGGTTTGATTACGACACCGTTGCGCGAACGGTTCGGTATTCCGATGCGGCTGTCGTTTTACGAAGCGGAGGATTTACAAAAAATTGTTTCACGCGGCGCAGGCCTTTTCAATATGGCATTAAGCGACGATGGAGCGGCGGAAATTGCCAGGCGCTCACGGGGGACGCCGCGTGTCGCCGGACGGTTGCTGCGCCGGGTGCGTGACTTCGCCGCCGTTGAGGGCGACGGTGTCATCAATGCGGCGATTGCCGACGCTGCCTTACAGCGCCTGGAAGTGGACAGCGAAGGCCTTGATGAAATGGACCGGCGCTATTTGCTGTGCATTGCCGAGAAGTTTGCCGGCGGTCCGGTCGGTGTCGAAACATTGGCGGCGTCGTTGGCTGAGGAGCGCGATACCCTCGAAGACGTGATCGAGCCGTATCTGATTCAGCAAGGCTATTTAATGCGCACGCCGCGGGGCCGTGTCGTGACGGCACGGACTTACGGCCATTTGGGTTTAAAGGCGCCCGAAACGGCCGGGCAACTTGATCTCATTGCCGGTGGAGATGTTGGCGATGCCTGATGTGCATTCAACATCGGATAACGGTTTGTTGGCAGATGGCCGGTATGTATTTCCGGTGCGGGTCTATTATGAAGACACGGACTCGGGTGGCGTTGTTTACTACGCAAATTATTTTAAATTTGCTGAGCGGGCACGGACTGAAATGATGCGTTCACTCGGTGTCGAAAGCCAAAAATTGATGACTGACGATGGTATTGCTTTAGCCGTGCGTCATTGTGAAGCGGATTTCAGGAAACCGGCGCGTCTCGATGACCTTTTAACGGTTTCCACACGTATTCTCGGTATTGGAGGCGCTTCAGTTGATGTCGAGCAGATCATAGCCAGCGGTGAAACGAATCTCGTTACGATCAATATAAAGCTGGCCTGTATGTCGATGGCCGGTGGCCCGGCTCGGATGCCTGATCATTTACGCGAAACCCTTGAACGAATTTGTGACAATAGCCAACAGGATTAACGATGGAACAAAGCGCAGTTGATGCGGCAACCCTTGCGGGGTCGGTGGCCGATTTAAATTTCTCCGTTTGGTCGCTATTTTTACGCGCCGATTGGGTCGTGAAGGCGGTCATGATCTTGCTGGTTATGGCGTCGATTTGGTGTTGGGCGATTATTTTTGAAAAGATGATGGGGCTTAAGCGCCTGAACGAAGGCGCCGACGAATTCGAAGCCGTGTTTTGGTCGGGCGGATCGCTGGATCAATTGTACGACCGGATCGGCGCGCAGCCGCGAGAGCCGATGTCGGCTGTGTTCGTCGCTGCGATGCGCGAATGGCGTCGCCAGCCATCGCGTGGATTCGGTGCTTTGGATAGTGCTCGGGCCAGTATGGCGGAAAGAATTGACCGGGTTATGCAAATTACGTTGTCGCGTGAAATGGAGCGTGCCGAACGTAATATGACATTTTTGGCAACAACCGGTTCGACCGCGCCCTTTATCGGATTGTTCGGAACGGTTTGGGGCATCATGAACAGTTTCCAGGCCATTGCATTATCGAAGAACACGAATTTAGCCGTAGTCGCCCCGGGTATCGCCGAGGCGTTGTTTGCAACAGCCTTGGGTTTATTGGCGGCCATTCCGGCTGTCGTTGCGTTTAATAAAATTTCCAAAGACCTGGACCGGTATGCCGGCCGCTTGGAAAGTTTTGCCGGTGAGTTCTCGGCCATCTTGTCGCGTGAAATGGAGCAGACTGATTAGTTATGGCGATTGAATTCAATCAAGGCCCGCGGCGCGGGGGACGGCGTTCGTACCGTCCCATGAGCGAGATCAATGTCACACCGTTTGTCGATGTGATGTTGGTGCTGCTCATTATTTTTATGGTTACAGCCCCCTTGTTGACGGTCGGTGTTCAGGTTGATTTGCCAAAAACATCGGCTAAGTCAATTGCGGGTAAAGATGAGCCCTTGACCGTTTCGGTGAATAAAGACGGGCAGATTTATCTACAGGAAACGGAAATACAAATTGATGCGCTGGCGCCTCGACTGCAAGCCATCACGGGCAGCAATCCCAATGCGCGAATTTTTGTTCGTGGCGACAGGGACATCAATTACGGACTAGTGATGGAAGTGATGGGCACGATCAATGCCGCTGGTTACAAAAAAGTGGCGTTAATCACCTCGCAGAAACACCGCAGCCTTAAACAGCGTAAGAAAAAATAAGAGGATTAGTTTAAATTCATGTCTCGTAAGAGCATCATATTTTCGGTTGTCTTTCATGTCTTGATCGTCGCGGTCAGTTATATGGGGCTGCCGGCATTAAGGGATCCGTTACCCCTGGTCGAGACGCCGATGATGGTCGAGTTGGTTACCATTGCGGAAAAAACCAATGCGCCGCCACCGCCGCCGCGAAAACCGAAATCGAAAAAGAAAGCAGAAGCCAAACGGATAAAACCACCGGCGCCGCCGAAGTCCAAAACACCGCCGCCACCGCCACCGCCGCCGACACCTTCCCAGGACACGGCCGCTTTGGCCCCCCCGCCACCGCCAAAGGCGAAGGCGAAAAAGAAGCCGCCGCCAAAACCGAAGGCCAAACCAGAACCGAAGCCGAAAGTGGAAGCGCCGCCCCAATTAACCAAGGCGAAGCCGCGCCGGAAACCCAAACCGCCAGATAATTTTGCATCTGTATTAAAAACGCTCGAGGAATTGGAGCGTTCGCAGTCAAAGAAAAAAGACGACAATAAAAAAAATCAGGCAAAGAAAAAACCGGAGGAAGACTTTGACCAAATGATGGCCAAGGCGTTGCAATCACAAAAGCCGCAGCATGATCCAATGCGCCCGTTGACGATCAGTCAAATTGATTATGTCCGCCAGCAAATTGCACGGTGCTGGAACTTGCCGGCGGGGGCGAAAGATGCCGAAAACCTGGTTATTGAAATTAAGGTTTTGATGAATCCCGACGGCACGGTTCAACAGGCGAACATTCAGAATCAAGCACGCATGCTGGCGGATGGGTTTTTCCGCGCCGCGGCGGAAAGTGCGTTGCGCGCGGTCCTCAATCCGCGTTGTCAGCCGTTTAAATTGCCGAGAGATAAATATAATATTTGGCAAACAATGACACTCACCTTCAATCCCAGGGAGATGTTTGGCGTATGATACGAATTTCTAAGGGCTTAGCGTTGCGCCTGCAGCGTGCGCTGGCTGTTGCTTTGTGTGTGTTGGCCGGTGTCTTGGCGCCGGTTGGTGCTAAAGCCGAGCTGCGGATCGACATTACCCGGGGTTCCGTCAAGCCGCTACCGATTGCCATTACAAATTTTGTCGGCAATCAATCGGATGAAAGTCAATTCGGCCGCGATATTGCAAAAGTTATCTCAGCGAATTTGGAACGGTCCGGGCTTTTCAAGCCGATCAGCCAAAAAGCGTTCATCCAATCGGCGCGCGCCCTCAATACATTGCCGCGCTTCGGCGATTGGCGTGTCATTAATGCACAAGCCTTGGTGCAGGGGCGTACCGTAAAAGTGCCTGACGGTCGGCTGCGTGTCGAGTTTCGGCTGTGGGATGTCTTTGCCGAGCAGCAAATGGTCGGCATGGCTTATATGACGGCACAAAGCGGTTGGCGCCGGGTCGCGCATATTATTTCCGACGCAATCTATAAACGGATTACCGGTGAAGACGGCTATTTCGATACGCGTGTTGTTTATATCGCCGAACGGGGCCGGCAAAATCGGCGGATCAAACGTCTAGCGATCATGGATCAGGACGGCGAGAACCATCGTTTCTTAACCGATGGCAGCGCACTTGTCTTGACGCCGCGGTTTTCGCCGACACTACAAGAAATCACATATATGTCTTACTACCGTAATGTGCCGCGGGTGTATTTGTTCAACATCGACACGGGCCGCCAGGAAATTGTCGGTGAGTTTCCCGGCATGACATTTGCGCCACGGTTTTCGCCAAATGGTAAAAGCCTCATCATGAGTATGGCGAAAGACGGCAATACGGAGATTTACACGATGGACCTCAGGACCCGGGCGGTTAAAAAGTTAACGAACCATTCGGCCATTGATACGTCACCCAGTTATGCCCCGGACAGCAGCCGGATCGTTTTCAACTCCGACCGTGGCGGCAGCCAGCAAATCTATACAATGAGCGCCAGTGGCCAAAGCGTCCGGCGAATCAGCTTCGGTAAAGGGCGTTATGCGACGCCGGTTTGGTCGCCGCGCGGTGATTTGATTGCTTTTACCAAGATGAGTCAGGGCCGGTTTTATATCGGTGTTATGCGCCCGGATGGCAGCGGCGAGCGGCTGTTAGCCGAGGGTTTTTCCGTCGAATCACCGACTTGGGCGCCCAATGGCCGGGTCCTGATGTTTTATCGCCAGGAGCGCTTTAATGCTAAGGGGGGCGGGGGTCGTGCACGAATTTTTACGATCGATTTGACCGGTCATAATGAGCGGGAAATCGTAACTCCTCTAGATGCCTCGGATCCGGCCTGGTCCCCCTTGATTCAGTGAAAATAGGCTCGTATAGTCTTATGAAATCAGCGTTTTTTCAAAAAACGCTTGGAATTGTTAATTGATATCTATAATAGAGGGTCGCTGACCCCATTGAATGTATTATGGAATTCGGTCTGATCATCGATATGAGACAGTTTAGACAGGGTTTCATTGATTTAAATAACTCCGGTGAGGGAGAAAAATAAATGCGCTTGAATATTCTCAGCATTTTCGCGGCTTTGGCTTTGCTGACCGCTTGTGAAACGGCCCCTGATGGCAGTGGCTCCAGCAGTGGCGCTGGCGGCGGAGGTTCCGCAACGTCCGGAAGTTCTGCTGGCGGACCCCGATCCGGCACGCAAGAAGATCTCGTCGTCAATGTTGGCGATCGTGTGTTTTTCGGTTTCAACAAATATAAGTTGACGAGCGCCGCGCGCGGGACTCTTGATAAGCAAGCCGCTTGGTTGAAGAAGTTTCCTTCTGTCACGGTTGTGCTTGAAGGTCATGCCGATGAACGCGGTACACGCGAATACAACTTAGCCCTTGGCGAACGCCGGGCGAATTCGGCTAAAGATTATCTCGTGACGCTTGGTATTAGTCCGAACCGGATTAAAACCATTTCGTATGGCGAAGAACGGCCCGTTGCTTTGGGCTCAAGCGAGAAGTCCTGGTCGCAAAATCGCCGCTCCGTTACGGTGGTGAGCCGGCCCGCGAGCTAAGGCCCAAAAAGCCTAAGTTGTTAAGGATTTAAGGCGTTTGCCGCCCCAAGGTCGGGGATAGGCAAGCGCCTTATTTTTGCCGTGAATTCATCGCACATTAACCGTTAGCCAGGGATATTGCGGGCTCATTCAATACATCTCAGTTGGGAACATAGGATCGGTAAAAGATGAATAAGTTGGCCAAGCAAAGACTAGAAAATTTTTATGGTCATGGCTTTCGTCAAAAATTGTTGGCATCGGCGGTCATGTATTTTGCCGTTGCCTTCTTGATGCCGGGTTCGCTTTATGCACAAGGGAGCGAACTCAAGCCGCTGCTGGATCGTCTTGAGCGCATGGAGCGCGATATTCGAACATTAAATGTTCAGGTTTCCCGTGGCGCACCGGCAGGCGGTCAAAGCGGCACGGCCGCATCACCGGGAACTGTTTCTGCAGGGGGTCCTGCCCTGGCACGATTTGAAGTCCGGTTATCGGCCTTGGAAGAAGAGTTGCGTGTTGTTACCGGCAAAATGGAATCTGAAAGCCATCAAATTGATCAAATGAATAAACGGTTGGATAAACTGATCAGCGATATTGATTTCCGTTTGTCCGCGCTTGAAAAATCAATTTCTGGTGCCGGTGCACGTCCCGCTAATACGGTACGGCCCGGTCCTTCGGGTCAACCGGTCATTGGCAGCGTTTCGCCGGCCGTCCCGGTTGAGCGAGCGCCGCGTACCGGTCAACCGGCAGGGACCCTGGGAACTCTGAATCAGAGCGATTTAACGGCGAAATCCACTGGGAAGCCGTCCGGGACACCGGCAACTCGCCTCGCCCCGAAAACCACCAAAACCCAGCAGCAGGCTGCAGCAGGGCTGCCAAAAGGGTCGGCAAAGGATCAATATGCTTATGCTTTCAGTCTTTTGCGCCAGGCCAAATACAAAGAGGCTGAAAGTGCATTGAAGGCTTTTATCGCCAAGCACAACAAGCACCCTTTAGCCAGTAATGCCCGTTATTGGCTGGGTGAATCTTATTACGTCCAAGCCCAGTATGCTGAAGCCGCCAAAATATTTTACAAAGCGTATCAGTCAAACAAGAAGGGGAATAAAGCTCCCGACGCATTGTTGAAGCTGGGTATGTCGCTATCCGGATTGAAGAAGCAGGCCCAGGCCTGTGCGGCATTCAGTAAGTTGACGTCGGATTATCCGACCTTGCAACCAAGCATCAAAAAGAAATTGGCCGAGGAACGCAAGCGGGCCCGTTGCCGGTAATCACTCGCAGCGAGACTATGATCATTTGCAATAAAGTTTTGGAAAAGGCGTCGCCGTTTTCCCTGCAGGAATTTTCAGCGCGCCTTGATGCCCTTGGCCCGTTTGAAGACGGGCCCCATATCGCTGTTGCCGTATCCGGTGGCCGCGATAGCATGGCATTGTGCTTGCTTGCCCATGAGTGGGCGAAGCGCTACGGCGGGCGGATTAGTGCTCTTACGGTTGATCATCAGTTGCGTCCAGAGTCGGCTCTTGAAGCAAGGCAGGTTGGAATCTGGCTCTCAAGCCGCGGCATCATGAATCATGTTTTAAATTGGGTTGGCCCTAAGCCGGCCAGCGGTGTGCAAGCCGCCGCACGGAACGCTCGTTACACATTAATGGAACAATGGTGCCGTCAAACCGGCGTTTTACATTTGTTGCTTGGCCATCATCAGGAAGATCAGGCGGAAACGGTCTTGTTCCGGCTAAGCCGGGGCAGCGGCCTCGATGGTCTGGCCGGGATGTCGGCTATTCGCGAGCGGCCGCATTGCCGGTTGCTTCGTCCGCTCTTGGATGTGCCGCGCGCCCGTTTGACGGCATATTTGCAGGGGTGCAAACAAGCCTGGATCGAAGATCCGACCAATGAAAATCCAAAATATGCGCGGACACATTTAAAAGAACTGATCGGTATTGAAGATAAAGCCGGATTCAGTATTGAAAATCTAACCAAGTTGGCAAGCCGTTGTGCGCATGCCCGCGTCGCCTTGGAGCAAGAAGCGGCAAACATCATGGCGCGTTGTTGCGCCATCGACCCGGCAGGATTTGCAAAGTTGGATATCGAGACGTTGAAATCGGCACCGGTGGAAATTTCATTGCGTGTGCTGTCCCGTATTATTCGCTGCATCGGTGGCCACTCTTATGGTCCGAAGCCAGGCTCGTTGGAACAAGTTCACCAGCTTGTCATGGAAAACAAATTGTGCCGCCGAACGCTGGGCGGGTGTTTGCTTTCATTGCGGCGTCATGAGTTGTTTGTTTTTCGTGAAAATCGGAATCTGCCGGCACCGGCCCCGGTAACGCAGAGCCAATCTGTGCTGTGGGATAACCGGTTTCGGATTTTCGTGGGCGATGCGCCGGCAGCGTTGGCTCAACCTTTGTG
>Ga0181579_10005110_pt1 | contig 10122 bp, 10 predicted proteins | sample 071ome_24_FD_132996 | JGI IMG/M metagenome (GOLD analysis project Ga0181579, IMG submission 132996) | Coastal salt marsh microbial communities from the Groves Creek Marsh, Skidaway Island, Georgia - 071402CT metaG (megahit assembly) | ecosystem: Environmental > Aquatic > Marine > Intertidal... | reverse complement strand
GGGCGATAAGAAAGATAATTGGGCGAAGTGGTGACGTCATGTTGAGCTCTATCCCTGTGCAACCAAAAGCCGGCTGGCTGCGTAATATCGACTATACCAAACACATGGACCCGCGGGCAGTCGCCGGAGCATCCGCTGCAGGCGATTTCGTCTATAATCGGCCCACTTACGCAAGGGCAGGCAAGGAGCACTCCCAATGACTCTCCCAATGATAGAAACCACCCGGCTGGTGAAGAGTGTCGACACCAGCGAGGGGTTGCTCACTATCCTCAAGGGTATCGATCTGAGCATCGCGGCGGGAGAGATCGTGGCGATCGTAGGGGCTTCCGGCTCCGGCAAGTCAACCTTGCTCGGACTGATGGCGGGGCTCGATGGTGCGACCTCGGGAGACGTGAAGCTGAGCGGCCACAGCCTCAGTGAGATGGACGAGGAACAAAGAGCGATTCTGCGTAGCCAGATGGTTGGCTTCGTTTTTCAATCGTTTCAGTTACTGCCGAGCCTGACCGCGCTGGAAAATGTGATGCTGCCTATCGAATTGAAAGGCGATGCCGAGGCCCATGACAAGGCAAGGAAATTACTTGAACGTGTTGGCCTGAATGAGCGCTGGCATCACTACCCCAACCAACTATCTGGTGGCGAGCAACAGCGGGTAGCGATTGCCCGGGCCTTTGCTACCGAAGCAAGCATTCTGTTCGCCGATGAGCCCACCGGCAACCTGGATACTGCAACTGGTGCCAGGGTTATCGATCTGTTGTTCGACCTGAATCGTGAGTATTCGACCACCCTGGTCCTGGTTACTCATGATGAGCGTCTTGCACAACGATGTGACCGCATCATCAAGCTGGTCGCAGGGGAGATTGCTGAAGATTCACAGGTTGAGCCAGCAACAGAGAGAGAAGTCAGCAATGGCTGAATCCCCGAACGTCACTCTGCAAGACAACAAGCCACTGAGTAACTTGCTCAATCTGTCCATGCGCCTGCTCTGGCGTGACTGGCAGGGCGGTGAGTTGCGTTTGCTGTTTATCGCCCTGGTGCTGGCGGTGACCTCGGTAACAGGTATCGCGTTATTTACCGATCGATTGGAAAAAGCTTTGTTGCTCGAGTCGGCAAACATGCTGGCAGCAGACAGAATTGTCAGCGGTCGGGGTGATTTGCCGCGGGAAGTTCTCGAGGAAGGGCAAGCGCGTGGTCTGCGCACGGCAGAGACTCTTTCTTTCACATCCATGGCATTTTCAGAAACCGGTAACATGCTGGTCGCAGCCAAGGCGGTCAGTGAGAACTACCCACTTCGGGGTGAAGTAATCGTTGCCGAACAGGCATTTGTTCGCGGTACTCCGGTGACCAGTGGCCCGCCGCCAGGAGAAGCCTGGCTGGAGTCGAGGGCTTTGCCTGCTCTCGATCTAGAGGTAGGCGATACGGTCTATGTGGGCGAATCTGAACTTCGGGTTGGCAAGATTATCATCACCGAACCGGATCGGGCAGGCGGAAGCATGCTGGACAATGCCGGTCCTCGACTGATGTTGCATATGGATGATGTGGCGGCGACCAACGTGGTGCAATTGGGCAGCCGGGTCAGTTATCGCTATCTGTTTGCCGATGATGATCTCTCGGCTCTCGACGATTTCGAGCAGTGGTTTCGTGCCCGCGAAGAGTGGCGTGGCAGGTTCTATATCCGTGATGTCAGGGACGAGAGCCAGGAAGTGAGCGATGCACTTGACCGCGCTGAAGGCTTCCTGCTGTTGGGCTCCCTGTTCGCTGTGATCCTGGCTGGATTGGCAATCGCGCTCACGGCCAAGCGTTACAGTGAACGTCACTATGACTACGTGGCGATCCTGAAAACCCTGGGCTGTACATCGCGGCAAATCAGTTTCATCTATCTGTCCATCCAGTTAGTGCTTGCCATGATCGCTATCGTGGTTGGCAGCGTGCTCGGATGGCTCGTCCATCAGGGAATCCTGAGCCTGCTGCAATCGATCCTGCTGGTGAGTTTGCCGCCTGCCAGCCTGCAACCCTATGCCATTGGCTCGCTGACGGCGCTGATCTGTTTGCTGGCCTTTGCCTTACCGCCTCTATTGGCGCTGCGCGAGACGCCGCCTCTGCGTGTGTTGCGCAAAGACATCAGTCAGCAGAAATTCAGTGATCGCCTGCCTTACGCCTTCGGCATACTCGGCACCATATTCCTGGTCTACTGGTATAGCCAGGATTTTTATCTCACCTCGGTGCTGGTCAGTGCAGTCGCCGCAATCGCTTTGTTCCTCTCCATAGTTTCTTTTCTTTTTCTTCAGTCCAGCGGCTCGGTTGGCATGAAGGCGGGTAATGCCTGGAAACTGGCGATGACCGCAGCGCGACGCCGGCGCAAGCAGAATGTGCTGCAGGTGATGGTTTTTTCAACCACTATCATGTCCTTGCTCATTCTGACCTTGCTGCGCACTGACCTGATTACCGAGTGGCAGGCGCAACTGCCGCAAAACACACCCAATCACTTCATGATGAACATCAGTGGTGACCAGATAGAAGGAATTGAATCTTTCTTCGCCGACAACGGCATCCAGGGCAATGCTTTCTACCCGCTGATCAGTGCCCGGGTGACTCGCATCAATGGTGATCTGCCGAGCCAGACCGGCGACATGGATGAAGAGGAAGAGGAAGGCAATAGCCTGACTGAGAGTGCTGCGCTGGATGATGTAGAAATGGATGAGGAAGTGAGTGCAGCGCTGGCGCCCGATAGTGCAGCGCAATCTCCTGACTCTGCCGCAGGCGACAACGGTACCAGGGTTCGCGGCCGTTTGAGCAGGAGGCAGGTCACCTGGGCTGATGAGGTGCCGCCGGACAACGCCATCACAGCCGGTACATGGTGGGGGGAAGAGCCAGAAGCTGGCTATGTCTCCATCGAAGAGGAGTATGCGGACTGGTTGGGTCTGGAGTTGGGGGACATGCTCGAGTTCGAAGTCAACCAGGAAGTGATTTACGCCGAAGTAAGCAGTTTCCGCAGTGTGCGCTGGGACAATATGCAACCCAACTTCTTCATTATCTTCTCTCCTGGCACCATCGACCATCTGGGAGGTACCTATCTCTCCACTGCCTTGATGGAAAGAGAGCAGAAGATGCTGCTCAACGATCTGATTCGTTTGTTTCCTACCATGGTAGTCATCGAGATCGATGCGTTGATCGAACAGATCCAGACCATCATCTCCCAGGTCACTTCGGCTATCGAGTTGATTTCCATCCTGGTCCTGGTGTGTGGTGCCCTGGTGCTGCTTGCCTGTGTTAATGCCACTCTCGACGAACGTTTCAAGGAAAATGCGATTCTGCGTACGCTGGGAGCAGGGCGAAAACTGATTCTCTCCAGCCTGATGATCGAGTTTGCTTTCATTGGCCTGCTTGCCGGCATCATCGCTACCATCGGCGCTGAAGCCAGTCTTTACTATTTGCAGGAACAGATCTTTGAGCAGGATTTCTCTTTTCACTTCTGGGTCTGGCCGCTTGGGCCGCTATTGGGCACCTTGATTATTGGTGGCCTCGGTGTGCTTTCAACCCGCGGGGTGGTGCGCATCAGCCCGCTAACAGTCCTGCGTCGTTCAGTCTGAATCAGAGATTGTTGCTGTAGCGCTGCAAGACTCTTCGTACGCTGGCGTGATAGCTGCTGCCAAACAGGAGCAGATGGTTGAGTAAGTGGTACAGATTGTACAGTGGCACTCTTTCACGCCAATCTGGTTGCACGTCACTGGCTTCTTTGTAGCTGTCGTAGAATGACTGGGGGAAGCCGCCAAACAACTCGGTCATGGCAAGTTCGGCCTCAGCCCAGCCCCAGTAGGCTGCGGGGTCAATAAGTGCCGGTTGCCCCTCTTTATCGCAATGCACATTACCTGACCAGAGGTCGCCATGAATCAGACAGGGTTGCATGTCGGGTATCCATCGGGCCAGCTTGCTGGCTACGTCTTCCACCGCAGCCAGTTCCTCGCTGGATAGCAGGCCACGCTCGTGAGCCGGTCGGGCGAGAGCAATCAGGCGGCGTTCGGCAAAAAACTTGTACCCGTTGCTCTCTGTCCTGTTGTCCTGTGCCGTTGCGCCACAGTAGTTGTTCATGGTGAAGCCAAACCCGGGCTGTGCGCCACTATGCAGCACAGCTAACTGTCTGCCCAGAGTGTTCCAGAAATCAGAGACTGCGGCTCCGGAGCCAAGGTCTTCCAGCAGGATGAATGTTTCTGCCGCGTGAATCACCTGCGGCACCCTGCAGGCACCCTCGCTGGCAAGGGCCTGCAAGCCCGCCGCTTCGGCCGCAAACATATCCGGCGGGGCGCTCTCCAGTTGCTTGGCGAAGAGAGTCTGGCCCGAGTTCAGGTACAGGCGCCGGGCATCGCTGATGCAGCCACCGCCCACGGATTCGCTGCGCTGCACACCGCCATAAGCATTGTCTTCAAGCCAGATTTCGCAGGGTTCCATGGTGTCTGCAGACTACGCGAGATGGGTTATAATCGCCATTCCAGGATTCTGATTGGAATTATCTGCTCATGATCTCAAGACGACTGGCGTTAGTTTTATTGCTGTTGTCAGCCAACACGAGTTTCGCGCAATCCCTCGAGTCGGTTACCGACGAGACCTGTGTGCGCGGAGATTGCGTCAACGGGCGTGGCACCATGGAGTTCAGCACCGAATTTGGCAAGGGCAGCTACGTCGGCGACTTCGAGAATGGAGAATTTCACGGCAACGGCAGGCTCGAGATTCCTATCTCATGGACGCAGAGAGAAGTGTATGACGGTGACTGGGAAAATGGCATTCGTTCCGGTCGTGGCAAGCACTGGAATGGTAAGGGCAATCTCTATATTGGCGAGTGGCGCGATAACAAGCGCAATGGCCAGGGTTCCTACTTTTTCAATTTGCCAGGGTGGCGAGAAAACCAGCACACTGAATTCTGGCTTAAAGAAAACACCGAAAACTATACCGGCAATTTCGTTAATGATCATTTTCAAGGGCAGGGCACTTATCGCTGGCCCGAAGGCAATCGTTACGAGGGTGGTTTCTTTGCCGGCAAAAAACATGGTCCAGGAACTTACTACTACGAGAAAACTGGCACCGCCCGCCAACAGTGGTGGAACTACGGCGACTTTATTCGCTGACAGACACTGCTTATCCGGTAAAGAAATAACACTATGATGGATCTGGAATCTCTTCGCAGGGAGTACAAGGGTGGCCTGCGCCGCAAGGACCTGGCAGACAATCCCTTTGTGCAGTTTGAGCGCTGGATGGAAGAGGTGTTGCAGCTCGGCATTGTCGATCCGACGGCTATGACTATTGCAACTGTGTCTCCTGACGGCCAACCCAGCCAGCGAATTGTATTGCTCAAGCATGTGGATGAAGAGGGGTTTGTTTTCTACACAAACTATAGTAGTCGCAAGGCGCAGGAGTTGTCAGGAAATCCAAAGATCAGTTTGCACTTTCCCTGGCATACGGCTGACAGACAAGTAAAAGTCTGTGGTTCCGCCAGCAAGATTTCCATGACCGAGTCGGTGAAGTACTTCCTCAGCCGCCCCAGGGACAGCCAGATTGCCGCACTGGCGTCACACCAGAGTACAGTGCTGAGTTCAAGAACAATGTTGCTCAATCAGTTTGAGTCGCTGAAGCAGAAAATACAGCATGGGGAAATGCCACTGCCTGACTTCTGGGGTGGCTATCGGGTGGTGCCCACTGAGTTTGAATTCTGGCAGGGCAGTGAGAATCGGTTACATGACCGCTTTCGTTATTCGGTCGCAGACTCAGGATGGCAGATCGAGCGTCTGGCCCCCTGAAATCTTACCGGCGCATCAGGCGCGCCACTTCTTCAGTTTTTTCTTTTCCAGCACGCGCTTGAGACGTGCATATTGAGGCAGGCCCTGCTTGAACGGGGGGAAATCCTCGCCGGTAATCAGGGGCGCAAAATAAGCCCGGGCCTTGTCGGTGATGTGAAAGCCATCGCGACTGATGTAATCTCGCGGCATCATCTTTTCCACATTGGCCACGTCGGCAAGCCTGGCTTCGCCAATTCGCCAGCTGTATTTCTTGCCCTTGCCACGCACGATGGTTGGCATCACTGCATTCTTGCCTTTCAGCGCAAATTCGACAGCTGCCTTGCCAACGGCATAGGCCTGAGCGACATCAGTGCCGGAGGCGATGTGGCGGGCGGAACGTTGCAGGTAGTCGGCGACCGCCCAGTGATACTTGTAGCCCAATTCATCTTTAACCATGTTGGCGACAAAGGGTGCTACGCCTCCCAGTTGCACATGACCGAAGGCATCTTTACCACCGGCGTCGGCAAGGAAGCGTCCATCTTTGTACTGTGCGCCCTCTGAAACGACAATCGCGCAGTAGCCATATTTGTTCACGCAGCTCTTCACCTTGCGGATGAATTTTTCTTTATTGAACGGGATCTCCGGAAACAGAATGATGTGTGGCGCATCGCCTTCCTGTTCCGTGGCAAGTCCTGCTGCTCCTGCAATCCAGCCCGTGTGTCGTCCCATGACCTCCATGACGAATATCTTGGTTGAGCTCTCGCACATGGACGCCACGTCGAGACCTGCCTCACGAATCGATACGGCCACATACTTGGCGACGGAACCGAAGCCGGGGCAGTTGTCAGTCATCGGCAGGTCATTGTCGACGGTTTTGGGAATACCGATGCAGGTGATGGGAAATCCCATCTCCAGGCTCAAGTGGGAAACCTTGTTGGCTGTATCCTGGGAGTCACCGCCGCCGTTGTAGAGAAAATAGCGGATGTTATGTGCCTTGAAGACATCCATTAGCCGTTCATATTCCCTGCGATTCTCATCGTAGGATTTGAGCTTGTATCGACAGGAGCCGAAGGCGCCGGCTGGTGTCGAGCGTAGTGCCGCAATTGTGCTCGCAGATTCTTTATTGGTATCAATGAGATTTTCTTCCAGCGCGCCAACGATACCGTTCAGTCCGGCATAGACTTTGCCGATCTTGTCTCGATGCTGGCGTGCCGTTTCGATAACGCCACAGGCACTGGCGTTAATGACTGAAGTGACTCCACCGGATTGCGCGTAAAACAAATTCGCCTTGGCCATGACTCAATAATTTCTCTCGTCTGAATGCTTTTATTTGGCTGATTTCGAAGGTCGGCTATGTTACTCGCTGCCGCTGTCCCTTGCCAGTATTCGGGGATTGATGCCACAATCGCCTCCCTTCGTTCCTCTATACAAGGATATACGGAATCACCATGCGTCTAATAATAGGCATGTCAGGAGCCAGCGGTGTCATCTATGGCATTCGCCTGTTGCAGGTGTTGCAGCAGGAGAGTGAAGTTGAGACTCACCTGATCATGTCCAATGCGGCGAAGATGAACATCGCTGTCGAGACTGACTGGTCGGCAAAAGACGTCACTGCCATGGCTGATGAGGTTTATTCCAATAAGGATATTGCTGCGACCCTGGCCAGCGGTTCGTTCAAGACCGATGGCATGATCATCGCTCCCTGTGCCATCAAGACTCTCTCGGCAGTCGCCAATTCCTATGCTGACTCCTTGCTGGTGCGAGCGGCGGATGTGATGCTGAAAGAGCGTCGCCGGCTGGTGCTGGTGCCCCGTGAGACGCCGCTGCACACTGGCCACTGCGAACTCATGTACAAGGCGAGCAAGATCGGCGCCATCATTGCTCCACCAATGCCGGCACACTACATCAAGCCGAGTTCGGTAGATGAGCTGGTTGATCATCATGTGGGGCGATTGCTGGACTTGTTTGATCTGGATCCGGGCCTGGTGAAGCGTTGGCCTGGTGTTAAGCCTGCGCAACTTTCCTGAAGTAACTTTTCTTACAGGAGTAGCGGCTTGGATGTCTAACTCCAAGCACGCCGTAAATACGTCCCTGTAGGCTCGTGTTCGGCATCCCTGCCTCACACGGCTTGTCGTTCGACATCCATGCCGCTACTCCAGTGGCTTCGATTGACTTCACGAAGAACTGACACTTGGCAACCCCGATCTGGACAGCTTCTGTGATCGCTTTTATGCTGTCACCAAATCCCGCATTTCGTTTGGAGAGTCTCATGACGCGTCTATTGGCATTCCTGGCAGCACTTGGTTTTTTTACTCCCGCACTCGCACAGATCAGTGATCCTGACTGGAGCCAGGTCGAGGAAGAGACGCTGCGTCATTTCCGTGCATTGTTGCAATTCGATACCAGTGATCCACCTGGGCGAGAATTGCCCGCCGCAGAATATCTGCGTGATGTGCTGGAAGCGGAAGGCATTCCCGTTGAGATGCTGTGGAACGATCCCGAGCGGCCGAATGTGATCGCGCGCCTGGAAGGCGATGGCAGCAAGGAGCCGCTACTGATCATGGCTCACACAGATGTGGTGAATGTGGATCCGGAGAAGTGGATATTCCCACCATTCAGCGCAACGGTAGATGGCGGCTATGTGTATGGTCGTGGTGCTGTGGATGACAAGGATAATCTGGCTGCTGCGTTGATGGTGATGCTGGAGCTGAAGCGCCAGAACGTGCCCCTGTCTCGTGATGTCATTTTTCTTGCCGAATCCGGAGAAGAGGGCGCTACGGAGTATGGCATCGAGTTCATGGTCAATGAGCACTTCGAAAAGATTGAAGCGGAGTTTTGCCTGGCGGAAGGCGGCTCGGTTGCCCGGGTGAATCGCGAAGTGCAATACGCCGGTGTGCAGACAGTTGAAAAAATTCCTTATCGGGTTGAACTGGTGGCTTCGGGAGTGGCCGGTCACGGATCGGTGCCACTGCAAACCAATTCGGTTGTGCGTCTCGCCAAAGCGGTTGCGGCAATTGCCGACTGGCGCTCACCGATTCGCCTGAATGAAACCACGGCAGCTTATTTTGAACGCTTGGCGACAATCTCACCGCCGGATGCGGCCGAGCGCTATCTGGCGGTGCTGGATCCGGGTCGTGCCAGTGAGTCTGACGAATACTTTCTTGCCAATGAGCCGCGTCATGCTTCCATGCTGCGCTCCTCACTGAGCCCCAATATTTTCGATGCCGGCTACCGTATTAACGTGATTCCTTCCGAGTCCAGGGCCAGTGTGGATTTCCGTGCACTGCCCGATGAGGACGTGCCGCAGTTCCTGGAAGAAATTCGTCGTGTGGTCAACGATTCCACAGTGGACGTCAGCCTGGGGGCGCGCAACACCCGACCCCGTGGCCAGGCGAGCCTGAACACCGAGGCCTTCGCTGCCATCGAGGCAGGAATCAATGACCACTACGGGGTCATCACTCTGCCCACCATGAGTACCGGGGCAACCGATATGGCTTACCTGCGCAATCTCGGTATCCAGTGCTATGGCATCGGTCCTGCCATCGATCGCGAGGATGCTGCCCTCGGTTTTGGCGCCCACAGCGACCAGGAAAGGATACTGATCAGCGAATTGAACCGATTCGTGCGTTTCAACTGGGATGTGGTCATCGATATCGCCGCTGCCCGGTAGGGTACGGCGGACGAGGATTAGAACTGCAGCACAGTCTTGTGGGACAAGGCTGGTAAAATTCGGACGAAGTCCCGGGATATTTCGGGTTTTATATTGACTGAAGTGTTGTCCGATGGTGTTCTAGACGCTATCGACAACCTGCTCCAGACGAGGAAGTTATGCTAAACAAAGGTACGGGTTTCGCCAGATTTTCAAGAGCCGCTTGTTGGATCGTGGCGGTTATTTGGGTGGCGCTTTCGCTGTTGTCGTTCACCGGCGGCTCTGACAATTCCATGATCAACGGGTTTCTCTGGCTGGCTGGCGCGGTAGCTTTTGCGATTTCGGCAATTGCACTGGGTCGCGGCGGTGACTCCAGTGTCCACCAGGGCGGTGAAGCCAGCGACTAAGACAGCTTTTCGCTGGCAACGGCTATCGCACGTAGATGCTCGCTCATGCCATCGTCATCAGCCTTCTGCAGGGTCCTGCAAAGAGTGGAAAAGTTGGTCAGGGTGGCCGAAACTTCTCGTTCCGCTTCTGCACTCTCCTGGCTGCGATTGACTAGTCTTTGTAGTTCTTCCTGCTGCAGCTTTTCTGCCTGCAGCTCAGATTTTTTGATATTTTCCCGCAATGCGGTGTAGTCGCTGATCGGCACTGTCGCAGCCAGTTGCTCATTGCCTTTCATTATCTTCCTAACATTTCTCAGCGGCT
>Ga0181579_10005109_pt1 | contig 10123 bp, 6 predicted proteins | sample 071ome_24_FD_132996 | JGI IMG/M metagenome (GOLD analysis project Ga0181579, IMG submission 132996) | Coastal salt marsh microbial communities from the Groves Creek Marsh, Skidaway Island, Georgia - 071402CT metaG (megahit assembly) | ecosystem: Environmental > Aquatic > Marine > Intertidal zone... | reverse complement strand
TGAAAGATGAAGAATTTCGCAGCGACCTGTACTATCGAATCAACGTGTTTCCCATCCAGCTTCCCTCCCTGGCCGAACGTATAGAAGACATTCCATTACTCGCCAAGGCATTGCTGGAGCGACTGGATCACACCAGGAAAGCACGACTGACTGCCTCTGCAATCTCGCTACTGGAGGCTTATCACTATCGGGGCAATATCAGGGAGCTGCGCAATCTGTTGAGCCGCGCACTGGTTCTTGCAGACACCAATGTTATCGATGACCAGGTGATTGCGGCGGCGATTGAGGATAACCCCGGGGGAGCCCATACAGTCGCTGCAGCAGCGAATGAAGAATGGACTGACCTGAAGAGCGCCGAACGACAATATATCGATCGAGTCATGTCCGCCCATGGCAATAATAAAGAGCAGGCAGCCAGGGTGCTCGGAATAAGTACTCGCTCACTGTATCGGAAACTGGAAGACTAGCAGTAATGACAGACACGATAACTTTGCAAGACATCGAGGAAGCAGCCGAACGCATCCGCAACGATGTTGCCAACACCAACTGTGACCAGTCCAGAACCCTCTCCGAGATCCTCGGTGCCGAGATCTGGCTCAAGTTTGAAAACCTGCAGTTCACTTCCTCGTTCAAGGAAAGAGGCGCTCTCAATAAACTGCTGCAACTCTCCTATGAAGAAAAGCAAAGGGGCGTGATCGCCATGTCTGCAGGCAACCATGCCAAAGCTGTTGCCTATCACGCCAGAAGGCTGGGTATTCCTGCCACCATCGTCATGCCCATCGGCACGCCCAATGTAAAGATCGAAGACACTGAGCGATTCGGCGCCAGGGTAATGTTGCAGGGCAAGTCACTGGATGATGCTGCAGGATTCACCCGCCAACTGGCGAGTGAAGAAAACCTCTGCTTCATCCACCCTTATGACGACCCGGAAGTGATCGCCGGGCAAGGCACCATTGCCCTGGAGATGCTGGCAACTGAGCCGGGGCTGGAAGTGCTGGTCATACCAATCGGCGGCGGTGGATTGATTTCAGGTAATGCCATTGCTGCCAAGACGCTGAAGCCGGACATTCAAATTATTGGTGTGGAAGTGGCAGGCTATGCCAGTGCCTACAACAAGCGCCATAACAAGAGCTCACCGATAGGCGGATCGACAATCGCCGAAGGCATCGCAGTAAAGCAACCGGGCAGCCTTACCATGCCAATCATCGATGAACTGGTTGATGACATTGTGCTGGTCAGCGAAGAATCAATCGAGGAAGCCATCAATCAACTCCTGACCATCGAAAAAACCGTCACCGAGGGCGCCGGTGCAGCCAGCCTGGCAGCGGTCACAAGTCACCCTGATCTGTTCAGGGATAAGAAAGTGGGCGTGCTTCTCTGTGGCGCCAACATCGATTCAAGAATACTCGCAGCAGTACTCATGCGCCGACTGATTCGCAAAGGCCGCATCGTGCGATTCAGGATTCGCATCGAGGATCTGCCGGGCACGCTATCGGACATCACCGAGATAGTTGGAGATCTGGGAGGCAACATTCTCGAAGTCTCCCATCAACGCATGTTCTCCAATGTGCCGGTGAAAGATGCCGATCTCTACCTCACCGTCGAAACACGAGATGCCAGGCAGAGCCAGGAGATTCAGCAAAAACTGAGCGAGCTAGGCTACCAGACCACATTATTACAGGACTGATCGTTACCGATCAGGTCGCCAGAAGCAACAGAATAATACTGATCGCCACTAGAACGATGCCCAGGTACTCCCTGGCATTGATGCGCTCACCAAAGTAGAGATAGGTGATCAGCAGGGTCACCACAAATTCCAGTTGCCCCAGCGTCTTCACCAGCGCAGCCTCCTGCAGACTCATGGCGGTGAACCAGCCAATAGATCCCGCAACACTGCTGAATCCGATAAACACTGACGCAGGCAGGTTTGCCATAACCAGTGAGAATTGCTTGCGATCGGTGAGCAACACCCACAACAGGCAAAGCAGAGCCTGCAATGCCACCATGTAGATCAGCACCGCCGCGGCGCTTAGAATAAGCGGCGCCTGCAGAGACAGGGAAGCGTCCCGTATCCACAAGGAAGCGAGCGCAAATCCCAGGCCAGCCCCAAGCCCATACTTGATGCTCTCGTTATGAAACAAATCCTGCCAGCTGAATCGCCAGTTGCTGGCAGCCAACAAACCGGCAACACCAACAACGACGGACACATAACCGAGCAAAGACAGGGTCGCCGAAAAGAAGAGGCTACCCAGTAAAGCCGTCATGATCGCTTCGGTCTTTGCCAGCGCTGTGCCGACGGCGAAATTTCGAATGGTTAAAGCCTTGACCAGGCAGAGGGTGGCACCTATCTGGGCGACGCCGGCCAGAGATGCGGAGAGGAAGAACTGGCCCTGTAGTCGCAGCGGCGCCTCATCCTGTGAATAGAGCAAGTAGAAATAGAGCGCCGCAAACGGTAAGCCGAACAGAAAGCGCACCAGGGTGGTCGCTTCTACAGACAGCCTCCTGGCTATCTGTTTCTGCCCCGCGGTGCGAATCGATTGCATGACCACTGCGAGCAGGGTAAAGACGATCCATGTTTCCATCGCCTCACTATACTGGCTTTGCCGCGCCCCACAAAGCACGCGAGCTGAACCGACTGGAGCTGCACAAGGGATTCAATGTAGGATAGAGCCGTGCTCAATAAAGGAAAACCACAATGAAGAGCATCCAGCAACTTCTCTACGCCGGCTTGTTGACGTTTTCGCTAGGCTGCGCAGCGCAGAACGCAGAGCCTGTATTCAGATTCATTGACATCGGCCATGCCCGGCTGAATGTAGCCGAATGGTTACCCGAATCAGCCAATGGCGAACTGATTCTTGCCCTGCCAGGCAGTGGCGGTGATTACTCACGCTACAAATTAATCGCGCCCCTTCTTGCCGATGCTGGTTATCACACGATAGTCATCAACCAGAGAGGTATCATGGGCAGCAGTGGTAATCTGGAAGACCTGACGCTCCACGACCTGGCCGACGATGTCATCGCCATCGCAGACTCGTTGTCAGCACAACGATTTCACATGATGGGCTGGGCTTTTGGTAATCGCACATCACGGATGCTGGCAACAGACTATCCGCAACGGGTCGCCAGCGTGACCCTGATTGCGGCAGGCGGTCTGGTACCGGCACTGACCGAGCCCGGTGAGTTGGGCAGGCTGCTTGGCGAGCCCGGTCTCCCGGAGCAGGAAAAGATCAGGCTGGCGCGACGCACCCTGTTCTCTCCCGCCACTGATGAAGCCTTGTTGCAGGACTACGCGAGCAGCCTGCAATACTGGCCGGATGGTCGTCGCGCCCAGCAACAGGCAAATCGCAACACGCCGGTGGAAGAATGGGCGGCTGGCGGCACTGGCCCCCTGCTGATGGTGATGGGGGAAGACGACCTCACGGCACCGGTAGAAAACGGTCACCTGATGAAAGCCGAACATGGTGATCGTCTGGAACTGGTCATCATTCCTGACACGGGCCATGCGATCGGGCTGGAAAAGCCCCGCGACACCGCAGCTGCAATCATTAGCTTCCTGCAAAGCCACCCGCTGTAGGGCATTTTGCGCTACACTATTCCCTCGTTGATCACTGACGATCAACAGTTCGGGGGGAACATTGTCTGTCGTTGATATTCAACAGGCGAAGTCTGATCGCGCCGCAGATTCTGCGGAGCGCGGTTTTGTGCGCTTCCTCACCGCTGCCAGCCTCTTCGACGGTCACGACGCGGCTATTAACATCATGCGCCGCATGTTGCAGGCCAGTGGCGCCGAGGTCATCCACCTGGCCCACAATCGCTCGGTACAGGAAATTGTCGAGGCTGCAATCCAGGAAGATGTAGACGCTATCGCCATCAGCTCCTACCAGGGCGGACACATAGAGTACTTCAAGTACCTGATCGATCGTCTTCGGGAACGCGGCGCGAATCACATCAGGGTTTTCGGTGGCGGAGGTGGCGTCATCATCCCCGAGGAAATCGAGGAACTGCACAGCTACGGTGTCAGCAGAATCTACTCGCCAGCGGACGGTCAGTCTCTCGGCCTGCAGGGTATGATCGACGATATGCTGAAACGAACCAGCAACATCGACAAACCCCTCTGCCCGATTACAGAACTCAAAAACAGTGACAACACTTCCCTGACCAGGGTTATCAGCGGCATTGAGAATGGCATCTACGACGAGGAAGCGCTGAGCACCCTGAGAGCACTTGCTGGTGAGGCACATCATACACCGGTTCTCGGCATCACAGGCACCGGGGGAGCCGGGAAGTCTTCCTCTACTGATGAGATAGTCAGGCGCTTCCGCCAGGACAGCGACGATGACTTGCGCATCGCCATTCTGGCGATTGACCCAACACGTAAAAAGACAGGTGGCGCCTTATTGGGGGACCGGATTCGTATGAATGCGATCGATAGTCCCAATGTCTTCATGCGCTCCCTCGCTACCCGCGCCGCTGCAGTAGAAATTCCGGAGCGTCTCGATGAAATCCTGATGGCAGTCCGGGTCGCAGGATTTGACCTGATCATCGTCGAGACTCCAGGCATTGGCCAGGGCGATGCGGGTATCGTCCCTTTCGTTGACACCTCGCTCTATGTGATGACGCCGGAGTTCGGTGCTGCCAGCCAGCTCGAGAAGATTGATATGCTGGATTACGCCGATGTCTTCGCGATCAACAAATTTGATCGCAAGGGTAGCGAAGATGCTCTGCGAGATGTTTCGAAGCAGGTACAGAGAAATCGTTCGGCATTCGACAAGACTCCGGAGCAGATGCCGGTATTCGGGACCATCGCCTCACGCTTCAATGACGACGGCATCACGGCCCTGTACCAGGCCTTACTGGCCGAACTCAGACAACATGGCCTCAAGCAGTACCAATCCCGCCTCGCTCACGTGGACACCAGGGTTTCCAGTGAACGAACCCTCATCATTCCGGAATCGAGACAACGCTATCTGGCTGAGATAGCTGAGGAAGTGCGCGGGTATCATCAACAGGTTACCGACCAGTCACAGCTTGCGCGTGAGCGACAACAGCTCTCGGCCAGCAAGGCCATGCTCGCAGCTTCAAACCAGGACGGTGGCCAGCTTGACGCGCTTATTGCAGAGAAAGACAGTGCCATGGACACACGGGCAAAGAAGCTGCTGGAAAGCTGGCCCACTGTGCAGGAAAAGTATTCCAGCGACAGCTTCGTGGTTTCCATTCGCGGCAATGAACTGGAAACCAACCTCAACCGCGAGTCACTCTCTGGCACAAAGATTCCAAGGGTCGCTCTACCCGCCTATGAAGACCATGGCCAACTGCTGAAATGGTTGCTGCTGGAGAATGTCCCGGGCAGGTTTCCATTCACCGGCGGCACCTTCCAGTTTAAGCGTGACAATGAAGATCCAACCCGCATGTTCGCCGGAGAGGGGGATGCCTTCCGCACCAACAAGCGATTCAAACAATTGAGCGAACATTCATCAGCGAAGCGGCTCTCTACCGCGTTCGACTCGGTAACGCTGTATGGATTCGATCCCGATCCACAGCCGGATATTTACGGCAAGGTTGGCAACTCGGGTGTATCGATCGCAACCCTGGACGACATGAAAGCTCTCTATGATGGCTTTGATCTGTGCGATCCATCGACTTCGGTGTCCATGACCATCAATGGGCCGGCACCGACCATTCTCGCCATGTACCTGAATGCAGCGATCGAGCAACAAGTAGAAAAATTCAGAACCAGGGAAAAAAGGGAACCAGACGAGACAGAGCTGGCGGAGCTGAGGCGAACGACCCTGGAAAGCGTGCGTGGCACGGTACAGGCGGACATTCTCAAGGAAGACCAGGGACAAAATACCTGCATCTTCTCCACGGAATTCAGTCTCAAGCTGATGGGCGACATCCAGGAATACTTCACCCAGCACAGGGTGAGAAATTTTTATTCCGTTAGTATCTCTGGCTATCACATTGCCGAAGCAGGCGCGAATCCAATCTCGCAGCTGGCGTTTACTCTTGCCAATGGCTTCACCTACGTTGAGGCTTACCTGGCTCGCGGCATGCACATCGATGAATTTGCGCCAAATCTTTCCTTCTTCTTTTCCAACGGGATGGACCCCGAGTATGCGGTTCTGGGCAGGGTCGCGCGCCGCATCTGGGCCACCGCCATGCGATTTCGTTACGGTGGCAACGAGCGCAGCCAGAAACTCAAGTATCACATTCAGACTTCCGGACGGTCCCTGCACGCCCAGGAGATGGCGTTCAATGATATCCGCACCACCCTGCAGGCACTGATCGCCGTTTATGACAACTGTAACAGTCTCCATACCAACGCCTACGACGAGGCGGTCACCACACCGACCGAAGAATCGGTGCGCCGTGCCATGGCTATCCAGCTGGTCATCAATAAGGAGTGGGGGCTGGCGATGAATGAAAATGCCAACCAGGGCTCTTTCATAATTGAGGAACTAACCGACCTGGTCGAAGAGGCAGTGCTACTGGAGTTCGAGAGGATATCGGAACGCGGCGGTGTCCTGGGCGCCATGGAGACAGGGTATCAGCGGGGCAAGATTCAGGATGAGTCAATGCTCTACGAGCATCGCAAACACGATGGCAGCCTGCCAATAGTTGGAGTCAATACCTTCCTCGGCGAAGAACCTGAACCAGAAACGACATTGGCCCTGGCCCGATCCACAGACGAAGAAAAACAAAGCCAGCTCGAACGTCTCGCCGCTTTCAAGGCGCGACATCCTGAGGAATGTGAAGCGGCACTGGCCCGGTTGCGCGATGCTGCAATGAAGAATGAAAACGTATTTGCCGAATTGATGAATGCTGTTCGCTACTGCTCTCTCGGTCAGATCACACAGACTTTCTTTGAGGTTGGTGGCCAGTATCGCCGCACCATGTAGCGATAGTTAGATAATCGCTGACTGCCTCAATATCGAGAGCAGACAGAAAAAGAAGCAATACTGCTACCGCTCCTTTCTCCAGTTTGCTGCTAAGGAAACGAATCAGTCATCACTGGCCGATTGTCCCGACCCTGCCGGGTCGCCGGAAACCATGGGTTGCACCAGCGGTGCACCGCACAGCGGGCAGCCGATGACATGGTCATTAGGACCCAGACCCAGCTTTTCGCGTCGCTCGGCCATCGCCTCGTGGAACTGTTCGTCCGTCATCGCCACGCGAATACCGAGATCGATAAACATATTGGTTACCGAACGGTTACCTGAGCCCTGCCAGTTACGGGGATCCGGCACATTGGGATTGGACTCTGTGTTATTCATATAACCAACGATATGAAGAATGGTGCCCTTGGGTAGTAACGGCGCATGGTCATCATCATAGGGATATCCACGCACCCAGTTGTGGTCATACCCCACACAGGACAGCGTCTCAATGGTATAACCCCAGATTGCCTCCAGGCACATGCGTTCACCGGGAGCATGCAGGTGTGGTTCGAAGGTAATAATCTTTGTGTGTTGTTCCAGCACGGTATAGGCATGCAGTTCCTGGTCTTTCTCGTTACCAGTAATACTGATATCTACGCCATTGCCCAGTCCCAGAGTGACACGCTCATACTTGGGCTCGTAACCGCGCTCGTGAAAGCTGAAACCAATTTCCAGGTGGCCTGTGGTATCCCGGCCATTGGAGTGCATGTGCACCGAGTCGGTTGCGAATACCGAACCGGCTCGCAGCAGGCGACCACCTTCAGGATCAAAGATATCCGGGTTGCGCCCTACCTCGTGGACCGGCCAACCGGTCTCACTGTCTTCAACCACGTTACCGTCTTCATCATGGACTTCGGTACGCCAGATCATGTGGTGGAAAATATAGCGACCACCAACCGTTTCCCGACCTGTACCTGCGTTAGGTACATCATTCACCTCGACGATCTCGACCGACTTCACGTAGCGGTCTTCGGTCAGGCCAGTCGGCACACGCGGCAGGTCACCCCACCAGTCTGGTGAACCTGCTTCCTTGAAGAAGTCACTGGTAGTCACCACCAGGTCAGGCTCGCCAAGAGTCCATTTCACACTGTCGTCGAAAACAAGTGCCTCAGGCGCATCAGCCGGATCTCCCTGCGCTGCCCCGGTTCGGGCCCAGACAGAAATTTTTTCCAGCTCCTCGTCATTGAGAGAGGGATCATTCTTGAATTGCTGAATGCCAACGTTCTTCTCCATATACCACGGAGGCATGGCACCGGCACGATCACGCAACTGGGTCTTGTATTCGATTAATCCGGCGAACGGAGCAACCTGCTCATAAGTCACCAGCGGCATCGGCGCGACACCACCTTCCCGGTGACAATTCTGGCAACTGCGCTGCAAAATCGGTTCGATGTCCCGGTGAAAGGTCACCTGATCTGATTGGGCATTTAGTGCGACGGGGGTCGCCAGCGCCGATAGAAGAAGCAATAAACTCAGGGGATTGGTGATTTTCAAGTGACCCTCCTCAGGAAAGTGCGCTGCTTATTGTTGTCTTATTTACCCTGACGGCCGTGCTTGCCACGAGCGCCAGAGCCTACTCGAAAGTCCCATTTTCAGGCTATACGAGCCCAGATTCAAGTGGATAGATCAGCCTGTGGCTGGATATTAATTGAGCGCCGGGCTGAGCAGCCGATAATCAGGCGCCATGATGTGGCGCATCTGTTCCATCTGATCCAGGTAGTAGGATGGAGGTCGCGCCTCGGCGCCGAAAGCGAAGTAGAAACTGCCTTTAACCAGCGCATCATTCTCATCGAGCATCGCCCACTCAACTGTGTAATAGTCTTCTTCGGGCAAAGAGGGCAGTGATTGCATGAACTCATGCCCGGCCACTGGACGATAGCGGAAACCGATATCAACCAAATCACCACCAGGCGTCTTTACCGCCAATTTCACCAGGCGAACCATTGAACCGAAATGTAGCATCAACATCTCGGGCTGATTCACCAGCACAGCATCGTTGGCAGGCATGGTTTCCAGGCTGACATCACTGTCCATCGCCATGTTATGCATGGCATGCTGCTGCTGTGCCTGAGCTGGCACCACAAGACAAAGCAGCGCCAGCAACAACAGGGCATTATTCTTTATGGGCATCGGGATCAGCCTGGTCAGCATCTTTTCTTACTCGGTGACGTTCACGGTGACGTAGGCGTCATGGTAGAGACCACCATCATCCGCCCTGCCCCAGAGAATATATTCGCCTGGCTCATCGAATGACATGGTCACCTCGTAGATACCATCCTCAGGCATCGGTGGTGGCAGCCACAGGGCGCCCCAGGGCGAGTTGGCACTGGTTCGCGTATCTTCCCAAACTTTTACTTGTGGAGGATCGAAGGTCACGTTGCCGGGGCCACGATACTTGTTCCAGGAATAGTACAACCCGTTAACCTTGTTAACCGTCACCTTGATTGGAGGCGACATCAGTCGACGTTGCATTACCGCTTCCGGGGTTACCAGCGCTGCTGCCAGACCACCACCGGCAAACTCAGCGAATTGTCGGGCTTCCTCGACCGGGTCGGTGGGCTCCGGCAATCCGTCATCGGTTACCTGGGTCTGTATGGTAATTGGCTGCCCGGCACGCACTGTTCGAATGTTGTCGCCTATCACTTCGGCTACAGGTGGTACGTTGGCACGGGATTCGGGACTACTGGTTCCTGCTCCCAGAGACCCGGTCTCCGAGGCGATTACCATGTTGTCTACCAGGTAGTCCTGACGCAGGGTTGCATAGGCTTTACGCTCCACACCATTCACTCGCAGCGTCCACACCAGCTCCTTGTCACCCCAGTCCGCAGGGACGGTGACTTCGAAAGTGAAACGATTGCGTCGCGGCAGGAAATGAGTAGGCTGACCGCGATCGGCCTCGCCAGGTGAGAAATTGTTGTCATCGCCCACAGGCACGTCTGGCGTCTCTTCCCAGTTCTCATTCATGTAACCAAACATCATGTTGAAAGTGCCGTCATCATTGGGACGCCATCCTTCAAATGCCGGCTCCACATGCTGGCCTCGGGTGTAGGTCTGGGCAAAGCTCAGCTGGGACAGCAAAGCGGTTGCCAGGATCAGCGCAGCGCCCAGGCGCGGCTTCTGAATAACTAGATTGCTCATGTTCTCTGATTCCCCCTTCAACTGAATCATCGAGTCTCTTGATTCGG
>Ga0181579_10005096_pt1 | contig 10137 bp, 6 predicted proteins | sample 071ome_24_FD_132996 | JGI IMG/M metagenome (GOLD analysis project Ga0181579, IMG submission 132996) | Coastal salt marsh microbial communities from the Groves Creek Marsh, Skidaway Island, Georgia - 071402CT metaG (megahit assembly) | ecosystem: Environmental > Aquatic > Marine > Intertidal zone... | reverse complement strand
GACGAGGATGTCATCATCGGTCGAGAGGAGGAAGAAGAGGAAGAACAACAACGGCGAAAGGTTTAAGAACGAACGATGCGAATGAAAGAGGAGACGATGAAGAGATCAGAGGAGGCAATCGCGAACAGCGAAATACGAAACCGTGGAGGAAGAAGAACGCACCCACAAAACGAGTTGAAACGACGAGAGAGGAGAAGGCGGCGTTTGCAGCGCTGAACGAACGGATTTTAGAGTGCGCGTCGGCGGAAGAGATTGGCGCGTTTTTGGAGGCTGAAGATGTCGTCGCGCTGTCCGATGTGAACATATCGACTATATTTTCTCTTTTAGGGAGGAAGTGTAACGCGAAGAAGATGTCAATGAAGGGCGACGACGGCGGGGATTCGGACGGATGGGACGCGCGCGGGATTGAGCGATTGGTAACGTCTGAAGCGTTTCGGGAGAAGGTGTCATCGCGGTGCGAAAAAGATGGATTCACGAGTAGCTCGAGGATTGTATCGACGATATTTTGGAGCGTCGGGAGAATGCAGCAAGGGAAAGTAAAGTTTGTAGAAAATGGTGGGTTTGAATCGGTATGGATGAGTTTAGAGAATGGACTAGAACGCGTGTGTAAAGAGCAACGCACGCTCTTGTTTGAAAAGATATTTCCAGAATATATGCCACCAAAATCGTGCGCAAGCATCGTGTGGGCGTATGCAACCGTAGGAAAAGCATCCATACCTGAAAACTTGAGAAATGCCATCGAGTCTATCGTTATAAAAAAGATTAGCGAATGCAGAGCCGGGGATATCGCCGTCGCGACGTGGGGGTTGACGCGATACGGTGTGGACATTTCCCCGAAGAATCGCAACAAATATTGGAAGAGCATCAAAGAACGTTTGCTAGAACCGGATTTGTTTGAGAACGAGCTGCACTTGGAAAATGCGGCGAGATTAATTTCAGCGAGCGGGGCGGTGAGTAGCGGTTTCTACGCTGATTTCGTGGTTGAATTGGTGCGGCGAGCGGCGAGGGATATGAGTTACAAAAAGTACGCCGGAAAAATGAGGACGCGAGAATACGGGCACATCGTCGCAATGCTCGTTGGCTTAGCGAACACTAGTAGTAGTAGTAGTGACACTAATAATAGCGGCGATGGCGCGGCTAAACGAGAGAGCGAAGAAGATACCGATCGGGCATTGATGGAAGCTTTGAATCCTATATTTGAAGAAATCATCGAAACGCCTATGGCGTTCAAGCCAAAACAGTTGGCGCAGTGTGCGACCGCGATTACGAAGATTTTATTCTCTCGAGATAAACTGAATTGGTACAAAGGGCACGATAGTTTGCTAGAGAACGTTGGAATCGATATCGGAGATGCTGGAGAGCAACAGAGTGCTGCTACCCGGGGCGAGGACGAAGAGCGTCTTCGTTCATCTTCGTTCAACGTCGCCATACGAGCTCTACAAAGTATTTTTCGGGCGTGCACGACAGATGCCCAAGTACTTGCACAATTTAAAACGAGAGATTACACGAATCTGTTGTGGGCTGCGATCAAATCCCGCGCGAAAATCCCAATTGGATTTCTAGAGCAATGCGAAGACTATGCGATTGATAATCTCGATGCGCTCAACGAGTTAGATTTAGTGTATTTCACGTACAGTTTGGGAAACGCGCAGTATAGCGTGGAAAAGAAAAAGAAGGATCCCAACAACGAGACGTATAACCCAACGAGATACCTCGCCTACGCCGTGAGCAGAGCTGAGGAATTGGCCGAAAGTGGTGGCTTTGACGCCAACGTGCACGTAGCGCCGCTTCTCAATTCTTTCGCCAAGAATAAATTTAATCCTGGCATGATGCTCATCGATAGATGCGAAAAAATTATTCAGAGCGAAAGCTCGGCGCAGTCGCTTCGTCCAACCGTTGCTTCACAGATCATGTGGTCGTTTACGAAACTCGAGTACGTACCGAGCGACGAAACGCTGAAAAATATTGAAGCCGCGTGGCTCAATCCTTTATCAGATGGACTCAACTTTCGAGACTTTCAGGAAGGATCTTCGTTGCTCATCTGGGCGCACGCAACGCTCGGTAAATTACCGTCTGCTGATTTACTACTCAAGTTAACGACACCGCCCACGAAAAAAGCGGCGTCGTTTTGGACTCCGGTCTCGATGTGGATGACTTTTTGGTCGCTTTCGTTACTCTACGCCTGCGTCGCAAGCACATCCGAGGATAAAGCTACCGTTGAGAATGCCTTGAACAACTTCTGTCAAAAAGTGATCTTACCGAACGGTGGTATTCGCGCCGATTCACTCGATAAAAAAGGTTTAGGCGCGTGCTATGCGTCCATTCTTCTCTTGAAGGGCACCCCGTTGCAAGGTGCGGCGAAGGAGGCCATGCCGGGAGACTTCGAGAAAGTCGCCAAAAAGCAGTGGATTCTACAAAAGCGCAAAGATTCGCAAACCTCAAAGTTGCAACAACAAGTCGAAGACTCTCTCAGACGACTCAACATTCATTTCTTCGAAGAGCGCGAACTTGAAGATGGGTTGATGCGTCCTGATTTCTTTATCGAAAGCTCCGCCGTTGAGAATTTCCTCCTCAGTCATGGCAGAGCACCTCCATCGAACGCAGATCTCAACAAAGACGTCGTCCTCGAAGTCGATGGCCCGCACCACTTCGCCATCTCCGCTTCGACTGGTCAAAGAACTTTACTCGGTTCCACGGCCATGCGCAACTTTCTCTTGAAAGAACGCCTAGGTTTGCGTCTAGGGGTCATTCTCTTCGACGAGTGGGGCGAGTTGGAAAGCTCGACGGAACGAGACGAATACGTCGAGAAAATTCTCTTAGAAACCACCCGCGGGTAAAGCGTGTAGTCATATGTATCTTGTTAGCTGTTGAATGTATGTAATAAATGTGCTCGTAGAAAGCAGAGCGTTGTAAAACTTTTGCACAGAATGAAAAAAGTAGCGTCCGCAGCAAAGTTCAGAATGTGTGCACCCTCTCTCTCTCGTTTTTTTTTCTCTCTCTATCTTCGCGTATTTTCAAAAACCACAGAAAAAATATAGGAGGCGTCTCATCGCCGCGCGCGCGCCGATGTCTTCGAGAATTTTGCGAGGAATAGAGACAGCGGGGACATATTGGTGGTGCGAAGGATGCCATCAAATGTTTTTTGGTGTTTTTACGGTTGGACAAAGCTGCGTTAACTCGTTCAAGAAGTGCTCTGGTTCTCTGCGAAATATCAAATCGCCGAAGGAATTATCGAAGGAGCTCGAGAAGAGAGCTGAAGAGAAACTCGCGACCACTGGAGATCCGTTCGAGCTATGGAGACTCGTGACGGAGCGTAACAAAGATATCTTTGTTATGCACATTGTCCTGCGTTTGACGAGTCAGGATTTGAAGTTCTTTCATCAAGTGAATAGGGCGGCGAGAGAAGTTGTCAAAGAGGCGAATGCGATGAAGAAAGTGAAAGGAAAGTTTCAAATAAGCGAATTGACTACAATTCAGAGTTTGAGGTGGGCGTTCAATCGTTTCGAAGGGAAAGAGGAGGACTTTTTCGCCAGCGTAGCGAGGACTGGCAATCTGGCATTCGTTAAGTGGTGTCGAAAATTTATGAAGTGGGACCACCGCGTGTGCACAGAAGCGGCACTTCGAGGCGATTTCGCGATGTTGAAGTACGCTCGATCGAGAAAGAATCCAAACACGAGGAACAGAGTCTGCGATATGAAGTTACTTTGCAGGTGCACTTGTAACGAAGCGGCGAGAAGTGGCTGTCTCGCATGCTTAAAGTATGCCTTCAAGGAGAAATGTGGCTGCTCTGTTAACTGTGATAATAAAGACAACGTCCTGAATATTGCAGCTCGCAAAGGGCATCTCGAACTCCTGAGATGGGCGATAGAAGAAGGGAAGGTTGAATTTCCGGAAGACGAGAACGATGACGAAGAGCTGGAAGAGGACACGCCGTGTAAAGCTGCAGCTCTTGGAGGTCACCTCGATTGTCTTAAGTACTGTCGAGAGAACGGGTGTCCGTGGGGTCTGTGGGTGATGGAAAGCGCCGCGTTCTCAGGATCATTAGATTGTCTGCGATACGCATGTGAGAATGGTTGTACGTGGTCCTTCTTTGAATTTGATCACGGATGGGAAATTTTTGAGCATGGTTATGAGTATTGGCGTGGTGTAACGCAATACGCAGCGGCTATGGGAAATCTAGAGATCGTCCAGTACTCTCTCGAGCATGGCGCTCCATGGTCTCCATACACATGCGAGTACGCCGTTAAAAATGGTCACTTGGATATTTTACGTTATGCACTTGCAAATGGTGCAACGTTCAGTCGTGATTATGAATGGACAGATATCGAAGAAGACTGGTTCGGTGTTGGATCACAGTGTGCCAGACTGGGAAACCTGGAAATGATGAAGGTCGTTCACCAATCGGGCGGGGAATGGGGAAGCCTGACGATTGAGTTTGCTATTGAAAATAATCACTTTGATTGCTTACAATATGCGTTTGAACATGGCGCGGAGGAAGCTGATACAGGAGATATTGGCATGTGGGAAATAGATGATGAGTATGTGGGCGACATTGGCACGGCTGCAAAACATGGTAACTTTGCTATGCTTAAATATATCGTCGGAGTGATGAAGAAGGAAATATGTGAAAGATACACTTGGAATGGGGATGACGACGATGGAGATAGGGAAGAATGCTATGCGGCTGGAAGTGGCTCATTGGAGTGCTTGAAGTACATTCACTCTCTTCTCGACACACTAGGATATCCACTCCTCGGAGAAGCGTGCGTTTACGCTGCCAGAAATGGCCATCTCAGTTGTCTACAATACGTCGTAGAAAACGCGAAAATGACTTTGAAGGAAAGCGCAGAGGTGCTTTCGGTAGCGTGCGCAGCAGCGAAAGTAAACAAAAGGTACATGTGCCTCGAATATTGCCGGTCGCTCCTTAAACACGATTCATCCTAGAGTAAAACTCTTACATAGACATATACATTTAATTTACAAGAGATATAAAGAGAGACATACGCGAGCACATTTACTGCACTTAATCTCTACGAAAGCCTATCGGTGATTGATATTTTCTGTTGGTCGTCTTTTGCTCCTCCTTTTTCCTGCTGCTGCTGCTGATTATGATTCGAAAAATTATTGTTACTACCGTTCTTATCCCCTTTCTTCCTATTCATTCTCCTCTTTTGCGTTTTCGTTGGTTTACCTTGGCCGTGCTGGGATTGCTGCTTCTGCTGCTGATTCATCGGCGGCTTCTTCTGTTGTTGCTGTTGTCTAAAACTACCGTTCGTAAACTTTTCTCTATTGTTGTTGTGGTTCTTGTTGTTATTATTCCCTTCGCTATTCCGCTTACGTTTCTTATTCTGTTTCTTCTGTTGTTGCGCGTTAGTATTATTCAACCTCGCCGCCGGTATGAGCTTTGGCCACTTATTCACGGTCGTCGTCGGCTTCTCGCTCTCTTCTTCTGCCTTCTTTTCCTCCTCAGGCTCCTCCTCCTCTTCCTCCTCCGGCGGTGGCGGCGTTTCGATCCTCTCCATCCCCAACAAACCGTCCTCTAACTTTCTCCTCTCCTCTTCCTCCGCCTCTCTTCCAGCCTCTTCAAACTTCTGCACGTGATACTCGCACTCGTCCAAAACTAAGCTCTCGAAGCACTCCTTCTCTCGCCATCGCTCGATGTTTCTTCTCACCGTCGCCAACTGCTCCGTCCGGCACTCGCATATCTTCTCCACCAACACTGAAATCTCAATCGCAAATCTCTGTCGGTACAAACTCGCAACTTTTGCATTCTCGTGCATAACCAGCGAGCTAATCACGTACATCATGGACGGCCTATATTTCGGTTTCATCGTTTGCGAATACTTCGAGACGACGTTGACGACCAACTTGTATCTTTTCGAGGCATCCGTGGTCGCTAAATCCGTCAGCGATTCCAATTGGTCTTTGGAACCGGATTTTAAGGTTTTGATTTGGTCTATGAAGGAGCGTTCCCAACTGTTGCCATCGTCGCTGGAAACGATTGGTGGTCGCGCGCCTCCCGCGATCGCGGATGGTGGTCCCTGTCTTTCCATCATCGGTGGTTTTGTTTGCGTTGACGTTCTGCGAAGGAGTTTCGCGTGCGGCGATAAATAATCTTTTGAAAGAATGACGTTTTTCTTTTTCCAATTTGGACGAAGAATTGGCATTTTATAACCGCCCCCGGCGCGCTTTTATCGCGTTTCTCTCTCTCTCTCTCTCTCTCTCTCTGCGACGACGAAAACGACGATGACGCGACAGTAAAGAAATTTGATCTTTCTCGCGTTCTTTCGTTTGAAATATGAATCCAGACCTTTACGAAGAAGAAGAAGAAGAAGAAGAAGAAGATGGCAAAAAGAATCTCTACGCCGGTTGGCGACCGGAACCGGACCGGCTTTTCGTGAAAGAGTTACTGTTGAAAGACTGCGAAGAACATCCAAACTCGTTTCGAGAGGAAATCATAAACACGCGAACGCCGGTAAAATTGATAGGAGGGTTCAAGGACACGGAGTTTGAGTGCCTGTTGCAATGGTCGAACGATTTTTTGCGAGAGAAGTGCAAAGAGGAGAAAGAGACAGTTATCGTCGAGCGGGTCGTTGAAGACGAAGACGAAGACGAAGACGAAGAGAAGGAGGAGGACAATGACGATGACGACGAAGGAGCGAATGCGTTCGGGAAAGGAACTCGAGAGCGAATGCAATTCGCAGATTTTCTCACGTCGTTCGAACGGGGCGACCACACGCAATATCTCTCCGCCTCGAACGGCGAGCGGTTCGATAAAGTCGACGGGCGACCGGAAATTTTATCGAGTCCTCTAAAGAGTTTAGTGAACCCGTTTATGCTCTTCGGGAATGAATTGAGAAGGAAGCAGTGGAGCAACGAAAGGCGCGAGCGGGATTTGACTGCGCTAGACGGGGAAGGGAAAGTGCCGCTGAGACCGAAACTCATGGGCTGGTCGACAATATCGACCATGAACGTGTGGATGGGTAGAGGCACGAAAGGTGAAACGAGCAGCGGTTTGCATCACGATTTCCACGATAATTTGTACGTCCTCGCGAGAGGCTTTAAACGGTTCGAATTATACGCGCCGAGCGAATGCGAGAAGATGTACTTAAAAGGACGAGTGACTCGAGTGTGTGAGAACGGAATGATTTGTTACGACGACGAGACGCCGAGTTACGGGAAAGAGTTTGAAATGGCGAAAGAGAGAGTGGAGAGAGAACAGAAGAGGTTGGAGAAGCAGTGGGCGACAGAGAGAGGAGAAGTGGAAAAGGAGAAGAGAGAAAAAAATGAAGAAGAAGAAGAAGAAGAAGATGATGATGAAGATTTTGAGTTTGACGAAGACACGTTTGTGGACGACTACGTAGACTCGGACGAAGAAGAAGCTGAAGAAGAAGGAGAAGAAACGGAGGAGAAAGACGAAGTCGTAAACAACAATAGCAACAAGCGCCACAAAACGGGCGCGGAAGGAAAGAAGAAGAAAGCGTCTTCGAAACCTCTCCCGAAAAGTTTTAGCACCGTAGATAAATCGAATCTCGATCGGTTTCCAAAGTTCAAGCGGGCAAAAAAGTTGACGTGCGAACTGAAAGCTGGCGAGATGTTGTTTTTACCCGCCGGATGGTTCCACGAAGTTTTTTCCTCCGAAAAGAACGTGTTTCAAACCAAACCGGGTTTCGAAGGCCACATGGCTTTAAACTACTGGTTTCAACCGCACAGCAAAGAAGGCGTGGAAATCGAAGGTCCGCACGGCGTTTCGTCGGATACGCCGCCAAGTCGAAGGATGATTTTCGAACGCGACTTTGAACTTTGGTTAAACAGACAGAAATGGTATGAACCGCCGGAGATGGAAAAATATCACTACGAGATTCCGTCCGATACCGATAGCGACCCGATGGAACAGGAGAGAAGCAGAAAACTGAAAGAATGGATGGAAAATAATAAGGAGGAGGTAGAGAGGACCCGAAGAACGTGTAGAGAATCTAGAGAATCACAAGAATCACAGTAAAATTACAAAGTCTTGTACACGCGTGTAAAATATGAATATTAGATAATGAAAAGAAGATGATTCACGATGCCGCCGGCGCTTCCTTCGGGGAAGGAGGAGGTAGTAAATACTCTAAATTCCGATCGATGTCGTAGTGGTAGTTCATTTGCCTCTCGTCGAATCGAAACTCCTTCTGCGCGTCCGAGGTCAAACAATCTCGCACTTTTATCCACAACTCCGCGCTTTTACTCTTATCCAAGCCTTCTCCGCTATTCTTTCTATAATACTCCGCCGCTTCCTCGAACGCCTTTCCGCTCTCGCGTTCCATCTCGCTCGTTAAACTCGGCACCTCGTGCATCGGCAACGGCGTATCCGGTCCTTTTACGTTGTGAAAAATGACCACCGCTCTCAAACTCATCCAAGGACCGTATTTTCTGTTCACGGACATGTGCGTGCCTTCGTGTAAAATCGCCATTCCGCTCAACTTGGCCATTTTTTGTATCGCCAACGAACTGTCCGTTTGATATTTCGCGACGACAAAGTCGGCGATACAAATCGAGTCGATTTTTTTCTTCACGTAAAAATCAAACGGGTTCGCTTCCTCCTTCGGCATCGACTCCGTGCCGATGTTCGCTTTGTAATACTCCTCGAATATGGGCCATATTCGCTTGGTGTTGCCGATGACGACGCATAAGCAATCCTCCGGGGCGTCCGTGATTTTAGAATTGGAGTTTTCGTCGGTGGCGGCAAAAAGCGCGTTGTACCGGTCCAACCGAAACGGAGCGACGAGATCGAACCCGTCGTCTTTGAGCGCGAATTTCACATTTTCGGTCACGTCGTGCCATTTTACCATTATTGATATTCAATGTGCGTCGTCTTCTGCGCGAAGAGAGAGAGAGAAACAGAGAGCGGAGGCGTGTTTTATTATCATGAATATTAACACAACAAATAAAAGTTCGTTACAAAAATTTCTTCCTTTTTTTTCTCTCTTGTACAGATAAATTATACACATCATCATCGATGCCCTCCTCCGCTTCTTCTCTCCTCCTCCTCGTTACTACTGCATGTCATCCATGGCCAAATCGTCGAACGAGGCCGCGTGACCTCTGGATAACGGCGGCGGCGTCGGCGTCATTTGAGACGAGCGCATTCTCACTCCGAGGTGGTCGTCATCGTCTTCGTCGTCGTAAAAGCTTTGGTCTCTTTTGATTTTACTCGCGCACGAAAAGAACAAGATCCGTTTCAGTTTCTTGTTGTAAAAGAAGTAGTTGAAATTCCACAAACTCCCGTCGCCATCGAACGGGTCGCCGTCGTTTAGGGCGGCGTAGGAATACACGTCCACGTCTTGTAACTCAATCGCGCTGTCTATGCACCGCCACAGTTCGTCCGAAAACGGTAAGCTACCCGCGCTGCCGCTCGCGCCGTATAACCGAGTTTCGTCGTACACTTTACCCACGTCGTACAACATCTGGTCGATTTCTTCTTTACACTCCGCGACGCCGATTTCTTTGCTAAAGTTATTCGGTCGCAAATTCGAGAAATCGTAATCCGGATACGCTTGATTTAACGTCAATATCAAATAAATCAAAGTCTTTCTCGAGTGCGCGTCCGTCAACGGTCCCACCGGCGACGTCGAGTACAGGTTCGGCGACGAGCTGAGCTCTTCCACGACGTCCGTTTCGATCGCGCCAAAGTTTTTCTTATCCTGACCCGCGAGTTTGCCTGTTATTATTATTTTTTGAGTGCATATGGTGTGATGTTGTGATGCATCGCAGATTTGAGTATTGGTGGTAAAAGGGTCAGTTCGGCGCTTCGGAAGAGGAGGAGGAGGACGACGACGACGAAGAAGAAGACACAAACGGAGAAGAGAGAGTACGTGTGCGTGTCCTTTCGACACGAACAAAAATAAATAAAATTTGAGAGCACACGCGCGAACATTACTCTCTCTCGGGACGACGACGACGATGAATGCAAACGTCGTAAACGACACAAACGCACAGGAATAATTCTCCAACTGCCCGGTGACGACGTGGTCGCCCAAGTTCACGTGCGCTAAAAAGCTGTTCAGTTGCGACAGCTCTCGGTCTTCCAAGAATTTCATTTTTTTTTTATTCTCTTCCGCGTCGTCGGGTAACGGTATATAAAAACTTATCTAG
>Ga0181579_10005095_pt1 | contig 10137 bp, 8 predicted proteins | sample 071ome_24_FD_132996 | JGI IMG/M metagenome (GOLD analysis project Ga0181579, IMG submission 132996) | Coastal salt marsh microbial communities from the Groves Creek Marsh, Skidaway Island, Georgia - 071402CT metaG (megahit assembly) | ecosystem: Environmental > Aquatic > Marine > Intertidal zone... | reverse complement strand
TGGCCTCTGCGGAACCGATTATGAGCAATATGATGGTCATTTTATCGGAACAATTCACGGCCAACTCCCAATGACCCTTGGTCACGAAATAATGGGATTTGTTGAAAAGTTAGGACCCGAGGCCCAGAAAAAATGGGGTGTGAATGAAGGTGATCGAGTCATAGTTGAGACTTCTATTCCTTGTGGACAATGCCTTGCTTGCAGGGATGGCAGACCCATTTTTTGTAGCGAAAATTTAGGATATGGCATTCGTATCGGTTTTGATCTTGAGCCACATCTTTGGGGGGGCTACGCGTCACATCTATACTTGCATCCCAATGCGAGACTTCACAAAGTCCCAGATAACATTCCGACTGGCCCAATGAGTCTCTTCAATCCACTATCTAACGCCGTTCGATGGGCGTGGAAAAAACCAAACCTTCAACCAGGCCAGACCATCGTCGTTGAAGGACCCGGCCAACGAGGTCTTCTTGCTGTGGCTGTCGCCAAAAAAATTGGCGCAGGAAAAATTATATGTACGGGCACTGACAAAGACGCTTATCGGCTAGAGTTAGCCAAAAAGCTTGGGGCCGACACCACAATAGATGTCACCGCAGAAGATCCAGTCTCCCGAGTGATTGCTGAAACTGGTGGAGAGAAGGCGGATATTGTTTTGGATGTCTCAATGGGAGCGACCGATCCAATTATCCAAGGGATAGAAATGCTAAAAAAAGGTGGGACCTTTGTTAACGCGGGCGTAAAAACCCATAATGCTGTAGCAAATTTTCTCACAGATAAACTTCTTTTTAACGAGATTTCTTTTCTTGGAGTTTTATCTTCTGACTGGGAAGATACGGCTGAGGCTGTTGATATATTAACCGACGAATGGAAAGAACTAGCGCCGCTAAGCACTCACGCATTCCCTCTTGGTGAGGCTGAAACGGCAGTAAAAATGCTCGGCAGAGAACTCGACGACGGAAAAGAATCTATTCATATCCACTTAGATACGATGGTGACACCATGACAAAATTACCTATTAGATTAGCCGCGGGTTCAGGACCCACTTTCGGTGTAGATGACCTTTCCTGTGCGGCGGCAACACATCTTGGTCTCTGGGAAGATGAAGGTTTGGACGTTACTTGGACTCCGGTGCATGGCGGTGTGGCCGCCATGCAGGCGGTAATGGATGATGTTGTTGACGTGGGGTATGGTGGATTAGGCCCTGCCCTACGATTCCGATCTGAGGGAAAACCTCTAAAGATTATCGTTTCGATGGCTCGTTCTCTGGCTCAAAACCTCGTTGTTCAGAAAGAAATTAAATCTACTGAGGACCTTAAGGGCGTTTCTTGGGCACTTGATGGTTTTGGCGCCCTCAGCCATCACATGGCCCGACTTCTCGTCAAAAGCCTTAACATCCCGGAAACGGAAATTGACTGGCAAGCGGTTGGGCCGCCGCCTGAGAGAATCGAGCGCTTGTTGAATGGCACCATCGACGTTTCATTAATTCGTGTTGAGGAAGCGATATCTCTAAATGCAGATCCCTCAAATACACTTCACAATCTTCTTGGATTTGCACAATTAAAAGACCTTGTTCCCGTTCAACCACACGGAGTATTAGCGACCTCAGATACATATGTTTTAGAGCACTCAGAAGAGCTGCATAGATTGACAAGGGGAATGATTAGAGCTTCCCGTGCTCTCAATGATGACTTTGAGGCCTTCAAGACCGTTTATGAGCACAACGTATCCGTTGAAGTCTCCCCAGAAGAGGTTCATAAAATTTGGCAGCAGGAGAGTGCATCTGGTGGCTTTGCCGTAAATGGAGAACTCTCTCTGGCTCATTGGCAAGATGAGATGCGTCTATTTTATGATTTAAACCCTGAGCTGACAAAAGTTAGCCGATCAGACGTGATATCAGAGAGTTTTGTTGAACAAGCGCTAATAACACTTGGTACGGTTGAAGGCCCAGACCTTAACTAGGAGAGATAAATGGATACGCTGGATCCAAAATCGCGAACAATCCCGTGCCTTTTTATGCGCGGAGGCACGTCCAGAGGCCCTTATTTTAACGCCGATGACCTTCCTGGTAATGAAGCGGAACGGGATAAGGTTCTCTTAAATGTGATGGGCTCACCTGACGTAAGGCAAATTGACGGATTGGGGGGAGCAGATCCATTGACGAGTAAAGTCGCAATCGTCTCAAAATCTGATCAACCCGGCACTGACGTCAATTATCTATTTGCGCAAGTAGGAATCGAGGCTGGAATCGTAGATACCAACCCATCCTGCGGCAATATGCTTGCTGGAATAGGTCCCTATGCGATTGAAACAGGTCTAGTTTCCGCTGAAGAGGGTGAAACAAAAGTCAATATTTACAATGTAAATACACAAAGCATGATTGAAGCTGTCGTTCAGACACCAAATAAACGTGTTAATTACCAAGGCTCTGCTGAAATCGATGGGGTTCCCGGTTCATCCGCACCCATTTTTTTAAATTTCACTGATGTCTGTGGTTCAAAGACCTCTGGCCTTCTTCCCACCGGCAAAGTGATAGAAAAAATTGACGGTATCGACGCAAGCTGTGTTGATGTCGCAATGCCGATGGTTTTATTCAGAGCAATAGATTTTGGCATCACAGGATATGAAACCCGCGATGAAATAGCCGAGAACAAAAAGCTTTTCGAAATGATGGAACCACTTCGGTTGCAAGCCGGAGAACGGATGGGTCTAGGTGATGTTTCCGAATCTGTAATTCCAAAGGTGGGATTACTTGCCGAGCCCAAGGAAGGTGGTGACATTTGTTCTCGATATTTCATGCCCTGGAAACTGCATGCCGCGCACGCAGTTACCGGAGCGATCTGCGTCGCATCTGCCGCATCGGTTCCTGGAACTATTGCATTTGAACTGTCTAAAAAAAGTTCCTCTAATCCTCGAGATTTTAAAATAGAACACCCATCAGGGCAGATTGATGTAAGGCTCGAAATGGCCGGTGAGGGAGATACTCTAACAGTAGCGAAGGCTGGATTATTACGAACGGCTCGCTTAATAATGAGAGGAGAGGTCTTTCTATAGACGGAGACAAAAAACCCATAGTTAAAATTACATCCAAAAAGGCATAAAAAACGTATTCGACAAGTCCAAATAAAGATTAGAAACTGGGAGAAACCTATGAAATTAAGAGCAAAATATACGGCTGTTGGGATTACCTTAGCAGCAGCCACTGTCTTTTCAGCGACTTTATCAACACCGGCATCTGCAGAAATCAATCTGGCCGGAAAAACAGTTGAGTTTGTAATCCCATTCTCAACTGGCGGCGGTTCAGATAAGTGGGCCCGTTTTTATGCGCCTCTTCTGTCTGAGGCGCTTCCCGGCAAGCCAACTGTTGTCGTAAAAAACATGCCAGGAGCTGGATCAACCAAAGGGGCAAATTGGTTTCATTCCAGAGCAAAAGGTGATGGGCTGACAATTTTCGGCTCCTCCGGATCGACCCAATTCCCCTATATTCTTGGGGATCGTCGTGTAAAATATGACTATCGGGACTGGCAGGTAGTGCTGGGAACGGCAACCGGTGGTGTAGCCTATATGAGCCCAGCAATGGTTGCTAAATGGAAAAAAGATCCAAATTCGATCAAAGGAACAAAGTTCATTTTTGGATCCCAAGGAGCCACCCGTCTCGATTTAATCCCCATTCTGGCCTGGCAAATGTTAGGCCTAACCGTAGACCCAGTCTTTGGCGTAAAAAGTCGGGGAACAGGCCGCCTAATGTTTGAGAGAGGTGAAGCAAACATTGACTATCAAACCGCACCTGCATTTCTCTCTAAAGTCAGACCTCTCGTAAAGGCAGGAAAAGCGGAAGCAATGATGACCTGGGGAGCCCTAGACGCTGACGGGAATATCGTTCGCGACCCCACCTTCCCCAATGTTCCGACATTTAAAGAAGAGTATAAGCGTGTGAATGGTAAAGATCCCTCAGGACCTGCTTGGGAAGCTTGGAAGGCGTTCTTTATCGCAGGTTTCGCCGCGCAGAAAATGGTTTTTCTGCCAAAATCCGCATCAAAAGAAACGGTTGAAACATATAGTAACGCTTTCAAACGGGTCGTTGCCCGTGCTGACTTTGGCAAAATCTCCAAAAAGCGATTAGGTGTCTATCCGCAGGCTACAGGCGCACAAGCAGCTAAGTACAAGAAATTGGCAACAGAAGTCGACCCTCAAGCAACCGCATGGGTTAAGAAATGGCTTACTGATCGATTTGGTGTAAAGTTAAAATAAACTTATCGCACATGGACATCTAAAGAGAGCGGCCATGATGCCGCTCTCTTTTTGAGGAGCTGAGCAATTGGAAGTTTTCGCAACCGCCCTCCCCGCTCTTAATGAGGCCTTCGCGCTTATCTTTACGCCTACCCAAATCGGATGGTTGGCCATAGGAGTTTTATTGGGCCTATCTGTAGGCGTTTTCCCAGGACTTGGAGGCATCGCTGGTCTGAGCTTGGTTTTGCCGTTCTTATACGGTATGGACCCAGTGTCGGGTTTAGCAATGATGGTGGGGCTCGTCGCCGTGATACCTACTTCCGATACCTTTGCATCAGTCCTGATGGGCATACCCGGCTCAAGCTCATCCCAGGCTACAGTTTTAGATGGATTTCCACTAGCTAGGAAAGGGCAAGCGGCGCGCGCCCTATCAGCCGCATTCGTCTCCTCATTATTCGGTGGCCTTTTTGGTGCGGTAATTCTTACATTCTTCATCATAATCGCCCGTCCCATTGTTCTAGCCTTTGGGATACCTGAATTATTAATGCTGACGATTCTAGGCTTCTCAATGGTCGGCGTCCTTGCAGGACGAAGCTTGTTGAAGGGGCTTGTCGCTGCCGGCCTTGGAATGGCATTTGGCGCGATCGGAGAAGCCCCTGCCCAAGGATCACCAAGAATGGATTTTGGCAGTTGGTACCTCCAGGATGGTTTTCAGCTGGTAATTGTCGGCTTGGGTATTTTTGCCATACCTGAAATAATCTCTTTATTGCGACAAAACCGAGCGATATCAAAGGACTCTGCCCTGGGCGCCGGGTGGATGGAGGGTCTAAAAGATTGGTGGGTCTCAAAGTGGCTTTCGCTTAGATGCGCAGCAATTGGCGTAATTGTCGGTGTCATACCTGGTCTTGGAGGATCAGTAGTCGATTGGATTGCATACGGCCACACAGTTCAGACAACCAAAGACAGGGAAAATTTCGGAAAAGGCGAAATACGAGGCGTTATAGGACCAGAATCTTCTAATAATGCAAAAGAAGGTGGCGGACTAGTGCCGACTCTTCTATTTGGAATCCCAGGATCCGGTTCTATGGCTGTCTTTATCGGGGGGCTTATTCTTCTCGGCCATGAGGCTGGTCCCCAAATGGTGACCACAAACCTTCCTCTTACCTACACGGTTGTTTGGTCGCTTGCGCTCGCTAACGTTATTGGTGCGGGGCTTTGTCTTTTCCTATCAGGGTCAATAGCAAAATTAACGACAATATATTTCCCGCTTTTGGTTCCCTTTCTATTTATGATGATCGCCTTTGCAGCCTTCCAGTCCAAACAAACCTTGTGGGATTTAGCTGCCCTAGTTGGGGTGGGTATAATTGGCATTTTCATGCGGAGATTTGATTGGCCTCGCCCTGCTTTCCTGATCGGATTTGTGCTCGCAGATCAAGCAGAAGCTTATACGAATCAGCTAACCCAGATAGCGATTACCCGTTTTGGCAGGAGCTTATCGGAAGGTTTCGAATATATTTTCTCGCCAGTCGTCATCACCATTTTTATTATCACCGTGGTCTCTGTGTGGCTGGGAGCTAGACAGAACAAACAGATCCACGCAGAAAAAACCGAACCACCGACTTGGAGTAAAACAGCTCCGACAGTTATGTGCGGTATAATCACCCTTTTCTTTGCCGTGATGTTTATAGACTCCCTCAGTGTTGACGTTCTCAGCGACAAGGTATTTCCGGCCGTCGTCACAGGGGTCGCTTTTATCGGAAGCATGTTGATCTTAGGAGAAATGATCTTAGCACCCCCAACTGATCCTATTCTGGCCGATGGAGAAATCCGAGGTGAAGACGCCAAAGCACCTCATGGCCTCTGGCCCATGCTTGCATGGTTTGTCTCTTTACTAATTTTTACTTCACTCGTCGGCTTTGTTATTGCCTTAGCTTTATTTTTTATTCTGTTTTTGAGATTCCATGCTGGGGTCAGTTGGCAAAAGATTATTGTAATGACTACCTGTGGCTTGGGAGGGTTGCTGTTTTTAGCGGGAGTCCTGAATCGTGATTTTCCACCTGGGTTATTACAGGAATTTATAGAATTACCTTGGCCCTTTGGAGGACGTTAAGAGCACAAAGCTTGTATTAAGGAAGGAATTTTTTTCTTAAAGCCAAAGAAACCTTTTTCTGCATGGGGCCAACATTCTTGATCCCAAGGTCTCGTAACTCTTTGAATAGGATCGCCTATGGCAACCTCTAGTTGATCCAGTAAAGCCCTCGTCGGTCCGATTGGCGCATAGGCTGTGACTAACCTTTGAGCACGAGTTTGAGAATAAAGTGCTTTAATTAAGCCTGGATCTGTACCGACATATTTGGGAACATTTGAATTACTCAAGAAATTATTTACAGCGTCTTTGAGTCCTTTAGCGACAAACCTTGATACACTTTCAGACACCCCTCCTGCCGCGCGACCATCCGCCGATGGAATTATAGCCACCCCAACAAGATCTTCTGCAAGAATTCCCAAACTATCGAGACCTAAGTCCTCTTCATGAACCAAAAAAAGAGAGGGAATTCCGGGATCAACGACTTCTGAAAACTCTAGCCTGATGGGATCCGGGTGAACGGATAAACCTATCGGATCGGCAAAAGTTGCTAGTTTATTTTTGGGATCAAAACGTCTTTCGGTGTATTTTTTTATATTATCTGCACGAGCAAGGTAGTTTTTACCTTGTGTTTGCAAACCAGCTACCCACCGCCAAGACAACGTATTTGATGCAGGATCCCCATCAAGTAAAAAGCGCATGAATAAATCTGCACCAATAGTCCATGGCAATTTAAGAGTAAAAATCCAAATGCTCGCAAACCACATGCGAGCATGGTTATGAAGGTAATTTGTTTCTTTTAATTCGCGAACCCAATAGTCGAAGCAGTCAATCCCGGTTTCCCCTGCCAAAGCATTTGATAGATCCTTATTCTTCTCCATATCCCCTAACGCTTGGTCCCGCTCCGAGAGATACTCCGTCCACACCGACGGCCTCATTTCTAACCAACCTTTCCAATAAGTACGCCAGAACACTTCCTGTATGAATTTCTCGGCTTTTAAGAAGCCGTGCGCCGCTAAAACCCCGCTTACAATCTCTTGTTCTAAAACCACCCTATGCCGGACCCAAGGAGATAGAGTTGTAACGGCGTTGTGAAGGCCCCTTCCCCGATCAAAATTACGGTTAGCCGCATAAGACTTGCCAAGTTTGGGAAGCATCGCTTCAAACCTTGCGATAGCACTTAAACGGCTTAAATCCGGATTGGTCAGTATATTAAAAGTCATATCAACCGAACGATCCTAACTGCAGCTGCAGACCCAAACCCAACCATATGACCCCAGAATCTGGTAAAAAAACCTACCTTCTCAGATAATTTTTCTTTGGACTCTTCAAGATGATTTATCTCATCTTCCTGACATTCTTCCAGGATTCTCTTAATTTCCATCAAAGCAGGTGATAATTTTATTTCTTCAGCTTTTAATCGTTCAATTTGCTGCTGATAATGGCTCTTAACGAAAGCCTCGACGGCCTCAATCGTATGGTAGACCGCCTGGGACCCAAAAATTGCGGGGATCGCTCCAGTTAGAAAACCCGCCAAACGCCAGAGCGGCAAAACCCTACTTTTAATCCCAGAGTCCAAAATTTCATCAAAGCGCTGAAGGTGTTTTTGCTCGGTTTCTAAATGGCGCAAAGCAAAATTTTGAATCTCCTCACACCTAGTAACAGCCAAGATCCCTTTATAGATAAAAATCGCCCCTGTTTCCCCGGCATGGTCCGACCTAAGCTCTGGGACTAACCAGGAAGGAACCGTCCTTGAGGACACTTTAAAGCTTGATTTATCGCAATCAGATATCATACCACAGGTACGTGGATTAAGTTTAGTTAGACTACCGTGGTCTCAAACCAAGGCTTAAACAAGGACTAAAAAAGGAGGTGCAAGTCCTGATATTTTAAGCCATAAATTTTTTAGTCTTTTTAACCAATTGAAGTTAAAACAAATGCCCGAGGGCCATGTAATACATCGTGCGGCGATTAAGCATAATAAAGCATTTTCAGGGAAAAAACTGAGTGTTTCATCCCCGCAGGGGCGTTTTTCAAAAGGCGCAAAGTTGTTAAATAAAAAAACTTGTCTGAAGGTTGAAGCTTACGGCAAGCATCTGTTTTACACATTTGAAAAAGACTACCACCTCCATATTCATCTGGGTCTTTTCGGAAGAATTAGATCCCACAAAGCTCCACCCAAGGACCCACGAGGCCAGGTTCGCATTCGATTATTTGACACATCTACCGTCGTTGATGTCAACGGCCCTACCATATGCGAATTGCAAGACCCGACTGATTTCAACAAAACCATCCAAAAGATAGGTCCAGATCTCCTAAGGAAAGATGCAGATCCCCAAATCTTTATAGACCGGGTAAAAAAAAGCAAAAGATCGATTGCCGCGCTTCTGATGGATCAGTCTATAATCGCAGGGATCGGCAATATTTTCAGAGCTGAGATATTGTGGAGGAATAGGATAAACCCCAACCAAAGGGGTTCTGATCTGACAAAAGATGATCTTTTGGAGCTTTGGAGGGATGGTCAACAGCTCTTAGACAAAGCGTTACGCACGGGCAAAATAATTACCAATGACGCCGCAGCGTCTAGAAAAAAAAGCGAACAGCTGAATATATATAAGAAAAAACAATGTCCCAGATGCAGCACCCAAATCCAATCCTTCGAAATCGCCAATAGGACCTGTTATCTTTGTGAAACGTGCCAAACGACTGACTGTTAAAATGAGTTTTAAAAGCCAGATTACTTATATTTTGGGGTTTACGATTTTGTTCAGTGCTCTCCCGGTTCACGCTAACACAATGGAACGTGATCCCCTCAAACTTTATGGCAAAGAGATTATCTTTGATGTCCTCCGAAATGGAGAAAAATCAGGTACTCACCGGGTAACCTTCAAAAGAAATGGAAAGAACCTTGAAGTCAGCGCTAATTTTAATCTCTCGATTTCTTTCCTATCTCTCAAGGTTTACGAGTTTTCCTACAAGTCTTTCGCGCTTTGGACCAATGACGCTTTGCGAAAGATAGAGGCTCAAACCGATGATAATGGAGAAAAAACTTTAGTCACCGCTGAGGCCTACAAAACAGGATTTAGCGTGCGAACTTCGCAAAAAACATACCAAGTAAACTCTAATTTATTTCCCACAAATCATTGGAATTCGTTGGTTCTAAAACAGAAGCAGGTCCTAAACACCATCACAGGCCTAATAAATGAAGTCAGCATCCGTGATAATGGCTTTGAAAAGGTTTCCACAGAGCGGGGTATGATTAACGCGACCAAATACACATACACAGGACAACTAGAAACGACTGTTTGGTACGACCAACAAGGCCGCTGGGTTAAAATGGAGTTCTCCGGGAAAGATGGTTCTACGATCACCTATAAGTGTAAAAAGTGCCAAGCCCCCTAAATGATTAAATTGAGATTAAAGCCGTTGACCTTATTTTTTAAAAAATAGGGTAACAGATCCAATTTCCACGCCCAATTTGTTTACCCGAGCTCTATTGATCAGTACTCCATCTGATTGGAGAAACATCCAATCATTAAAAGCGACCTTTAAAGTCCCGTCGCCTACCTTAAGGTTCATGTCATAACGCCAATTTAGAGCATTTCCAGAGGCCTCACCGGTAGCAATACCAATCACGTCAGCAGCCCTGCCCTCATATTTTCCTTTACCTACTCTCTTTATTCTCCAAATTCTTTGATCAGTCTCACCATCGTCATATTTAAACCGCTCATCAAGCGTTAAAATCTTTCCATCCCATGTCCCATCAATCGTTACCTTAAATTGGCGCCTTAATTTGCCGAACCGATCTTCAAAAATTCCCCAGG
>Ga0181579_10005094_pt1 | contig 10138 bp, 9 predicted proteins | sample 071ome_24_FD_132996 | JGI IMG/M metagenome (GOLD analysis project Ga0181579, IMG submission 132996) | Coastal salt marsh microbial communities from the Groves Creek Marsh, Skidaway Island, Georgia - 071402CT metaG (megahit assembly) | ecosystem: Environmental > Aquatic > Marine > Intertidal zone... | reverse complement strand
CCCCTTTGTAGAGCAGGCAGAGCTGATGGTAGCTCATGTTTTCAATGATATTCATGTCAGCCGAAATCTCGTTGAGCGCCACCGCTGCCTCGGCGTCGTTGCCCATACGTCGCAGGATCATGTAGATCCAATGACCGGTGGAAACCAGGTTGTCATCATAGCCGCCCATATTGTAGCCATTGCGAAAAGCAGATAAGGCCCGCGGCCAATCCTGCTGCAAGTAGTAAGCGAGACCGAGGTGGTACCAGACGTTCCCCTGGGTCGTCGTCAGGGGAATGTTCTGGGCATTTGGCAAACCATCTGGTTCAACTGTCACTGCTAACCCCTGCATCAGCTCTGCCGCCCGTTCAAAATCCGCAATGGCACGTTCGAATTCCCGGATAGAAATGTATCGATGGCCGCGATGGCGATAAAAGCGCGGATCTTTGGGAAATTTTTCCGCACCCTCTGAGAAGATTTCGATGGCTCGCCGATAATCACCAGCATAGGCAGTGCGTCTGCCAAACCAGATAATATTGTCCGCGTCATTAGGATCAGCTTCATAGTCCGCTCTGGCAGCCTCAAGATTAGCAACGGTGCCGGCACCCGGATCGGCGGCGTAGAGTGCCTCTGCCTCTAGTGACAATGCCTGGGCGCCCGCAGGCACGTCCGGCAGCAACTCAGCGGCACTGAGGTTGAATGAGACAAGGCCGCCATAAACGAGTACGACGGCTAAAAGAGATAGTCTGTTACTTTTCAATTGATGCTCCCGAGTTGCTATAGCTGCTGAAACAATTTTTTCCTGATTCTAATTGTCGCCGAGAATGTAGCCCTCGCCCACGTGGCGGTTGAGCCCAAACTCTTCCGTTGCTGACAAGCGCCAAGGGATTATGTAGAGCCGAGGCTAGTTAAGCTCAGGCTGAGGTATAAACTCTGAGCCATCTTCGTAAATGATCTTCTGTAAATACATGGTGTTCTCGCGACGCCCCTTACGGCCAGTCGCGGTGATCTTCGATCCAATTTCGAGATGCTCCAGCGTGACACCCTGTCTCTCCAAAGTAGTTCTGGCGCCCGACTCAACTAACCAGAACGTTTCATTGCCTTCAGTGTCGGTATTCTTGATCAATACCGAAGCGTGAGGATTCACGAACCGCACCCGTTCGATAACCCCCTCTACAGAGATGATTTCCTGGGTAAAGTTAGCATTGGTAGAGTGATGTGCGCTGAGCACTGCGGGCATCAGTAAGACACAAAGCACAGAGACAATTCGAGACGCACTGATTTGTGAGCTTTTCATTTACTTGTTCTCACTATTATTGTCATTAAGTTCCAGAAACCAATCGTAGTTGGCGTCGGTGCATTCGTAGATATCAACATCCTCAGCGTCCAGCCTTCTGAAAAAATACTCCAGCACCAAGGGCTGTTCATACAACTCATCATCGCTGTAGGTATGGGTGATGTGCAGTCTGCCATCCTCTACGAGCAGCTCTTCGATCGCAACGGTGTTAGCTCCCTGCGGAATACCGCGGGAAGTGCGTATGTACCCTGGCGCATGATTGCGAGATTCGATAATCAGTTTGCCGCCCTCGTACCTGGCAAATGAAGATCCCATTTCCTGAAAATAGGTGCCGGCAAGATTGCTGGTACTGGGCTGGCTTGTCAGCAAGGATGCATTCCCAATTGGAATGTAACGGCGTAAATCAAACAGTTCATAGCTGATTGCGATGCTGTCTTGCTGCTCTTCAATCTTAATGCGGGAATTGGGGTTAGCCCATATCCGCGACACACTGGCCGGCGTGCAATAGAGGCTCGGGTCGTCCACCAGCAAATCATAATCACTGCGGATCTGCTCCCCCGCCGCAGTGAGGCGAATTTCACTTTCGGTGCCTGGCCCACTCAGCATCCAAACCCCGCTAATAGCGGTCTGCCCCTGTACCAGGGCGGTGAAAAGCAGGGCAGGAAAGGCAAGCGCGATTGTTTTCATTGTTTTCCTCGCTCGAGTCATCGGCACCCATACCAGACCAGCATCGGTCGCCGTTGGAAAACCTTAGCATATTCCCGCTCAAATGGAATCCAGGCGCTGCGCGGGAGATTGCCACCAGTGGGCTGGGATGCGCGAATGAAGTTGTGGAGGAGTGAAGTATTAGAGGAGTGAACCGCCCAGAACCGGGCAGCGTAAACGTAAGCAGGCACACAGCGCATTGTATGCCGCGATAGATTAAGCACGAAACAGCATCGAGGGAAAAACCATGCTAAAGCAACTATTGATAACCATAGCTCTGTTCACCACTGCCGCAACCAGCCTTGCGGAATCACCCGTCGACGGCCAGTGGGATTTTCACATGAGTAGCCAGATGGGCACCGTAGACGCCGTTGTCACTATGCTGACACAGGATGGGACTCTGACTGGAGAGTTCGACCTCGGCAATGGCCGCAAGTGGGCAATTGAAGAAGGCACCATCGAAGGCAACCAGATCAAGTTCAACATTAACCGGGATGGCGCAGCCATGACCTACGTGATGGCTGCAACTGTCGAAGGTAACCAGGTAAACGGTACTGCGTCAGCATGGGGCAGCACGGTGCCCTGGAGTATGTCACGATAAAGCTAAAACCAATTACAGTGATAGCTTATTCGCACAATGATCACGTCACGGGGTAACGCCTAATCCGCGCTACCCCGGCTCGTCCTGCTCTTCTCACCTTTAGCTCCGCACTCTCCATCTAACGAGACCAGCACATAAAATTACGCGGACGACCCCGCGTTCGTGCCGCTACCCCTTTTTGTTGTATGCTTCGCCGTTGTCAAATTTCAGCAGGCTCGACAGGTGCGTCACCCTCATCCCCAACACTCCTTGCCCCAGGCCTTCGCTGTCGCCAGCGTGGGCATTGCCACCTTTGCCGGTATGGATGTGGTGATGAAGGGCTTGGCCCTGGAACTAGGCGCCTATAACGCCATATTCTGGCGCAGTACATTCATCATAGTGCTAGCCGGAATCCTCTACTGGTGGCGGCGCACATCCTGGCCAAGTCTGACAGTACTGAAACTCCACGCTTTGCGAGGGCTCATCGTTTCCATTATGGCCTTTCTCTTCTTCTGGGGGCTTAAGTATCTGCCGGTGGCGGAAGCCATTGGTTTATCCTTCATCGCGCCATTAATCGCGCTCTACCTGTCAGCGGTGATACTGCACGAGCACATCAGCAAACGTGCAATCCTGGCTTCAATCATTGGCTTGATCGGTGCGGTTGTGGTGATTGCGGGGCGCTTAAGCGGTGACTATGACCTGGATATGGGCAAAGGTATTGCCGCGATACTCTGCTCCGCAGTGCTGTATGCCTATAACCTCATTCTGCAGCGCCAGCAGGCCCTGGTGGCAAACCCATTTGAGATTGGGTTTTTTCAGAATTGCGTGGTCATCATCTTGTTTGGCCTGTTGTCCCCATTCCTGGCGCAAGTACCGCCGCTAGCTATCGCACCCAAGCTGTTCGCTGCAGCCGCACTGGGCCTGGTCTCCATGCTGATGATGTCCTGGGCCTACGCGAGAGCGCCCGCCAGCACCCTGCTACCCGTTGAATACTCGGCTTTCGCTTGGGCGGCCCTGCTGGGTTGGCTGGTGTTTGCGGAACAAGTCACCCTGACCACGCTGCTGGGAACGGGTTTGATTGTATCCGGCTGCCTGGTGGCAGCGTGGCAAACTCAGGATCAAGTAAATCACGTGGAGACAACCGCGCTCTAGAAAGCGCTGGGTTTGCAGCGCTGGCGTGCCAGGGCTTTAATCTTCATCCAGCTTGCGCAAGCTAGCCAAGCCTGCAAATCCCTGACGCGCATTCTCATGGCTGAGAAAGAGCTCATGCGAATTACGCCAGACCACTGCTTCCCATTGGTCGGCTGGTCCGATACTCAGGGAGTGGCTGTTGTCCCAATCTACGCCAGCGTCTGTAGTCGGCGCCCACCACAGGCGCGTACCTCGACCGAAACCTGCACCAGCATAGGAGAGCAGAACCAATTCACCGGTCTCAGGATTGATGTCCGCTGCTGTCACCAGAGCATTCACGGGCAGCGTTTGCGCTTTTGCTACGCTGTAAGTTCCCGGCAACTTAGGTAAGCGATACAGGTTGCTGTTGCCGTCACCGCGATTCTTCGTAAACAGCCAGAGCTCTGAACCACGCACCGCCAAGGCCTCTGAATCAAAGTTATGGGAGCGGCTAAGACCGGACTTATAATCAGCATAGCGCAAGGTGATGACATCAGCATTGACGCTGTCTTGTTCTAAAGTCGGAATGGGTACGCGGTAAATGCTAAGCTCGCCACGGCTGTTAAAATTGTTACCGGTATCGGCAACGTATAAATAGTTTTCATCCTGAGCTAGTGATTCCCAATCTGTATTGCGGCCATTCAATATTGTTACCGTGGCAAGCAATTCACCGCTTTTCGACAAACCGAACAATACCGGATCATTGCCGCTATCATTAAGCGACCAAAGCACGTTGTCGTGAAAGGCTAGCGCAGAGCTTTCATCAAGCACTGCTGGAAATTGCGCAACGCTTTGCACCAGTGCATCAGGCGCCTCCGGTAACTCTTCGGGCTCGCAGCCAGCCAGACAAGCGGTCAAGACCAGCGCGACAGTTTGCTTTGCCTTGCTATACACAGCAAATCTCCATATCAGTTGCTAAACTGCGCGCGAGCGCGCCAGGATAATAGCGCCAGGCCAACAAAAAATGCAGCGACAACGATGCCCGCTATCAGGCCGCCACTGCGCGCGTCCATTAAGCTCCAGATAAACATGCCTAATGCGATTTGCAGTAAATAGACTATGGCCCATGGATGCATCCAGCGCTTCATTTTCCAATAGCCGTAGGCAGCGGCAGCATAAACAATCCAGTGCAGCACACCGCCCGCCTTGGCCGCCCAGCCCGTAAACAACACACCGAACCAGACTTCCTGATCCTCGCTGAGCGGCTTCAGCAAGACATCCCAGGGTAGATAAATAAAGGTCATGTAGATACAAAACAGGAAAATAGCGTTCATCCACAGCGGACGCATCGCCACCTGCTGTTTTACTGTTGCGATTGGGCTCATGTAACACTATCTCTGAATTGGCGAGAGTCGAGGTTAAGGTGAATACCGGCAAACTGCAATGCAACGCCAGTTCAGCGCGCCAAAGCTGACGGGGTCAATGCTTGATTTATGCGTGTGTCTCTAAGCATGACTACAAGCTGGACTACAAGCATCACATCACGACAAGAGTGTTAGAATAGCCCTAGCGAATTTCGTTACTATCCCCAGTTTGCTTATTCTGGTTTATTCATGCCTCAGCGCAAAATTCCTTCAACTGCATCCCCAGTGCGATTCATCCCACACTGCTTCCTTATCTTGCTGATGTTTACCGGCAGCTCACTGGGGCTCGCCCAGACCCAATGGCAAAACCTGGACTCAAGCTGGTTGTCGGAAATCATGCCTGCTGCAGCCAGCTTCTCTGATAAGGCTGGTGATCCACCTGTTATTCGCGCCTATCGCAGTGCTGCCCAGGAAGAAGTTATAGGGTATGTGTTCACCACCCCTGATGTGCCGCCAGAGGAACTGGGTTTTAGCGGTACTATTCACATGTTAATCGGCATGGATCTGGATGGCGTGCTCACCGGCGTAAAGATTCTTCACTATGATGAGTCCTATAAATCATTCCGGGGCGATTTTATCGGCGACTCGGGTATCGCCTCAGGGCTTAGCGGAAAGTCCGTCAGTGACGAATTCAGACTTGGTGTAGATGTTGATGCCATTAGCCGCGCCACCATAAGCAGCTGGGCACTAGCCAGGGGCGCGCGCAATGCTGCCCGCCGGGTAGCTGAAATTTATCTGACCGAATCTGATTTCGGTATCGAGGCGAGTTACGAGATTTCCGCGCTGTTGGAAATTGAGCAGAAAAACTGGGAAGCGTTGCTGGCAGAGGGGTTTATAAAGGAATTCAGCACCGCAGTTGATGATGATAGCGTGCTTAGTTTTTCTGTGATGTACATGGGCCATGGTCGGCTCGGCGAAATGCTGATCGGGGCGAGGGACTATTCGAATCTAGAGCGTGTTCTGAGTGAACGTGGCGTAGAAGGCAACCTGTTGCTGCTGGGCATGAGAGGCAGCACTGCACGTTTGCAGCAAAGACGCTTGGCGCTGGCACAGGGTGGTGAGATCTACCCTAGCACCGAAGGCTCAATACTGTTTGCAGGTACCGGTAGTGCAGGCAAACTAAGCGGTAGTGCGAGCCTTGCTGTTGCCATGGTCATGGATGCCAGCGTCGACCCTCAGCAACCCTTTCGTGTGGTTTATGGCACAGGGCCGGCGGGTAATGAGTTTGCGAGCCGGAATGACGTCCAGTACACCATGCCACCCGGCTTGGCTGAATTCCTGTTTGGTGCTGCCGACCCAGCGCCGAATACTGCAAGGGGCCTGACACAGGATGACAGTGGGCCACGCTTCGCTGGTCTGTTGGCCTTGCTTGTTGTCGGTCTGACACTGTTGCTAGTGGCGGGAGTTCACATCAAACGTAAGTTCACGCTTGGGTAATGGCGGCTTGGCCTGGCTGTATTATTTAAGCTGCTGCAATAGTTTCCGCAACTGGGCGATCACGAAAGACCTATCACTGTGAACCACCATATGCCCTTCTGCCGGAAAGCGGATTATCTCCGCCGGTATATGAGCAAGACTGGCTTCCAGGAAATCGGCATGATCCGGATTCACCAGCATATCCCTTTCGCCCTGAATTACCGTCACCGACAGATCCAGTGTCGACCAGCGATCCCGCATTAATTCCAATCCGGGTTGTACCAGCATCATCTCGTCGTTTGACAGTTTGAGTCCAAACCCGCTCAAGGAAGCCAGCCAGGATACTGGCGGCACCTCAGTCATCCAGTTGTACCACCGCGGCGCCGCCAGATCTGGGTCGGCAGCGCCCGCCAACAGCAATACTGCTGAGATGCACTGTGGATGGTCCATTGCCAGCAGCGGCGTCAGAGTCGCACCATAGGAGTGGGCAACTATCACAACTTGCTGCGCAGGAGCTGATGACTTAATACTACAGAGAAATTTTCCGAGCATGGTAGATTGGGCAGCCAGAGTGCCGTCAAACTGATTCTTCGCTTGTGAAGTACCCCAGCCGGGACGGTCTAAGGCCAGCAGACGCAGGTCCTGCAGGTCCGGATGCAGCAGGTAACTGGCAAAGAATTCTGCGCTTCCAGGCGTGCCGTGAATGAAAACCACGGGCTGACCCGCCGTATCCCCACCTTGCACAATATGTAAGTCAAAGTCGTTAAAAGACTCGATGCGCTCACTAATGGAATCGATATTGGCAAAGCGTGACTCCTCCTCGCCGCCCATGGCAAGGCAGCCGCTCACCAGCACCAGAAACGTGAGTGCAAAAAAGGCGTTGCGGGGACGGACCATACCTTGAACTCTCGACACAACAGTAGACATGATAACTTGACCAATTTCGGACTTGGCAACAATTATTCCCTGCTATTAGCCATTTTGCCACCGATACGGCCTGCTCAGCCAAGAGACCAGTATGCTTGTCCTGATACCCTTTATAAATGCCCAAACGTCAGCAACAAAAAAGTCGTAACGAGTTTGTACTGTATAGCGCTAAGAACGATCTGCATTCCTGCCCCATACACAGCCGCTTATGTGAATATCCAAACGACCGAAACATATTATGATGGCTATATATAGAGATATTAGCTGAGTAAAACGAACAGGTTATTGTGAACCCCTCCAATTCCCCCATCTCAACCTCAAAATCCGGCCCCACTCGTGAGCGTAAAGAATTTGGGCTGTTTAGCCTGATCCAAGGAGGCTGGTTAGGCTGCGTTCTGGCTGGATTCGCCATCAGGTATCCAACGCGCACTGTTATGTTGGCGGCCCTGGCGGGTTGCTCGGCGCCATTGATTGCGATAATCGAAGGCAGCTTTATCAACCCAGATTTGACCCTGGATCTTTTTCATGATGTCGGCTGGTGGAACCAGTTTGTGCTGGCATTCCCCACGCTGCTGTTTCTTTCTGGCGCCTACTTTGGCACATTTCCGCACACCTTGCGGGAGCTGGTTGACTCGGGAGTTCTCAAAGCCAGCGATGCGCAATGGAAGCACCTCCGAGAATTAGTGCAAGCCAAACTCACTCGCCGCTCCAATATTGTGCTGCCTTATCTGATGGGAATCATCGGCGCACTTCTCAGCAGCTCTGTACTATTGGGGCAAGAGGCATGGTTTTCTGCGGACGACTATGTCGCGGGGTTGCTAGTTCCGTTGCATGTATTCTTCCTCTATTACTTTATGACATATCTTGCGCTGCGACTGGTAATCGTCTATTTCGTACTAAAGTCGCTTTTCAGTTTGCCGGTTAATATTCAGCCCTTCAATGTGGATGGTTATGGAGGCCTACGCAGCCTGGCAAAACAATCCGGCAGGCTATACGTTGGATTTTTCGCCTTTGGGGTATTTGCGGCATTAGGCGTCATTTCTAACATTTTTAATTACGGCACGGAGCTCACCAGCACTTACAATCTGGCTTTGCTCGTCGCCTATTTCGTCATGACAACGGTTGCATTCTTCCTGCCCTTATATGCAACAAGAAAAAGCATGAGTAAGGCTAAAGAGGAGCTTATCGCAACAATAAACCAGCGCTTCCAGAAGATACACGCAAGCCTGGAATCGGACAGTGTCAGCGAGGCGCAGTACCAGGCGATCACCAGCAAAGAAGATCTTGAGGCGCTCAGGCTATTGCGAAAGACAGCCACCAAGATGCAGGTGTGGCCTTTTAACTTCGGCTCGCTGCTTTTGTTCTTCACGTCCATGTCCACGCCACTGATCGTTATCTATCTGGCTGTTCGGATTTCCGGTGGCGTCTAAGTTGTGAAAAATCTCTTGAAGGCTGCCTCCTCGCCAATCCTTTAACTAACATCAGCCTTACCAGCAAAAATCGCATTTTAATTTTTTGCTTATTCTTAACGAAAAAAGCAGAGATCTCTTTCAAGAACTCTGCTTTTCTATCTTGCCGAATAAACTTAAAGTCTGTTCATTCAGTGCTTAAAGTCACGGGAGTTAGGTTACGCTAGAGCTGGTTCCCCGCGGAACCTTACCGACTTTTTTTCTTCAGTGGACTCCACGAATTCTACCGCTGCAGCGATTGCGTCGCGCCGCGTATCGAAGTAATGGTCTTCCGGTATCACGTCACCCATCAGATCGGTAAGCATGGTGCGGATGTCGTCGTTCATACCCGAAATATACACCAGCTTATTCGATATCTTGCCGTCATTGGCGATGGTTTCCACCGCACGGGCAGCGGAGACATCGATAAACGGCACCTGGATAAAGTCAAAGATCATCACTTCACTGACGCCCTTGGACTTTTCCCGAACCTGATGTCCTACGTCTGCAGCAGCACCAAAGCTTAGGGGGCCGCCAAAGTCGAAGATATTGATACGGTGATGGGAATGGGTCATCAGCTCAGCTTCTTCTTCGGTGAAGTTGATAGACAAGCCTTCTTTAGTAATATCTCGCAGCTGCTTTAGCTGCTCATCGGCAATCTGCTTCACAAATGCCAGCGAGGCCAATACCACACCTGCTACGACCGCTGTGATCAGGTCAACAAATACTGTCAAGCCAAGCACCATCAGCATCAAAGCAAGATCCCAGCGCGGACCACGGTGAGCTTTCAGGATGTAGGCACGATCAACAATGTCATAGCCAGTCTTGATCAGGATTGCCGCCAACACAGTATGCGGAATAGCTGCAGCCAAAGGCGCTAGAGCGACCACAATAGCCAGCAGCAACAAACTGTGTACCATACCGGAAATTTTGGTGGATCCACCGGTTCTAATATTGATCACCGTACGCATGGTAGCGCCAGCACTGGCGATGCCGCCAAACAAACCAGCAATCATGTTACCCACACCTTGACCGATCAACTCCTTATTAGAGTTGTGGCGAGTACGGGTCATATTGTCAGCCACCAGTGAAGTCAGCAGGCTGTCAATCGACCCTAGCAGAGCCAGAATCAAGGCTGCCTCAAATACCACCAGCAAAGAGTCCTGACTCAAGCTCGGCATAATAAAACTAGGTAGACCAGTGGGGATATCGCCAAGAATCGGTGCGCCGGTAATGAACAGACTGGCCACTG
>Ga0181579_10005093_pt1 | contig 10138 bp, 10 predicted proteins | sample 071ome_24_FD_132996 | JGI IMG/M metagenome (GOLD analysis project Ga0181579, IMG submission 132996) | Coastal salt marsh microbial communities from the Groves Creek Marsh, Skidaway Island, Georgia - 071402CT metaG (megahit assembly) | ecosystem: Environmental > Aquatic > Marine > Intertidal... | reverse complement strand
TCAACCACGGTCACCTCGTCGGCGCACGGGATTATCCTCCCTCAAGGTTTTCCAAGCCTGACAAGGAATTGGAAAAGCTCAAGGATTCGCCCGTGTTGGTGGTGTGCAAGAGCGGACAGACCGCCCTGACCACCGCGGCCGCCATCGTCAAGCTGGGTGCGAGCGATGTTTCGGTGTTGAAAGGCGGCATGGCGCAATGGAAATCAGACAACTACCCCATTACCCGAAAATAGGCTTTACCCATGCGCGGACGAGCCGTGGGCGGCTGGCCTTGGTCAGTGCCTGATGAGATAATTACCCTTTCCCGTTCGGGCCACAGAGAACGGGCCACCATACATAGCAGAGAGATTATAGAACCATGGTAGACGAGCAAACCCCGGAAGCTGGCGCGGAACAGCAGGCAACCCCACCCCAGTTCACCTTGCAGAAGGTTTACACCAAGGATGTGTCCTTCGAACTGCCGAACGCTCCGGAGGTCTTCCAGGAGACCGGCCAGGCTGAGGTCAAGTTGAACCTTTCCCAGCGTGTCAACAACGTGGCTGACGACGTCTTCGAAGTCGTGCTGGCCGTGACGGTCACCGCTACGACCAACGAGAAGACCGCTTACCTGGCAGAAGTTCACCAGGCGGGTCTGTTTGGCATTTCCGGGTTACAGGACCAGCAACTGCAGGTGGCGCTGAATACCCTTTGCCCGCACACGCTTTTCCCCTACGCCAGCCGGAGTATCACCGACATGGTGGCTCAGGGTGGTTTTCCACCACTCGTACTGCAGCCTGTGAACTTCGAACAGGTGTATCAGCAGCGAATGAACCAGGCCCAGGCTGAAGCGGCGGGTGACATGGAAGTTCAGGGCAACGCCTGATGCCGCTGTACGCCCGGGCGTCGCCAGTGCGCGGCGTGCTATGAGCTCAGCGGCCATCCTAGGTGCCGGGTCCTGGGGCACGGCACTGGCCATACAGCTGGCCCGTGGTGGTCACGAAGTGACTTTGTGGGGCCGGGAACCCGGCCTCCTGGACGACGTCATTCAGCACCACCGGAATTCGCGTTATCTACCGGGCATTGATTTGCCTCCCGCCATCACCGCCCGCGACACCATAGAAGCGGCTGTTGCGGATGCTGAGCTCTTGCTGATGGCCGTTCCAACCTTCGCTTTCTCGGACATCCTTTCGGTGATTTCACCGATGCTGGCGGGCAGGGGCGTTACCTGGGTTTGCAAAGGGTTCGAGCCAGGCGCGGGACGGTTTTTGCACGAGGTGGCCAAGGAGCAGTTGGGCGCGGGGCACCCCATGGCGGTACTGACAGGTCCTTCATTCGCCACTGAAGTCGCCCTGGACCTGCCAACCGCGGTGACCGTGGCAGGACCGGACCCCGATTATGCGGAGCAGGTCGCCAAGGCTTTTCACTCGGGAAATTTCCGCGCCTATACCAGCCCGGACATGATCGGAGCGGAGTTGGGCGGGGCCATTAAAAATGTTTTCGCCATCGGCACGGGTATCTGCGACGGCCTGGGGTTGGGTGATAACGCCCGAGCGGCGCTGATTACCCGTGGCCTGGCGGAGATGATGCGTCTCGGCTCTGTGCTGGGCGCCAGGTCCGAGACGCTGATGGGCCTTGCAGGGATGGGTGACCTGGTGCTGACCTGCACGGGTGATTTATCCCGTAACCGCCGTTTGGGCCTTGCGCTGGGACGTGGCGAACCCATCCAGAAGGCCATCAGCGAGATCGGCGTGGTTGAAGGCGTGGCCGCCTCCATAGAGGTGCGGCGCCTGGCGCGCGCTCACTCGGTCAAAATGCCCATATCCAAGCAGGTGTATGGCATCCTGCATGAAGGGTGGGATCCGGAAGAAGGGGTGAGGCGACTGTTGGCCCGGGAACAAAAGCCAGAACACCATTCCCAGTGACGCGCGCTCACGGTTCGTGCGTGGCGAATGGTGATGATTGCTCATGGTCCGCCGATCCCTCGAACGACAGTTGTCTCCATGCTTCAAAAAGCGTCACCGCAACGCTGTTTGAGAGGTTGAGACTTCGGCTGTGGGGCAACATGGGCAGTCGCAAGCGAAACTCGGGCTCAAATGATCGCAGCATGTCCTCCGGCAGACCGCTCGTCTCCGGCCCGAACAGCAGGCCGTCGCCGTTCTTGAACCGAGCTTCACTGTATGTTTTTTCAGATCGGGTGCTGAGCGCGAAAAGCCTCGTGGTCACACCGCTCGTGGTGAATGCATCCCAGTTTCGATAGGCGTGAACGCGCGCCATCTCGTGGTAGTCGAGCCCGGCGCGTTTGACCCTTGAATCAGACAAATCGAAACCCAGCGGCTCGATCAGGTGAAGTGTGGCGCCCGTGTTGGCGCAGAGTCGGATGATATTGCCTGTATTGGGCGGAATTTCAGGCTGGAAAAGCACGACATGTAGCATTGGATCTTGCGGACTCCCGATGAGGTGCTGCCCGGCGAGTGACCGGGCAGCCCATCATAGCGGGAATTTATCGAACGGATTTAATGATGGTCGGATTTGCGGATCTTGATGACCTTCTGGCCGCCCTCGCTTTCAGTGCCCGAGTCTTCGTGCAGACGGATCATATGGATCTCGCCCTCCGCATCTTCCAGGCCTGTCATCATAGCGTCGGCGGTTACCCGGACGTTGCGTTCATCACAGTCCGAGTCATCACTGCACTCGATGATCACTTCCCGGGTGATGATCTGGTGAGCGTCGCTGTCAGTGACGACTTCGACGTGAACTTCATCACCTTCACTGATCCAAACGTTGTTTGCGCATTCTTCTTCTTCCGTGCAGACGATCTCGATGTTCTTGTGCCGTTTGGCGTGGGTTCCGTGCAACTCGGAAGCATCGGGAAAGTCCATGTCCAGCTGCTGGCCATCGACGTAGATTTCCATACCCTCCGCCGTACGGAGCAGGTCAATGGTCTTGCCGCTGTCCGTCACGATGGTTTTGGATTCACCGATGACCAGGTCGCTGACATCGGTCTCGGCCAGCTCAAAATCGCCCGTCTTCAGGGCGATCACCTTCTTGTAAGCCATTTTTGGTTCGCTTCCTTCCCCGGCAACGGCGCCAAGGGCACAACAGCCAGCGAGCAGGGCGATGGGTATGAGCAGGGGGTTGTTTCCCTTCATGGTCTTCCTCCCGAAATTTTCTATATTTGCGATGAAACGAGTGCGGGAAATGGTTGTTTCCCGCATTACAGTGACTATGACGTTGTGGGAGCAAAAAGCGTCGCAAAAATTACAACTGATTGTATTTCAATGGAATTAAGGGGCTTATCGGGCTTCGATGGTGAATTTTTACCCTATTTGACAAGCCTCAATGCGGGGCGTATCGTCTTAGCCCTTCAACACAATATCTTGTGTCTCTCAAGACCTTGAGGCACAATAGATTGTGTTCATAACTAAAGTAAAACCAACCAATTACACGGGAAAATTAATGAGTAGCGTGCGAGTTGAGGCCATTGGCACTGATTCCCAAGCAATTCCCTTCCAGGAAGCATCCCTGGACATCTGGGACAAAAAATACCGCTTGAAGTCAAAAATCGGGGAGATCATCGACGACACCATCGACGATACCTACCAGCGGGTGGCCAAGGCCATCTCACGCGTTGAAAAAACGCCCGAATTGCGCGAGGAGTGGTACGAAAAATTCCTCTGGGCTTTGAGGCGCGGCGCGATTCCGGCCGGCCGGGTGACCAGCAACGCCGGCGCCGAGGCGCACAAACCCGCGACGTCCACCATCAACTGCACCGTGTCGGGAACCATCCAGGATTCCATGAACGGCATTCTGGATAAGGTGCATGAAGCCGGGCTGACTTTGAAGGCGGGTTGCGGTATCGGATATGAGTTTTCAACTCTGCGGCCCAGGGGCGCCTACGTTTCGGGGGCCGGAGCCTACACTTCAGGCCCGCTGAGTTTCATGGACATCTACGACAAGATGTGCTTCACGGTGTCCTCCGCGGGCGGTCGCCGCGGCGCGCAGATGGCGACCTTCGAGATCGGGCATCCGGATGTGATGGATTTCATTCGGGCCAAGCGTGAAGACGGGCGGTTGCGCCAGTTTAACTGTTCGCTGCTGATCACAGACGAGTTCATGCAGGCGGTAGAGGAAGATCAGCCCTGGCCGCTGGTATTTCCCATCAACGCGCAAGAGGCCGGTGAACTGGACCTCGACAACGAGGAACATGTGATCTGGCGGGACTGGCCATCGGATGAGGGCTACGTGCGTCGCGAGGACGGAATGGTTGCCTGTCGCGTTTATCGTCGTGTTCCGGCCAGGCGCATGTGGGACATGATCATGTCGTCGACCTACGACTTTGCCGAGCCGGGATTCATCCTTGTTGATCGCATCAACGAGTTGAATAACAACTGGTTCTGCGAAAATATCCGGGCCACCAACCCCTGCGGTGAGCAGCCGCTCCCGCCCTATGGCGCCTGCCTGCTGGGTTCAGTCAACCTGACCCGCTTTGTGGACCAGCCATTTACCCCAGACGCGCGCTTCGACTGGGAAGAATACCGCAAGGTCGTGAAGATCTTCACCCGCCTGCTGGACAATGTGGTGGAAATCAACGGCCTGCCTTTGGGCAAGCAGCGTGATGAAATCAGCCGCAAAAGACGGCATGGCATGGGCTTCCTCGGGTTGGGGTCAACGCTGACGCTGTTAACCATGAAGTACGGTTCCCCGGAATCGGTCGAATTTACCGAGCGGGTCGCGCGGGAAATGGCGGTTGCAGGCTGGGAAGAGGCGCTGGAACTGTCCCGAGAGAAGGGTCCCGCACCGATCATGGATGAAACCTTCGAGGTCACGGCGGAAATGCTGCGCAGGCGACCCGAGATGTTGGACGACGGACTGAAGGTGGGTGATCAGGTCGCCGGGCGTCTTTTGCATTCGCGATACAGCCGCTACATGCAAAAAGTGGCTGAGGTGGCTCCCGAGCTGGTCGAACAACTGGCGCAAGAGGGCGCCCGTTTCACGCACCACACCTCGATCGCGCCCACCGGGACAATTTCACTCTCATTGGCAAACAACGTGTCCAATGGCATCGAACCCAGTTTCGCCCATCGGTATTATCGAAACGTCATACGCGAGGGGCGCAAGAGCAAGGAGAAAGTGGAGGTCTCCAGCTATGAGCTGCTGGCCTATCACACCCTGGTCGATCCGGCGGCTGACCCTGACAGCGAGGATCCAGGGGCCGGCCTGCCAGAGTATTTCGTCTGTTCGGATCAAATTACGCCCAAGGAACACGTGGATATTCAGGCGGCGGCCCAGATATGGGTGGATTCCTCTATTTCAAAAACGGCCAATGTGCCCACCGAGTACCCGTTTGAAGACTTCAAGGACATCTACACCTATGCGCATAGCAAGGGGCTCAAAGGATGCACCACGTTCCGCTTCAACCCGGAAGCATTTCAGGGCGTGCTGGTGAAAGACAAGGATCTCAGCAACACCTCCTATCGTTTCGTACTGGCGGATGGTGAGGTGGTTGAGGTCAAGGGTGATGATGAGATCGAATATGATGGCGAGTTGCATTCCGCCGCCAATCTTTTCGATGCGCTGAAGGAAGGCTATTACGGAAAATTCTGAGCCTGACCCTTTCAGACCGAAAAACCACTGGGTGGAAGACAACCCCTAAAACCGCCACATTATGATGACGCGGGTGAGAGAAAATGACCATCAAAATTGACGCAAAGATCGTCGGCTACGAAGTCGTCAAGCCGGAAGAAGAGGCAGCGGTGAAAGAGGCCGCTCAGCAGGAAAAAGAAGAAAAAAGTAAAGCCAAGGTGATTCGCATGACCGAGCAGGTCAAGCGACCTGAAGGCATGGAGTCCCTGGAAGGCTCAACCTACAAGATCAAGACGCCACTCGATGATCACGCCATGTATGTGACCATCAACGATATTGTCCTCAACGCCGGTACGGAGCATGAGTCGCGCAGGCCGTTTGAAATTTTCATCAACTCCAAGAATATGGATCATTTCCAGTGGATCGTGGCCCTGACCCGGCTCATGTCCGCGGTATTCCGTAAAGGGGGCGATGTGACGTTCCTCGCGGAGGAACTGCAAGCCGTGTTCGACCCCAAAGGCGGTTATTTCAAGCCCGGCGGGAAATTCATGCCTTCCATCATTGCTGAAATCGGCGCGGTCATCGAACACCACCTCCAGAAGATCGGCCTGATGGAGCGGGACGAGTTGTCCGAGCAACAGCAATTGTTGCTCAAAGAAAAGCGCGAGCAGATCGACGCGGCGGCGGAAAAAAAAACCGCGGCTGAAGTGAACACCGAAGCTTCGGAGCCTGGCGATGAGCCGGGTTACCCTGCCTCCGCGACGCTGTGCCACAAATGCCACACCAAAGCGGTGGTTATCATGGACAACTGTGCCACCTGCCTTTCCTGCGGTTATTCGAAGTGTGGCTGACGACATCCTGCCTTCCGCTCGGGAGGTAGACGCGGGTTTTTGAATGGCCTGGCGCGGGCTTTCAGAGAAAACACACTCGGCAAGCCGATGAATTCCGCCGGGCCGGATTTTCCCATCGCGCGGGCCATCCTCGCGTTATTTATGATCCTGATCGCGATGCTGGGCTGGATGTTGGCAGCATCCGCTCTGCTGGCGAACGCCTTTGTGGTGAACGGCCCTCAGCATGATTTGGCCGTTGTTTGGTTCTCGATACCCCTTGGGGCGGGTTACCTGATGTTGGGGTGGACCATTCTGCGGTGCCAGGGATGGTCCATCTGGCTGGCATGGCTATTGCTCTGCGGGGTGCTGGCAACGGGCCTTGCAGATCTCGAACGACCAGGCTCGATGATGCTGGACTCAACGCTCACCCTGTTGCTGGCAGCCGTATCCAGCCTTGCTGCCATCATTGTGCTCAGTATTCCGGGGTTAAGCCGGCTGGCGCGGCGGGCAAGTCATCACGACGGGCGCCAGGGTAAGGGCTGAAGTGGAATCATCTGTGCTTATTTGGGTGGCGGTCTGCCTGATCGGGTTGACGGTGACGCTTTTAGGCGAGTACCGAGACAGGATCGGGTGGATGGCGGGCGGAAAGCTGATGGCCGCCACCGCGTACCTGATGGTCGCTATAGCCCTGGGGGCTCTGCTTGCTGACTGGGGGCGGCTGCTGTTGATCGGTATGCTGATGTGCTGGGGCGGCGATCTATGCCTGATCTCGCGGGATCGGTGGGGATGGTTTCTGGCAGGTCTGTTGTTGTTTCTGCTCGGGCATGTTCTGTACGCTGCGGCTTTCGCGATCCGCGGATTTGCCGAGGTTGAGGTTTGGCCCCTCGTTGCCATGATGCTGCTGTTCGCCCTGTTCGTCGATCGCTGGCTCCGCCCTGGCCTGGATGAGCGAACGCTCTGGCCCGTGCGTGCTTATCTCCTGGCGATTACGGTCATGTGGGTCATGGCCATTGCCAGCCATGCGCACGAGGCCAATGGTGCGTTGGTCGTGGGGGCGACCCTTTTCGTGCTCTCCGACCTGACGGTAGCCCGCAACCGCTTCATCCGCCCCGGTATTTCCAATCGTCTGCTGGGTTTGCCGATGTACTTTTTCGCGCAGTTACTGCTTGGCTTCTCCGTCGCTCATGGATAGCCCATGGGCGGCACACAGCCGGCCACGCGGGCCGGCTGATGTGCGCTCGTCGCGGCCTAGCGGCAATGCCTCTGGCGTGTCTGTGTCCAGACCTGCCGTCCATCACGGGTGAGTTTCACCTTGAAGCAGTCGCCATGAAAGTCTCGCTGGTACCAGACGTTTTGGTGCACGGCATAGGGTTGTCGTATCCCGTATGCCGGCCCTGTTAAGACAACGCCAGCGGGACGCGGACGCTCCACCGTCGTGACGAAGGTGCTCAATAAGATGCCTCCTGCCAGCGTAGGCTGGGAATGCGTGTGATGATGGCTTCGATGCCCGTAGCGGGGGCGCGGGTGTCCGTATCGGTGCCGATGCATGCTGTGACCATGATGCGAGTGGCCGTGCATACCTGCATGTCCGTGATGGCCTTTGCCTCCTGCGTTGGCAGGCGTGGATGCCATGATCAGGCAGGTGATCAAGGCCCATGACAAAATGCTTGCTTTCATTTCGATAACTCCGTCGTCAGTTGCCAGTGTGACTTCAGGCTAAGGGGCAGACGCTGAATGAATCCTGAACCGGGCGCATGCCGCTGTTATCATGTGGCGATGTCTGATTTCAGCCGGATACTCAATGCCAAGTGCCTGGGCGGCAGCCTCACGGCCGAGGAGATACTCCAACTTGTACAGGGAGTGACCTCAGGGGTCTTAACCGATGCCCAACTTGGGGCATTCACCATGGCGGTTTGTTACCAGGGCATGACCAGCGAGGAGCAGGTCGCTTTGACGCTTGCGATGCGAGACTCCGGAACGACTTTGCAATGGGACGATATCGACGGGCCCCTGGTGGACAAACACTCCACGGGCGGGATCGGTGACATGGTCAGTTTGATCCTTGGCCCCATGTTGGCAGCCTGCGGTGCATACATTCCGATGATCTCCGGTCGCGGTCTTGGTCACACCGGAGGCACGCTGGACAAGTTGGAGAGCATTCCCGGTTTTGATGCGTTTCCGGGCCTGGAGCAGTTCAGTTCACTGGTGCGTGACAATGGCGTGTCGATTATCGGGCAGACGGATCAACTGGCCCCGGCCGATCGGCGCATTTACGCGACCCGGGATGAGACCTCCACGGTGCCTGCGGTACCACTCATCGTTTCTTCGATTCTTTCCAAGAAATTCGCCGAAGGGCTGGATGGCCTGGTGCTCGACGTGAAAACGGGCAACGGCGCGTTTATGCGGGAAATGTCAGAGGCCCGCGAGTTGGCCGGGCAACTGGTCACGGTCTCTGAACAGGCCGGATTGCCTTGCAGCGCCCTGATCACCGATATGAGTCAGCCTTTGGCCTGGTCTGCCGGCAACATACTCGAGGTCAAAGAGGTCATCGAGTTTCTCGATGGGAACCCAAACCCCCGCCTGCTAGAGGTGGTATTGGCGCTGGGCGCGGCGGCTTTGCAGCGTGTAGGACTTGCCGGTCATCAGGATGAGGCGATGGGTACCTGTACCGCCGCCCTGGAGTCAGGGAAAGCGGCTGATCACTTCGCCCGCATGGTCGCGAGCCAGGGCGGTCCGGTCGGGTTATTGGAGCGCGCTGATGAGCACCTGGCTGCCGCTCCGGTTGTCGAACCTCTGTTGGCCAGCCGCTCGGGCTGGGTGAGCCGTTTTGACACGCGCGGTGTGGGTCTGGTGGTGATGTATATGGGCGGCGGGCGGCAGCATGTCTCGGACAAGATAGACCCCCGAGTCGGCTTGTCCGGGCTTTGCAGTGTGGGGGATCGGGTCGAGCAAGGGCAGCCGCTGGCGTATATCCACGCGGCCAGTAAGGACGACTGCCAGGCCGCGGCGACATCACTGGCGCAGGCCATTACCGTCGGGCCTGACGCGGTCAGTCCGCTTCCCTGTGTGTATGAGCAAATTGGCTAGGAGGCGCTTTTGACTGGAACACATCACATTGAAGCTGAACCCGGCGATTTCGCGGAACTCGTACTCATGCCGGGCGATCCACTCCGCGCCAAGGCGCTGGCGACCGGTCATCTGGATGAAGTCCGGCAAATCAATTCGGTTCGAAATATGCTCGGTTTTACGGGCAAATGGCGGGGCAGGCCGGTATCCATCATGGGTTCCGGCATGGGAATGCCTTCTATCGGCATCTACGCACACGAGCTTTTTGACCACTACGGGGTGCAACGCATTGTTCGTGTGGGCACCTGCGGCGGCCTGTTGGGAGCTATGCAGTTGGGAGATATCGTGCTGGCGACTGCGGCGAGCACGGATTCCAATATGAATCGGCAGATGTTCAGCGGGTGGGACCTGGCGGCTGCGGCTGACCACGACATGCTCTCAAAGGTGCACACCGCGGCCCGGCAAGCACGCATGAACGTGCGGACAGGCGAAGTGTTTTCCACCGACTATTTCTACCATCCAGACCCCGAATTCATTGAGCGCGTAACCAGCATGGGCATTCTCGCACTGGATATGGAAAGCGCCATTCTCTTCGCTCTGGCCAGGCGTCATGCGCGACGAGCCATGACGGTGTTGACCGTGACCGATGTGATTCCGAGGGGGGAACACGCCAGCGCGGC
>Ga0181579_10005088_pt1 | contig 10140 bp, 7 predicted proteins | sample 071ome_24_FD_132996 | JGI IMG/M metagenome (GOLD analysis project Ga0181579, IMG submission 132996) | Coastal salt marsh microbial communities from the Groves Creek Marsh, Skidaway Island, Georgia - 071402CT metaG (megahit assembly) | ecosystem: Environmental > Aquatic > Marine > Intertidal zone... | reverse complement strand
TGTAGCTCGTAGCTTGTTACTCAGAGTTAGTTAACGAAACAGTCAGTCGGTCAGTCCTCACTCTTCATCGCGTCGTCCCATGCGCGCGACGACACCAACCACACATCGCGCGAGCGCGCACGCCGCGCATCGCGTTCACACGTCTTCGCGTCGGATCGCGTGTCGCGCGACGCCACAGCGTCGTCATAATCGACTTCCGGTTGAAACTGCTGACGCTAATCATGATGTTGTTGATCTATCGACGCCGCACTCGCGCCGTCGAGCGATCCTCGGAATGCTGTGCGCGTGCGGAGGATGCGCCGGGTCGTCTCTGATAGATCCACGCGGTGCCGCGGAGGCGATGGTGAAGCTCATCGAGCCTGAAGCGCGGTTGGAGGAACTCTTTGACGTCGAACGCGAGGCGCGTTTGGACCAAACCTTTGCGAAGGGGATGAACACGATGATGGGTGGTTTCGAAGACGCCGTGCGCGAGCGTAAACTAAAGCTCTTCGATACGTTGCTTGAAGGCTACGACGGGGCGGAGGAGGTGTCTATATGTGAGATTGGAGCCGGGACGCTGCCGAATGGAAAATATTTGGCCCGCGCCGAGCGCGGTCCCAAGAGAATCGACTTGGTCGCCATCGATCCGAACGATTCAATGCGAGCGTACGCAGAGGAGAATTTAAAAGATGTGCAACTTGCGAACGATCGGGAGATTGATTTGCGTTTTCGTCACGGTGTGGGCGAGGCTTTGCCGCTCGAGGATGGGAGCGTCGACGCTTTGATTAGCACGCTCACCTTATGCTCGGTTCGCGACCCAGAGCAGACGATGAAGGAAATCAAACGCGTTCTCAAGCCTGGTGGGAAGTTTCTGTTCCTCGAACACGTGTTGAGCGAGTCGGACCCTAAGTTTGCCGCTCTTCAGGAGAAATTAACGCCGATGCAAATTCAAGTTGCCGATGGATGTCATCTCAACCGAAGAACGCTCGAGACGATTCAAAACGCCGGGTTCAAGCGCGTTGACGCCGAGTACTACGAGCTGGATGGATTCTGGGTCATAGCACCGCAAGTGTGCGGTATTGCGGAGGCTTGAGGAGATGTGTCTGTTGTGATATTAATGTATTAAACTAATTTTTGGCGGTGGCAAAGTCGTTTTGTAAATGCTTGACGAGTAAACACTTTTTGAACAAACGATATTCCACTGCCGTTCTCAAACGAGCCGGAGTCTCTGGGTTGGAGAACAATTTTTCATCCTCTTCGATGTTCGTCTTGAAAGACATCAACACCTCCTCGCACCGCTTTTTGATGGCGTGCATCACTATGTGGTCGGCACTTTCATTCGGCATCAACGCCTGCGTAAAGTGTCGGAACATCAACCAGAGCGCTTCGTCGTAATCTAACTTCCAACCCACGCTCGGCCCCATCAACGTCGACTGTATCTCACGAAGCTTGAGTTCCGCGGACTCATCCACGGACGATCCTCCGGAAAGCCCGACGATGGAAGCGCGCTCTCTTGCTCGCTGCTGCGCCTCGAGTTCGTCTGCCACACCAATCGCCGCCGCTTTATCCAAAACGACCTCTCCCGTTTCGCTTTTAAACGTCTCCGCGAACCACGTCGCGGCATCGCGCAGCGAGCTCCACAACTCAACGCGATCGAACGGATTCATGCCTCCAACGAAACCCATGTGCACGAGAAAAGACTCAGCCGGTTCGCACGCGTACCGCACCTTGAGCTCGTCGCCGGGCTGCACTGTCGTCAACGCCGTCAACGCCACCGCATCCCCCGCATCGTTCGCGTCCCACTTTACGTTTGCATCACCGTGTGAGTGATTCAACATGTCCAACATTGGCGCCAAAAAGCTCTCCCCACGCTCTAAATCCACCGCTCGAGACCGCACGCAACTCAACGCCCACCGAAACAGTTTCGCCCAGCTCTCCTCGCCGTACTTTTCCTTCAACTCTCTCTCCAACCCCAAATCTCTCGCCTTGGTCTTCGCCGCGTTTCCTATCGCTCGTGGGAATTGCATCTCCGCAATCTCTTCGTTCGTCCACGTGAACACTGGTCCATCGACGTTCCCTGGAAGCGCCGCTGCGTACGCCGCCCAACTCGTGGCTTCGCCCGCTTCATCTTTCATTAGCTTCCCATCTTCCGCCTCCCATCGAACCAACGCCAACGTCGCCGCCAACCGATCCGAAGGCGTTCTAAACGTCTTACTGCTATCCACCGTCCCGTCATCCAGCGGACAGACGTTGACGCCGCACTTCAATCCGGGCGTGCCGAGGCAGGCTGAAAAAGGTACTTTAAAGAGCGTTTCTCCAGCCTTTATCGGTCCCGCGGATGCGCATTTCACCGAGCGCGCGCCCGAGGATTCGTCGGTGACGAGATCGACGCGCGAGGTATCGATCCCGCGGGCGTTGGCCCAGGCGATGAATGCATCGGCGATGGTATCTGGCATCGCGTGGGTGGGTGTGCGGAATCTGCAAACGAGGGACCCTGTGTTGGTTTCAGTGATGATGTTTGATTACACAGATTCTAAAAGAAAGGAATGCTCGCGACCGATGGCGCTGAGCGGCGTTCGCATGGATGACGACGACGGGGTTTTCGCACCCGTTGCCGCCCCAGCACCCGGAGTTTCGGAGAGCACGGCGTCGAGTTTGGTTTTGAGCGCATCGATGCGACGGGCGTCGTCGAGCTTGAGCGATTGGAGTTTGCGGAACAACATCTTTGCGACACCCTTGTAATACAGGGCGCGTTCCTTGGTGGATTCGCTCACCGAGAGGGCGACGTCGGCGGTTTCTCTCGCGGCTTCGATCGTCTCGGCGTAACGCTCCGGTTCCGTTTCGTGTGTCGATTTGGAATGAAGGATTTCGCGCGAAACCTTGGCAATTTCCTCTTGCAATCGCACCGCGTACGCCTCGGTGTTCGTCATCTCTCGCTCAGCGTCGGAAACCTCTTTTGTGAGAAATTCGGCGAAACTCGCTTCGGGTTCTGACGTGCTGGGTTGTTTGCCGTCTGTCGTCGTCGCTCGCTCCTCGATGATGGAGGCATTTTTCTCCTCGCGTAAATTGTCGAGCGCTCGCTTGAGATCCGCCACCTCGTCTCGCAGCTCCTTGACGAGGAGGGAGTGCTCCTCCGCAGCCGAAGAGTTGGAAGAGAACGGATCCTTCATCGAAGCGATATGCGCGTCGTGCGCGCGCTTCAATTCAACGCGAAGTTCTTCAATGGTAATCTCCAGAGCGCGCGTCGCACGTTCGTACTCGTGCAGCCGAGATTCCACGAGCTGTCTCGCCTTGATTTCCTCGCTCGTCTTTTGCAAGTTGGCCTTGTACTTGCACGCCAACGAGTAGTTTTCATCCTTGAGCTTTTTCAATCGCGCAGTCGTGGACTCCAACTTGGATATTTCCGATCTAAGTCGCGATCTCTCGGCTTGAAGTCGGCTGATTTCGTGAGATTGACGAGATGTCAAATCAACCAAATCCCGATTCGTCGCCACCAAATTCGCGACGCTCTTCTTGCGAGATTCCGTGGTCGTCGAGCGGGCTTTCGTCGCCTTGACTGGGGTTGGAGAGGAAAAATCTTCGCTCTCTGACTCTTCGTCCTGCATGTCCACCTCGGTTTCTTCCTCTGCGAGTCTCGCCGCTATGAAGGCGTCGTCCAATTGAGAGAGCAAATCCTGTTCCCGCTCGTGCGCCATGGATAGTTGTTGCTGCAAGTGCGCGCACTGCTCCAGCGCCCCTTCGAGCTCAGTCGTGAGATCGACTAATTTGTATTCAACCTTGCCCGCCGCCTCGGCGGCGTCTTGCTGCGCACTGTGCATGTCGACGACGGCTTTCTCCTTTTCCACGCGAGCCTGTTTCAATTCGTACTGCACCGCTTCGAGCGCGTTGGTGAGATCCTCTACATTGACGAGCGCCGTGGAGAGATCGCGTTCGAGTTCGTGTCGCTTGGATGAGCCATCGATGCTCACGCTTCTCAAAGACTCCTCAAACTCGAGCTTTTGAGCTCGGGCGTGGGAGAGCTCTCTTTCCGCGCGCAACGCCGACGCCTCCTTCTCCGTCGCACGCTTCTCGGCTTTCACGAGCGCCACACGAAGTTCATCGAGCTCGGTATTCTTAGCCTCCACCAAGGCGTAGACATCAGACTCAGCCTTTGAGTTTTCAGCCCGATGGAGGACGATTTCACCCTCGGAACGCTCGAGCGCCTTGCGAAGTTCCTCTTCAGTGGCTTTGCGCCAGGTGATTTCGCGTTGAGCGTTTTCGAGTTCCTGCTCCATGCGTTCGTATTCGGTCTCGTAATACGTCTTCTCATTGGCAATCTCTTGAACTTCATCGAGACACATTTCGAGTCTTTCAATCTCCGCTCTCGCTTCCTCAATCTCCGCTCGAGCCTCGGCGAGTTCCGCCTCTCGTTCCTCTGATTTCACCTCGTGCGCGCTCGTCGCCAACTGGTGCAAGAGCTCCATCTCTCCCACCTGTTTCTTTTCGTCTCGGTTTTCCCTTCGCAATCGTTCTACCTCGGCTTCAAGCTCTAAAACGCGTAACTGCGCCTTTTGTGCCTCTTCCTGCGCCGCGCAACGCTCCGTCTCAGCCTTGGTACATCGCACGTTTGCTTCGTCCATTTTCGCCCACACGTCTCGCACGCGTCCAATGTCTTGCTCGGCCAATCGCACCTTGCGCGCGCTCGCCTCGATTTCACTATCCTTATCTTCCAACTCGAGCTCTAATTCGTGCACACGAGCCTTGAGTACCGCTTCGCGCTCCGTCAACTCGACGAGTTCACGGCGCGCTTCCTTCGTCTTGCGCTCCTCCAACAGACGAACACGCGCAATCACCATGGCCACCTGCGGATCATCCACATTTGGCGATACGCACGAATCGTCCGCGTCTTCGGCTTCCACGACGTCTTGTACATCTTCATCGCCCTCGAACGCTTCTTTGGCGCTCTTGGATGTCCTGCGCATCTCCTCCACCTGCTCTCTGAGCGCCGCGTTCTTCTCGCGCGTCTCCCGAGCGGCGAGAAGCGCAGACGAAGGTGACCCATCCTCTTCCGATGCCTCCAACCGACGCTCCAACGCCTCGACGACATCATCCTTCACCGATGCATGGTCGACTTCATCGTCGCCGCCGACATTGTCGTCATCGTAAAGCCGGCTCGACGACGTCGGCGTCTCGCGCGAAGCCGCGCGCGCGCGCTCCACGCTCTCCCGCGTCAACCTCACCTCCTCCTTCCAACTCATCGACGACCCCAACCCATTCTTCCCCGCAGACCCAACGATTGGACTCTCCCCTCTTCCTCTCCGCCCCGCCGCCCGCCCCGCCGCCGTCGCCGCCGCCGCGCGTTCCAAACTCGCCACCGCGTCTTTCGCGCTTGGCGAATTCAAAAGCCGCGCGCGCAACGCGTCCGCCTTTTTCACCGTCTCCACGCGATTCGACGACGTCGGCGTCCCGACGGAACCATCACCCACGCGCACGTCCGGCGATGCGTTTTCATCCGTCACCGACGTTTGCTTCGCCGACGCCGTCGTCATCGACCGCGTTTGCATCATCATCACCATCGATGCATCTTTTTTCCCGTCTTCACTCGGTGTCGTCGTCTCATCCCCGCTTTGCGTCGCCGTTCGCGGCGCCAGCGGCGATCGACGCGGTGTCGTCGTCGTCATCGCGTCCGTGACCGGGAAACCGGATGCGCGATCGCGCGCGCGCGCGGAACACACTGACGCCGACGCCGACGCCGACGCGCCTCTCTCTGTGACCGTTGGAATTTCAACGAACAAAAACTGCACATATGGGTAAACAGTATATAAACACTGACGATCCAAATCCTGGAGGCACGCGTGACATGGACGCGTCAGACGTACGCACGATGCGCGCGCGCGCGCGAGGGGAGGCGTTGGAACACGGCGGGACGATCCCGGCGAGCGCGCACGGATTGGCGATCGCGACGAATGGCGTGCGAGGGGTTCCGGTGCGTCGATTGATTGTTTTTTCGTTCGCGTCGTTGGCTGTTTCGTGACGATTGATGATTTTGATTCGTCTTTTACGTCGTCGCGCGCGTTCGGGTATCGAGCGCGTGACGTGGAGATGACGTGTGCGACGACGATGGCGATGACGGTTTTCTGATTTTCTAGCTGAGTGATGGACTGACTGAATGACTGGACGTGCGTTGACGCGACGCGAGTAGACGGCGCGCGAGGCGTTGTTGGACGCGTCTGAACGCGCGCAAGACGACCCGACGACGACGCGCGTGGGCGTAGATCGGGCAGCCAGGGCGCTGGGAACGAGCTCGGATGCGATGCGGCGAATGATGGACTCGATGCGAGCGGTGAGCGAGAGAGAAGGGGATGATTTTGCCGGTGGAGAAACCGCGGGCGAGTCGTGCGAGACGGCGAGGTTGGCGTTGTTTTTGTTAATGCTGTGCTTCACGTCGGCGAGAGGGCAGTCAAACCTCGGGGTGGATGAGGTGCGAGTGAGTTTGGAGGATGATGGGTACGCGTCGTCGTCGTCGCAGTCTGGGGCGACGCCGAAGAGTCCTCCGCCGAGGAGCCCGTCGAAGCGAACGTGGCGGAGAATGTCGGGCGGAGGTGGCTCGCCCGTCGGACACGCCGGATCGATCGCGTTCGACGGCGGGTTCGGGGGTTCGGACGACGATGAAATATTTGCCGCGTTTATTCTGCGGAATTGGGAGTACGTCGTGCTCTGCTGTAAGAGTGACAAGGATGCGAAGAAGGGCGCCGTGCGCGCGCTGACTCGCGCAGAGGTTCGACATCTCGACTTTATTGTGGAGGCGTTCGACGAGGATGGCGCTCGCACGTCGATCGCAGATAGCGTAGAGTGGAAAGACGGCGAAATTGAGGTCACGCAGCTTCGCGAATGGCTCGTGCGTGCTATGGATGAATCTTCAAAAGTCTCATCTGCGAGCGGCGTCGCGGCGCTCGCTGAATTAGCCGCCGACGGCGACGGCAAGCAAAAGTCTTCGTCAGGGTCAAAGACGATCGTCAGCGTGGATGGCGCGCACAAGACAACGGTTGTGCGCCGGCAAGGGTGGGAGATGACGCGAACAGCTTCGGGATCGATAGCTGCGTGCAGTACGTCTCCTCACAACCTTTCTGTGTATGATGCAGCCAAGGGCATCAAGGGCGTGACGCCCTCTGCGCGAGTCGTAGACTGCAACGAAACCGTCGTCTACTTGCTCGAACCGTATCACTACGTCTCTATCGTCGGGTGTACGGACTGCACCGTGGTTATCGGTGCGGTGGCGCGATCGCTCAGAGTGGAGGGATGCGAGCGGCTCACTCTGATTTGCGCGACAAAGCGTATAGTCGTTCGCTCGTGCTTCGCAAGCACCTTCCACCTCGGCATCATGAACCAACCCGTGTTCGTCGGGGATAATCGTAAATGCGTATTGGCGCCGTACAATACGTTTTACGAGCAACTCGGTGAGCATTTGAGAGCGACGAAACTCGCTCCAGAGGCGTGCAATGCGTGGGATCGTCCCGTCGTCGTGGGATCCGACGTCACCATTCAAGACATCGACTCGGCAAAGTCATCGCCAGACGTCGTGAGAATATCGAGTGGGGTTTCTCTCATGTCGACCGACACCTTTAACGTCTTCATGATTCCTTTCCGCGAGTACACCTCCTCCGAAGATGATCAACGATCGCTCACGCAAGCCAACCCGTTTGAGACGCCAGCCAACTATGTCGCCGCTTTGGACGCCAAAATGCAACGTGTCAACGACGTTCGCGCACGAGTGCGCGACGCACAGCTATCCGACGCGAAACGGACGGAACTCCAAGCCGCCATACAGGTTCACTTCAAGGATTGGCTCGCCAACTCTGGCAAATCGAGGGAAATTTTCGATCTCAGCGCCATCGAGAGAGACGCGCCGAATCGCAACTTTATACCTTCATCGCCGCAACGCCCGAGACAACACTGATTAGCTATAGACTACTGTATGTAAATTTCAAAAAGAACACTAGTACCGGTACCCTCTCCGAACTCGAGATTGACCATCGACGCCGCCTTCACCCGCGAACTCTGTCGGCTTTGGCGCTCGACTCGCGCGTTCAGCGGCGACCACGCGCAGTCACCCCGCTAACGGATTGGCGTGAATCGTCACCCGCTCAATCTTCACGTCCCGCACCGGTCGATCCCGTTCATCCACCGCCAACCGCTCCAACGCATCCAACGTCCCGTGTCCATCAATCACCCGCCCAAACACCGTCACCCGTCCATCCAAGTGGGGCAGTTTCGCGAATGAAATGAAAAACTGCGACCCGTTCGTGTTCGGCCCGCTGTTCGCCATCGCCAAAAACCCTCTCCGCGAAAACTTGAGATGCGGCGCAATCTCATCCGCGAACGGCGCGCCGTATATCGACGCCCCCCCGCGTCCCGTGCCCGTCGGATCCCCGGTTTGAATCATGAATTGCTTCACGCAGCGGTGAAACACGCACCCGTCGTAATAGTTGGATGCGCACAGCGCGAGAAAGTTTTCGCACGATCTCGGCGCGTCGGCGCAAAAGAGTTCGGTTTTGATGTCCCCCACCGTCGTGTGCAGCGTCACCGACATGACGACGCTCGGGTCGGTCCGTCGGGCGCGCGCGCGTCTCTGTGGTCACTCTTTCGTCGAGCCTCTGCGCGACAGTTGTCACACCCGACCGACCCTCGGCACTGTGCGTCGCGGGACGGAACGCGACGGCACGAAAGAGCGGACTCGATCGATGATGACGCCGTCGGCGACGCGCGCGACCACGGCCCGCGGGATCCCGATCCCGTCGCGCGGCGCGCGGCGCGCGTCTGCGTCGCACGTTTCGTTTCGACAGACTAGAGTGGATCCATCCATCCATCGGTACCGATCGGACGCGTCGACGCGCGTCGCGAGCGCGGGGACGGACGGGTCCAAGGGGGTTGAGTGTATTTTTGAGTGGTGCGTTGGCATGCGAGCGTCGCGCGGGAGTCTACGCGGTTGAGACGGGGTTGAGACTGACGGGAGTTTGTTGTTGTTGTCGTTTTGCGCGTCGCCGCAGCGTCGTGATTGAAAACAGAGCGGCGTCGGTGGACGGTGCGAAACGCACGCTCGTCGTCGCGGTGGAGGATAAACAGTCGGAATCCGCGGCAATGCTGCGAAAAAGCAGAAATACAATGTTCAACAACGATAACGGGAAGGTTTGGACGGAGATGTTTCACGAGCCTGGGCAGTACGTGTTGGCGCGGTGTCGCGACGGCGCGGAAACGAAACTACCGCTGGCGCGTAGTCCGTATCACGTGAGGTACGACTCGGCGAGGTTGGACTCGGCCAAGGTTGAATTTTTAGTGGATGGTGAGCATCATCCAAAGGCGTTGGTATCGGCGCAACCAGGGGATTCGTTCAAGGTGTCTGAGCCTCACGGAAGCGGATTTTCCAACGTGCTCTTCGCCGAACGCGATTTGGAAGCGGCGATGCGCAAAAACCACTCCCTCGTCCTCGTCGCCAACGGCACGAACGGTTTCGCCAGCATTCGCGCCTTGCTCGATTGGCAACCAGTCATGGCGTACGCCGACCAACATCCGGTTTCCGTCTTTTATTTGTGTGAATCCCAAGAGAGCGCCGCTCTCCTCTCGCTCCACGACGAATGGCGTTCCGAAGGTTTCAAAATCGTCCCGTGCTACGGCAGCATCGACGACCAAATGTTTATGATTGAACAGTGCATCCTCACCGGCGCCGAAGCCGCGGGCGGGAAGCCAACAATCTTTGGCGCCGACGTCTCTCGATCCGCATCCGTCCTCCTCGCCGGAGCGTCTGGAAGCGCCGCTAAAAATCTGCTCGATCTCTTCGTCAATCGCGGCGTTTCCCGGGACAACATTCTCACGAGTGATTTCTATTAGCGTCGCGCCAGTCGCGCCAGTCGCGTCATCCGTTGTAAAAACCTCTTCAATTTTTGGCCTAAACGCTCCGCTTCGCCCGAGGCGCGCAAACCAGAGGTTTGAGTTTGATGATGATGATGATCCCTTCATGATGATCCCTCACACCGCGCGTCGACGCTCGCTCTCGCGCGCGACCGAGGGAGGAACCATGGGGAAGAAGGACGAAACACCCGAACAACGCGCCGCGCGCAAGGCTAAGGGTACGTCGCATCGCACCGCGTCGCAACGAAGCGCACGGCATCAGCCGCCGGGTTTTGT
>Ga0181579_10005085_pt1 | contig 10143 bp, 6 predicted proteins | sample 071ome_24_FD_132996 | JGI IMG/M metagenome (GOLD analysis project Ga0181579, IMG submission 132996) | Coastal salt marsh microbial communities from the Groves Creek Marsh, Skidaway Island, Georgia - 071402CT metaG (megahit assembly) | ecosystem: Environmental > Aquatic > Marine > Intertidal zone... | reverse complement strand
GTTCCCGACGGCGCCGGTTTCGCGCTGCTTGGGAGCGCCGGTGGCGGCGCGCCCAGGCCGCGCTCGAAGGACGTGCCGAAATGGATCAGGGCGGCGGTGGCGCGCACCGCGCGGGCCGGGTCCTCCAGGATCGTGTAGCCCTCGGCCTCATAGTTCTTGACGATATCCTCCGGCGCGACGATCGACAGCACCATCGGGGCGTCCGGGTAGTTCTTGCGGATATTGCGCAGGGTCTCGATCAGCGGTTCGGCCACATGCTTGTAGCCGGCGGCCACGGTGAAGAAAGCGACAACGGCGTCATAACCGCCCTTGTCCATCATGCTTTCCATGTATTTCTTGATGAGGGTGAGGTCGTTCAGCGCCTGCGCCGTCACGTCGACCGGGTTGCGCACGCCGGCGAAGGGAATGAGCTCTTTCAAGTATTTCTGCTGATCCTCGGGCATCGGCGCGACATTCAGGCCGCAGGCTTCCGCCGTGTCGGCCATCTGCACCCCGGCGCCGCCCGAGATGGTCACAAGGCCGATTTTATCTCCCTTCGGCATGGCGCCCGCCTGACAGGCAAGCGCGATGTCCAGCAATTCCTCGATCGAGTCGACCCGGAACACGCCGTACTGGCGGAACAACGCGTCATAGATCGCGTCGGACCCGGCCAGCGAGGCGGTGTGAGAGGCCGCCGCCTCGGCGCCGGCGCCACTGCGGCCGACTTTCTGGAAGATCACCGGCTTGTTGTTCTGGTAGGCGAGTTCCAGGGCCTTGCGTAGGCCCGGGCCGTTTCGCACGCCCTCGGCATAGACCGCGATGACCTTTACCTCGTCGGACTGGGCGTAATAGGCGATGCATTCCGACAACTCGACATCGGACTCATTGCCGGTCGTAACCCAATAGGTGCAGCGGATGCCGCGTTTCGCGGCGACGGTGTAGAGATGGCTGCCGAAGGCGCCGCTCTGGCTGGCAATGGCGATCGGGCCGGGCTGAACCGGGTACTGATCCACGCTGGTGGTGAAGGTCGCCAGCCAGCCGGTTTTGGCGTTGAAGGTGCCAAGGCAATTCGGGCCGAGGAGGCGAATGCCGGTACGATGTGAGATCTCGGTGAGTTGGCGTTGCCACTCCGCGCCCTGTTCGTCCTGTTCGGCGAAGCCAGAGCTGAAGATCACCGCCGCGCCGACGCCCTTGGCCGCGCAATCCTTGATGGTCTGCACGACCACATTGGCCGGAACCGCCACCACCACGGCGTCGACCGGGCCGGGAACATCCAGGATCGATTTATAGGCCTTGGCCCCTTGTACCGTGTCACGGTTCGCGTTCACCGGGTAAACCGGCCCCTCGAAGCTGCCGTTGAGCAGGTAGTGCAGTGGGCGCCCGCCGATCCGGGTGGGATTGTCGGACGCGCCGATTACGGCGACGGATTTCGGGTCCAACAGCTTGGAAAGCGGGCGCCGGTCAACCGTGGATGAGGCATTCATTGCATCTCTCCAGTTTGGTTTTCCTTGAAGGGATCAGACCGTCGCGATCGGCGAAGGCGGAGAGCCGACGGCGCCGGGCAGGCGTAGCGGCGGGGCGGTCAAAAGGAAGCGATGCCGCCCGTTCGCCGCGAGCCAGTCGCGCAAGGCCGTCAGATAGAACATCTCGCCGATATGGATGCCGAGCTTGAAAATGCAGAGCTCATGCAGCGGCAGCATCGGGATCGGGTTGTCGCCGGCGGGCAGCGGCACGCCGGTATCCTCGATGCCGTAGTTATCCGCGATCATCACCGCCACGCCGGTATCGCGAATCCAGTCATGCAGCTTTGGATCGCGGCCATCCAGACAGGCATAGGTGTTGTGCAGGTCATGCTCGTTGGGAGACTTGTTCATGTCCAGCAGGCCCTGGGCGAAACCGGTATGGAAGCAGACCATGTCGCCTTCCTCCACCTGAATACCGTCTTCCTTCATGATCGCGGCGAGCTCGTTATAGCCGACCTGGACCCGCGCCTTGCCGTGGCGTTTTTCAAGATCGATCAGCACGCCGCGCCCTTGCGGGCAGGCCTCGGCCATGTTCTCGATCCCCAAGGGGCCGCCGTTCGAGCCCTCGAAGCGGGTATACTCGTCGGCTTCCTTGTTCTCCGTCGGGTCCTTGACGTGCTCACCGCCGCGCCAGCCGTTGTAGTAGACGACCTCGGGCTGACCGTCGCCGTCGGCGTCGAACCAGCCGCCGACATGGCAGAGGCTGTCCCACTGGGTGGAATATTGCAGGCAGATCAACGCTGAATCATCGCAGACCACGTCCGTCAGCCGCGGATCGTTGAAATGCAGCGGCAGGTTGAAGTTGGCGAGACCACCGCGCTGGGTCGTGAACAGCCGAGGCGGAAACCGCCGGGGGTTCAAAAGTCGGCCACCGGGATAATCCAGGGGTAGGGATAGGCAGAAACGCTCTCCGGTCTTAACCTCCTGGACCGCGCGTACCACGCGCTCGGGTGTCAGCAGGTTGATCCGGCCGCGCCGGTCATCCGGGCCGAACTCACCCCAATTTGATCCTTCCGGTCGGTTGACCCAACGTTGCGCCATGATCTGTCTCCCCCTGGAACGCGGTGATGGCTTCCCGGCGCGCGCGCCGATGTCGTTAACCATTTGTTAACCAACCAACTATCCGGTGGCGGTTGATTTCATAATTCGAATTGTCCGGCCTCGCCGTGGGCCTGACAAGACGCTATTGTCGGCATTCGGGCCCCGTTGTTCTCTCGGGTGCCACATATCCAGCTTGGGATGAGCCTATTGTCGGATACCGAACCCGGCGCCTTGCGTCCCGCGATGGGCATCGCCATCATGGTTGCCGGGATGATCGTACTGGCGAGCACGGACGCGGTCTCCAAGCACCTGACCCTGAGTTTCGCGGTCATTCAGATCCTGTGGGTTCGCTTCGTCGTCTTCGCCGGTGTGGGAACCTTTCTTGCCCTTCGCAAGAACGGGATCCACGGACTGCGGACCAAGCGACCGATGGCCCAAGTGGCCCGCGCGGTGATTCTCAATCTGGCGAATTTCATCTTCGTCTACTCGCTAAGCCAGATGCCGATGGCAGATGCTCATTCGATCATGGCGATCGCGCCGTTGTTGATCGTGGCCGCGTCGGTTCCCTTGCTTGGAGAGACCGTGGGCGCGCGCCGCTGGGTGGCAGTCGCGGCGGCGTTCGTCGGCATGCTGATCATTCTGCGTCCCGGAACTGGTGTGTTCGACCCGGTCTCGCTGGTGCCGCTGGCCGGCGCCTGCTGCTATGCCGGTTACACGATCCTGACCAAGGTGATCAGCCGTGACGACGCGCATGAGACGACCTTGTTTTATACCGGGATCATCGGTTTCGTGTTGATGAGCGCGTTGGCGCCGCTGGACTGGAGGCCGCCCTCAAGCATAGACTGGTTCTGGCTCGCCGTCGCGGGGATTGGCGGAACACTGGCGCATGTCCTGATTATTATCTCGCTGCACATGGCGCCCGCGAGCACGCTTCAGCCGTTCAACTACACCATGCTGGTCTGGGCGACGGTTCTAGGTTTCCTGGTTTTTGGCGATCTTCCGGATACCTGGACGGTGGTCGGCGCCTTGGTGATTGTCGCCAGCGGCCTCTATTCCTGGCACCGCGAGCGGTTGGCGCAGGCGGAGGGCGAGGCGAGACAGTCCCAGGGTTGACCGTTAGCCCGCCAGCATGCCCTCGATAACCCGCTGGACCGACAGGGCATCGCGAGCCGAGGGCAGGGGATGCGGCTTGCCGGTCAGCCAGAGGTCGACGTTGCTCAACTGGCGCCGCAGGGTCGTCGCGCGCGGGTCGGCATCCGGTGGTAGCGCATCGACCCATTCGCCGCCGTCGCTGGTGGAAAGGAAATAGAAATCGCTGATCCGGTGGCTTTCCTTGGAGCCCCAGACCGTTACTTCCTGGCGGTCCGGGCCGACACCACCGCATGAGCCGAAAATATTGACCGGGATACGGCCGCAATCCAGGCGTGCCACCAAATGGGTCTCGCACAGCGCTGGATCACTCGGATAGCGCGGCTCGCTGAAGACCAGACGGGCGGGGCCGAACAATCTTTCGGTCAGGAATATGAAGTGGGAGACGACTTCACGGACATAGCCGCCGGCGTCGCGAAACCGCAGCCAGTCCGCCGCGACCTGCCAGTCGCGCGGCCATTGCTTGTACTGGACGATAATGTCGACGCCGCTTATCTCGCCTAGCTGATCCTTGGCGAGGGCGGCTTGCGTGATCTCGAGCGCCTCGCAGCTGGCCTGCACGAAATTGACCACGTTCGGCGCGCCGGCGCCTTCCAGACGCGCCACCAGGTCCTCGCTCTCGGCGATGTCGACACCGAGGGGTTTTTCGGTGAAGACCGCAACGCCCGCCTCGATCGCCATCAGGGCGTACTGCTTGTGCCATTCCGGTGGACAGGCAATGTAAATCACATCGGCCACGTCTCGGTCGATCAACGCTTGCGGCGAGGCCATCACCGGAATCGAAGGAAACGCCTCGCGCGCCGCGCGGGTTGAGACGTCGGAAGGGTCCCACATGCCCGCGATCTCGAACGCCGGGTGGCTATCGAGGTTGCCGAGCATGCGCCGACCCATTATGCCGAGGCCTATGACGGCCGCCCGATGTTGGCCCATGACTACTCCTCGGATTGTGTTTCGCGCGGTGTTGTTCGTGCCATGGTTTGACGGGCTCAATAGCCCATCGCGCAGCCGTCCTTGCGGGGATCGGAGGCGCCGGTCAGCGTGCCGTTCTCGTGATCGATCCACACGCATTGGCTACCGCCCAGTGGCGCGATTGGGTTGACTTTCTCAAGCGTATGACCACGACGCTCGAGCTCGGCGTAGGTCTCGGGCTCGAAATGGTCCTCGACCTGCAACACTCCCGCCGTCGCGAAGCTGCGCGGCGTGTCCATCGCCTCCTGAACATCCATGCCCAAATCAAGAACATTGGAGAGGAAGTTGCTGTGCCCCACGGACTGATACTGGCCGCCCATGACGCCGAAGGGCGCGATCGTCTTGCCCTCGCGCATCAACATGGCCGGTATGATCGTGTGCATCGGGCGCTTGCCGCCCTCGATGCGGTTGACGTGATCGTGGTCGACCCGGAACGAGGAGCCTCGGTTCTGCAGCATGACGCCGGATTCGGGCGCCATGATGCCGGAGCCGAAACCGGCGAACAGCGAATTGATGAACGAGATCGCGTTGCCGTCCCGATCGACACAGCAGAGATAGGTCGTATCGGTATGGGTCGGGAAGTCGGAGTTATGGAAGTTTCCGGCCTTGGTCGGGTCGATCATCTTGTCCAGGCTGGCGGCATGCGCCTCGGAGAGCAGCCAGTCGACGGGGATATCGCTGAAGTTGGGATCGCTGATGTGCCGGTCGCGCTGGTGATAGGCGAGCTTGGCGGCCTCGGCCAGTAGGTGAACGCGATCGACTTCCGATAGCGAGGAGACGTCATGACGCGACAGGATGTTCATGACCATCAGCGCGCAGATGCCCTGGCCGTTCGGCGGGCATTCATGCACTTGGTGACCGCGGAACGTGGTCTGGATGGGATCGACATACTCCGCCTCGGCCTCGGCGAAATCATCAAGGGTATGCAACCCACCCATGGCCCTGAGGCGGGCGACGATATCCTCGGCGACATCGCCCAGATAGAAGGCGTCGCGACCCTCGCGCCCGATCTTGCGCAGCGTCGCGGCGAGCCGGGGTTGCTTGAATACGCTGCCGATCGCGGGCGCCTTGCCGCCGACGGTCATCTGCTCGCTCGACACCGGGTCCGCCATGAGCTTGGGTAGGCAGGCTTGCCAGTCACTGCCGACGCGGGCGGCGACCGGGAAGCCGTTCTCGGCGTAGCGCGCCGCCGGGGCCAGAAGCTCGTCCATTCCCTTGGTGCCGTGATCCGCGTTTAGCTTGGTCCATGCGGCGATGGCGCCGGGAATCGTGACCGCGTGCGGGCTCTGGACCTCGATCTCCTCGACCCCACATTCCCTTAGCGCGTCGACGCTGGCGGCCTTGGGGGCCCGTCCCGATCCGTTGAGCGCGATTGGCTTCGCCGCGCCTTTCGGGGTGTAAAGCGTGAAGCAGTCACCGCCGATGCCGGTCATGGCCGGCTCGACCACGCAAAGTGTCGCGCAAGCGGCGATCGCCGCGTCGACGGCGTTGCCGCCGGACTTCAGGATATCGATACCCACCTGGCTCGCCAGTGGATGGCTGGTGGCGATCATGGCCTCGGGCGCGATGACGGGGGAACGGCCGGGCCGCTGAAGATTGCGCATGGGAAACTCCCGTTGAAAGCGAAGCGCTAGGTTTATGAGCAAGCCGGGCCAGCGGCAAGCTCTAAGAGTGGTGTCCGGAAACGACCGGGGCGCCGACGGGAACACAAAGGTCCCGCTCGACGCCCCGGTTTGGGCTGAAAGGCAGGCGCGACTAAGCCGGAGCCGCCACCTTTCGGAAGATAAGCGCGACAACGGTCGCGCCCCCGGTAAATGCCGCGCCGAGGATGAACAATTCGAGATTGTTCATGCCCACGACATCGTTGCCGGGCATGGCGAAGGCCAGCGCGCCGATCAGAAGCGCGGCGCGTATCGGCCACTGCATGGCTCCCATGGTGGTCAGATCGCCGACCCCATAGAGATAGCCCTGAAGGCTGGTGGAGAGCACCACCACGCCGAGGATCGCGCAGCTGAACACCGTCAGAATGTGCAATGGTTCGCCCTGCATGATCAGGCCCGGATCGAGCACAAAGAAGAACGGCACGAAATAGATGATCGTGCCGAGCCGCATGGACTCGAGACCGGTCCGCATGGGATTGGCCTGCGCCAAACTCGCCGCCGCGAAGGCGCCGAGCGCCACGGGTGGCGTGATGTAGGACAGCATCCCCCAGTAGAGCATGAACATGTGCACGCCCATGGCTGACAGTCCGCTATCGGTAAGCGCCGGCGCCAGGGTCAGGGCCAGGATGATGTAAGCCACCGTCACCGTGACGCCGATCCCCATGATAAAGCTGGCCAACGCGCCGAGCAGCAGCAGTAGCGCGACATTGTTGCCGGCGAGCTGGAGGAGTTCGAAGGCCAGGGTGCCGATCTTGCCGGAATAGGAGAGCGAGCCGACGATCAGCCCGATGCCGACAAGGATCGCCGCGAGTTCGGCGAACAGACGACCGACGGCGACCAGGAACTCAACGAACCTGTCCCAATTCCAACGGTGCTTCGGGTGCGCCTGGTTGATCGCCAACAGCAGGGCCGTGGCGTAGAACGGCGCTTGCGCCTCGCGTTGCATGAAGACCAGAAGATAGATCAGCAGCGCGAAGACCGCGACATAGTACCAGCCGTCCTTCAGCGTTTCCCTAACCGACGGCAGTTCGATCTTCGGCAGACCCTGGAGTTTGCTGCGGGCCGCGTAGCCGTCGATCTGCATGAACAGCGCGAAGAAATAGAGGATCGAGGGGATCACCGCCGCGATGACGATGTTGCGATAGGGGACCTCGAGGTTGATCGCCATGATGAACGCCGTTGCGCCCATGATCGGCGGCATCAAGACGCCGCCAGTGGAGGCGCAGGCCTCGACACCGCCGGCCACGTGGGGCTTGAAGCCGATCCGCTTCATGGCGGGGATCGAAAGCGCGCCGGTGGTCAGAACGTTGGTGATGACGGACCCGCTCATCGAGCCCATCAGGCCGGAGGCGAAGATCGCGACCTTGGCCGGCCCGCCACGGACATGGCCGAGTAGCGCGAAGGCGAGGTTGAGGAAGAAACGTCCGCCGCCGGTATATTGCAGTGCGACGCCGAACAGCAGGAAGCCGATGACCAGACCCGCGAAGGCACGGGTCGGAATGCCGATCAGGGCCTCGGTTGAAAGCGCGTAGTACGCGACCGTGTCAAGGAGCGATTCGGACGTGCCCTCGAGCACGCCCGGCATGTCGCCGGCGACGAGCGGATAGACCGCGAAGATGACGATGATCGCGGTGACGATCCCACCGCCGGTCCGGCGCGTTGCCTCGATGGCGATGATCACCAGGGCCAGGCTGAGATACTGCATGTCCTCCGGGGCGGAAAACTCCCAACCGTTATCGACGATGTCGATCGCCTGGATGACGAAGGTGAGGCAGATACCCGCCGTCGCGACGAACAGGGCGTTATCGTACCACGTCATCCCCTCGCGGCCGGCCTTGCCGCTCAGTGGAAAGACAATAAACGCGGTCGGTAGAAGTAGCGCGACGATCGCGTAGAAATATTGGTTCTCAATCGGCACGTAACCGGTGAAGCGACCGAGATTGAAAACCTGATACGCCGAGAAAACGATCGACAATACCGACAGGACGATAAGCAACCATTTCCAAAAAGGAGAGAGCCGGCGGAACCGTTGCTCGGTTGCCGCCGGCTCGACTTGAGTTTCGAGATTGGTCATTTTCGTTTGATTGACTTCTCTTTGTCAGGGAAAGCCCTAGTTGAAAATGGTAGGCATTCCGGCTTTGGTGAGCGCTGCGGCGCGGGCCTTGGACCAGGCCGCCTTCAAGGCATCCTGTTCCATGGAGTCCTTACCGGGCAACGCGTCCCAGGCGTCCTTGATGACGCCCTGACGGGCGATCAGCTTGTCGTGATGCGCCTGAGCGGCCGCGTCCCACTTGCCGACTTCCTTCCAATAACGGATGGCGCCGTCATGATAGGGCATGGCCCAGGTCATGTTCTGAGCATCGAGCTTCCAGCCCAGCGCGCCCTTAGCCGCGTCCTTGTAGTCCGCGTAGTGGTCGTTCATCGCCTTGACGATGGCATAGACCTCGTCCGCGTCCCACGAAGCGTTGGCGACTAGGATCGGGTAGGGATAGTTGGATAATTCGGACGGGTTGTTCTTGTCGATTTCCGAACCAATCGTCGCCTTCACCTTATTGTAGACCGGGGCGGCGGCCATAATCCGTTTCCAACCTTCCTCGTCGCTATGCGGGATCTCCGGCCAATGAAGGCCGCGGGGCGAGGCGGCGAGCTTCTTCGGGCTCGGCGAAACCGTGCTTGAGAACGCGGCGTCGGACTGACCGTTGATGATCGCGTCGAAGGACGCGGCGAAGCCGGACACCGTGACCTTCTCAACATCGTCCCAAGTAAGGCCGCCGAAGGCGAGATAGGCGGAAACGTTCCAGTTCAAGGCCGGTGCGCCCTGAACCCAGGAGATCCGCTTACCCTTGAGGTCGGCGATGGATTTGATGTTTGCGTCCTTGGCGGTCGCCAGCGACAGTCCGAACGAGCCGAGATTGGTCATCAGCAGGCGAATCGGCTGCGGGCCCCAATCCTTGTGGGCGAAGATGAACACGCCTACCTGGCCGAAATAGGACGCGATACCGCAGGCGCAGTAGCCGGCCTTGTTGTCACGAAGCGGCGCCATGCGCGAGATGTCGTTCTTGCCGGGGATGACGCGCATATTCGTGTCGTAATGCTTCTTCAGCATGTTACCGATGGCGACGGTTTGCGCGTAACCGGACGAGGTCGTGCCATAGGCCGTCCAGGTCGTCTTTTTGGGCATTTCGGCTTGAGCCGCGCCCACCGCGACGAAGGCGGCGCCGGCGATGCCCGCGACCAGCGTTGATTTCAGTGACTTCATGCAAACCTCCCATTTGTGTATCGACTGCCGGTTATTACGGCGTTCAGGCTTGAGCGGACTTTGCATGATATATCCCGGTCATGCAAGTTGACGTGGCCCCGCTCTCGAAGCTTCACTGGCGACGACGCTTCAATGGGGTTGTTGCACTGTCGGAACATCGCTGGGACAACAGCCATTCAATAGCAAGTCGGGCACGTGCGCGGCGACGCGTTTGGGAGTTTTTAAACATGATCACCGCGGATTTGACTGGCAAGAAAGCGCTTGTAACCGGGGCTTCCTCCGGCATTGGCCGGGCGGCGGCCACCTTGCTCGCGCGATGCGGCGCGACGGTGGCGGTCAATCACTTGGCGGACGACGATCGCGGCGTCGCGGTTGTCGACGCGCTGAACGGCGAGGGGTGTCAGGCCGTCTCCGCCCCCGGCGATGTCTCTAATCCGCAAAGCGCCGACGAGATGGTCGCGGGGGCCATTGACCGGCTTGGCGGCCTCGATATCCTGCTCAACAATGCCGGGACGTCGGCTACGGTGGAGCCGGTGCCCTTCGACGATCTCGACGCGATGAC
>Ga0181579_10005082_pt1 | contig 10145 bp, 9 predicted proteins | sample 071ome_24_FD_132996 | JGI IMG/M metagenome (GOLD analysis project Ga0181579, IMG submission 132996) | Coastal salt marsh microbial communities from the Groves Creek Marsh, Skidaway Island, Georgia - 071402CT metaG (megahit assembly) | ecosystem: Environmental > Aquatic > Marine > Intertidal zone... | reverse complement strand
TGATATAAACTGCGTCCTCACCAGCTGCCTCATGCGGGGTAACATAGCCTTCATTTGCCCGATGGTCGACAACAATTACCCCCGGCGCATTTTCTAGCAATGACCGCACTGCCTTTTCTGTCATGGGTTTTTCGGTCTCGATGAAAACCGCCTCGCTGTGACCAACAAAAACCGGGATGCGTACACAATGCGCAACAAGCTCTATCGCCGGATCAAGAATTTTCTTGGTCTCGGCACTCATCTTCCATTCTTCCTTGGTAAACCCGTCATCAAGGAACACATCAATATGCGGGATCGCATTAAAGGCAATCTGTTTGGTAAAGATTTCCGGCTGCACCGCATCATTCACAAAAATGCCACGAGTCTGGTTAAACAGCTCATCCATAGCGGGACGTCCGGCACCTGAAACAGCCTGATAGGTTGATACCACAACCCGTTTGACCGAAAACTCGTTATGCAATGGCTTTAACGCCACCACAAGCTGGGCTGTCGAGCAGTTTGGATTGGCAATTATGTTGCGACCCTTATTCTTGATCAAACAGGTTTCGATCGTGTCGGGATTAACCTCGGGAACGATCAATGGCACGTCGCTATCCATTCGGAAGGCAGATGAATTATCAATGACCACACATCCGGCCGCACCGGCTTTTGGCGCATAGGCTTTGGCCGTAACGCCGCCTGCTGAAAACAGGGCAATATCGGCAGTGGCAAAATCAAACTTATCAAGCGCCTCAATCGTGACGATCTGATCTTCGCCATATGAAACTTCCTTGCCAACTGATTTTGACGAGGCCAGCGCATATATTTTGTCGGCTGGAAAATTCCGCTCGGCCAGAGTTTGCAGCATTTCACGGCCAACCGCACCGGTTGCGCCAACGACGGCGACTTTATAACCCATTCTATAACCCTCCAGTAGAGGCCCAAGATCCATGTCCGTTTGGTTGGGTGGCTAAACTTCCACCAAAAACGAATATGGTGATTTGATTCAACGTGCCAGAAGATCCATCGCGTCAAGCACGGCTTTGGTCATGCCTTCGGTACCGGTCTGCTCGTATCCTGGCGCCATAATGTCACCGGTGCGTTTCGTTTCTAGGGCAATATTGACAGCCTTTTCGACCAGATCAGCCTCTTCGGCCTGATCAAAGCTGTAGCGCAGCATCATCGCAAAGCTGAGAAACTGCGCTAAAGGATTAGCAAGACCCTTGCCCGCAATATCAGGGGCGGAACCATGCACCGGCTCATACATCGCCTTTGGCAGACCTGTCTCAGGATCGGGCGTGCCCAGCGATGCTGATGGCAACATCCCCAACGAGCCCGTCAACATTGCCGCGCAATCTGATAAAAGATCACCAAACAGGTTATCCGTAACAATCACGTCAAACTGCTTAGGGTTGCGGACCAGCTGCATGGCGCAGTTATCTGCATACATATGGCTAAGTTCAACGCCGGCGCCCTCTGCCGCATGAAGCGCAGTCATCACCTGCCGCCACAACACACCAGAATGCATTACATTGGCCTTTTCAACCGAGGTAAGCCGGCCGTCGCGTTTGCGCGCCAAATCCATACCAACACGGCCAATCCGCTCAATTTCAGGGGTTGTATAAGCGTTGGTGTCATAACCTCTTTTGATGCCATCACCCAGATCATCGATGCCACGTGGTTCGGCAAAATACGACCCGCCGCACAATTCGCGAAGGATCATAATATCAAGGCCGGAAACAACTTCAGGCTTTAAAGTCGACGCATCAACCAATGTTGGAAACACCATTGCCGGGCGTAAATTAGCAAACAGATCCATTTCCTTGCGCAGTCGCAATAGCCCAGCCTCGGGTCGCACATCAAAAGGAACGCCGTCATATTTTGGCGTGCCAACAGCGCCAAAAAGCACCGCATCACTGGCTATTGAATCGGCAAGGGTCTCATCAGTCAATGGCGTTCCATACACATCATAAGCAGCGCCGCCGACAAGTCCTTCAGACAGATCAAACCCCAGACTGCGGTGTTTTGCCAGCCAGTCAATCAGCTTCAGATTGGCTTGCATGACCTCATTCCCAATACCGTCACCGGGCAACACCATTACTTTGCGATTCGACGCCATAATCTTTTCCTTCACTTCAGAGCTTTGATCGGGGTCAGCTTTTAGAGCCAGGGCTGATCCTTGTCCCGCTTGGCTTCAAAACTGTCGATATTATCGGCTTTTTCAAGCGTAAGACCAATATCATCAAGCCCTTCGAGCAGACATTTCTTTCGGAACGGATCAATTTCAAATGACACGATCGGACCGTTTGGACGCCGGATTGTCTGGTTCACAAGATCAATCGATAATTCAGGGTTTTCCATGTCAGACGCATCGTCAATCAGCGCATCGCGATCATCCGCACTAACCACGATTGGCAAAATGCCGTTCTTGAAGCAGTTATTGTAGAATATGTCAGCAAAGCTGGTTGAAATAACGCAGCGAATGCCAAAATCAAGCAGCGCCCATGGCGCATGCTCACGGCTCGACCCACAGCCAAAATTATCACCAGCCACAAGAATTTTAGCATCGCGATAAGGCGCAAGGTTCAAGACGAAATCGTCAACTTCACTACCATCCTGAAGATAGCGCATCTCATCAAACAAATTCTTACCAAGACCAGACCGTTTGATCGTTTTCAAAAACTGCTTCGGAATCATCATATCCGTGTCGATGTTCAAAATATTCATCGGCGCGGCAACACCGGTCAGCGTGTCAAATTTCTGCATAGTATCGCTCCGTTTCCTTAGATGTTTCGCACATCAGCAAGATGGCCGGTCAACGCTGCTGCGACCGCCATTTGCGGGCTTACAAGATGCGTGCGACCACCGCGACCCTGACGGCCCTCAAAGTTACGGTTTGATGTCGACGCGCACCGCTCACCCTCGGCAAGCCTGTCAGCATTCATTGCAAGACACATTGAACAGCCCGGTTCGCGCCATTCAAATCCTGCATCAATAAAAACCTTATCAAGACCTTCAGCCTCAGCCTGCTCTTTAACGAGGCCTGAACCCGGCACCACAAGTGCGCGCATCCCATCAGCCACTTTGCGCCCCGCAGCCAGTGCAGCCGCAGCACGCAGATCCTCAATCCGGCTATTGGTGCACGAGCCAATAAAGACGGCGTCAACCTTGATGTCGGTAAGCTTTTGTCCCGGTGTCAGCCCCATATAGGCAATCGCCCGTTCCATTTTAGCACGCTTGCTGGCATCTTTTTCCTCACTCGGCAACGGCACTGAACCGGTAATCGCTAGCGCATCTTCAGGGCTGGTGCCCCAGGTCACGGTTGGCGCGATATCTTCAGCCGCAAGTGCTATCTCGACGTCGTAACGCGCATTTGCGTCCGACGGCAGGGTTTTCCAATAGGCGACAGCACGATCCCAATTTTCACCCTTTGGTGTCATTGGGCGATCTGCCAGGTAATCATAGGTTGTTTGGTCAGGTGCAATCATGCCGGCACGCGCACCAGCTTCGATTGCCATGTTACAGACCGTCATCCGGCCTTCCATGCTGAGACTGCGAATCACTGATCCAGCGAATTCAATCACATGACCAGTACCACCAGCAGTGCCGATCTTTCCAATGATTGCCAAAATCACATCCTTAGCTGTCACACCATCAGCAAGTGTACCGTCAACGGTGATGCGCATATTTTTGGCCGGCTTTTGAATGAGTGTCTGGGTTGCCAGCACATGTTCGACTTCAGATGTACCAATTCCAAAGGCCAGTGCACCAAACGCACCATGGGTTGCGGTGTGCGAATCCCCACAAACAATGGTCATGCCGGGAAGCGTAAATCCCTGTTCAGGGCCAATTACATGAACGATACCTTGACGGATGTCATCCATCGCAAAATAAGGCACGCCAAAATCAGCCGCATTTTTCTCAAGGGCTTCAACTTGAATACGGCTCTCTTCATCCTCGATACCAACTGAGCGGTCAGTTGTCGGAATATTGTGGTCGGCGACAGCAAGGGTGCGGTTCGGGGCCCGCACTGAACGGCCGGCGTTACGCAGCCCTTCAAAAGCCTGCGGACTGGTCACTTCGTGAACCAAGTGCCGGTCAATATAAATCAGGCAAGTGCCGTCTTCCTGTTGATGCACAACATGTGCATTCCAGATTTTATCAAATAGAGTTTTTGGAGCCGACATATCATTCTCCTGATTGCTGCCGGCGAGGAGTTCATCTCAGAGCCGGTCTGGCAATCTAAGAAGATGACGCCTCGCGATAGGTTGTCTTTTCAGCGATACGTGCTGCTTTACCGGTACGGCCGCGCAAATAATACAGCTTTGCACGACGCACACGACCACGACGCATTACCGTTACACCGGCAACTTGCGGGGCATGGGTTGGGAACACGCGCTCGACGCCTTCACCATAAGAGATTTTGCGGACGGTGAATGAAGAATTAATACCACCGCTTTTGCGCGCAATACACACCCCTTCAAAAGCCTGGATCCGCTCACGCGTTCCTTCGATCACCTTTACGTCAACACGCACGGTGTCCCCTGGTGCAAATTCTGGCAACTGCCGTTGGCCAAGCACTTTCTCGATCTGTTTATTGCCTATGCGGTCAATGATGTTCATCGCCCGATTCCCTTCATAAATTCCGTGTCACCCTAGTCGGCCTTCTACCGACCGCCAGCCCAGTGCTGGTGGGTCACTTAACCTTTGCCTTTTTGCAGTGCCTGCCTGTCCAGATATTGTTGCCACAAATCCGGACGCCGACGCTGCGTCTCTTTTTCTGCCTCCGCCTGACGCCATTCGGCAATCTTGCGGTGGTGGCCCGATGCCAGAATTTCTGGCGCTTCGATGCCATTCCAGACGCGGGGTTGGGTATAGTGCGAATGCTCCAACAACCCAGTCTCAAAACTTTCTTCGCGGTGGCTAGCTTCTTTACCCATTACACCGGGCAACAAGCGGATCACCGCATCCATCACTGTCAACGCGGCTGTTTCACCACCTGACAATATATAGTCGCCGATACTGACTTCCATCATACCAGCCTGATCAATCACCCGTTGATCGACCCCCTCATACCGCCCACACAAAAACACCGCCCCTTTGGCAGCGACCAGATCGCGCACTAGCGCCTGATCAAGCACCCTGCCACGCGGTGACAGGTAAAGTCTTGGGCCCGGGCAATCTGCCGCCGCATCCAATGCTGCCGCAACGACATCCGGTTTTAGCACCATACCGACGCCACCGCCAAGGGGGGTATCATCCACAGTTCGGTGCTTATCGCGCGCAAAGTCGCGAATGTCCAGTGTTTTCAGCGACCAAATCCCTTCATTTAGCGATTTTCCTGCTAATGAATGGGCCAGCGGTCCCGGAAACATCTCCGGGAACAGCGTTAACACGGTTGCCTGCCAATGCGGCGTCATCTGGCTTGTACCGGTTTGCTGGCAAGGATGAGACTCGGCTTTTGTCATCTTACCCCCTTTTTTACCATCAAGACCGACCAGCTGTGCTCAGTAAAACCGATTATTCCAGCTGATCATCCAACAAGCCATCCGGCACTAAAAGACCAATTTTACCCGCTTTGATATCGACCGTAATTAGGTTTTCACCGCCAAATGGCACCATGATGGTTGGCCCTTTATCCGGCGCCAGCTCGGCAATCTCGCCGGCGCCAAAATCATGGATCGCAACAATCTTGCCAAGCGGCTTACCATCCGCGGCTGAAACCATCATGCCTAACAGATCAGCATGGTAGATTTCACCATCATCTAGATTCGGCAGCTGCTCACGCGTCACATAAAGCGTTGTACCGCGCAAAGCCTCAGCCCCATCCCGTGTATCAACGCCGCTGGCCCGCACAATCGCCAGACCTTTGGCGTTAACTGATGTTACCTGCAACCGCATTTGCCGGCCATCACCCAAAGTGACCGGCCCATATGCCGCCAGCGCATCGGGGGTCGCGGTAAAAGGCTTTACCTTGAACTGCCCCTTAATGCCTTGTGGGCCAACAATCGCACCAACCGGCAGATGGCCGGTCAGGCTTTGTTTAGCCGAATTTTGACCTGCCTTGATATTGCCAGCAGGCCGATCGCCAGTCGCCACTAGCTGCCCGCCTTTTCCTCAGCGGCTTCTTCTTCGGCAGGCGCGTCTTCTGCAGCGGCCTCGGCAGGTGCTTCTTCCACAGCTTCTTCAGCAGGCGCGTCTTCTGTAGTGCCCTCGGCAGGTGCTTCTTCTACAGCGGCTTCAGCAGCTTCAGCGACGTCAGCGGCAGCCTCCTCGGCAGCAGCGGCGGCTTCAGCAGCCTGTGCTTCGCGATCAGCGCGCTTTTTACCCGGTGCTGATTTCTTTGGCTGGTCCCGAATGACCGGCGCTTCGGTTAGCCCAGCAGCGGCCAGCATCTTGTGAACGCGGTCGGTTGGCTTGGCACCTTGACCGAGCCAGAATGTGATCCGCTCGCTGTTCAAGGTCATGCGCTGCTCATGCTCTTTTGGCACCATCGGATTATAGGTGCCAACACGCTCAACATACCGGCCATCGCGGGGCGATGACGCCTCGGCAACAACAATCCGGTAAAATGGGCGTTTTTTTGCACCGCCGCGTGCCAGTCTGATTTTCAAAGCCATGAATTTATCCCTTTCATTGGCGTTAGTCGTCGATAAATCTATTTCTTCTTACCGGAGGGTTTGTCACTCAATCCCGGCAATCCATTGGCGAGGCTGCTTCCCAATCCTTTGGCAAGACCGCCGCCCAATCCCTTTCCAAACCCGCCAGAGCCAAGCCCGCCAGAGCCAAGCCCACGCGATAGCGCGCTTAAATCCGGCATGCCGCCAACGCCGCCACCAGCGCCGCCCATTCCGCCACCAAGCATTGCCTTCATTGCCGCCGCGCCAGTTTTGCCACCCAACTTTTTCATCATGCGGGCCATATCCTGATATTGTTTGACCAGCCGGTTTACGTCTTGAACCGTGGTACCAGATCCAGCTGCAATCCGTTTGCGCCGTGATGCGTTCAACAAACCAACTGAAACGCGCTCTTTTTTTGTCATCGACAGAATGATCGCTTCCTGCCGTTTGATCATCCGGTCGTCAATACCGGCGGCGGCAATCTGTTTCTGCATTTTACCAATGCCAGGCAACATTCCCATCAGCCCGCCAAGTCCGCCCATTTTCTGCAATTGACGAATTTGTGCCAGAAAGTCATTCATGTCGAATTGACCTTTGGCCATGCGTTTTGCCAGACGCTCAGCCTCTTCAAGCTCGATGCTCTCCGCCGCCTTTTCGACCAGCGCGACAACATCGCCCATATCCAGAATGCGTCCAGCAAGCCGCACCGGATCAAACTCTTCAAGCGCGTCCTGTTTTTCACCAACACCCGCAAGTTTGATCGGACAGCCGGTAACATGTCGCATCGACAAGGCCGCACCGCCGCGCGCATCGCCATCCAGACGGGTCAGCGCAATGCCGGTTACACCAACAGCCTTGTGGAATGCGTCGGCCGTATTCACCGCATCCTGACCAGTCATCGAATCGGCAACCAACAGAATTTCATGCGGGTTGGTTGCCTCTTTGATGGCACGCAGCTCGGCCATGAGCGCTTCATCAATACTAAGTCGGCCAGCTGTATCAAGGATCAGCACGTCATAGGCTTGTAGTTTGGCTGCCTGCAATGCGCGTTTGGCAATCTGTGTCGGGCTTTCGCCATCAACCTCGTTCAGCACCCCAACCTCGGCCTGATTACCAAGCATACGCAATTGTTCACGCGCAGCCGGACGCGTCACGTCAAGCGAGGCAAGCATGACTTTTTTCCGCTCTCGGCTGCGAAGTCGTAAAGCTAATTTACCTGCTGTGGTGGTTTTGCCGGAACCTTGCAAACCTGCCATAAGAATAACGGAAGGCGGGTTGGTGGCGATATTCAAAGGCGCCGAATCACCACCAAGCATTTCGATCAGCGCATCATTGACGATTTTGATCACTTGCTGATCAGGACGCACCGACCGCATGCTGGCAACACCAACAGCCTTTTCACGCACTTTTTCGGTAAAGGCTTTTACCGCGGGCAACGCAACATCAGCATCAAGCAACGCCAGTCGCACCTCACGAAGCGCAGCGTCAACGTCTGACTCGCTAAGCGCACCACGGCGCGCCAGCCCGTCAAAGACATCAGCTAATTTATTTTTTAGCGTATCAAACATGGTATTTAACCCGCTTGCCCTTCTTTAATCACAACTGCGTAGCCGCTCAGGCCTTCATCCAAAATACAAAAAGCCTTATGTCACCCGTGCTCGAAAACTTCAAGGACGTGTGGAACCCGTTAAGGTCATTTTAGTTGGCGATGGCCTGATTTGATTCTAGCTATTGCGCTTTTTGCTGCGAATTGTCAAGAATAACTAATGTTCTTTATCTTGTCGAAAACGCTTGGCCTGCTGCTTGAACCGCTTTTGATCCCGTATCTATTTCTTCTGCTGGCGATTTTTGCCCGCTGGCGTCGCTGGCGCTGGATCATGCGCCTATCATTTTTAACCGCGCTTTTTCTGCCGCTCGGCTATGGGTTTCTTCCGGTTTCAAGCCTGCCGCTGCAATATCTTGAAAACCACATTGCGCGCGGGGATATCGGCCAGCGCCATATTGACGGGATCATTGTTCTTGGCGGTTTCACCGGAAATGGCATCACTGCCGAAAGCCGCAATCTATATACATTAGGGGGTGCCGCCGAACGGTTTACCGCAGCGGTAACGCTGGCGCGCAAACTACCCAACACGCCGGTTCTCTTTAGTGGATTTTCTGGCGATCTGGTACCAAGGGGGTGGCGCGAAAGTGACAATATCCGCGACCTTATCGAACAGATTGGCGGCTTGAATACAACGGTTCTTTACGAAGAGGCCAGCCGAAACACATATGAAAATGCACTTAACAGTATACTGATTATGGCATTTGAGCCCGGTACGAGCTGGATATTAGTGACCTCCGCAAGTCATATGCCACGCGCCATCGGCAGTTTTGCTGCCGCCGGATGGAGTGGGATTGTTCCCTATCCAGTGGATTATCAAACACCAAAAAGCGGCTATAGCAAAATATGGGATATAAGAACCGGTGTTTCGAACATACGCAACAGCCTGCATGAATATGCCGGTTTACTGGTTTATTACCTATCCGGGCGTAGCAGTGCGCTTTTACCAAACTGATTGCCAAGCTCGGGCGATGCGGCGCAATTAACCAGCCCGGCCGCTATCATCGCGGTCGACCCCGGCCAATGCCTTGGCAAATTCATCAGCCGCAAACGGCTGCAGATCATCTGCCCCTTCGCCAACGCCAACCGCATGCACGGGTAGGCCGAATTCCTCGGCAAGCGCGACGACAACACCGCCCTTTGCCGACCCATCAAGTTTGGTAACAATCATCCCAGACACATCGGCAACAGCGGAAAATGCCTTTACCTGCGATAAGGCATTCTGACCAACGGTTCCGTCAAGAACAATGACCGAATCATGCGGCGCCGCATCATCCAGCTTGCGGATCACGCGAACAATTTTCGCCAGCTCTTCCATCAGCTCACTGCGATTCTGCAACCGGCCAGCCGTATCGATAATCAACACATCCGCCTGCTCTTCGATCGCTCGTGTCATCGCCCGATACGCCAGCGCCGCCGCATCCCCGCCAGTCGCATCGGCAATGACCTTTGTGCCAGTCCGGTCCCCCCAGATTTGCAGCTGTTCAACCGCAGCCGCCCGAAATGTATCACCTGCAGCCAGCAAAACCGTCTTGCCAGCAGCCGTCCAATTCTGCGCAAGCTTGCCCGCGGTAGTGGTTTTTCCCGATCCATTCACCCCAACCAGCAGGACAACATGCGGCCGGTTCGCCGGGTCAATCTCTAGCGGTTTGGCAACCGGTTTTAAGATATCTTCAAGCCCGTCTGCCAGCGCCAAGGCAATCGAGTCCGCATCAACCGGCCCGTCGAATTTATGTGATTTTAAGGCGGTTGCCAGCCGGATCGCCGACGCCGTGCCCAGATCGGCAGCAATCAACGCATCCTCGACCTCTTCCAATGAAGCTGCATCTAATTTTGATTTGCCAATCAAAGCCGATAATGACGGCAGGCTAGCCAGTGAATCGCTGACTTTCTTACTTGATTTGCTCAGGCCGTCTTTGAGCTTTTTGAACCAGTTCATGCGC